>Ga0182024_10026065_pt1 | contig 10287 bp, 9 predicted proteins | sample P32metaG_FD_120480 | JGI IMG/M metagenome (GOLD analysis project Ga0182024, IMG submission 120480) | Permafrost microbial communities from Stordalen Mire, Sweden - P3-2 metaG (Illumina Assembly) | ecosystem: Environmental > Terrestrial > Soil > Wetlands > Permafrost | place: Sweden: Stordalen...
TATCGCATGATCGTCAGCCCCGTCGCCGATTGGCTTACGCGAACCTTTGCCCTCGGAGCCCGCCGTGCCGCGGCCACGTTTTCGGTGCCGAAGCAGCATCGCACGCGCCACGTGCTTCTGATTATTCTCTCCGCGGTGATCCTCGTCGGTTTAGGAGTTGCCGTTTATCATGCCCTGGGCGAGCTATCGGATCTTCATCGCGCGGATTATTTCGATCTACTGCGCAGCGCCGCGCTCACTTTTTTGCGCGTGAATGCCGCGCTGCTGATCGGCGCTCTCTGGACGGTGCCGGTCGGAGTGGCCATCGGCTCCAATCCGCGGCTTTCGCGGATTGCGCAGCCGCTGGCGCAGTTGGCGGCATCGATTCCGGCCACCGCGCTCTTCCCGGTGATCTTGCTTTTCCTCATTCGTCTCCGCGGCGGCCTGGAGATTGCCGCCATGGCGCTGATGCTGCTCGGCACGCAGTGGTACATCTTATTCAATGTGATTGCCGGCGCGATGGCCATTCCCACCGACCTGAAAGAGGCTGCGCGCATTTTCCGTTTCGGACGATGGCACCGCTGGCGCTACCTGATTCTGCCGGGAATTTTCCCCTATTTGATAACCGGCATGGTGACCGCCTCCGGCGGCGCCTGGAATGCCAGTATCATCGCGGAATATTTTCATTTTCAGGGGAAGATACTCTCAGTGCCGGGTTTGGGCAGCACCATCAGCCGGGCCAGCGATGCCGGGCGTTTTGATGTGTTGCTGGCATCCACGTTGGTTATGGCCACCGTCGTGGTGCTGATCAATCGCCTGGTTTGGCGGCGATTGTACCGGCTGGCATCTTCGCGCTTCAAACTGGAAACCTAGCCGCCAGGTGAACGAATTCCGCGCCTCCCTGTTTTCCCCCTACACCTCACGATAGGGGCACGGCACGGCGTGCCCGTCCGCCGCAAAAACTGCTCAACCATTGTTGGTTGGTTGCCACACGCGGGCACAGCGATGCTGTGCCCTTACGATGAGGCGCGGCCGCTGATCAGCTCGCGGCTCAGGTTGATGATTTGCCCGGTGTGATGATCGGCGTGTGCGGCGCAGTCCAGCACGATGGCGAACTGATTCTTCGAGGTGACCCCGGCCGCAGAATAGCCCTTGCTCCAATCGTCCGGCGCTTGTTTGCGGATGGTTTCCGAGACCATGTCAATCGCCCGATCGAAATCGCGAAGGGTCTGCTCCTTGCCCGGCCGCGCTGTCTCGGTAAATTCCAGCTCGCGATTGCGAATGTATCCCGTATCCGCGATCCGCGCGCCGATGTAGTAGTTCAGATTGCCCGTCAGGTGCAACACCAGATGGCCAATGTCGTTACCGTAGGGAAATGGATTCGTCCAGAACTGCTCCTCCGAAAGCGGCTCGACCCATTTGTGCAGCTTCGCGCAAACCTTCTCGAAATAATCCGCGAGTCCGGAAGTTACCGTGTCATTCAGATCTGCCATCGTTTCACTCCCGAATTGCCCGCCAGCGACTATTTTCTGTCCACGCGCACCGCGGACTATCGAGACGCCCGGTCGTTGCGATAAATTACGCCTTCCTTCATCACGAACAACACGTGCTCGGTCTGGCGGATGTTCTCGATCGGGTTGCCAGGCACGGCGACGACATCGGCTAGCTTGTTGGGCTCCAGCGTTCCGATTTTGTCCGCGAGTCCCAGGAGTTCCGCATCCGACGATGTGCCGGCCTTCAACGCGTCGATGGGCCTCATGCCCAGGTCCACCATCTGGTGAAATTCCTCGGCGTTGCGACCGTGAGGATAGACGGCCGCGTCGGTGCCAAGGCCGATGTTGACGCCCTTCGCGAGCGCTTTCTGAAATGTTTTGCGAATGTTAGCGATGGCCAACTGCGCTTTGATGGAAATGGCTGGTGGAATATAGACGCCTTTGTCGAGCTGCTCCTGCAGGCCCTGCACGGCCATGAGCGTTGGAACCAGGTAGGTTCCGTGCTGCTTCATCATGTCGAGCGCTTCGTCGTCCAGAAAAGTTCCGTGCTCGATGGAGTTCACGCCCGCGCGGACCGCGCGCTTCGCAGCTTCCGCGCCGTGACAATGCGTAGCTACTTTCAACCGCAGCGCGTGGGCTTCGTCGACGATGGCATTGAGCTCTTCCTGCGTAAGTTGAGGAGTATCGATGTCATCCGTGGGAGACAGGACCCCGCCGCTCGCACAAGTCTTGATCACACTGGCGCCATATTTGTGCATCAAGCGCACGGCATAGCGCGCCTGGTCCGCTCCGTTGATCACGCCCTGGCCGGGCCCGGTCTCAGTCCCAAAGAGCCCTTGGCGAAACCCATCGGAGCCGTCGCAGTGTCCGCCGGTGGCGCCGATGGCGTATCCGGAAACGATCATGCGCGGGCCGGGAACTTTGCCGTCGCGGATGGCGTTGCGCAGGCCGACGTCGATGAAATCGTGCGAGCCGACATCGCGCACCGTCGTGAAGCCGGCCATCAGCGTGACCCGCACATTCGCGGTAGCATCCAGCGCTTGCTCGGCGACGGTCTTCTGGAGCCCGTCCAGTTCGCGTTGCTTAAAATCGTTAGAATTCATCGGGTTTCGTGGGTGTGCGCGTCGATGAAGCCGGGCAGCAGCGTGGCATCGCCGAGATCAATCACTTCGGCTCCATCAGGGGCGGAGGCATTCGCGCCGGCGGCCACGATTTTTCCGTCGGTCACCACAACGATTCCTGGCGTCACGGCGGCATTGCTCTTGCCATCGAACAGGCGCGCGGCCTTCAACACCACGGTCTTGCTGGCGGCCTGCTGGGCGCGTCCGGCGGTTGGAATCAGCGCCGTGGAACAACAAAGCAAGATTTCGACCCATCTGCGAATCATGAATTCTCCTTCGAGCTTTACAAACCCGGACAGACAATAGCCCGCCCTCCGAAAATGTCAAGATTCGATTCGCTCCGGCTGCTCGGGTGATCGAATCTCGCGGAGGGGGCACGCTTTAGCGCTCCGCGGGCCGGTCATGGGTGCCCAGGAAACCACAAGCAGAAGAGCACGTTGCAACTCAACTATGTGAGCAGCGGTACCCGCCTTCGCGATTGTCACGACCGCTTGTATCCTGGAGACATCCATCCCTGCCGAAAGGCGATGCTCCGCATGCACCGGGTTCCGGCTATTCCCATTCAAGACTGCAACGGCGCGCCAGTACGCGCGTACCGCTACGTGCTGTATTGGATGATAGCGGCGCGGCGGCTCACGTTTAATTTCGCGCTCGATCGGGCGTTAGAGTATTGCCGCGAACTCGGCAAGCCTCTAGTAATTCTTGAGGGTCTGCGTTGCGGCTATCGATGGGCCAGCGACCGCAGGCATCGCTTCGTGATCGAAGGCATGGCGGACCACGCGGTGGCGTGCGAGAGGGCCGGCGTGCGCTACTTTCCCTACGCCGAGCCGACGCCGGGGGGCGGGAAGTGGTTTGCTAGAGGCGTTGGCGCGAGAAGCAGGCGTTGTGGTTGCCGGCGGCTACCCGTGTTTCTTTCTACCGCGGATGGTCGCGGCGGCGGCGGAGAGCACGAAATCTTTCGCGAGGCCGTTCAGCGGGAAGAGTGGGAGATCGAGAAACTTTCGGTTCGCACGGACGGCAGACGCAACTGAGTTCTTGACGATGCCCACATTCGCCTTGGGTATGCACGCTCTTCTTCATCCGTTCTTCGCGTGCTTCCGTAGTTAGGAGCGAGTGCGATGCCTTCGGAATGCGGCGCCTACTCGGAGAAAGCAGATTCCTCGCGACGCGAGGGATGACAATGCAGGCTAGCCAGCTAATAATGACAACGCTGCCCAGGAACTCAATGAGAGGACGCTGATGCCAAGCTTGCCTTCCGGCGCTGACCGCGTGCCGACGGTTGTTCCCAACTTGTTTCGCTCTAACCAAGTCGATTCCGCACTGATAAGCGCTTACACCTCGCAAACCGGCGAGACCCTCGGCGCGATTGCCGAACGGCCTGTATTTCTTGTGTTCCTGCGACATTTCGGCTGTACGTTCTGCCGCGAGGCGGTGGCGGATCTTGCAGAGAAACGCGAAGCCATCGCGGCGAAAGGCGTTCCCTTGGGGTTCGTACATTGGGGGACCGAGGAAAAGGCGCGCTGGTTTTTCAAACCTTACGGGATGCTGGAGGTTCCACGCTTCAGCGATCCGGATGCGCGCCTGTATCAGGCGTTTGGCCTGCTGCGAGCGGAGTTTCGTCAGTATCTGAATTCGGAGAGCATTTTTAGAATGCTGAAGGCTTCCCTGCGCGGCCATTTTGTGGGGTTTCCCGCGGGCGACATGGAGCGCATGCCGGGTGCGTTCTTGATCGATCGCGGCGAAATTCAGAAGGCGTTTCGTCACAAATTGGTTTCCGACCGGCCCGATTATCTGGCATTGGCGGCTCCGGCCTAGTAAAGTGCGAACCTACGATCTTTTTCCGTTTCGACGATTCACGTTATTTGGCGGCATTTCCGCAAATTCCGTCCAGTACTTTGGTGCTATTGAAGGTTTGGATTCCAGACGCCAGACTTGTAACTGTATGGCCCGCTATTCCGCCTTTCTGGGGCGCAGGGTCGAGGTGCAATATCGCGCCGGCGACATCCTTCTACCTGCTTCCGGAACGTTTGTCGCCGACTCCGGCCGCTCGATCTTCCTCGAGCAACACCTGGAACAGCGCGGCCAAATGAAGCAGTTTCGGTGGGAAATTCCTTATCAATACATCGTGCGTTTGGAAGAGCGCGAGGAACCCTCAGAAACCTCTGGAACCGGCGATGTTCGATCGGGTGCGGCGGCGGGCACGACGGAATCGCGCCTGTCGGATAAGAAATCCGGCGTCCGTGGCTCACCTGATTCCGCGTCCAACGACCCGCAAGCAATCCTGCCTTTGCGCAATCGTCCTAAACCTGCCTAGACGCTGGCCGCCTTTTTCCCGCCCTTTTTTCTCCCCGCGAATTGTCCGGCACGAATCCGAGGCGGCCTTCGGCTACAATTGCTGTGCGGATCTCTGCCAGCTCAGATCACGCCAGCGCCGCCGTGGTGATTGCGGCCATTCCAGGAGGCTTTGTGGAATCCCCTTCCAGTTCCAAGGCGAAAATCGGTTTGATCGGGCTTGGTTTAATGGGCCGCCCCATAGGGATGAACCTCTTGAAGGCCGGATATCCGCTAACCGTGTGGAATCGCACTCCGTCCCGAGCCGATGAACTGGTTGCCGCGGGCGCTATCTTGGCGAAGTCACCTCGTGAGGTTGCGGCTGGGTCCGATGTGCTGCTCACCATCGTCAGCGATCCGCCAGCGCTCGAAGAAGTGCTGTGGGGCTCGAGTTCGAGCGGTGGAGGCGGAACACGCATCGCTAAAGAAGCCGGCGCGCTCGCGGGGTTGAAGTCCGGCAGTGTCTATATTGATTCCAGCACCGTATCTCCCCATCTCGCACGAAAAATCAGCGCTGCGTGCGCCGAAAAAGGTGTGCGCTTTCTTGACGCTCCGGTCACCGGCGGGGATTGGGGGGCTAAGAAGGGCGAGCTGGTTTTTATGATTGGCGGAGACGCGGGGACACTTAAGCAGGTCGAGCCGATACTGGGCGTAATGGGCAAGCGATGGTTCTTGCTAGGACCCAACGGCGCAGGTCAAACGATTAAGCTGGCTATGAACTCGATCTTGGCGCTACAAATCCAGGCGTTGGCCGAAGCTCTGGCCCTGGTCACGGCGGCAGGGCTCAAAGGCGAAGGCCTCATCGAAGTGATGCAATCCAGCATGGCGCGGTCGGGCGTCATGGACGTGAAGGCGCCCAACCTTCTGAAGGGGGAGTACGCGCCCAGCTTCTCTTTGCGCTTAATGTATAAGGACATTAGCCTTGCACTCGATCTGGCCAAGGAACTCGGAGTCACCCTGCCGGCGGCCAAGGCCGCCCGGGAGACGTATGGCAGCGTAAAGGCTGCCGCCCAGGAAGACCTGGACTACTCGGCGGTGATGAAGTTTTGGCGACCCTGACGCCCACAACTTTGGCGGCCTCACCCTAACGCCACGGCCCTGGTTGGAATGGTAACCAATTCAAGTTAATTCAGTGAATCCACACGCCAATTACGTACCATCCGCGGACTCACCGGGCACTCCGGCTGCGCCCTATTCGCGGTCACCAATTCAGCCGGAGCGTCCGGGTTTTGTCGACAAGGCTCAGCGCGTCAGCGCCGGCGATATCGCAGCTTGTCGATTCCCAACTTTTTGATGCGAAACTCCAGCGTGGATGCGGGCATCCCCACTTTTTTGGCCGCGCCATTTTCGCCAGAGATTTTGCCGCGAGAAGCGCTGAGAGCGGTTTCAAGTGCCTGACGCTCTTGGGCTTCGGCGGGATCCTGTGCGACGGTTTCGCGTCGTACAGCCGGCAGCATTTCCGCATCGACGCTGAGTACGCCGTTTCGCGAAAGGATTACGGCGCGCTCCACGGTATTCTCGAGCTCTCTCACATTGCCCGGCCAGCGATGAGCTTGCAGCACGTCCATCGTTTTTCGCTCGGCTCGCGAGATTTTTCGCCCGAACCGTTCGCCGTATTTCTCCGCGAAATGCGCTACCAGGGGCGGGATGTCCTCCGCGTGTTCGCGCAAGGGCGGCACGTGCACCGGAAAAACATTCAGCCTGTAGTACAAATCGCTTCGAAACCTGCCGGAGCGCACATCTTCGGCCAGATCGCGATTGGTGGCGGCCACCCGGCGAACGTCAACCTGCAACGTGTGGGTGCCGCCCAACCGCTCGAACTCTCGTTCCTGAAGCACGCGCAGCAGTAAAACTTGCATTTCCTGCGGCAATTCGCCGATTTCGTCCAGGAAGAGGGTTCCGCCGTGGGCTTGCTCGAAGCGTCCCTTGCGGCGTTCCACGGCTCCACTAAAAGCGCCGCGCTCATGACCGAACAGTTCCGAGGCCAGCAATGTGGATGGAATCGCGGCGCAATTTACTTTCACCAATGGCCCGCGCGCGCGGGGCGATCTGCGGTGAATCGCGCGCGCGATCAATTCTTTCCCGGTGCCAGTTTCACCAGTGATCAGCACGGTGGCATCGGTGGTGGCCACTTGCTCGACGGTATCCAGCACGCGCTTCAGCTCCGCGGAGTGGGCCAGAATTTCCTCGAACCACGGCGCCTGCCCCAATTGCGCTCGCAGCGAAATGTTCTCCGCCACGACTTGCTCTCGCAGCTTGCGGATTTCTTCGTTGGCCAGGGCGTTGGCGGCCGCGATGGAGAGTGCGCGCTATACGTCCTTGAGAATTGCCAGTTCACTGGGAGGAAGCTGCGCTGCTGAATCCGGATGAAGGCAGCCACGCCCAGCACCTGCCCGCGCATGACCAGTGGCACCGCAGCGTAAGAGCGAACTCCATCCTTGGCTAGGTGAAACTCGTGGCGATACCATCCTTCTTTTTGCAACAGGTCGCCGCAGGCGTAAGGTTCGCCGGCGCGATCGTCGTCGCCGTGTTTCGCGGGATAGGGAACCACAGGCCGGACTTCGGCTAGCGCCGGCGGCTGGGCATAACGTTCGGAGCGTGCTGCCAGCTCGGCGGGAGTCTCGCCTTCGACGCACGCGGCACCCACGGCGTGCAGGGCTGCGGCTCGATTCCCGCTAGCGTGCACCCGCGCTGCGGAGCAGGCACCGCCCGCGGCTTCACTTTGATGGCGGGCAGAACTCTGGCCGTGAACGCCGGGAGTGGGGTTACGCTTCTTCCTCGGCGTGGACCAGGTCGCCGTGCGCCGCCTTGTGGGTGGCGATGACTTTTTCGGCTAGTTCGTTGGGCACGTAGTCGTAGTGGGAAAATTCCATGGAGTAGCTGGCGCGGCCCTGCGTTTTTGAAATGAGATCGTTCGCGTAGGTCAGCATCTCGGCGAACGGGACCTGGGCCTTGATGATGACGTTGTGCCCGCGGGCTTCGCTTCCGGCGATGCGGCCGCGGCGACCGCTGAGGTCGCCCATCAGGTCGCCGGAGTATTGATCGGGGGCGTAGACCTCGACGTGCATTACCGGCTCCAGCAGGGCGGGCTTGGCTTGCTTCATGGCTTCTTTGAACGCCAGCGAACCGGCAATCCGAAACGCCATGTCGGAGGAATCCACATCGTGATATTTGCCGTCGTATAGGGTTGCGCGGAAATCCACGACAGGAAAGCCAGCGAGGTAGCCGCGCCCTGCGGCTTCGCGGATGCCGCGCTCGACGGAGGGAATCCAATTGCGGGGAATCGCGCCACCAAAAACGTCATCGACGAATTCGACGCCCTTGCCGCGTTCCGCCGGCTCCATCTTGATGCGGCACACGCCGAATTGCCCGTGACCTCCGGACTGTTTCTTGTGTTTGCCCTCGGCGTCGGCACGGCCGCGGATCGTTTCGCGATACGCCACCTTGGGCGGCTTCAGCGTCAAATCGACGTGATAGCGCTTGTGCAGCTTGGCCACCACGACTTCAATGTGCTGCTGGCCCGTGCCCGCCAGGAGAAATTCCTTGGTTTGTGGATCGCGGGAGAAGCGCAGCGCGGGGTCTTCCTCCAGGATTTTGTGGATGGACACGCCGATCTTGTCTTCGTCCGCGCGCGTCTTTGGCTCGATCGCGAAAGTGATCGAAGGTTCCGGCAGTTGCGCGGGACTGTAGAAGATTGGCGCCGATTTTTCTCCGAGCGTTTCGCCGGTGGTGGTTTCCTTCAGCTTGGCGATGGCGCCGATGTCACCCGCGTGCAACTCCGAGATTTCATTGAGCTGCTTTCCCTGCACGACCAGGGTGTGTTGCATACGCTCGGGCATCGAGCGGTTGAAATTCACCAGCGTGGCGTCGTTTTTCAGGACGCCGCTTTTCACCTTGAAATAATTGATGCGCCCTGCGAAAGGATCGGCCAATGTCTTGAATACGAACAGCGATAGCGGCTGGTTGTCGTCGTATTTGCGCTCGATGCGGTCGCCCTTGCCGGTTGGCTCTTTGAATCCTACCTGGGAATGCTCGTCGGGATGAGGAAACACGTCGGCGATAAAGGTCAGCAGGCTGGCGGTTCCGATGTTGTGCAGCGACGAGACCAGCAGTACCGGGAAGATTTTCTCCGCCACGATCGCTTTGCGAACACCCGGAATCAGATCCTGAATCGGGATCGTGCCTTCCCGGAAAAACTCTTCCATCAATTCGTCGTCGCCCTCCGCGATCATTTCCACGAGTTTTTCGTGTGCTTCTTTCGCTTCGTCGGCCAACGCCGCGGGAATTTCCTCGATCGATGGTTTGCCGTCGCCGTCGGGCTTGTACATGTGAGCCTTCATGCTCACCAGATCGATCACGCCGCGAAACCCGCGTTCCGTGCCGATCGGGAGCTGTAGCGCGACCACGTTGCGGCCAAAAACTTGTTCCAGCGACTCCATCGAGCGTTCAAAGCTGGAAAGCTCGCGGTCCATCCAGGTCAGCACGAACGCGCGCGGAATGTCGTACTCGGTGCAGTAGTCCCAGACTTTTTCAGTCGTGACCTGCGAGCCGACGTGCGCGTCCACGGTGATCAGCGCCGCGTCCGCTCCGATCAGCGAGGCCTTTGCTTCGGTGATGAATGTCGAATAACCCGGCAGGTCGATGAAATTGATTTTTACATTTCCGCCCGAGCACAACGTGCAAGGCCATTCCGCATACGCGAGCCCCGTTTGAATCGAAATCTTTCGGCCGATCTCTTCGTCGTCCCAATCGGTGGTGGTGGTTCCTTCCGCAACTTTTCCCCATCGCGGCGTCATTCCCGCGGTGAAGAGTAACGACGACACCAGTTGCGTCTTACCGGTGCCGCCGTGGCCGACAATGCCCACGTTTCGTATGTCCTTGGTGAGATAGTTCTTCATGTAGACCTCCCTATTCCGGTGATCCGGCGTCGAGGCCGGGATCGACTGGCGAGGTCCGCCCCGGGGGCTGAAGGCGCGGGCCTGCGCCTAGACAACTTCGCTACGGCTAAAGGAGAAGAACGTGGCCTCTACCTGGGTCCTCGCAAGAAGCGAGGGCGAAGGTGGTACGAAACTTTTCCCTGGTACGCTCTCCAACGAGCGGATGCTAGCACACGGATATTGCCGCGGCAATCCAGAGAGAGATCCATGTCGGTAGCACATGATATGTCCGGTCGAATTAGCACACGAAATGTCCGCTTTTAGCGAGCCGCTAAGGTAGAGCTACCAGCCTGGAGGGGGCAAGGAGACCTACCCGAGGGCGGCAGTGGAGCGGGCGATGAAGATACAGGAAGTGATCCTGCGAGCGGTGGCCAAGAAGATCACCTGGACGCAGGCGGGAGAGATCATCGGACTGTGCGAGCGACA
>Ga0182024_10026066_pt1 | contig 10287 bp, 4 predicted proteins | sample P32metaG_FD_120480 | JGI IMG/M metagenome (GOLD analysis project Ga0182024, IMG submission 120480) | Permafrost microbial communities from Stordalen Mire, Sweden - P3-2 metaG (Illumina Assembly) | ecosystem: Environmental > Terrestrial > Soil > Wetlands > Permafrost | place: Sweden: Stordalen...
CCGCCAGCAGGTCCAGAAAATCGTAATAGCCAAGATGCGCGATGCGGAACATGTGGCCCTTCATCGAGCCTTGCCCATCCGTGAGAATGACACCAAATCGTGACTTCATTTCCTTCACGATTTTGGTGGACTCGATCCCCGCGGGCGCATTGATGGAAGTCACGGCATTCGCAGGAGAACTCACCGCAAAATTTGTTAGCCCCAACGCGATGGCCGCTTCGCGCGTAGCTTCGGCCAACAACGCGGCATTGCCAATTAAATTCTCGCGCCCGAGTTCCTTGATGTAATTCAGCGCGCCGTGCAGGCAAACAACCAGCGATGTTGCGGGTGTGTAGCTCGATTCGCCCTTCGCCAGACTCTTGCGCTCTTTGGCATAGTCAAAGTAATAGCGCGGAAGTTTGGATTTTTCCATGGTGCGCGCGGCTTTTTCGCTGATGCTGGCAAACGCCAGCCCCGGCGGGATCATGGTGGCTTTCTGCGACCCGCCAATCATGATGTCGATGCCCCATTCGTCCGGGCGCAGGTCTGTGGTGCCCAGCCCGGTGATGGCGTCCACCACAAAGCAGCATTCCGGAAACGCGGCTACAGCTTTTCCGAGAGTCTCGACATCGTTGCGCACGCCCGTCGAGCTTTCCGTCGCCTGGATCAGCACGGCGCGAAATGGCCCGCTAGATTGCAGATGCTTGGTCATTTCGCCGATTGGAACGGGATGCCCGTAGGGCGCTTCCACAACCACCACTTCGATGCCGTAGGCTTTCGCCAGTTGCACCCAGCGCTCGCCAAATTTTCCCGCCGTGCCGATCAGAACACGCTCGCCGGGAGAGAGCAGGTTGGAAATCGCGCCCTCCATCGCTCCGGTGCCGGAACTCGCGAACACCACCACGTCATTCTTGGTATTGAAGTAGTAGCGCAAGCCTTCCAGCGTCTCCACCATCAGCTTGCGGAAGGCGTCCGTGCGGTGGTGCAGGGTCATGGTCAGCGCGCGCAGCTGCGCTTCCAGCAACAGCGGCGTCGGTCCGGGTGTAAACAGTCTTTCCTTGACGATTCCAGGCATATCGGTTTTCTCAGTCCATTCTTTTTTTAGATTGGGAATAAAATTATTTGAGGCACACGCAGTCCGAGTTGGCCCGATTCAACACCTTCAAGGGCATTTCCGCCTTTGCGAATTCGATACCAGGCAGGAATACAGGTTAAGGGATGGCAGGAAAATGGTCAACAATGCTGTTCCCGAACGTGAACGCAAGCCGTATTATTAATAAAGGCAAATCGCAATCGCTGACGCAGAGGAATCGCAACCATGCGTGAAAAAGTGAAAGTAGTCGACGTCACGGCTCGCGACGGATTGCAGAATGAGCAGAAGCCCGTATCCACGCGAGACAAACTCGCGCTGATTGAAAAACTGGTCCACGCGGGCGTCACCGATATACAGGCGACCAGCTTCGTCCATCCCAAATGGGTGCCGCAAATGGCCGACGCCGAGGACGTGGCCGCCGGGCTGAGCAAATTTTCGAACGTAACGTTTTCCGCCTTGGTGCCCAACCTGAAAGGTTACGAACGCGCGCTGGCCGCGGGAATTCGCCACATGGAATTTGTGATTGCCGCCAGCGAAACATTTAACCGCAAAAATCTGAATCGCAGCATGGCCGAATCCTTGCAACTCCTAGAGCAGGCAACCCGCATGGCCGAGCGCGATGGCGTTGTCCTTCGTGTAGGTTTTTCCACCTGCTTCCATTGTCCCTTTGAAGGAAGAATTTCGAGCGCGGCGGTGTTGAATGCAGCACGCGCAGCGCGTCAGATCGCACCGTGGCGCATCGCTATTTGCGATACCGACGGCATGGCATTCCCCGATCAGGTCAAGGAAACACTGGGCCTGCTGCTGGGCGATTTGAAAATGAATGCCAACGAGATCATCCTCCATTTCCACGACACCTATGGCCGAGGCCTGGCCAACGCGCTCGCGGGACTCGAAGCAGGCGTGCGCGAATTTGATTCCTGCACGGCCGGTCTCGGCGGCTGCCCTTATTGCCCCGGCGCAAGCGGAAATCTGGCAACAGAGGATCTGGTCGATTTTCTGGAGGGCATGGGCTACGACACAGGCATCGACATGGAAAAATTGTTGGATGCCGCCGAATTTGCCTGCCGCTTTTCGTCCCGCCCCTATCAAGGGCATCTTTTGCGAGCGCGCCGCGCAGGCGCCTGCGGCGTAGCATCGGCGCAGTTGTAAGGGCACGGTCCGCCGCGGCGGATGCCCCTACAGCCCACGAACTGTCCAAATGCCGGGATTTTTCAACGTGCGCCCTTTCGAAATAATGCGTACCTTTTTTGCCATAGGAGACAAATTAGACAGATGTCGCTTCCCCTTCATGGTGTCCGCGTATTGGACGTGACCAACGTTCTGGCTGGCCCATTCTGCAGCTATCAGCTGGTTCTCTTGGGCGCGGAGGTCATCAAGATCGAGCAGCCGGAAAAGGGAGACCTGGCCCGGCAGCTTGGCGCGGACCCTAAGGCGGATGAGCAATTAATGGGAGCCTCTTTTGTCTCGGTCAACGCCGGAAAACAATCCGTAACGCTCAACCTCAAATCTCCGGAAGGCAAAGAAATATTCAAGCAGCTCGCGGCGGTTTCTCACGCGGTGATCGAAAATTTTCGTCCCGGCGTCATGGCTCGGCTGGGGCTCGATTATCCTGTGCTGGCAAAAGTGAATCCGCGCCTTGTATATTGCGCCATTTCAGGGTTTGGGCAGGATGGACCGCTGGCAATGCGTCCGGCATACGATCAGGTCATTCAGGGAATCTCAGGCGTCATGAATGTCACGGGCGATGCGCACAGCGCGCCGCTGCGCGTGGGCTACCCCATTTGCGACACCATGGGCGGCATCACGGCGGCGATGGCCATCTGCGCGGCGCTGGTCGAGGCGATGACCACTGGCCGAGGGCGAAGCATTGATGTCTCCATGCTGGAGTCCACGCTGGCCTCCATGGGCTGGGTCGTTTCGAACTACCTCAACGCGGGCGTCGAGCCCATGCCCATGGGCAACGAAAATTTTACCGCTGCGCCCTCCGGCACATTTCGCACCGCAAACGGACTGCTGAACATTGCAGCAAATGAAAACGCCCAGTACGAAAAACTGTGCGACATGATTGGCCGCCCTAACCTGAAGACCGACGCCCGATTCGAAGACCGCGAAACGCGCAGAGGAAATCGCGCGGCAATCAATAAAGAGATCGCGCCGGAACTGATGAAACGCAGCGCCGCGGAATGGGAAAAAGTGCTGATCGAAGTGGGTGTGCCAGCAGGGCGCGTGCTGAGCGTTCCGGAAATACTTGGCCACGCGCATCTCTCCGGACGTAACTTCGTTTCCGAATTTGAAGGCGCCACTGGAAAACAAAAGGTAACCCGCGGCGGCTTCCTTTTTTCCGATGACGTGGCCGCGCCGCGAGGACCCGCGCCCATTCTCTCCGAACACACGGAGACGTGGCTGGGCAAGCTGGGCTATGACGCCGAAACGATCCGCGACTTGCGAAAAAAACGCGTCATCTGAAATCTGGAAATAATATGGAAATAATATGGAAATAAAACGATGCGCCTTCCCTGAAATCAAATATTCATCGAAAAATATATAAACGGAGTTAGGGCGCGGCAATCTCGCCGTCGTAGGGGCGCGGCACCGCCGTGCCCCTACGGTCGACCGTGCGGGCAGGAGGCCAAGGAGTACACCCGCCTTGTTAGTGACGCCAATCACATTATAGCGATCCCTCCCCGAACACGTTTCGCCAGTAGAAAACCACCTCAAATACTTACGAAAGCGCTTGACATCCCTCAGCGCGGGCACTTAAATTGTCCCCAAGTTTGGGGTGTCTCAATTCCGAATTTTGGTCGGGTGTCCAATTCCAGTTTGTTGATGATGGGCCGCGTGGGTTCATCAAGGAGGCTTTCAATGGGTGTGGGAAGGTGCGCTAAGCTCAGCACCAGTTTTGCAATTCTGTTAACTCTACTATTCACCTTAATGGGCGGCGTGGTGGCGCATGCCCAGGTCACCGGCGCAACTGTTTCCGGGACAGTAACGGATCCGTCGGGTGGAGTCGTGTCCGGCGCCGCGGTCACGGCAACAGATAACGCGACGGCGATTACCAAGAACGTAACGACTGATTCTGCAGGTTTGTTCGCAATTCCGAACCTGGTTCCCGGGACCTACGATTTCAAGGTTTCCGCCACAGGTTTCTCCACGAGTGTTCGGGCTGGCGTCCTCCTGTCTGTTGGACAACAGGTGCAGCTCAATTTCGCGATGACCGTAGGCGCGACAACCACGGAAGTTCAGGTAACAGCAACGGCCCCTCAGATTGACCTCACTTCTTCGGCAGTTTCGGGTCAGGTTGAATCTGAGACCGTGCGCGAATTGCCGCTGAATGGCCGCGACTGGACTTCGCTGGCCACACTTCAGCCCGGTGTCAAGGTGATCCAAACGCAAATGGCTTTCGCGACTTCCGCGCGCGGTAACCGCGGATTCGGCGGCGAGATGACCGTTTCCGGCCAGCGCTCGACGTTCAACAACTACAGAATCGATGGCGTCACCGTAAACGATTACGCAATGGCCGCACCAGGAAATGTAATTGGCCTGGTGTTGGGCGTGGACGCCGTTCAAGAGTTCGAAGTCTTGACTAGCGGCTTCCCAGCCGAGTATGGCCGCGCAACGGGCGGCGTTGTAAACGCAATCAGCCGTTCCGGAACCAACCAGTTCCACGGGAGCGTTTACGAATTTCTTCGGAATAGCGCTCTGGATGCAAGACCGTACTTCGCTCGGGTCAACAACGACCCGAACCCTCCGTTCAAACGCAATGTGTTTGGAGCCTCGGCCGGAGCACCCATCATCAAGGACCGGCTCTTCGTTTTTGCCGACTATGAAGGTCTTCGCCAAACCAAGGGAATCACAGCCAATAACGTCGTTTTCTCCAACGATGCGCGATCGGGCATCATCTCCGGCCAATCCGTGCCGGCGGCTAACGTCGGAGCAGGCACGCCTTGCACCGATGCTGGCGGCGGTCCAGGAACATTTCCTTCCGCCCTCTCCACGATGTGCGTAGACAACTACTCACAACAATTACTTGGGCTCTGGCCAACATCCAGTGCTACTTCGGCTACCAATTCACTTTTGGCGACCAATATTTTCTCCGGAGTACAGGCGGCCCCTGAAAACTTTGGCACCGCTCGTGTTGACTATAAAATTGGGGATAAAGACAACCTTTTCGGGACTTTCCTCCGAGACGAAGCGAACTACACCCAGCCCGATTCATTCAATGATGTCCTTTCCGTGTCCAGCACCGTCAGGACAACCATCGCGGTTGAAGAGACCCACACGTTCAGCTCCAGCTTTGTGAACTCGGCTCGCATCGGTTTCAACCGTGACAACGTGCTGAATACATTCACCCCCACTGCCATCAACTCGTTAGCGGCAATTGGCCCGTTGGCCAGCATCGTGGGACAATCCGCGGCTCGCTTGTCTGTCGGCGGCGGTATTACGGACTTCTTCGGCGGCGTCGAGTCAGGCTCGCACTACCTCCATGCTTGGAATTCGTACCAATACGGTGACGATGCGTTTTGGATACACGGCGCGCACACCTTCAAGTTCGGCGTCAGCATCGAGCGAATGGATTACAACGAGCACACTTTCCAGAATCCCGGCGGCCGCTTAGTCTTTAATAACTCTTCCACTTTCACACCCCTAGGCCGCATCGAACAGTTCCTGGCGGGGATGCCCAGTCACTACGAAGCGGGCCTGCTAAACCTGGTTGACAACCCGCGGGAATTTCGTCAGACGACATTCGGTTTTTATGCCCAGGATGACTGGAAATTCAAACCCAACCTGACGTTTAACCTTGGTCTGCGATACGAGCCAACCACGGTTCTGAAGGACGGTCAGGGACGGATCACCAATCTAGCCAATATTTACGCCACTTCTCCCACATGCGGAGTTCAATTCACCGCACCGATTCCGGCACAGCCGGGTTCGGCTTGCGGCGGCGTAGGGCCCTACTACAACAACCCAACTCTTCGAAACTTTGAACCCCGTTTGGGCTTTGCATGGGATCCGTTCAAGGATGGAAAGACTTCGGTTCGCGGCAGCGCTGGAATTTACGACGTCGATCCGTTTGCGGGATATTTCCTCCTGCAGCAAAATCAGGCCGCACCGTTCCTCATCTTTAAGAGCATCACGAATAACTCAACCGGCGCAAGTAGCTTCACAACGCAACCGGGGTTCACCGGTCCGTTCCAGGCTGGCGAGGGTGGCGTACAATTAGCAAATTCGGTCAGCAGCAAGCTGGCCATGTCAACCATCGACGGGTCGCCGAAACGCTCCTATGTCGATGAATGGACACTATCCTTGCAGCACCAGATCACATCCGATATGTCCCTGACAGTGGGATATGTGGGCACAGAAGGTACCCATTTGTTGTTCCGCGGTGATGATGGAAACATGTCAGGTGCACCGGGCAGCGCCGCGCCAACGATGACGACCCCGTACGGATATCTCTTTCCTAGTGTGACGACAGTAGCTAATCCCGCACTCGGAACCGTTCGTTACCTTTTCTGGAATGCGAGTTCCAACTACAACGGTTTGAACGTGAACCTGAACAAAGTATTGGCTCACAACTTCCAGTTCCAGGTGTCCTACACTTACTCGAAATCGCAGGATGACTCTTCCCAAACCATCGCGGGCGATACGTTCGCGAACGGTATCAACTCGCCGGTTTGGTGGTTGCCGAGAGCGTACTACGGCCCCTCCGATTTCAATATTGCGCACAATCTCACCATCAATGCCCTTTACACAATTCCGACGCCGAAAGATTGGAAGGGCGCTATGAACATGGCCTTGGGGCATTGGGAATTGGGCGGCATTTTCTCTTACAATAGCGGAACTCCTACGACTGTAACAAGCTCTGGAGATCCCTTGGGCTTGGGGAATGCTGGCGCAGACCCATTTGGCCCATTGGTCAGGCTCCCTGGATGCAATCCGATTAGCTTTACCGTTGGCGGACCCACAGTCGGGTTCCTGAATCAAAACTGTTTCACGGAGCCTTATCTCCCGAACTCATACGCGACAACACTGCCTGCTGCGTACGGGTGCAATGGCTTCGCGAATGCGGGCGCACCCCCTCTCGTCACACCAAAAGGGACAACAACTTACATCCCGAATGCCCCATCGGGCATGACGTATTGCGCCAACCTGATGCCGCTTAACATCGGTCGGAACACCATCGTTGGACCCAGCTTCTCCAACCTGGACTTCTCCATCCACAAGATATTCCCAATCACGCGGATTTCGGAATCTTTCAATATCCAGTTCCGCGCGGAGCTATTCAATATCTTCAACCACTCTCAATTCACCCCGCCGCAGCCGAACAGCGGCGACAGCCAATCCGCGCTAATCAACACCGACGGATCGTACGCAGGCGTTGGAAACATCACTTCGCAGTCGAACCCACAGCAACCAGGTAGGGAAATTCAGTTCGCCCTCAAGGTTAACTGGTAGTTTTGGCCTAACCGACTCAGCATGGATGCCCGTCCGCTTCGGCGGACGGGCGTTTGTGTTTAGTAGCACAGACTTCAGTCTGTGGAATTTTATTCACGGCAACTTTCGCACTCGGAACCTCACAGACTGAAGTCCGTGCAACTCAATTTCGTATTCTCGCCGCCGCGGGAAATGAGCATATTCTGGCTGCTCGCTTTCAGGAAATTTTCAGGGTCAAGAGGTATAGTCCGCAGTGTTCCAATCAGCTCTGGGGACGACGAAAAGCAACAAGATGTCTTTGCCAAGCCCACTCGGCTTTGATACCGTCTTGGCATGGCTTCAGCGGCAGCGGCGGATTCGCTTTGACTCGCGCCTTCAGGTGTGGGATGGTTCGGAGATTCATGGGTGAGTTCTCGACTTATTCACAGCGGGGCGATCGGTACGGCAGGTTTGAAAAATTGCAGACCAAACAATATATTTTGTCATTCCGAGCGGAGCGAGGAATCTCTCTTTCTTTTCCTGGCGGTCAAGTCGAAGAGGGATTCCTCGCTCCGCTCGGAATGACAAAATTGGTGGTGCGCCTTTTCTTTGGCCTGTGAAACTTGTCTTCCGAATTGCGGTACGGCACTCTCAGTCACGGCCACAAATCACTTAGGGGGAGAAATCGATGAAAGTTTCAAGTTACGCAAAGCTTGCGCTCGCGTTTTCCATCGTGCTTTCGGCCGCCTGCGTACTGGCGGGCTCGCCTGCCGGCGGCTATCGGCTGATCAAGAAAGTGACCTACGGCGCCGCGCCGGGGGTTGGAGCCACGCGCGAATATTTCGACTACGTGATTCCCGACGCTGCCGCGCGCCGCATGTACTTCACGCACGGCACGGAAGTCGATGTAGTGAATGCCGACACTGGAGACAAAGTTGGCTCGATAACCGGGGACTGGAAGCGCGTTCACGGAGTGGCGCTGGTGCCTGAGCTGAACAAAGGATTCATTACCGACGGCGACGCTGGAAACGTCATTGAATTCGATCTGAAAACGCTCAAGGTCAACAAGACCATCAAGGCGGAAGACGATGCCGATTGGATTCTGTATGACAACGCGTCCAAGCGAATTTTTGTTTTCAACGGCAGCTCAAAATCCTCGACGGTCATCGATCCCGTAAAAGGCGAAGTGATCAAGAGCATTCCCCTCGGCGGCGCGCCCGAACAGGCCTACGCCGATGGCAAGGGAATGATCTATGACACGATCCAATCCACGAATGAAATTGTGGCCATCGACACCAAGGAAATGACCGTTAAGTCGCGCTTCCCTGTTGCTCCCTCCGGCGCGCCCACCTCGATCACCATGGACCGCAAGACCCGCCGCCTGTTCGTTGGCGGACGCAATCCCAAGATGCTGGTGATGATGGATGCGGACACCGGAAAAGTGATCGGCGAACCATTCCCCATCGGCGACCGCGTGGACGCCAACGTGTTTGACGCGGAAACCAATACGGTGGCGGCCGCCACGCGCGAAGGCACTCTGCACATTTTCCATGAAGATTCGCCCGACAAGCTGACCCTCGTCGAAACCATTAAGACCGAGTTCGGCGCAAAGACCATGGGCCTCGATCCAAAAACCCACAAGCTGTTCCTCACCACTTCGGATTTCGGCCCGGCTCCAGCACCCACGGACAAGCAGCCCAATCCGCAGCCGGTGGCCACGCCCGGAACCTTTCGCCTGTTGATTTACGGGAAGTAAGTTATTGTAGCCCTCGACTTTAGGCGCGGGGTTCTTCGAATCCAGCGTCGCAAACAACCCCGCCTCGAAAGAGGCGGGGTTCAGCAGCAAAAATGCAACGGAGGCACCATGAAACGAATCAAGCACGCATTGAGTATCGCAATCTTAATTCTGGCGGGGTCCGCGGTTGCATCCGCTCAGGGGCAGGTCACGGCAGTTCGCGCCGGCAAAATGTTTGATCCAAAGTCCGGAACGAATCTGGCCAATCAAGTCATTCTCATCAGCGGCGACAAAATCACCGACGTCGGCCCAGCCGACAAAGTGACTATTCCGACCGGAGCAAGAGTGATCGACCTCAGCAAGTCCACCGTCCTGCCTGGCCTGATTGACGGCCACGTTCACCTGACGGATGCGCAGGGCAACTTGCAGCATCAGATGATGGTCGCTCTCTTCAGCGCAACGTCCAGCATGAACGCGGGCTTCACTACGCTGGTGGCCATGGGCTCGCATGGCGGCGGATTTGCCGACGTGGAACTCAAGAAGGCCATTCAAGCCGGCCTCGTGAAAGGCCCGCGCATCATCACTGCCGGCCCGATTGTCAACATCACCATGCCGGGCAGTTCGCCCTTTCCGCTGATGAACACGCCCATGGACCCCGATATCGAAGCCAACGGGCCCGATCAGATGCGCGCCGCCGTACGTGAACTTGCAAAGTACGGCGCCGAGCACGTGAAGATTCACACCACAGGGCCGTTCTATTTTGACAAGGACGGCAAGATGTTCAACCAGCCGCTGCCCACGCGCGAAGAACTCGCCGCGGTGATCGACGAAGCGCACCGCCGCGGCATGTGGGTGGCCTCGCACACTTACGGAGGCGAAGGTTTGAAGATGGCGCTTGATCTTGGCCTCGACAATATCCAGCACGCCACTGCCGCAAATGACGACGACATCCGCGAGATGGTGCAGAAGCATTTGCCCATCACCACCACGATTCTCGACCATCGCCAGGATGAGCCGGACGATCTGAAGCAGTGGGCCCCTTATAGCCGCTGGCGCCTGGTGGAAG
>Ga0182024_10026067_pt1 | contig 10286 bp, 8 predicted proteins | sample P32metaG_FD_120480 | JGI IMG/M metagenome (GOLD analysis project Ga0182024, IMG submission 120480) | Permafrost microbial communities from Stordalen Mire, Sweden - P3-2 metaG (Illumina Assembly) | ecosystem: Environmental > Terrestrial > Soil > Wetlands > Permafrost | place: Sweden: Stordalen...
CACCGAGCCCGCCAGTTGCGCCTGCGGATCCAATGTGCGCATCCGAGCCCTCATTTATCTGCTTTCCATGGAATTGTTCGGCCGCAGCGTCGTGCTCACTGATTTTCCGAAACTGAAAGCCATACGCGGCCTCGGCATGAGCGACCAGGAATGTTATGCGCGCCTGCTACAGGAAAAATTCGACTACACCAATACCTATTACGACCGGGAGCCCCGCTTCGACTTTACCGAATCCCACCCCTCGCTCTACGGCGCCTACGATTTCATCCTGTCTGCCGACGTCATCGAGCACATCACGCCTCCCGTCAATCGCCCGTTGCATGAGATGTGCCTGCTCTTGAAGCCGCATGGCTTCCTAGGGCTGACTATCTACTGCGGCGCTCAGGGAGACATCCGCGAGCATTTTCCGGAGCTGCACGAGTACCGCGTCGTGCCCTTGGGACAATCGATGGTCCTGATCAATCGCCGGCGCGATGGAGCGCTCGAGATTCGCGAGGATCTGGTGTTTCACGGCGGCGCGGGCGCAACCTTGGAGATGCGCGAGTTCGGTATTCCGGCGCTGCAGCGGGAGTTGTCGGAGGCCGGCTTTCAGGATTGCGAGTTCTTAACGGACAACATCCCGCGGATCGGCGTCTTGTTTGATCGGGATGTTTCGCAACCCTTGATCGCGCGGAAAGACCCCTTCGTCATGACGAAAACCGCCACGCACCAACTGGCCGAACAATGGCTGAAGGGCCGTCTGGATGCTAATCGAGCCGAGCGCTGTGCGGCGCAAATACGGCTGGCGTCGCAGTCAAAATGGGTGCGCTTGGGCCGAATGCTGGGCCTCGGTCCGCGATTCGATCCGCACGACCTGTAGAATAAGTTCGAAGATGTCCACGCCGCAAACCAGCCCGAACACGGCCCAGAAATTCGCTGGTACCGAGCCGGGCCGCGCCATTGAGTTCACCTGCAATCTTTGCGGGAAGGCCAACCGGCGTACCGCCGCGGAGCTGGGCCGCGAGAACCGCAGTTGCTTTTCCTGTGGGTCCAGCGTTCGCGTGCGGGGACTGGTGCGCTCGCTCGCTCTGGAGCTTTTCGGAACCAATCTGATTTTGCCCGATTTTCCGCGCGTCAAAAGCATCCGCGGAATCGGTACCAGCGATACGGCTCAGTATGCGCCGTTATTGGCCGAAAAGTTCGACTATCGGAACACATTCTTTGACCGCGCGCCCCAGTTCGACATTACCAGTCCGCCCGAAGGCGAGTGCGGCCAATACGACTTCATCATCTCTAGTGAAGTCTTCGAGCACGTCCGTCCGCCTGTCGAAGCAGCCTTCGCCAACGTCTGCCGCCTGTTGAAACCGAACGGCGTCTTTGTGCTGACAGTCCCCTATTCGCTGGAAGACCACACGCTGGAACGCTTTCCAGAGCTGCACGAGTACACGGTCACGCGTCTCGGGCAAACCACCGTCCTGGTAAACCGCACGCGGGCAGGCTTGCTCCAGGTTTTTGACAATCTGATTTTCCACTTCGGCGGCGGCGCAACTCTTGAAATGCGAGAGTTTTCAGAAAGGGATCTCATGACCACGCTAGCCGAGGCCGGGTTCGAGCAGGTTCATGTTTACGGAGAAAGTTTCGAACCGTTCGGTGTCCTCTACCCGGAGCCGTGGTCCTTGCCGATTGCCGCGCGCCGGGGATCGTTCGCCCTCAGTCTCGAGTCCACTCGCGAGATCATCAATGACCGCGCGGAACTTTGTTCAGCGGTTCACCGCGCCAGCGACGACCTGCAGCATTTGAATCGAGCCTTATGGGTGCGGCTGGGCCGAAAATTGGGGCTGGCCTAATGAGTGAATCCCCGCTGCCCGGCGGCAAGACTGTCCTGGTGGAGATCGAGAATCGCATCGCCTGGGTCACCTTGAACCGTCCCCAGAAGCGCAACGCCATCAGCCCCGAGCTGATGACCGAAATGCTCCAGGTGCTGGACGCGCTCGAAGCCGACGAACGTGCCGGCATTCTCGTACTCACCGGAGCAGGCGAAGCTTATTCGGCCGGCATGGACATGCAGGAATTTTTCCGCGCCACCGATCCGTTGACGTCCGAAGCCCGAGCGCATTTTTTGCGCCTCAGCGCGCAGGTCAACTGGCGCCGCTTGATGTACTACATGAAGCCGACCATCGCGATGGTGAACGGCTGGTGCTTTGGCGGCGGCTTCAACTCGGTGGTTGCGTGCGATCTGGCCATCGCGGCCGAAGAGGCGACTTTTGGTCTCTCGGAGATTAACTGGGGAATCATTCCCGCCGGCAATGTGCTGAAGTCGGTTACGTCCGTTATGAACCAGCGGGACGCCATGTATTACACCATGACCGGCGAGACCTTCGATGGCCGGAAGGCTGCGGCCATGGGGCTCGTCAACGAGGCTGTTCCCCTCAGCCGGCTGCGGGAACGGACGCGCGATCTCGCGAAGGTGCTGCTCGAGAAAAACCCCGCTGCATTGCGTGCCGCCAAGCATGCCTGCCGGCGCGTGCGAAATTTGGATTGGGATGAGGCCGAGGATTATCTGTTCGCCAAGTTCGACCAGATGCGCTACCAGGATCGCGAAAAAGGCCGCGACAAGGGACTGAAGCAGTTCCTGGACGAGAAGTCCTACCGGCCCGGCCTCGGTGGATATCGCCGCGATGAGTGAGGCTGTTCTCCCGGCCCCGCGCTCCTTCAAATCTCTGCGATGGCTGGCGCTGATCGGCTTCATTGCTTTACTCGCCGCATTTTGGGCACTCAGCCGGTACTTCGGTGTCGCAGCCAAACTGGGCGATCATTTGCCGTCCGCCCTGCTGAGCTTCGCTCTGTTGCTCGGGCCATATTGGGCGTTCGGTTTCGGCCTGGCTGAATGGCTGCAGCCTCGGCTGACTAGCTCAGCCGCGAAGTTATTCGCGCCGGCGCTGTTGATCCTGCCTTACTTGATCTCTACGCTGCCTCGAGGCGAATTCCGCTGGACCATCTGCTGCGGTTTGCTGGGCGTCGTTCTGGCGGTAATGCTGATCCTAAGTCAGGCGCGATCCCTTACGCCGGGCTGGCAGGACTGGCTGGCCCTCGCGATTCTAGGAACCGCCGTAGAATTTCATTTCTTCGACAATGCGTGGCCCGTAGCGGGTCTCACGGGAATGCCAAAGCTCCTGTTGGTGGACTTGGGGCTCTACGCCTATCTGGTGGTCCGCCCGATCGGAGGAATCGGCTTCGATTTCGCGCCGCGCTCCAGCGACGTAAGAATCGGCCTCCGTGAATTTCTCTACTTCACGCCCATTGCGCTCGCGCTCGGCTTCGCCATGAACTTCCTGCATCTGCACTCGACGCTTGGGCATCCGCTGCAATTCGGCGCGGGCTGGCTGTTCACGCTCTTCTTTGTCGCCATGCCGGAGGAGTTGTTCTTTCGCGGATTGCTGCTGAACATGCTGGAGCGCCGCATCGGGACGCGCCCCGCCCTGTGGGCCACGGCACTACTGTTCGGCCTGGCGCATTTCAACAAACGCGCCGCATTCTTCAATTGGCGTTATGTGATTTTGGCCGGCATCGCCGGAATCTTTTACGGACGCGCTTGGCTAGGCCGCCGAAGACTGCTGGCGTCATCGATCACACACGCGACGGTGGATACTGTATGGTCGATTTGGCTGCGGTAAGTTCGAGGTGCGGTTCAAGCGATGACCAGAAGCAGTTCCTTGGCTTCCACCGTTTGACCTGGGTGCGCCAGCCGCCTGGTCACCTGGCCTGAGATCGGCGCGTACACGGTGCTCTGCATTTTCATGGCTTCGAGCACCAGCAGACGGTCGCCTTTTTGAACACTCTGGCCGAGATCCACGGCCACGTTGGTCACGATGCCCGGGGTCGGCGCGCCGATTTGTCCTGGCTGGCCGGGATCGGCAAACTCCTTGGAAGGTCCCACGCGAGCCTGAGACTTGTCCCGTACGGTCACCTCGCGCGGCTGGCCGTTCAGCTCGAAAAACACCGTTCGGTTTCCATCCGGATGCGCCGCGCTCACGCTCAGGAACTTGATGATCAGCGTCTTTCCTGGTTCTATCTCGACGGTGATTTCTTCACCAGTCTTCATGCCGTAGAAAAATTGAGGCGTGGGCAGCACTTCTACGTCGCCGGCGGTTTGCTGGGCGCGAGCCAGCTTGACGAAAACTTTCGGGTACATGATGTAGCTCAGCACTTCATCATGCGCCGGCCGGCGGCCGATCTTCTCCTCCAGCGCTTCCGCGGTAGCGTTGAAATCCACCGGCTTCAGGTGCGCACCAGGCCGGCCTTTTATGGGCTTCGCGCCGCGCAGAACTACGCGCTGCAATTTTTTGGGCCACCCTCCATCGGGCTGGCCGAGCGCGCCGGACAACATCTCGACCACGGAGTTCGGAATGTTCAATTGCTGCTCTTCAGCGCGCGCTTCGAACTCTTGCATGGTCAGGCCGTGCGACACCAGAAACAGCGCCATGTCGCCGACCACTTTGCTAGAAGGCGTCACTTTCACGATGTCTCCCAAAGCGCTGTTGACATCCGCGTAAGCACGGGCGATCTCTGACCAGCGCTCGCCCAATCCCATTGATTCGGCCTGTTCCTTCAGATTGGTGTACTGCCCGCCCGGCATTTCGTGCACGTATACTTCGGCAGTTCCGGTGAGCGGCGCATTGTCGAAGGGCTTGTAGTAGGTGCGCACGGCTTCCCAGTAATCGGAATATGCGTTCAGCGCGTCCAGGTCGAGTGCTGAGTCGCGCCGGGTATGCGCCAACGCCGCCACCACAGAGTTCAAGTTCGGCTGACTGGTAGTTCCGCTCATCGAAGCTGCAGCTGCGTCGGCGACGTCCGCGCCTGCTTCCGATGCTTTGAGAATCGAGGCGGCATTGAGGCCGCTGGTGTCGTGCGTGTGAAAGTGAATCGGCAAGCCGACTTCCTCGCGCAGAGCCTTCACGAGCTTCTCGGCTGCGTACGGTCTGCAGAGCCCGGCCATATCCTTGATGCCGACGAAATGCGCGCCCATCCGTTCGAGCTCTTTCGCGCGTTCGACGTAATAGCGGAGCGGATACTTGTCGCGCTGGGGATCGAGAATATCGCCGGTGTAGCAAATCGCGGCCTCGCAGATCTTGCCGGTCTTCTGAACCGCCTCCATGGCGATCTTCATGTTCGGGAGCCAATTCAGAGAGTCGAAGATGCGAAAGATGTCGATGCCTTGCGCGGCGGACTCGCGGATGAACTCGCGCACGACGTTGTCGGGATACGCGGTGTATCCGACCGCATTGGATGCGCGCAGCAGCATCTGAAAGCAGATATTCGGGATCAGTTCGCGCAGGCGGCGCAGACGCACCCAAGGATCTTCCAGCAGGAAGCGCATGGCAACGTCGAAGGTGGCGCCGCCCCACATTTCCATGCTGAACAGGCCGCCGAGCCGGTGCGCGACGAAGCCGGCGATCGCCGCCAGGTCGTATGTCCGGACGCGCGTGGCCATGAGCGACTGGTGCGCGTCGCGAAAGGTGGTGTCGGTGAGCAGCAGCTTTTTTTGCGAGCGCGTCCATTCGGCGAATTTCACCGGCCCCAATTTTTCCAGCAACTGGCGCGTGCCGGGATGGGGCGGGTGGACGTCGTAGACAGGGATGGGCGCGCGTCGAAAGTGCTCGGGGGCCGGCTTGCCCTTCACCTCAGGATTGCCATTCACGATTACATCGCCGAGATAAGTTAAGAGCTTGGTTGCGCGATCGCGGCGTTCTGAGAATACAAATAATCCGGGCGTCTCTTCGATGAATCGAGTGGTGGTGCGGCCGGATTGAAAGACCGGATGCTTGACGACATTCTCGAGGAACGGAATATTGGTCTTTACGCCGCGGACGCGAAACTCACGCAAGCCGCGGTCCATGCGCTGGCAAGCTTGCCGGAATTCACGGCCCCACGCGGTGACCTTCACCAGCAGCGAGTCGTAGTAGGGGCTGATGACCGCGCCGCCATACGCCGAAGCGCCATCCAGCCGAAGTCCGAAACCGGCCGGCGAGCGATAGGTGTTGATCTTGCCGTAATCCGGCACAAAATTGTTCTGCGGGTCCTCGGTGGTAACGCGGCACTGGAGCGCGTACCCATAGAGCGGCATTTTGTCCTGGGCGGGCAGATTGATCTCAGGTCCATGCAGCGCGTGACCCTGCGCAACCAGGATTTGAGCCCGCACCAGATCGATGCCGGTGACCATTTCGGTAACAGTGTGTTCCACCTGAATGCGCGGATTTACCTCGATGAAGTACCATTGGCCGTTTTGGCTGTCGAGCAGGAACTCGACGGTTCCGGCATTGTAATATTGGGCGGCGCGAGCGAGCCGGACGGCGGCGTCGCAGATGGATTGACGAATCGTCGGATCGAGATCGATAGCGGGCGCGACCTCGACTACCTTTTGATGACGGCGCTGCACGGAGCAATCGCGCTCATAGAGGTGCACGATATTGCCGTGCTGATCGCCCAAGATCTGGACTTCGATGTGACGCGGCCGGCGAATGAAGCGTTCCAGGAACACGGCTCCGTTGCCGAACGCAGAGGCAGCCTCGCGGGTCGCCTCGTCAAAACGGCTTTCGAGATCAGTCGGCGATTCCACCACCCTCATACCGCGTCCACCACCGCCAAACGCGGCTTTGATGATGAGCGGGAATCCGATCTCTCGAGCGCGCTTCTGAACCTGGCTCCGCTGGGTGAGAGCCTGCTCAGTCCCTGGTATGACTGGCACGCCGGCCTTTTCGGCCAGCCTCCGCGCCGCCGTTTTATCGCCGAGCAGTTCGAGCAGTTCGGCGCTGGGGCCGACGAACGTGATACCGGCCTTCGCGCAGGCCCGAGGCAAAGCCGGATTCTCCGCCAAAAAACCATAGCCGGGGTGAATTGCATCCACGCCCTTTTCCGCCGCTAGCGCGACGATTCCGTCGACATCCAGATAGGCTTCGACCGGGCCTTTATTCTCACCGACCAGGTAGGTCTCGTCGGCCTTGAAGCGATGCAGGCTGAGCCGATCTTCCTTCGAGTAGATGCCGACGGTTCGCAACCCAAGCTCGGTAGCCGCGCGCATGATGCGGATTGCGATTTCGCCTCGGTTGGCGGCGAGCAGTTTTTGCATAAGAATGATCGAAACCTTGTAGCGCTCATCCACACCGTAGAGCGACTGAGCTAGACCGGGTGGTTCGAGAGAGTAAAACGGGGCTTATCGTTTGGCGACGAGCACGCTGTCGACAATTTCCCGGAATTCGTCCGGGGTTAGTAATCCTCGCTTCTCAATGCCTTTTTCTTTTACGCGGCGCAGCATTTCGGCAATCGCTTCGTCGTCGGCGTCACGGATACCGATCTGCTCGAGATGGTAGGTGATGGAGGCCTTGCCGCTCTTCTTGCCGAGCACAACGTCGCCGCGGCGTCCGGTGAGCGCGGGATGAGTTCCGAACATGGCCAGCGGTTCTTTGACGACCAGATCGACACCGATGCCCGATTCGCGCGTGAAGTTTCGCTCGCCGAGGATCGGCTTGTTGATGGCGAAATTCTGATTGCTCAGACGCCGCACTAACTCGCCGAGCTCCGGCAACCGGCCCAAGTCGTATCCGGTTTCGTAGCCATAGAGCACGTGCAGGGCGACCATTAATTCCTCGAGCGCGGCGTTTCCGGTTCGCTCGCCCAGTCCATTGGCGCAACTGTGAACGCACTCGGCGCCCGCTTCGACGCCAGCGAGCTCGGTGGCCACGGCCATGCCGAAATCGTTGTGGGTGTGAACCTCCACGGGAAGGTTGGTCAGCGACTTGACCAAACGCACCAGGTACTTGATTGCTTCGGGCAGCGCGCAGCCCATGGTGTCCACGACGCCGATGGAATCCGGCGGGGCGTCCTGCATGAGGCGGCTGAAGAGATTTTTGAGATCCTCTTCGCGCGCGCGAGTAGTATCGTAGGGGAAGTAGACGACGTGCAAGCCACGGGAGCGGGCGTACTGGATAACGCCGACGCTCTTTCGCAAGACATCTTCCCAGGTCCACTGGAATTGGTATTTCAGCTTGGGATAGCCGATGGGAATCTCAATCACAACGCCGTGGCAGCCGCACTCGACCGCTTTGTCAATATCGACGTTCATCGCGCGCGCGAGTATATAGATGCGCGACTTGAGTCCCAGCCGGCAGATTTCCTTTACGGCGCGGAAATCCTGATCGGAGACGGCCGGCATTCCGGCTTCGATGCGTTCAACGCCAACCTCGGCGAGCTTTTCGGCGATCGCGACCTTGTCGGCGATGCTGAACACAACTCCGGGAGTCTGCTCGCCATCTCGAAGGGTGGCATCGTGGATTACGACGCGCGGAGGAAGATTGAACTGAGACCGAACTTCGGGGATGAAGTTATAGGGACTTACCCACCATTTATTCTCGCGATAATACTGTTCACTCATTTTGACTTATTGACTTACTAACTGCTGGCGGTGGCGCTGGCGGGACGAAAATCCGCGCCGGCAGGGCGTTTCTTTTGCATCATGGAATCCAGACTCCAGGTGCCGGCGCCGGCGGCTGCGAAGTACAGGAACAGAAACAGGTAAGCGATGGCTTCCTCGCCGCCGTTGCGAATCGGCCAGGGTGCGCGGAGCGCGGACGAAGAGAGATAGGCCACCGCGAGTTCAACGCACAAAATCGCGGACGTGATCCGTGTAAACAGGCCCAAGGCCAGCAGCACGCCTCCGACAATTCCGAGGTAGCCGAGCAGATGCGGCAAGGTATCGATCGCCATGGGCGGGGCGTTCCGCCGGCCGCCGCGAGCAAGCGCAAAAGCGCCCAGCGCCAGCCGGTAGCCGTGCAGAGAAAATGTGAACGCCAGGATGATGCGAAGAATGGAGCGAAGGTAGGGTTCCCACGAAGCCAATGTGTCTCTCATGACGCCCTCTCAAGTCCTGGCGGGCGCGCTGCCCAACGGCAACTCTACGCGATCCCGCTTGAATGCCTTTTGGATCAAGTAATCCAAACTCCACGGACCGGGTCCGGCGGCCACCAGCCACAGAAACGCGAAGGCCAGGATCGCCGAAAACTCGCCACCGTTCGTGATGGGCCAAGATCCGCGGGGCGCCCAAGAGCGGAAGTACGCCACCGCCATTTCTCCGGACAGGATAAATGCTGTTGGCCGCGTAAACAGACCGAGCATTAACAGTAGTCCGCCGGGGAACTCCAGCAGCCCCGCGAAACCATGGATGGAACCGAAGTTGTGATCGATTCTTCCGCCGGCAAAGCCCCACAGCTTCTCGAGTCCATGCTGAATGAACAAGAAGCCAAGTACAAAGCGAGCCATACTCAACGCGTAGGAACTCCATTTGGGTGAGCCGTTCATCTTGCCTCCTCTTTAGTCGGGAGATCGGTTGTTAGCCGACTCATTATAGCTCATGGTCGAGACCAACTAGAAACGGCACACTAGTAACTCCACTGGGGTCGCGCATGCAGCGCGGCGCATTCATAGCACGAAACCGTTCGCCAGTTTACGATGAAAATTTTCTGCAAAATTTTGATGAGATTCTCTTGACGCGCGGCGAAGATTAGCGGTAATTTTGGTTCTGCCCGTTGGTGTTTATGCTCGTCTTCCTGTTGATAGATCCTCGAGCATACGGAAGGGAATTCCGAGATCATGGCCGCTGCTGCTCCTGCAATCCTCGTTGAAGCTTCGCAATACCTGGAATCTCAAATCGCGCCGCTCCCCGTCGAGGAAACCGTGCGAGAGTTGGTGCACGATCTGCGCCAGCCTTTGAGCTCGATAGAAGCCATCGCCTATTATCTGGAGATGACGTTGCCGGCTGAGCAGTTCCGGGAACGCCAGTACATGAGGCGTATTCAGCAATTGGTAAATCAGGCCAGTTCCGCGCTCACCTTGGCGGCGGCGCCGGCGCGGACGTGTGGGTCTGTGACCAACTAGCGCCGCTACAATCAGCCGTTCTCGATCTGTTTTCCCGAGGCTAATTCCCGGACGCGATCCTGGAGTTTAGCAACTTGCTTGCGCAGATCCGGCAGCCGCGCCAAATTCGCCAATTGATCGAGGTGTTCCTTGAGCGGGCGCGCCGGCGTGCCCCAGACCACCTGACCTTTTCGAATAATTTTAGAAGTTAGAATCCCGCATCCGGAGCCGAGGACTGCGCCGGTTTCAATGCGCGCCTTATCTCCGATGCCTACTTGACCGCCGATAAGGGCATAGTCTTCGACTACTACGCCGCCGGAGAGTCCGGTTTGCGCGGCGATGACGACATGCCGGCCGATCCGGCAGTTGTGCCCGATGTGAACCAGGTTGTCGAGCTTTGC
>Ga0182024_10026068_pt1 | contig 10285 bp, 8 predicted proteins | sample P32metaG_FD_120480 | JGI IMG/M metagenome (GOLD analysis project Ga0182024, IMG submission 120480) | Permafrost microbial communities from Stordalen Mire, Sweden - P3-2 metaG (Illumina Assembly) | ecosystem: Environmental > Terrestrial > Soil > Wetlands > Permafrost | place: Sweden: Stordalen...
GATGCTCGACGCCGTCATGCGCGAGTTCAAGGAGCACGATCTGCTCATCATGGCGGCGGCGGTGGCGGATTTTCGACCCAAATCCTTCACCCCGGGCAAACTGTCGCGCCAGGGCACGATGATCCTTGAACTTGAAGCCACCGCCGACATCGTGGCTGAGGCGGGAAAGCTCAAGCGCCCCGATCAGCGCACGGTGGGGTTCAGCCTGGAGTCACAACCCGACCTGGAGCGCTCACGCCGCAAGCTTATGGAAAAACATCTCGATCTGATCGTCTATAACCCCGCCGAAACCATAGGCAGCGACATGATCGCCGCCACCCTGCTGTATGCCGACGGCCGCTCCGAAGAGTTGCGTTGCCGCACTAAAGCGGAGGTGGCCGATACACTTCTGGAACGCGCGACGGGCCTGTTCGCGGCGCCGCATCAGTCGCCACCTCAATAGCGCTGGAGTTTGCCCGGTCCATCGCCCGATAACAGTAAAGCATGAGACGGCTGGCCGGTGGTCAGCGTCTACCCCTGCTGGTCCAATAAGGCATGATCCAACGTTCCAACATAATTCGCCCCATCGGCCTGTTCCTGGGTTGCGCCCTGTGGTTCTTTTTGCTGTTTTCGCTGGGCAGCTTTCACCCGACTGATTGGCCAAGCCACTGCGTCTATCCATATCCGCCCATCCAGAACGTCTGCGGATCGGTCGGGGCACTGGTGGCGTACTACTGCTTCCTGGCCGTCGGGCAGGGTGTTTTTCCGGTGCTGTTTTTCTCCGGCGTGTGTCTGGCGCTGCTGGTCTACCAGGGGCGGCTGAGCGACGTGTGGTTGCGGGTGGCGGGGTTGCTGATCTTGTCCATCGCCTTCGCGACAACCGTCCACCATTTCAAGCCGGGATCGCGCAGCGGATTTCCCGAGGGCCAGGGCGGCGTCATCGGCATCGGCACGGCGGCGTTTCTCCAGACGCATTTCAGCACGGTCGGAACGCGTTTGGTGCTGCTGACGGCGATCCTGATCGGTCTATTGCTGGCGGCGGACGATCTGGTTTTGCGCGCCCCCGGCTTCGCGGTCAACGCGTACAGCAGCGTTCGAACATTCAAGCCGCGCATCAAGTTTTCATTTCCAGTCCTGCCGCGCCTTCCATCGCTGCCCAACTTCATCACGCGCGATGCGGTTCGACCTTCGTCGCGGCGTTCCAAAGTGAAACCGGAAAAAGCCACCGCTCCCCAGGGGGCGCCACAGGATATCGAACCAGAGCCCGACCCCCCCGCCGCCGCCGACGAGCCGCCGGCCCCACCGGCCAGCGTGCGCGACATCATCGTGAAGCTGCCCAACATGGTGCGTCCGCGGCGGACCAGCCCGCAGCCACTGCCGCCCCAGGATTTGGGAGAATATCACCTGCCGCCCTGGGATTGCCTGGCAGAAGCCGAGCATGGGTTTGCCGAGAGTCAGGAAAAATTCGTCCGCGAAAAAGCGGCGGTGCTCGAGCAGGCGATGAAGGAATTCAACATCGACGCCAGGGTGGTGGAGATCGATACCGGCCCTGTGATCACGATGTACGAGCTGGAGCTGGCGCCGGGCATCAAGGTTTCGGCGGTGACGGCGCTGCAAAACGACATCATGCGCGCCCTGCGGGCCGAGAGCGTGCGCATCGTCGCGCCGGTTCCCGGTAAGAACACCGTGGGCATCGAGGCCCCCAATGAGCAGAAGGAAAAGGTCCGCCTCAAGGAACTCATGCAGACCGCGCCCGACGCCGTGCGCAAGAAGGCTATTCCGCTCTTCCTGGGCAAGGATGCCAGCGGCGAGCCGTTGATCAGCGATCTTGCGGAAATGCCTCATTGCCTGATCGCCGGAACCACCGGCTCGGGCAAATCGGTATGCATCAACAGCATCATCATGTCGATCATCTACCAGCAGCGGCCGGACATGGTGAAGCTGATCCTGGTGGATCCCAAGGTGGTGGAGATGGCGGCGTTCAAGGAGATTCCGCATCTCATGTGTCCGCTGATCCACGACGCCGGCCGGGCCACCAGCGTGCTGGAATGGGCCTGCGAGAAGATGGACGAACGTTACGATGCGCTGGCCGAGGCCGGCGTGCGGAACATCAAGGGATACAACGCTCTGGGCCGCGAGGAGCTGATCGCCCGCATCAAGCCCGCCACGCCCGAGGAAGAAGCCAAGATTCCCAAGCACCTGCCCTACGTGGTAATCATCATCGACGAGTTGGCCGACCTGATGATGACCAGCGGCAAGGAAGTCGAGGCATTCATCGTTCGCCTGGCGCAGAAATCGCGCGCCATCGGCATTCATTTGATCGTGGCGACCCAGCGTCCCCAGGCGAACGTGGTGACCGGGTTGATTAAGAGCAACATGCCAAGCCGGATCGCGTTCCGAGTTGCCAGCAAGATGGATAGCCGAATTGTTCTGGACCAGAACGGGGCCGATCTGCTTCTGGGCCAGGGCGACATGCTCTTCTTGCCGCCGGGGGCGGGCAGGCCGATCCGCGGCCAGGGGACTTTCATCGACGACCGCGAAATGCGCGAAAGCGTGCGCATCGTCAAAGGCCTGGCCGAAGCACAGTACGAGCCCGAACTGGTGCAGATCAAATCGGGCGGCACAGTGGATGACGAGGCGGCCAGGGACGAGCTATTCGACGCCGCCGTGCGCGTGGTACTTGAGACCAAGCGTGGCAGCGTGAGCCTGTTGCAGCGGCGCCTGACGATCGGATACAGCCGCGCCAGCCGGTTGATCGAAGCGATGGCCAACGCCGGAATCGTCGGCAGCTACAAAGGCAGCCAGGCCCGCGAGGCGCTGATCAATGTGCAGGAATGGGAAGCCATGCAAGCCGCCCAGCAGGCGGACGCGAAAAGTGGAATGAGCGTGTGAAATTTTTTAGCGGCCCCGCACGCACATGCGGGGCTTTGGAAAACAACAATATGAAACCGATTTTCACGGGATTCTGGACGATGCTGAAGGCTCAACTCCGCGCTCGCGCGTGGTTCCTGAACTGGAGCCATGTCCCGCCCACGCAACGAATTCAGTTTATGTAACCAATGAACCGCGGCCGCGCGGGATCGATTGGCATCGGCTACAATCAACGCCATGGATGGCGGCGCCGTTGTTCACGTCAAACTTCCCAACGCCGGGTATGACATCGCCGTGCGGCCGGGATTGCTGGCGGAGATCGGGCAAACCCTCGCACAGCTCGTTGCGGCGCGCAGAGCCGCCGTTGTTACCGATTCGCACGTTGACCCGATTCTGCTGCCGGCCGTGCAGAAGTCCCTGGAGAACGCCGGATTCGAAGTCATCACGTCCGTAATCCCCGCGGGTGAAACCCACAAAAGCCTGGCTTATGTAAGCTCGATCTACGACCGGCTCCTGTCAGCCAGGATCGAGCGAAGCACGCCGCTGCTCGCGCTGGGAGGCGGGGTCGTCGGCGACATGGCGGGGTTCGTCGCCGCCACAGTTCTCCGCGGTGTGCCATTCGTGCAGATTCCCACCACGCTCCTGTCGATGGTGGACGCCAGCATCGGCGGGAAAACCGGCGTCGATCACGCCATGGGCAAAAATCTCATCGGCTCTTTTTACCAGCCGATCGCAGTCCTGATCGATCCGCAGGTTCTCCGTACCCTGCCTCCGGGCCAGTTCCGCAACGGCCTGGCCGAGTGCATCAAGCATGATCTGATCCGCGATGAGAAGGGTTTCGCGCGGTTGGAAACGGAAATGGATTCGATCCTGAAGCTGGACATGGCCGATCTGACCGAATTGATCGCCCACAACGCCGCGATCAAGGCCGCGGTCGTAGAGGCCGATCCACTGGAAAAAGGTGAGCGGGCGCATCTGAACTTCGGACACACTTTCGGCCACGCGATCGAATCCGCATCCGGCTTCGCATACGCCCATGGCGAGGCAGTCGCATTAGGCATGACCGCGGCGACTTTCGTGTCGCGCAAGCTGGGCATCATCGATCAGACAGCGCGGCAGCGCATCATCGCGATCATTCAAAAGGCCGGCCTGCCCACCAGCGGGCTCACTTTGGAGACGGATCGCATCATGGAGACGATGCAGTCCGACAAAAAAATCGCCGGTGGCCAGGTGCGGTTCGTGCTTCTGGACGGCATCGGCCGCGCGACGCTGCGCGACGATGTGCCGCCAGAGCTGGTGCGCCAAGCCGTCGAAAGCCTCAGATGACACAGACGACTACGCCAATATCGATCCGCCCGCGACGGCGGAGGCGCGGTTTGCTTATCTTGCTGACCATCCTGCTGCTGGGGTTGGTCGGCGTGAACGTGATCGCCTACATGCAGGCGTGGGCGATGACGCATTTCGTTGACGCCGGCAGCCGAACCGCGCCGCCGGAATCGTTAAATTTGGCGCAAAAGATTGGAATTCTGTTTACCGGCGTCCGTGTTCCCAAGCCAATTAATCGCGCCAACCCCGCGGACGCGGGACTTGCATTCCAGACCGTTCGATTTGGCGGCCTGAGGGACGATGACTGCGAAGGCTGGTACGTCCCCCGCGCCGACGCAAAAGGCTTATGCATTATGTTTCACGCATACACCTCATCCAAATCGTCGCTGGTGGGCGCAGCGGCGGCGTTTCATGATTTGGGGTACGACGTGCTGATGATGGATTTTCGCGGCAGCGGCGGCTCGGTTGGCAATCGGACGACGATGGGGTACGACGAAGCCAACGACGTTGCCGCCGCGGTGAATTTCGCAGCGCGGCGCTGGCCCCCCAGGCCGTTGGTGCTTTACGGACAATCGATGGGCGGCGCCGCAATTCTGCGCGCCGTCGCTGATTTGGGCGTCAATCCCTCGGCGGCGATCATTGAATCGACGTTTGATCGACTGCTCTCCACGGCCCAGAACCGTTTCCGCGCGATGGGCCTCCCGGCGTTTGGGCTGGCGGAGCTGCTGGTCTTCTGGGGCGGCGAGCAGATCGGCTACAGCGGGTTCAAACACAACCCCGCCGATTATGCAACTCGCGTCCGGTGCCCGGTGTTGGTGATGCAGGGCGGTCTCGATCCGCGCGTGACAGATGCGCAGGCCCGCAATTTGTTCGATCACCTGGCCGGGCCAAAACAGTTCGAGTTGTTCCCGAATTGCGGTCACTGTGAGTTTCTGAACCAGGATCGGGCGCGATGGATGGTGGTGGTGGCAGACTTCCTGAGAAAATGGACAGAGCCGGCCCGTGTCGGGCCGGGTTTCCGGCCCGACACGGGCCGGCTCTAAGTAAAACTGAAGCACGACATGGCGCTACGACACTGGCTGCAACTGGCTCTGACCGAAGGGATCGGACCGATCCTGACGACGCGGCTGATCGCCGCCGCGGGAAGTGCCCAAGCGGCTTGCGACGCCGACGCGGCCCTGCTGCGCAACGTGGAGGGGATCGGCTCGGCAAAATCGCGCGATATTTCAGCGGCGCTGCGGCGCGCGGCCGGCGAAGTGGATGCGGAATTAACGCGCTGTCAAGCCGCGGGCGTGATGCTGATCTGCCAGGACGATGCGAATTATCCGACGGTGCTGAAAGTGATTCCCGATCCGCCGCCGCTGCTGTACATACGCGGCGCTCTGGAGCCGCGGGATCTGAACGCGTTGGCGGTCGTGGGAAGCCGGCGATGCAGTCACTACGGACGGGAGCAAGCACAGCGTTTCGGCGCCCTGCTGGCCCAGGCGGGGATGACGGTAGTGAGCGGCGGAGCGCGGGGGATCGATTCGGCCGCCCATCGTGGCGCGCTGGAGCCTGCGGCGGGACGAACCATTGCAGTGCTGGGCTGCGGCGTGGATGTCGATTATCCGCCGGAGAACCATTCACTGTTTGAGCAGATCGCGCAGCGCGGCGCGGTGGTCAGCGAGTTCGCGATGGGCCAGCCGCCGCTGAAGGAAAATTTCCCGAGGCGAAATCGGATCATCAGCGGCCTGTCGCGCGGCGTGCTGGTGGTGGAGGCGGATATGGCCAGCGGCGCATTGATCACGGCTCGCCAAGCGTGCGACGATCACAGCCGGCCGGTCTTCGCGATCCCCGGCCGGGTGGATAACACGATGTCGGCCGGTCCCCATTCGCTGATCCGCGACGGCGCGGTGCTGGTCGAGGGGTTGGAAGATATTCTCCAGGGGCTGGGGCCCCTGCCGCATCAAGCGATGATCGAGGCTGCTCCGCAGTCTCCTGCCGAACCGGCCCAGCGCCCGGCGCAGGAACCTTTGCTCAGTGATTCACAGGCGCGAATCGTCGCCGGCATTGACGATGATCCGACCGGGCTGGATTCGATTATCGCGGCCACCGATCTACCCCCGGAAGTGGTGCTGCGGGAACTGACATTGTTGAGCTTGCGCGGCATGGTGAAACGCGTGGACGGACAGAACTACGTGCGGATTCATCGGTAATTAACACGATGCAAATCAAATACAACATGGTTTGTTGTTACATCGTTCGTCCCGACGCTGGCGGTGGGCATGAATTCTTGCAGATTCGGCGGCATGCGGATGACTTCATGGGGGGAACCTGGCAAACGGTCTATGGCCAGAGCGAGCCGCAGGAGACGGCGGTGGCGGCGGCGCTGCGCGAGCTGCGCGAGGAGACGGGATTGATCCCCGCCGAGTTCTACCGATTGGAGCACGTCAGCATCTTTTATACTATTCCCCACGATACCCTGTGGCATTGCGTGCAATTCTGCGCGATCGTCCAACGGCAGGATCGGGTGGTGCTTAATGCCGAACATACCGAGTTCCGCTGGCTAAGCGCGGAGGCGGCGGCAACGCAGTTCATGTGGGAAGACGACCGCCAAGCGGTGGCCCAGATCGTCCGCGAAATTCTCGGCAACGGGCCCGCCAAGCCACATGTCCGCATTATGCTGCCGCCGTGACCTGGGCTATAGTATTGCACTTATGCCGACATCGGCGCTAACCAAGGAATCCCGGATTTGGGGCAAGACTCAAAGCGTCGAGGCGCTGCGCCTGGCGTCGATCGACGTGGGCTCCAACAGCATCCACATGGTCGTGGCCCAGGCGGATGCGGATGGGGGCATCACCACATTGTGGAGGCTGAAGGAGCCGGTGGGGTTGGGGCGATTGAGTTTTCCGTCGCACCGGCTCTCGGCCGAGGCGATGGACCGGGCCATCAGCGTGCTGGCGCGGTTTCAGCAATCGGCGCAACAGCGTCAGGCGGAGAAGATTGTCGCGGTCGCCACCAGCGCAGTGCGTGAAGCGTATAACGGAGGCGACCTGATCGAGCGCGTTCGGCGTGAATTGGGACTGCACATCCGTATCGTCAGCGCCCGCGAAGAGGCCCGCCTGATCTACCTCGCCGTACGCCATGCCTTGAAGATGCGCGGGCAATCGCATCTGATCGTGGATATTGGCGGCGGCAGCGTAGAGTTTGTGGTCGGCGACGATAAGCACGTGCACATGCTGGAGAGCCGCAAGCTGGGCGCGGCCCGCATGACGGCGCAGTTTGTTCATTCCGATCCAATCAGCCAGGAGGATCTGCGGCAGCTTCGCAAGCATTACGACAAGGAATTGGGGCCGCTCTGCCAGACCATCCGCGGGTTGCGGCCGGTCAAGGTGATCGGAACCAGCGGCACGCTGGAGAACCTGGCGAGCTTGTGTGGGTCCGAAGGGGATGAAAACGGCCACGCCGGTCAAATGATCGAACGGCCGCGTCTGGAAAAACTTTTGGCGCAACTGCTTGAAAGCCGATCCAAGGATCGCGCCCGCATTCGGGGTTTGGACGACCAGCGCAAGGACCAGATCGTCGCCGGCGCCGTTTTGGTCAACGAATTATTCGAGCGTCTGAGCCTGCGTCGGATGGAAATCTGCCCGTACGCACTGCGCGAGGGGATTTTGCTGGATTACCTGTCGCGGCATCTACCCGATCTGGCGATCCGCCGCGAGCTGCCCGATCCGCGCCGCCGCAGCGTCATCGACCTGGCCCGGCGCTGCAACTGGAACAAGACCCACAGTCAACAGGTGGCGGGGATCTGCCTGAAACTGTTTGACGAGCTGCGTCCGCTGCACCAGATGGGCGCGGCGGAGCGGGAATTGATCGAATACGGCGCCCTGCTGCACGACATCGGCTGGCACATCGGCCGCGACGGGCACCATAAGCACAGCATGTACCTGATCCTCAACGGCGATCTGAAAAATTTTTCGGAGGATGAGATCAAGACAATTGCCGGCATCGCCCGGTATCATCGCAAGGCGCCGCCGCGCGCGCGGCACGAGAATTATGGTTCGCTGCCGGCGCGTTTTCGCCGGATCGTGGACGTTGGGGCAGCGCTGCTGCGGATGTCGGATGGTCTGGATCGCAGCCATTGCTCGGTGATTGTGGATTTGCGCTGCAAGGTGGGAAACCGGAACGTGAGTTGCATATTAACGGCGAAATCGGACGCGGAGTTGGAAATCTGGGGCGCCCGACGCAAAATGAGGTGGTTCCAGAAGGTCTTTGGTCGTTCGATTTCGTTTGAGCTGGGCAAAAAATAGTCATGGATTCACTTCTGACGCCGCACAATTTTCCGGGCAAGCTGATCATCGTCGAGGGGATCGACGGGTCGGGCAAGAGCACGCAGTTGCAGCTTGCGATGCGGTATCTGCAGGCCAAGGGCCTGCGGCCGTTCTTTACGGAATGGAACAGCGCTGATCTGGTCAAGGCGATCACGAAGAAGGGAAAGAAGAAGATGTCCCTGACGCCGATGACGTTTTCGCTGCTGCACGCGACGGATTTCGCGCACCGGCTGGTGCACAACATTCTGCCTCCGTTGAAGGCGGGGATGATCGTGCTGGCGGACCGATACGTGTACACGGCGTTTGCCCGGGACGTGGTGCGTGGGTGCGATCGGGAATGGGTGCGCGGCATTTATCAATTCGCGCCGCGCCCGGATCGTGCGTTTTATTTCCGCGTCCCCATCGACATCAGCGTGTCGCGCCTCCTTTCGGGCCGGGCCAAGCTGAAAGACTACGAGGCCGGCATGGACCTCGGGCTGGCGCCTGATCTAATCAGCAGCTTCAAGCTTTTTCAGGGCCGGATTCTGGGCGAATACGCCAAGATCACCGATGAATACGGCCTCACCGAAATTGACGCGACGCAAAGCATCGGCGAACAGCAACAAAATGTCCGGCGGCTCATCGACCAAACCCTGGCCGACTACAAAGCGCCCATGGAACAGGAGCAGCTTGCCTGATGGGCGGTTGACGGCGAATCACTATGCCATCGTTTCACTACATGGGTCACTCGATGCCGTATCTCCCCAAGGAGGGGTGCACCGGCAAGCTGATTGTCATCGAAGGCACCGACGGTTGCGGCCGCAGCACCCAGGCAGTCCTACTGAAGGACTGGCTGGAAGTGCAGGGATACGCCGTCATCGACACCGGATGGACGCGCAGCAAGCTGGTGGGCAAAGCCATCACCGACGCCAAGCAGGGTCACTCGCTGCACCGGCTAACGTACTGCCTGATGTACGCCACCGACCTGGCAGACCGGATGGAATTCCAGATCATTCCCGCGCTTAAAAGCGGGTTCATCGTGCTGGCGGATCGATACATCTACACGTTGCTGGCCCGTGGCATCGCCCGGGGGGCGGACAAGACGTGGCTGCGCGACCTGTTCAGCTTCGCGGTGCGGCCGGGTCTGGTGTTCTATCTGCAACTGGGGGTCTCGGACCTGGTTCCTCGCGTGCTGGAAGCGGGAAAAATGAACTATTGGGAAAGCGGCCTGGACATGAACTACGGGGACGATCTGTACGCCAGCTTCATCGCGTATCAGACCGCGTTGATCGAGCAATTCAACATCCTGTCGGAGGAGTTCGGCTTCCAAAGCCTGGACGCTCGCCAGGATGCGCGGACGATCCAGCGCCAGCTCCGCCGGGCCGTGACGGGATATCTGCAAAGCAGCAATTATTCGAGTCCCGGCGTGGCGGTGGGTGAGCAGTGAGTAAAATTCATGCCGCAGGCCCGATTCTGCCGCGGCGCGCCGTCCCGATGTGCCGCCCTCCGCGCTTCAAACCAATCTCACGCTGACGCCATGCTCGGCCAGGAATTTCTTGACCTGGCTGATGCTGAAGTCTCCGAAGTGAAATATGCTGGCGGCCAGGGCGGCATCGGCGTGGCCGGTGGTCAGGACGTCCAGCATGTGTTGCGGGTTGCCCGCTCCGCCGCTGGCGACGACCGGGATCGTCACCGCGTCGCTGACGGCGGCGGTCATCTCCAAGTCGTAACCCTGTGTCGTTCCATCGGCATTCATGACGTTCAGGACAATCTCGCCAGCGCCCATATCCTGGGCCTGCTTGATCCAATCCATCACGCGA
>Ga0182024_10026069_pt1 | contig 10285 bp, 6 predicted proteins | sample P32metaG_FD_120480 | JGI IMG/M metagenome (GOLD analysis project Ga0182024, IMG submission 120480) | Permafrost microbial communities from Stordalen Mire, Sweden - P3-2 metaG (Illumina Assembly) | ecosystem: Environmental > Terrestrial > Soil > Wetlands > Permafrost | place: Sweden: Stordalen...
CCCTGCTCGAAGGCATGCAGATAGATGTCCTTGAAATCCTCGTACTTGTAGTCCGTCGGAACGTTGGCGGTCTTCGAAATCGACGAGTCGACCCAGATCTGCGCGGCGGCCTGGATGTCGACATGCTCCTTCGGGCCGATGTCGTCCGCAGATACGAAGTAGTCCGGGAGTTTCTCGGCCGCGTTCTGCGAGTCCGGCATCGCCCGCGGATTCACCATCTCGCGGTACGCCAGCAGCTCGAAGGAGAACACGTCGATCTTTTCCTTGGATTTCTTGCCCTCGCGGATTACGTTCCGGAAATAGTGGTGTGCGAAGGACGGCTCGATGCCGTTCGAGGCATTGTTCGCGAGCGACAATGAGATCGTGCCGGTGGGGGCGATCGAGCTGTGATGAGTGAAGCGTGCACCGACCTCCGCGAGCTCATCCACCAGTTCCGGAGCGGCCTCGGCGATCCGCTGCATGTAACGGCTGTAGCGCGCGTGCAATATCCGGCCCGCGATCTTCGCTCCCACGCGCCAGCCGTCCTTCGCCATTTCGGGGCGCTTGCGCAGCATCTCGCGCGTGACCGTGAACTCCTCGTTCATGATGGGCGCGGGGCCCTTTTCGCGCGCGAGGGCGAGGCCCGCCTCCCAGCCCGCGACCGCCATTTCACGCGACACGTTTTGTGTGAAGGCCACCGATTTCTTCGAGCCGTACTTCATGCACAACATGGTGATGGACGAGCCCAAGCCTAGGAACCCCATGCCGTGCCGGCGCTTGCGCAGGATCTCGTTGCGCTGCGGCTCGAGCGGGAGCCCGTTGATCTCGACCACGTTGTCGAGCATGCGCGTGAATATCTTGACCACGCGTCGGTAGGTTTCCCAGTCGAAGCGCGCGTCCTCGGTGAACGGATCGACGACGAACTTGGTGAGATTCACCGATCCCAAGAGGCAGGAACCGTAGGGCGGTAAGGGCTGCTCACCACAGTTCCCTGTCACAAGCCCGTTAAAAATAAGATTGTTCCGATCCGGTTGAGTCGTATCGAACACGGGCTCGCGACCAGCAGGCTCGATACTGGTTATTGCACTGTGAAAATTTTCGGCGTGTGCGGACCGGCGCTGCGCTCGCCATTCGGCGTACTTCTCGTTCTTGGCATCCGTCAGGAAGCCTATTTCATCCATGAATCGATCGCGCGACTGCGAGCCGATGATCAGCTCATAGTCGGCCTTGCAATCGTACGGGCGCTCGCCACCCTTGCCGTCGGGCATGAGCCGCTTCGCAGCCTCACGACGTTTTAGCACTCGGCAAAAAATGCCGAAATTCGCGAGCAGCATCTGCACGTCCTTCAACAAGGATGGCTGGCTCGAAGCGAGACGGATAGTGCAATGCGCGTTGTCGTCCTGACGTTGCACCGTGCCGTCCGCCTGAAAAAGCCCGCGCAAATATCCCTTGATACATTCCTCGTCGCCTTGCCAGACGATTTCCGGCACTTGTGTCTTGACCTGTGCGGTCAATCCATAGTGTTGATACAGCAATCGCATGAGAATGACGGAGCGGATCATAACCAGATTCCGCTGCGGAACCGCGACCGCGCTCACTTGGTAATCCCGGGAAGCCATCGAGTGGCCGGCGATCATGTCATTGATCATCGCGACGAGATTATCGGCCAATCCGCGGTCCAAGCCCCACAGATTGACTACAGCCGCCTGCTTCCCTTTCCCGCGATTCGTGAAGTGCCCGTCTCCGGTCAACAGTCCGAGCAGAACGCCGAGATCCCCGCTGCCTTTCAAACCGAATTGTCCCTTGCCGGATTGGATCAGCAACTCATCGCCGGGGCGAAGATCCTTGAGTTTGATCTTGCCGCGCGTGGTGTAGAAATCGTGCCACTCCGTCGCTTTGATCTCGTAGCCATCCTTAGTGACGACACGATAAACGTCGGCGGAAGGGGCGGTCATGAATGCGGGAACCGCCGGGCGAACGTCCACCCCATGCTCCGATTCGCCGAGCGCACGCCGGTCCACCGTCGCCTGAATGTCGACACGCGCGTCGTACAAATCGCCGATACGCACCATGCCGAACTGCGTGGCGAGCCGCGTATCCGCCGTGACGCAAGGATTGGTGGCGCGGATGTTCTCCGTCCACCAATTGTTGTTCATTTCGTTGACCCGGTCGATCAGGATGAAGCCGGGCTCCGCGAAGTCGTAGGTGGAAGACATGATGAGATCCCACACCCGCCGCGCAGGCAGCGTCTTGTAGACCCTGCAAGCGACCAGGCCCTCCTCGTTCGCCACGTATCCCGTGGTGTGCGGCCATTCGCGCCAGACGAATTTGGCCGGATCCTTGAGGTCCGGCCGCTCGGCCTCGTATTCGTTGCGTCCGAGCGGAAACGCCAGCTTCCACTCGCCGTCGCTTTTCACCGCCTGCATGAACTCGTCGGTGACCAGGAGAGACAGATTGAACTGACGCAGCCGGCCGTTCTCGCGCTTGGCGCGGATGAATTCCAGCACGTCGGGGTGACCTACGTCGAAGGTGCCCATCTGCGCGCCGCGGCGGCCGCCGGCGGAGGACACGGTGAAGCACATCTTGTCGTAGATATCCATGAACGACAGCGGACCCGACGTGTACGCGCCGGCACCCGAGACGTAGGCGCCGCGCGGCCGAAGCGTCGAGAATTCGTAGCCAATGCCGCAGCCCGCCTTCAGCGTTAGCCCCGCCTCGTGCACCTTGTTCAAGATGTCGTCCATCGAGTCACGGATCGTGCCCGACACCGTGCAATTAATGGTCGATGTGGCGGGCTTGTGCTCGAGGGCGCCGGCGTTGGAGGTGACGCGGCCCGCCGGAATAGCGCCGTGGCGCAGAGCCCAGAGGAAAGATTCGTACCACTGCTCGCGCAGCTCGGGAGATTCAACGTCCGCGAGCGCGCGCGCCACGCGCTTGTACGTGTCGTCCATCGACCGGTCGACGGGCGACCCGTCCTTGGCGATCAGTCGGTATTTCTTATCCCAGATGTCAAAGGACGCTTCTTGATAAGGAATACTTCCGACGTCTTTGGGCTGTATTTGAACCACCGTATTCATGGGTTAAGAACCGCTCCTTTATAGTTATGGCGAGACGCTGAAAGACAAGTAGCGGCGGTCCGGGCGAGAAAGCGGCCTTGCGGTCGAATCAGCGCCTGATTGGGGGACAGGACAATCGCACTCCGACCACAACATATTGTGTTCGGAGTGGAAGGTTAAGACTTGACCGTGACCAGCGTCAAGATTTTTTTATGCCAAATTTTGACTAAAAAATCCTATGAATTTCATTCAGTTACGATAATCTCTCGAGAAATTTCCTTATTGCACTTTGTGAGCCCGCGGTCAAGGGGGACATTTCCCAATCGCAAGATATTGTGGTCCACACCTTATTCACAATATGTTCCATTGACATTCGCAAATTCATGCGAGCCGCTTTCACTTTTTGTTCGCATCGCGCTTCCGACGCGGTTGAAAAAATCGGTACCGTCCCAAACTCGGCACCTAAGCGCTTTTTCAAGATATTCGTTTCATCCAAATCATTATTTGAGGAGAGCAGCATGACTGTCTTGCGATACGAGCCCTGGTCGCTCGTGAACCGTTTCCATCGAGACATCGATCGCCTGTTCGGCGCCTCGCAGACTACCGCGGCGGATTCCGGCGCGTGGTTGCCGCCCGTCGACATCCACGAGGAAGACAATCGATTCCTTCTTCACGTCGATCTGCCGGGCGTCGATCCGAAGGCGGTGGAGATCACCTCCGAACAGGGCGTGCTGACGATCCGCGGACGTCGCGAGGACACCAAGCGCGAGGAGCGCGACGGCTATCGCCGCGTCGAGCGCATCAGCGGGGAATTCCAGAGGCGCTTCAACCTGCCGGACACCGCGGACGTGCAGAACATCAAGGCGAAGAGCGCCAACGGCGTGCTAGAGGTCACAATTCCGAAGCTTGCCCAGGTGCAACCGCAACGGGTCATGGTCGAGGCGGCCTAAGACAGTCCGCCGCACGCGGTCTTACGGTGTAAAATCGCGGGCTTGAGGTCAGTGACGCGAGGGGCCGGACGCATCGTCCGGCCCTTCTTTATGTGGCCCGCCCGACGAAACATCTGAAAAAAGGATCGCGCATGAATCTGCGTATTGGAATTGCGGCGGCCGTGCTCGCTCTCGGAGTGTCCGCCCCGCCGGCGTTCGCCGCCGTCGCCACGCCGGCCGCGGCCGATGCAGCGCCGATGCCCTCGCTCGCGCCCATGGTCAAGCGGGTTTCGCCCGCAGTGGTCAACATCGCAACGCGCGGCACCATCAAGGAGAAGCCGGGACAGCGGAATCCCTTGCTCGACGACCCGTTTTTCCGTCAGTTCTTCAACGTTCCACCGGACGCCAAGCCCCACGAGAGGCCGTTTCAAAGCGCGGGCTCCGGCGTGATCGTCGATGCGAAGAACGGCTACATCATCACCAACTTCCACGTGATCGAGAACGCCAACGAGATCACGGTGACGCTGCTGGACAATCGCACTTTCCCGGCGAAGGTCGTCGGATCGGACGAAGGCGCGGACATCGCCGTTCTGCAGGCCAAGCAGCCGAATCTAATCTCCATGGCGCTCGGGGATTCCGCGCACCTCGAGGTGGGCGACTACGTGGTCGCGATCGGCAACCCGTTCGGCCTGCAGCATACGGTGACGGCCGGCATCGTCAGCGCACTGGGCCGCACGGGCATCAATCCCGACGGCTATGAGGACTTCATTCAGACCGATGCCTCCATCAACCCCGGCAACTCCGGCGGCGCCCTGGTCAACCTCCGGGGAGAGTTGGTCGGCATCAACTCGGCGATACTGTCCGGCAGCGGCGGCAACATCGGCATCGGCTTCGCCATTCCCGTCAACATGGCCAAGGGCGTCATGGACCAGCTGATCAAATACGGTCAGGTGAAACGCGGCGTTCTCGGGGTCAATATCTACGACGTGACTCCCGATATCGCCAAGGAATTCGGCCTCACCGACGCGAGTGGTGCGCTGGTCGCAGGCGTCAGCCAGGGCTCATCGGCCGATCGTGCAGGCGTCAAGACCGGCGACATCATCGTGTCCATCAACGGCGCGGCCATCAAGAATGCCCACGAGTTGCGCAACTCCATCGGTATGCTGCAGATCGGGGACCAGGTCGAAATCGGATTGTTGCGCGACGGCAAGCCCCGCAAGGTCACCGCGCTGGTGGCGGAGCGAGGGGAATCCGAGTCGGCCAGCGCCACCGATATCCATCATGGACTGGAAGGCGCGGACCTGACCGACGCACCGGACAATGGCGGAGTGCTGGTGCGCGGCGTAACCGATGGAAGCCCGGCCTCGGTCGCGGGCATTCGGTCCAACGACTTGATTGTCGGCATAGGCCGGACGCCGGTGTCGAACATCAAGGCCTTCCGCGAGGCGGCGAAGGGCGTGAATCTCTTGATGCTCAACGTCCGGCGAGGCTCATCGACTCTCCTCATCCCGATCCGCTGATGCCATGAAGCCCTTATCCATCTGCATACTCGGCGGCACCGGCTTCCTCGGAACCCGCCTGGCCGCGCGTCTGCTCAAGGACAGCCATCGCGTGACCGTCTTGTCCCGCGACCGGGAGCTCCACAAGCACCTCCTGGTGTTGCCCGGCCTCACGCTGGAAAACTGCGACGTGTACGACGAGGCGCAGCTCTCGGAGCGCTTGCGCGGCAAGGATGTGGTCGTCAATCTGATCGGCATCTTGAACGAGCGCTGGTTCGGCGGCGGCGGCTTTCGGCGCGCGCACATCGAGCTCATGCGTACGTTGCTGCTCGCGGCGCGTTCGGCGAATGTGGGGCGGCTCCTGCACGTGTCGGCGTTGGGAGCCGCCGTCGATGCGCCGAGCCATTACCTGCGCTCGAAGGGGGAGGCGGAAAAGTTGATCCGTGAGCAAGGCGGCACGCTCGATTGGACCATCTTCCAACCCTCGGTGATGTTCGGCCCGGGCGACACCTTCTTGAACCGGTTCGCGCGGCTGCTCGCCTCAGTCCCGGGCGTGCTGCCGATCGCTCGGCCCAATGCGCGCTTCCAGCCCGTGTTCGTCGACGATGTGGTCGACGCGCTGCTGCGCTGCCTGCGCGGCGGGGCCTCGAGCCGCCAGACCTATCAACTGGGAGGCCCGCAGATCTATACGCTGCGCGAGGTCGTCTGCTTGGTCGCGAAGATCACAGGGCAGCGACGCTGGATCGTCGGGCTTCCCAACGTCGCCGGGCGGCTGGAGGCGGCCGTGTTCGACTTCGTGCCCGGCCGTCCTTTCTCCAGCGACAACTATCGATCGCTAAAGGTCGACAGCGTGTGCACCGAGGACGGATTCGAAAGACTGAGGCTCAAGCCGCATTCCATGGCCGCCTCCGCGCGGCAGTACGTCGGTGCGCTCGAGGATAACGCGAGACTCAGCATCGACCGGGCCGCAACCGGCCGGTCGTAGAACCGTCTCGGTACCGCCCGCGCACGCGGCCGTCAACGAGCTCCGCACAGCAGGGCGTCCCGCTCGCGCTGATCGATCTTCGCCAGCTGACGCACCCGGGCATAAAAATCTCCCAGATCCCCGCCGGCCGCCGCCAATTCACGCCGAAATCCCGGTACGCAGGCGTAATACGTGGCGATCGAGGCGAGATGCGCATTGTTGATCTCGCCCTCGAACCAGGAATCGAAGGGAGCGTGCCCGCCCCACTCGTGCTTGAGATCGGAATAGGACTTGCGGAGCGCCGCATAGATGGCCGCCTTTTCCCGGCGCATCCGCTCGCGATCGATCCCGGACGCATAGAGCGTGCGCAGATCCTCCCTCGCCCGCGTCAGGAGATTCAGGACCTCCGAGAAGCGTTCCTGGTACACGCGGTAGCGCTCCAGATCCTGGTCGCGGCTCAAGGATTGGAGCCAGCGCCGCACGCCCTCCTCCTCCACCGTCGTCGCGAGCGCTTCATTGAAGTCGGCATCGTCCGGTACGTAGATCATCTGGTGGGTGAGCTCGTGAAAGATGATCGAGACGAGCTCCACGTCGTTCCAGCCGAGCATGGTGTTCAGGATCGGATCGTCGAAATGCCCGAGCGTCGAGTAGGCCGCCACTCCGTCGACGGTCACATCGAGACCGCGGCGCTGCAAATCGTCCGCGAACCGGCGCGCTCGGTGTTCGACGAAATATCCTCGATACGCGACGCACCCGGCGATCGGATAGCACCACTCCTTCGGATCCACCGAGAACTCGGGCGCCGCGACCACGTTCCAGACGACATACTGCCGGCCGAGGTCGGCGTAACTCCGATAGCTGCCGTTGTCGGGCAGCCCCAATCGGCGCGTTGCAAACTCCCGGATCTGCGCCACGGCCTCGAGCTGGCTCTTGACCTCGCGGGGCGTCGCCGGGTTCGCGATGACTCGTGCAATCGGCTTGCGTTTGGACATGAGCTGCAACTGCCCGGCGGCGCTCTCTAAGAGATAGCATCCACCGAGAAGCGAGCAGAGCAGGGCCGCCATGGCGAGGGCGGAGATCCGCCAATTGATGCTGATACTATGCATCCATGGAAGTGTATCTGGTCGGCGGAGCGGTTCGAGACGAGTTGCTCGGGCTGCCCGTGAAGGAGCGCGACTGGGTGGTCGTGGGCGGAACGCGGGAGGAGCTCGAGCGGCAAAAGTTCCGCGAGGTAGGCCGCGACTTCCCCGTGTTCCTGCATCCAAAGAGCCATGAGGAATATGCGCTCGCCCGGCGCGAGCGCAAGATCGCGCCGGGCTACCGTGGATTCAGCGTTGAATTCGGCCCCGAAGTGACGCTCGAAGAGGACCTCGGCCGTCGCGATCTGACCATCAATGCCATGGCGAGGCAGGCTGACGGAACCCTCGTGGATCCGCACGGCGGAAAACGCGATCTCGACGCGCGGCTTCTGCGACATGTGTCCGACGCATTCGTCGAGGATCCGGTGCGCATCCTGCGTCTGGCGCGCTTCGCCGCGCGCTTCGCGCCGCTCGGATTTCGGGTGGCGCCCGATACCATGGCGCTCCTGAAGCGAATGGTGCTTGCCAACGAGGCTGACGCACTGGTCGCCGAGCGCGTTTGGGTAGAGTCCGAAAAGGCCTTGCGCGAGCCTGATCCGGGCGCGTTCTTCAAGGTGCTGCGCGAATGCGGCGCCCTGCAGCGCATCTATCCGGAAGTCGACGCCCTGTTCGGCATTCCTCAGCCGGCACGGTGGCACCCGGAAATCGACACCGGAGTGCATACGCTGATGGCGCTCCATCAGGCCTCGATCCTGAGTGCGGACTCCAAGGTCCGGTTCGCTGCGCTGGTCCATGACCTCGGCAAGGCGAAAACGCCGCCCTCGGAGTGGCCCCGGCATCACGGTCATGAAGAGGCCGGCGTGTTGCTCATCGAGGCGCTGGCGGCGCGCCTGCGCGTGCCGGCGGAATTCCGTGAGCTCGCCGTGATCGTTGCCCGTCATCACGGCATCGTGCATCGCGCGTTCGAGCTCAAGCCCAAGACGGTGGTCGAATTCATGGAGCGCTCCGACGCGTTCCGGCGACCGGAGCGATTCGCTCTTGCGCTCTTGGCCTGCGAGGCCGACTCGAGGGGGCGCGCGGGACTGGAGGACACTCCCTATCCGCAGCGCGATTACCTGCTCGCGGCCCGTGACGCGGCCGCCTCGATCAGGCCGAAGCAGGAGGATCTCGCGGGCCGCTCCGGCGCGGCGATCGCCGAGCTCATCAGCCGCGGCCGTCTCGAGGCGGTCGCAGGAATGCGCGCGCGATACTGACGGAAGCCGTCAGAGCGTGTGCCGCAAATCCTGCAGCGAAAAGCCGCGCAGCGGCATGTCGAGATCGCGCAGCCACGCCATCGACTTGAAGCGCTCCCCCATCTCGCCCGGCATCATCAGCCGGCGCGCCTCGTTGGCGAGACGGGCAAACCGGTGCTCGTCGGAACCCGCGAGATGGCGCATCTCCTGATCGGCTCCCAATGCCGCCAGCAGATACGATTGAGTACAGAAGCCGGCGAGTGAAAATCCGGCGGGACCACAAGCCTCGGCGAGCAGCGTGAAATCGACCCAAGCCGTGATGTCCTGCAAACCGGGGTTGAGGAACGGATCGTCGTGGGCTCGCTGCCGGAAATGGCACATGAGCGTACCGTCCCGGCGCTCGGGAAAATAATATTGCCGCCGCGGCAACCCGTAATCGATCCATAGCGCGAGACCCCTGCGCAATGCTTGCGTCACCTCGAGGGTCCAGGCGGGAAGCCGCGCGCAGTATTCGGAGACGTAGCCGTCCGCCCAGCCGCCGCCCGCTTCCGCCAGCGAGCGGCAGACATGCGTGAGCTCGACAACCGCGGGACGCGGCGCCCATACGAACCGATCCCGCTCCATGCTCACGCCCAGCTCCTCGCAGTGGGTCGCGTACCAGCGAAAACGCGTCACCGGCAACGCATCGAGAACCTCGTTCGCGAGAATGACTCCGTCGAATGGCGACGGCGGCGGGCCCTGCAGCCACTGCACGTGCGCGAGAAGATGCGGCGCCCGCGCTTCAAGCGTGCGCCGTTGCCGCTCCTTGAGATCGGCGCTCACATCGAGAATCAAATATCGATCCGGCAATCGGCCGAGGCTCTCCAGCCGCATCAGGATGTCCGCCGCCAATGCGCCGGTGCCTGCGCCGATTTCGAGGATCGAGCCGCCCTTCAGCCGCTCGAGTACGTCCGCGCATTGCCTCGCGAGACACGATCCGAACAGGGCGGAGACCTCCGGAGCTGTGGTGAAATCACCGCCGGGCCCGAGCTTGCGCGCACCGGCGCTGTAATAACCCAGACCGGGCGCGTACAGCGCCGCCTCCATATACCGTTCAAAACCGATCCAGCCCCCCGCCGCATGAATCTCCGCGACGAGCCGCTCGCGCATCTTGGCCGCGTGCTCGAGTTCCTCCTCGCCGAGGGATGCCCCGCTCCCATCCGGCGGGGGCTCAAATGACATGGTCAAGCCGGCCTGTACCCGCTGGGGCCTCAATCCGGTATCGTTCCGATGCATGTCGGCATCTAACGAAATCACTTCGCTCGAGGGCAAAGTGGTCCTCATCACCGGAGGCGCGCGGCGCGTGGGCGCCGAGATCGTCCGAACGATGCATGGCGCCGGCGCGAGCGTACTCATTCACTATCGATCGTCCGCGCAGGCGGCTTCGGCCTTGGCCGAGGAACTCGATCGCGCGCGGCCCGGCACTGCCGCCATTCATGGTTCGGACCTGCTGAGCGACGGGGAGCCGGAGCATCTCGTGGCTGCCGCCGTTCGAGCCTTCGGCGGCG
>Ga0182024_10026070_pt1 | contig 10285 bp, 11 predicted proteins | sample P32metaG_FD_120480 | JGI IMG/M metagenome (GOLD analysis project Ga0182024, IMG submission 120480) | Permafrost microbial communities from Stordalen Mire, Sweden - P3-2 metaG (Illumina Assembly) | ecosystem: Environmental > Terrestrial > Soil > Wetlands > Permafrost | place: Sweden: Stordalen...
GCAGCGGACTCAAAATCCGCCGTCCGAAAGGGCGTGAGGGTTCGAGTCCCTCCTTCGGTACAAACAATGCGGCGTGAAGTCGTTTACCGGAGCCGCGCGCGGCTGTCCGTTCCGACTGCGCGTTCCGCCAGTCCGTTGAGCCAGTCCGTTCAGACTGTCCGCTGAGGGGACTAGCCTCTTGCTGTGTTTCTGTGCGCTTATTTTCGTATCGATACTGCGTAGAAGCGATTAAGGTGCAACCGTTCGTTCGTTAACTGTAAACACGGAGATTTCAATGACAGGGACGCTTCGCGACACGATTCAAAAGCTCGCGGGGGATTTCGCGGCGGGAGTGCTCGGCGTCATCCGCGGCGCTTCGCTCGAGGACATCCTCGCCGAGACTGAGAGCGTGGTTCGTCGTGGGCGAGGCCGGCCGCCGTCGCAAGCGAATGCGAGAGGTCTCTTGGATCCCGTGTCTCATGCGCCAAAACTGGGACGCAAGGGGCGACTTCAACGCCGATCGGCTTCCGACATCGGTCAGGTGGTCAGCCGGATCGTCGAGCTCCTGTCCGGGAAGCCCAAGGGTCTCCGGGCCGAGCAGATCCGTGCAGCCTTGGGTCTCTCCGCGAAGGAGCTCCCGCGCCCTATCGCGCAGGCTCTCTCCGCGCAGCAGATTACGAAGTCTGGCCAGAAGCGAGCTACGACGTACTTCGTGCGCGGGCGCGGCGTCGCATCGACGACCGGCGCCAGTGGCGGTGGTAGCCGAAAGGCGCCAGGAAAGGCGCCAGGAAAGGCGCCAGAGAAGTCCGGTCGGAAATCTGCGTCGAAGCGAGTCACTTCGAAAGCAAAAGGGACCCGCACCGAAGCTTCCGGACGGCCCGCGGAGGCAGCCGCGAGCGGAACCGCGGAAGCCACATAGAGACGTCCGAGACCTTCGCGCTTGGCGGAGGCGAGGAATGCGTGTTAGAGACCCGAGCCCGCGTAGGTCGGGCGGTCTTCCGCGGCAACTCCGCGGTATCTGGAGAGGTTCATGCCGAGTGATGCGATTCAGTGTAAGCCGCTCGAGGTCGTCGTAAGCGACCGCGGGATCGAGCGCGCGATTAAGATGCTCAAGCGAAAGCTCGCCTCGGAAGGGGTGCTTCGCGAGCTGAAGATGCGCCGCCACTACATGAAGCCGAGCGTCAAGCGTCGCAAGAAGCAGGCGGAAGCGGCTCGTCGTCGCCGCAAGCGCGCCAAGATGGACGCAGCGCCGCCGAAGTAGGCAGCGCGAAGAGCGCGGTAATGTGAAACCGCCGCCCCCCGTCGATCAGGTTCTCGTCGAGGAGAGAGTCCAGTCCCTCGCGAAGCGCTCTCTCAAGAGAGGCGCGAAGGTCGCTGGCCTCAAGCTCGCCGTGCGAATGATGGACCTCACTACGCTCGAGGGCAAAGACACGCCCGGAAAAGTCCGGGCGCTGTGCGCGAAGGCGCTCTCGCCCTTTGCGCCCGATTCGACGATTGGGCCATGCGCAGCGATTTGCGTGTATCCGAACCTCGTGCCGGTCGCGAAGCGCGCGCTCGCGGGGTCGAAGGTCAAGGTGGCGAGTGTCGCCACCGCCTTCCCGAGCGGCCAGACGCCGCTTTCCGTGAAGCTGGACGAAGTCCGACGGACCGTAGAGCTCGGCGCCGATGAGGTCGATATGGTCATCGACCGCGGGGCGATGCTTTCGGGCGACTACGCGAAGGTGTTCGACGAAATCGCCCAAACGAAGGAAGCGTGCGGCGGTGTGCGGCTGAAGGTCATCCTCGAAACGGGGGAGCTCGGCACCTATGAGATGGTTCGCCGCGCGAGCGAGATCGGCATCGCTGCGGGTGGAGATTTCATCAAGACGTCGACCGGCAAGATCACTCCCGCTGCGACGCCAGCCGTTGCGCTCGTCATGCTGCAGGCCATCGTCGATCACTATTATGCGAGCGGCTTGCGCGTCGGAATGAAGCCGGCGGGGGGCGTACGTACTGCTAAACAGGCACTGCACTATCTCGTCCTCGTGAAGGAGACGCTCGGCGACGCGTGGCTCACGCCGGACCTCTTTCGTTTTGGCGCGAGCGCCCTCTTGAACGACATTCTCATGCAGCTCGAGAAAGAGCGGACGGGCGCGTACGCTGCGAGTGACGACTTCTCGAAAGACTGACGTGAGCAAATCCCCTGTCCTCGAGTTCGGCAACGCGTGGGAGTACGCGCCCGCGCCCGAAGCGACGGAGGACGTCAAGCTCGCGTCCCGTTACGAGCTCTTCATCGGCGGAAAGTGGCGAGCTCCAAAGAGCCGGCGATACTCCGAAACGAGAAGCCCCAGCACCGGAGAGGCGCTATCGACCGTGGCCGAAGCGGGAGACGCCGACGTCGCCGATGCCGTCTTCGCAGCGCGGCGCGCATACGAGAAGCACTGGCGCCCGATGCGCCCTGCGGAACGCGCAAAGATGCTCTTCCGAATCTCTCGAGCCATCCAAGAGAAGGCTCGGGAGCTTGCCATCGTCGAGTCGATGAACGGCGGAAAGCCCATCAAGGAGTCGCGCGACGTCGATCTGCCTCTGTCGGCCGCGCATTTCTTCTACCACGCAGGGTGGGCCGACAAGCTCGACTACGCCTTTCACGGCCGAAGGGCGCGCCCGCTGGGGGTCGCGGCTCAAATCGTTCCTTGGAACTTCCCGCTCCTGATGGCCGCATGGAAGATCGCTCCCGCGCTGGCGTGTGGGAACACGGTCGTGCTCAAGCCCGCGGAGACGACGCCTCTCACCGCGTTGCTCTTGGCGCGGATCATCGAGGAGGCGGAGGTGCCGCCCGGTGTGGTCAATGTGGTCACGGGTGCCGGGAAGGCGGGGGCGGCCTTGGCTTCTCATCCGGGCGTCGACAAGATCGCGTTCACCGGAAGCACCGAGGTGGGCAAGCGCATCCAGAAAGCGCTCGCCGGGACCAAGAAGCGTCTGACGCTCGAGCTCGGCGGCAAAGCCGCGAACATCGTCTTCGCCGACGCCGCGATCGATCAGGCCATCGAGGGGATCGTGAGCGCGATCTATTTCAATCAGGGGCACGTGTGCTGTGCAGGTTCGCGTCTCCTCGTCGAGGAGAGCGTGCACGACCTCGTCGTCCAAAAACTGAAGGACCGCATGCGCACGCTTCGGCTCGGCGACCCGCTCGACAAGAACACCGATATCGGAGCCATTCACTCGATGAAGCAGCTTGCCCAAATTCGCGAGCTCGTGAAGGCGGGCGAGCGGGAAGGGGGGGAACGCTACTCCTCCCCGTGCACGCTGCCCGACAAAGGCTTTTGGTTTCCGCCCACGTTCTTCACGAGAGTTGCTTCGTCGAGTCGCGTCGTACGAGAAGAAATCTTCGGTCCCGTCCTCTCGGTTCTTACGTTTCGTACGCCCGACGAGGCGGTCGAGAAAGCCAACAACACGATGTACGGCCTGTCTGCCGGGATCTGGACAGACAAGGGAGCGAAGATGTTCTGGGTCGCACAGCGGCTGCGCGCCGGCGTCGTCTGGGCGAACACGTACAACAAGTTCGACCCTTCTTCTCCCTTCGGTGGCTACAGGGAGAGCGGTTTTGGTCGCGAGGGCGGGCGGCAAGGACTCGCCGAGTACGTGGAGCTCGACTGATGCCGGAGACGAAGCGCAAAAGGCTACGCGTCGCCAAAGCGTACAAGATGTATGTCGGTGGGGCCTTCGTGCGCTCCGAGTCGGGACGCTGCTTTCAAGTGGAGGGGCGCGGGGCCGACACCGCCCATCCTCCGAAGGTCAACGTCCCTCTCGGCTCTCGCAAGGACGTGCGCGACGCCGTCGTCGCGGCGAAAAACGCGCAGCCTGGATGGGCGGCGCGGACCGCCTACAATCGAGGGCAGATCCTCTATCGCTTCGCGGAGGTGCTCGAAGCGCGCCGTACCGAGCTCGCGCTCTCTCTCGTTCGGGGCGGGACGGCCGAAGCGGTGGCGGCGCGTGAAGTCGACTGCGCGATCGATCGCGTCGTGTTTTATGCGGGCTTCACCGACAAATACCCATCGCTCGTCGCGACTTCCAATCCTGTAAGTGGCCCCTACTTCGTCCTCAGCGTGCCCGAGGCGATGGGGGTCGTGGGCATCGTGGCGCCCGACGAGCCTGCGCTTCTCGGGCTTATTTCCACCGTCTTGCCCGTCATCCTCAGCGGCAACACTTCGGTCGTCTTGGCGAGCGAGGCCGACCCCTGCACCCCGCTCGTCCTGTGCGAGCTCCTCGCGACGAGCGATCTCCCCGGCGGGGTGGTGAACGTTCTCAGCGGTCGCGTGGCCGAGTTGGCTCCTCACATCGCGAAGCACCGGGAAGTCGACGCCCTCGACGTGTGGTCGACGCATGCAGATCTCTCTGTCACCCTCGAGAAAGGGGGGAGCGGCAACGTCAAGCGAATGAAGATGCGCAGTCGACTCGCGCCCGCCGCATGGCTCGACGATCGCGCGGGGCAGGGGCTCGGATGGATAGAGAGTTTTCTCGAGACCAAGACGCTGTGGCATCCGGTCGGCGTGTAGTCCGTACGAGAAGGAAACGCGCGGTCAAGGCACGAGTACCGTGCCGACGCTTCCCGGCTCCTCGACCTCGCGCATCAATTGCCCCGGCGAGAGGCGTCCGACGATGTGAATCGCGCTCACCCCCTCAGCGATGGCGTCGAAGGACTCCTCGAGCTTCGGGATCATTCCTCTCGAAGCGACGCCGCTGTCGATGGCGGCCTTGCCCTCGGCGGCCGTGAGTCGAGGAATGCGCGACGAGGTGTCCTCGACGTTGCGGAGGACTCCTGGCACATCCGTGACGAGGACGAGCGCGCGCGCACGCAGAGCCACGGCTGCTTTGGTCGCTACGGTGTCCGCGTTGATGTTGTAGGCGTTCCCGCGGTCGTCGGCGCCGAGACACGCGATCACGGGAAGGTAGCCGAGCGAAAGGAGCTGCGTGAGCAGGTGTTCGTTCACGCCGTCGACGTCTCCGACCTGGCCGAAATCGACGGGATCCGGGCCGCCTCCGGCGACGATGCTCGGAGGGCGCCTGTGCGCACGGATCGCGCATGCGCTGGCCCCGTGGAGGCCGACCGGGCGCGCGCCGGCGGCGAGGAGCGCGCTGCAGAGATCGACGTTGACGAGCCCCGCGACGGCCATCTTCATGACGTCGAGCGTCTCGCGGTCGGTGACGCGCCGGCCCGCGACGATACGCGGCGACTGGCCGAGCCTCTTCTGCAAGTCGGTCGCTTGTGGCCCGCCTCCGTGGACGACGATCACCGGCTGGCCGGCTTGCATCAGCATCGCGAGATCGCCGCAGACGACGGGGAGCGTGTCGCCCGGGCTCGCGTTGGCCTTGACCACCTCACCGCCGAGTTTGACCACGATGGGATTCAAGGCCATCCCCCCGGATCCTCGAGAGAGAGCCGCTCGTCCAGGCCGAGCATGAGGTTCATCGATTGGATCGCTTGACCGGCGCCCCCCTTGATGAGGTTGTCGACGACCGAAAAGCACACCACGACGCGGCGCCCATTCTCTACCGGCCCGCACTGAAGGGCCACCTCGGCGAAGTTGGATCCGCTCACCGCGACGACCTCGGGCAAGCGCTTTTCTGGGACGCGCACGAACGGCTCGTTCGCGAACGCCTCTCGGTAGGCGGACGCCAGTTGGTCGGGAGAGACGTTCGCGTCTACGTGCGCGAAGCTCGTGGCGAAAATGCCGCGCACGAGCGGAGCGCTCACCGGGACGAAGTGCAGAGAAAAGCGCTTCGCCCCCGCCGTGGCGAGCGCTTCCTCGATCTCGGGGATGTGCTGGTGGTCGAGCGGCTTGTACGTACGGAGATTCTGCGCGCGGACGGGGTGGTGGGTTCCCGCGCTGGGCACGACGCCGCTGCCCGACGAGCCGGTGATCGCGACCGTCTCGACCGGGCCCTCGAGCCAGCCCGCCTTCGCGAGGGGCAAGAGGCCGAGCTCGATCGCCGTCGCGAAGCACCCTGGAGACGCGACATAGCGCGCCGTCTTGATGGCTTCGCGATGGAGCTCGGGGAGGCCGTAAACGAAGGTGCCGTCGAGCGTGTCGGGACGGGGGTGGGGCGCGCCGTAGAAGCGCTCGTAGGCCGCGGCGCTTCGGAGGCGAAAGTCGCCCGAGAGATCGACGATGCGCGCGCCGGTGGCCATCAACTCGGGCACCTTCTGCGAGCTCACTCGATGCGGGAGGCCGAGCAAGGCGACATCCATCCCCTGTGCCGCTTCGGCCGGCGCCAGCCCTTCGAACCGGAGGTCGGTTTGCCCTTCGAGGTTCGGGTGGGCGTGGGCGAGCGGCTCGCCGACGAAGTCCACCGACGCCACGCGAACGAGCTCGACCTCCGGATGGTGCAAGAGTCGGCGAATGAGCTCCGCGCCGCCGTAGCCGCTCCCGCCGATGATCGCTGCCTTGAATCGTTTCGACATGCCCGTCGTCCGTCGCGATCGTAGTCGAACGGACGGAGGGCGCCAGAGAAGCGCTCGGGATAACATCGAACGCATGACGTCAAAGGACGGAGAAGGCGCCGCGCTGTGGCTCGAAGACCAATGCGGCGCGATGGAAGAGACGCTCGGGTCCCTCGTTCGAATCAACTCGTTCACGGAAAACGTGCGCGGCGGCAACGAAGTCGGCGAGAGGCTCCGGGGGCTCTTCGTGGACGCAGGCCTCGAAGTGGCCGTCACGCCGAGCGAGACTTTCGCAAACCACCTCGTCTTCTCGACCACGCCGAGCCACGCCCCTCCCATCGCGCTCGTCGGCCACTTCGACACGGTGTTTCCGCCGGGCACGTTCGAAGGCTACGTACGAGACGGAGATCTCGCGCGCGGGCCGGGGGTGCTCGACATGAAGGGGGGGCTTACGGTCATTCTCTTCGCGCTGCGCGCGCTGTCCGGCACTGTGGGGCTCGGCGCCGTTCCGCCGCTGCGCGTCGTCCTCGTATCGGACGAGGAGGTGGGATCTCCGGAAGGGCAGAAGGTCATCGAGCGGTCGATCTCGGGCTCGCGGGCATGCCTGGTCTTCGAGGCGGGTCGAGCGGGGGACGCGATCATCACGCGACGCAAAGGGACGGCGGGCGTGACGGCGTCGGCTTACGGCGTCGCCGCCCATGCCGGAAATGGCCACCGGGAGGGGCGGAATGCCATCTGGGCGCTGTCCCGATTCATCGACCGCGCCCAGGCCCTCACCGACTATGCGCGTGGGGTGACCGTCAATGTCGGCAAGGTCACAGGAGGGCAGGGGAAGAACACGGTCCCCGATCGCGCGGACGCATGGATCGATCTCCGCTTCTGCACGACCCCCGACGGCGAAGCTGCCCTCGTCGCAATGCTCGACGCGGCGTCGGCGGCGGCCGATTCGGTGGAAGGGACGCGCATCGAGCTCGAAGGGGGCGTCGCTCGACTGCCGCTCGAGTGTACGCCTGCGAGCCTCGCTCTTTACGCCGAGTATGCCGCATGCGCACGGGCCTCGGGCCTTGGCGATGCCGAAGCGCCGCTCATCGGCGGCGGATCCGATGCGAGCACGGCCTCCGCGATGGGAATTCCGTCGATCGACGGGCTCGGACCGCGGGGCAAAGGGTTTCACACCCACGACGAGCACATCGAAGTGCGGTCTCTCGTTCCGAAAGCGCAGGCGCTCGCGCGCTTCCTCGCGGGGGCGGGCGGCGACCCAAAGTGAGACGCGCTCGGCTGAGTCTCACGCGCGTGACGATGACGCTTGCGATTGGCACCGAAACGGCTACGTTCCGCGAGCCGCGCCAAGCGCCTGTAAGCGCCGCGCGTGGTGGCCCGGGGCGTAGCGCAGCCTGGTTAGCGCACTAGACTGGGGGTCTAGGGGTCGGGGGTTCGAATCCCCCCGCCCCGACTGAGCCCCCGGACTGGTAAGTCCTGGGGCTTTTTCGGGTTTGTGGGGGGTGCGGCGTGAGGTGCGTTGCTGGCGGAAGGCGCCGTGGGCGGCTCGTTTTGGCTCATGGGAATCGTCTACGAAGTCCGCGACGCTTCGGACGCGAAAGCGACCTTCCACGCCTCGAGCGATAGGTCCACGGGGGGCAAGGCGGCGGACCCGGCGACCACTCCGTCCATGAAGTCTAGGAACCGTCCGCCAAAGTTAGGCCGCGCGATCCTCCAGGCGGCTCGCACGCCGGGGCTTCTCGCTAAGAGCCGAGCGCCGGCAACGACGGTTTCGAACGCGTCGTCGTTCAACAGTCCTTCTTCACGTTGATAGAACGAGTCTTCGAAATGGAAGAAGAGCGCGCGGCACAGGTTGGTGAACTGGCTTAGCTCAGTTCGAGTGATCTCCTGAGGGCTCCCCGAACCGTGAAGCCATGCATCCGCCAGGGCGGGGTCCGCGAGCGCCAGGTGCAGCTCAACGGTGCGCGAGACGCGGCTGTGCCTGATCGAGATTTGCTGATTGCGCTCTGTCTGCCTAACTTGAAGCGCGAGGTAGATGAGCGAGGTCAGTACAGCAAAGCCGCTAACGAAGCTTCCCAAAGACGCAAGATCGGAAAGTGACATTGAGGTCCCCTCCGTTGAATTGATCGGGGGAGATTAGCACTACCTTGCCAGAATTTGGCCCTCGGGCGCGCGATGGATCGAGCCGTCCCAGCGTCGACGCTATTCCGCCGTCGGGAGGGCCACCAACGTCGGTGCGGCAGTGCGAACGAGGTCGAGGAAAGTATCCGGGCGACTGTACAGCTTGAGGATGCCGCCTCCGACCACCATGGCGACGATGGCCATCGCCATCTCCACCAACTTGGACCGGACGAGCACGTGGGACGCCTTTATGTTCGCGCGGTTGTCACGCAGCCAGGTCGTGGCTACTTCCCGCGATTGTGCGGACATCCGCGGCATCTCGCGCAAGTCTGCGAAGACGGTCAAGCTGCCGGATCGTTTGAGCTCCGCGTCCAGCTCTTTCAGCATGGCCAGCTCGGCCTGCGCGTCTTCGGGGCTCCCGGAGCGGCTGCCGCCTCCGGTCATGAGCACGAAGCCTGGACAGAGAACCGCGATCCGAAACCGAATGCGGGTCCCGACGAGAAGAACGACCCCGCCCGGTTGAACCTGGCGGATCGTCGGAAACTGACGCGGATCGAGGCCCACCACAGGAGTCGTCACGAGAATGCGTCCCCCAAAAAACGCCCGCGAAGTCGCGGCACGAAGGAAGAGTAGCAGGTCGCGGCCCTAAGCGAAGCCTTACGCCGGATCCGGCTCGGCCAAGAGAGCCTCGATCGCCCGCTCCAACTCCGGATCGCCCAACGGGTGATAACTCGAATACACCCCCCGGACGATCCCCTTCTTGTCCGCGAGGAACAGCGTGGGCCAGCCGATCACGCCGTACCTGCGGATGACCGTCATGTCCGGATCGGCCGCGACTCCGTAGTTCATTCCGAGAGCGCGCGCGGCCTCGCTCGCCACCGGCACGGTATCGGGCGTGAACCCGAGCACCGTGAGCCCTCGCGGTCCATACATCGACTGCCAGCGCTCGAGCTGCGGCGCTTCCAGTCGGCACGGACCGCACCACGACGCCCAGAACGAGAGAAGCACGACCGGGCCGCGCAAGGCTTCGATGTTCGCCGGCACGTTCCCGACCACAGGAATCGTCTTGTCCCAAGAAGGGGGCGGGCTCCCAATCCGATCGACTCCGAGCGCGTTTCTGTATCCCGGGTATCGGGTTGCGACCAAAGAGACGTCACGTTCGACGTCGCCGTGTCGGACGCGCAGCGCGATCGCTTCGCCGTGCGTGGCTGTAGTCAGCTTTTGGAAGACGTCTCCGGGATTGTGAACGGCGACGCCGTCGGCCGCGACGATCACGTCCCCCTCACCAATCCCTGCCGCTTCTGCGGGCGAATCACGAAAGACGTGCGTGACCGCGATTCCTCCTCCGCCCTTGTCGGGCGCGAGGTTGAATCCGAGCCACATCGGCGTCGCGCACGCCGTCATCGCGCCCAGCGCGACCCACGTAGCCAGAGATCGCCGGAGGGATGGACTTCCCGAGCGCACGCGCGTCATGTCTACTGTCTGTCTCATCGGAGATCGCGTGTCACGACGAATCCTCGTGAATCGAAGTCGGCTACGAACCTTCGTCGTCGGAGGTCTCGGGCTCGCCGTCTCGTCTTGCGGGCGTCCTTCCGAGGGAGCCGCCGCTGCCGATGGCGGCGACTCTTCGAGGGTCGACTCGGGCGCCCTCTCGCACAGCGACGGAGGCCAAGCGTCGGTGTCGGACGGGGCGAGCACGTCATCCACCGATGGCGCTGCGTCTTCGGGGCCCGAGGGAACCCTCGTCTTTCACATCGGTGGCAC
>Ga0182024_10026071_pt1 | contig 10285 bp, 8 predicted proteins | sample P32metaG_FD_120480 | JGI IMG/M metagenome (GOLD analysis project Ga0182024, IMG submission 120480) | Permafrost microbial communities from Stordalen Mire, Sweden - P3-2 metaG (Illumina Assembly) | ecosystem: Environmental > Terrestrial > Soil > Wetlands > Permafrost | place: Sweden: Stordalen...
CGACTCGATAATCCCGCGTGGAGTAAGTTTGAACGTGCTGCGGATCAAATCAGTGATTTTTTCGTCCGGAATTGCGCCGGTGCCGAAGGTATCGGCCATGACGGAAACGGGATCGGCAACGCCGATCGCGTAGGCAAGCTGCACTTCCACTTTGCGCGCCACTCCCGAGGCCACCAGATTCTTGGCCACGTGCCGCGCCATGTAGCAAGCCGAACGATCCACCTTCGACGGATCCTTGCCCGAAAACGCGCCGCCGCCATGCCGGCTATAGCCGCCGTAGGTGTCCACAATAATTTTGCGGCCCGTCAGACCCGCGTCGCCCATCGGTCCGCCAACCACGAAGCGGCCCGTTGGATTGATGTGGAATTTTGTGTTCTTGTCCATCAGTTCGGCGGGAACCACTTTGCGGATAATTTCATCGCGCACGGCATTCTGCAAGTCCGCGTTGGAAACCGATTCGCTGTGCTGCGTCGAGATAACGACGGTGTCCACGCGCACCGGGCGGTCGCCCTCATATTCCACGGTAACTTGCGATTTGCCATCCGGCCGAAAGAAATTTACGATGCCCTGTCGGCGAACCTGCGAAAGGCGGTGCACCAGTTTGTGCGCCAGGGTAATCGGCAACGGCATCAACTCTTCGGTTTCATCGCAGGCAAAGCCGAACATCAGGCCCTGATCGCCCGCTCCGCCGGTGTCCACGCCCATTGCAATATCAGGAGATTGCCGCTTGAGCGAGGAAATAACCGCGCAGGTTTCCGCGTCAAAACCGTATTTGGCGCGGGTGTAGCCCACGTCGCGTATCACATCGCGGGCAATGTCGGAATAATCCAGCACCGCAGTGGTGGTGATTTCTCCCGCGACCATGACCAATCCGGTGGTCACCAGCGTTTCGCAGGCCACGCGCCCCATGGGGTCCACGGTGAGCACTGCGTCCAGTACGGCATCGGAAACCTGGTCGGCAATCTTGTCCGGATGTCCTTCGGTTACCGATTCCGAGGTAAACAGAAATTTGCGGTTCTTGTCGCTCAAGCCAGCACCCCTTCTGAAAAATTTCGTAAAGAAAAACAAATGCAACTCATGTGCGGGAACCTTTTTTAAAGACAATCGACGCTAACATGCGACCTAAACCCTGTCAACGAATTGGGGTCAAACGTGGTGAGCGAAGGCTTAATAGCAAGATTGCGGGGTTGTACTGCGCCTGCGGTCCATATGATTTTGATGGGTGGGTGCCGCACCCATTGCCGTTTTTGCAAAAGGTGCGTCCGGCAGCGGACCGCCCACTAAGAATCCTCGTCGGCCTCGACGGCTGTCCCCAAAGTCCCTTTTCGCCGCGCCTGCAAAAAGATGCGAATAAAAGGATCCAGATCGCCGTTGAGTACGCGATCCACATCGCCCATTTCAAATTTTGTGCGGTGATCTTTAATCAAGCGATAGGGCTGCAGCGTGTAGGTGCGGATCTGGCTGCCGAAGCTGATGTCCCGCTTGGTGTCGTCCATCTTGCGTGTTTCGGCCTGTCGCTTTTCGATTTCCGCTTCGTACAGCTTGGAGCGAAGCCACTTCATGGCCAGCTCGCGATTCTTGTGCTGGCTGCGCTCGTTCTGGCATTGCACCACGATGCCGGTGGCCAGGTGCGTGATGCGTACGGCGGTTTCCACTTTGTTCACATTTTGGCCGCCCGCGCCGCCTGCGCGAAATGTGTCCAAACGCACTTCCTCGGGCTTCACCACAATTTCAATTTTATCGTCAATTTCAGGAATCACAAAAACGGAAGCGAAGGACGTGTGCCGCCGCGCCGCCTGATCGAACGGCGAAATTCTGATCAAGCGATGCACTCCGCTTTCGGTGGAAAGAAATCCGAACGCGTTTTCGCCCTCGACTCGCACCGTGGCCGATTTCAAACCGGCGCCTTCACCGGGCGTCAGGTCCATGACGGTTGCGGAAAATCCTTTTTGCTCCGCCCAACGCAGATACATGCGCAGCAGCATTTCCGCCCAGTCCTGCGATTCCATTCCACCCGCGCCGGGCTTGATGGTCATGATGGCGTTCAGGCGGTCGTTCTCGCCGGAAAGCAGGGTAAGGGTTTCCAGTTCCGAAACGTAGGTGTCGGCGGCGGCCATTTCGCGCTCGGTTTCCTTCAAGAGCGAATCGCGCTGCGCCGAATCCTTCTCTTCCTCGGCCATATGAAAATAGGTTTCGATATCGCTGCCCATGGTGGCCAACTTGGCGTCGGAAGCTAGGATTGCTTCCGCGGTCTTGCGCTGCTGCATGACTTTCTGCGCCTGTTCCTGGTCCTGCCAGAAATCAGGCTGGGCAATTTTCTTTTCGAGGGAGGCTACGGTTTCGCGGCTGCGCGCAACGTCAAAGATAACTCCGCACGAGCTCGATGCGCTTTCGCAATTCGTCCTGTTGCTTCTGTAAATCCTCAATCATCATGATGTGGTGTCTCGCTGAATCAGGAATTTTTGCGCGCGAGCATGCCGCGCGCATTCATCAACACTAACACGAGCGCGGCGAGAACGCACAGCCAGGGCAGCCAATCTCCCCAGCGCGCATATGGCGTGAGGTCCCCGCGAAACGCATACGGCGCGTCCAGCTCTCCGCGAATATTGGCCGGCAATTGCGCCACGATGCGCCCGTAGGGATCGACGGAAACGGTGATTCCGTCATTGGTGTCGCGCAAGAGCCAACGGCGGTTCTCCACCGCGCGCACGCGGGCCATGCCCAAATGCTGCGCCGGCGCGCCGGAACCGCCGAACCAGCCGTCATCCGAAATATTGATGAACAGTTGCGCGCCCGCCAGGGTGAATCGGCGCACTTCATTGGGAAAAATTCCCTCGTAACAAATATAAACACTGAACGGACCACCGGAAATATTTCCGACCTTGTATTGCGAACCCTGCTGAAAATCGCCGATGAGCGACGTCAAATCGCCGGCAAAGAAAAACCACTTCCTCCACGGAACGTATTCACTGAATGGCACCAAATGAATTTTGTCATACATGAAATCGAGCGAGCCGCTCGAGCCAAGCAGCGCGGCGCTATTTGTGGCGCCAAGGCGGCCATTGCCCAGCGGCTTCCAGTCGATCACGCCCACCAAAAATCCGCCGCCAGCACCTCTTGCAATGCGCAATGCGCGCGATCGAAATGTCGCGTCCTGCAGGAAAAACGGCGCGGGCACCTCCGGCCAGACAACAATTCCGGGAGCCTTTTGCGCCGCGCCGATGCTGATCTGTTCCAGTTGATCCATTTCTGCCGTGTGAGTTTGCATCCAATCGGGAGGAAAACCATTGGACACGGGAAAATTCGTCTGCACCAAATGCGCAAGATGACCGGCGTGAGCTTGCGGTACATATCGGGGGCCCAGGATTGCGATCACAATCAGCAGTGAATTGACGCCGATCCATGCCTTCATGCCGCCCTGCTTGCGCTGCGACATTTGCAGAAACACCCATGCCGCCAGCGCGCTATACGATGCCACCACCAGCGAGAGGCCAAAAATTCCGGTGATCGCTGTCAGTTGCACAAACACCAGATTTCCCGCCGCCACGTAGCCCAGCAAATTCCATGGAAAGCCGATGGCGGGCATGTGCATGGTGGCAAATTCCATGGCCACCCAAAGAAATGGAGCGGCAAGGCAGGCTTTCCCGGGTGAGCTTTTCCCCAGCCAGGCGATAGCCACGGCGAACGCTGCGTGGAATAAGGACAACACCAGGGCAACTAGTGCGAACACAGCTCCCGCTTGAATCGCCGGCAGCGGGCCATACTGCCGCATTACGGTATAGAACCACGGCAAGCTCAGCCCGAAATACGCCGCACCTTGCAGCAAACCCAGGAGAAACGCAAATCGCATCCGCTCGCCCAGCACCGCGACGATCAGCACCGCCGGAGCAATCCATCCCAGAAGTGGGATATTAAAGGAAGGGTAAGCCAGAGCAAGCGCAACGCCTGAAGCAAGAGCAAGCACCAACCGAACTGTCCTGGAAAAATTCATGGCCACGGCATTGTAGACCGCCGCCGTGTCCACCGCACATCTCGAAAACGCAAATGCGGGTTTCGTGCCGCCGGCGTCCGGCCGGCGGATTTTGTGATCGTATCGCGTTGAAAAAAACCGCCGGCGGGACGCCGGCGCCACTAAACAATCTGGTCGCGGAGCAAGGTGGCCACATCGTTGGCGGTAAGCAGGCCTTTCTTCTGCAAAAGCTCGATCAGCCTGATAGCCAGGACTTCCCGGCCAGCCGGAGAGGGCGTTGATTTGAAATTATCCGAAAGGGTTGACGACGAGAGGTCAACAGAGGCGCTGGAATCCAGTTTTTCGATCCACCTTTGGATGAGAGCCTTGCGCGCGTCGTCCATATCCGTGAACGCCACGCCCATTCCCATGCCCGGCTGCGAATCCCGCACCACCGCCGCGCACGTCAATTCCGCACCGCCCCACACAATCCGGATTCGGATCTTCGATCCCACGGCGAAGGGATTCAGCGAATCCAGATAGCAACCTTGCAAACTCAAGTCCGCCGCGCGTGTGGACAACTGAGCGCCCGTGGCGATGTCCGCCACTTCCGTCGTCGCGGAGAAAGCATGGCGCTTCATCCGCCGCCGTTCCTCGACTCCTACGCTGCCGTTCAAGTTCTCTTTTGAGGGATCCATTTTGCTGCCTCCTCGAAACCGTTTGCGGCCAGACTGCGAGAAAATCTTGCTCCAAGCACTATTATAAGTGGCGCTTTTCCCGTATCGGGAATCCGTTCCACCCCCGCAATTATTAGCATTTGATATTGTACTCTTTGATTAATTTGCAAGGGCTGGCGGCAGGGCGGAAATGGCTCAGCGTTTCACGATGGACTTGAACCCCTTGGCTTCCAGGTCCTTCTGTCCATTGCTGGCGGACTGGTTGTCCGCGTAAGGCCCGACTTGCACGCGGTAATATTTGTCCGCGTTGGGAGGAATAACGACGGCGGGAAATTTTTTCTGCTGCAGGGCCTGTGCCAGAGCCAGCGCGTCATCCTGATGCAGGACAGCTGCGACCTGCAGCATGATTGCACCTTTCGGAATCATGGGGCCGCCCACGCCGGGCGACGCTTTCACCGGTTTCGTCGCATCCTTAGAGGGGGCCGGCGTAGGTTTGGCAGCCGTTGCGGGTTTCGCAGCAGGCTGCAAGTGATCGGACGCCGCCTGTGGGTCGGCCGAATGATAAAAATCCCAATCGGAACTTTTCTTCGGGACCTGCGCGTCCTTAGGCTCCGGACGCGCCTTGGATTTCGTCGGCGCGGGCTCGGGGGCGACAGGCGCGCTGGAAGAAGGCGGCTCAGTTCCCGGCGGCGCGCCAACCACGGCACGCAACTTTGGATCGTATTGGCTTCTGCCCATCAGGTAGCCCAGCGTAAAAACAACTCCAAAGATGACCGCCAGCAGTAGGAACAATCCAATCAGGTGCCGAGTCTCCAGCACGAAATCGCTTCCGCTTTTTTTCGTATTCGAGGCCATCTATTGTTTGCGTGAGCCGATCGCCTGGACCCACTCGTTAATAATATCGATCGGCAGCGGAAAAACAATCGTAGTATTTTTTTCCACGCCGATTTCGGTCAGCGTCTGCAAGTAGCGCAACTGAATCGCGGCAGGCTCTGTTGCGAGCACCTTGGCAGCCTCCGCAAGTTTGGCCGAAGCCTGCGCTTCGCCCTCGGCGTGAATAATCTTGGCTCGCCGCTCGCGCTCCGCCTCTGCCTGACGTCCGATGGCGCGCTGCATCTGCTCGGGAATATCGACCTGCTTCACTTCCACTTTGGTGACTTTGATTCCCCAGGGCTCGGTATCCTGATCGAGAATCACCTGCAGTTTGCTATTCACTTTTTCGCGTTCGGCAAGAATTTCATCCAACTCGAATTGGCCGACGATGCTGCGCAGCGTGGTTTGCGCTTTCTGCGACGTCGCGTACATATAATTTTGCACGCGCGAGACGGCAAGATTGGCGTCCACCACTGCAAAATAAGCGACCGCGTTTACCTTCACCGATACGTTGTCGCGCGTAATGATATCTTGCGAAGGCACGTCCAGGGTTTCAATTCGCAGGGAAACGCGCGTGAGCGTTTCAATTGGATAAAATACCAGGCACAAGCCGGGACCTTTGGCGGTCGGCATCATGCGCCCCAGACGCAATACCACCCCGCGCTCCCACTCTTTCAGCACGTACAGCGAATTCCAGAACCAGATGAAACCGATAAACAACGCGATCACAAGCCCATACATTGAAAAATTTGCAGCATCCATTCTTCCCCCCTCACAAACTCAGCGGACTGGCGTGCTTGCGTTCATATTGCGTACCAGAAGCTTTTTCATTTGCCCGGCGTGGAGTGCTCGGCCGGAACGACGTGCAGCGTCAGCCCCTCAAAACTTACCACACGTGCGTGCGCGCCCTGAGGAATTGCTTCCGGGGCCACCGCGCGCCACAGCGCTCCGTTGAGCCGCACCATTCCCTCAAAGAGTTCCCCGTCGGCTGGCTTCACCAGCGAACCGGTGACTTCCGCAACGGCGCCCACAAACTGCTCGCGTCCCATTGTCGGTTTCCACGAACGCGATCCCAACACCAGCCGCATCAGGAAAATCACGATCAGCGCAAAAGGAAGCGTCACCCCGACGGCAACGCCCAGGCTCACTCCCGCGTGGGTCATCGGCGAACGCACCAACATCAGCGCGCCCAGCAGCATGGACACGATTCCGCCGATGGCCAGCACACCGTGGCTGGTGTACTTGGCCTCCAAAATAAATAATCCCAGCGCCAGCAAAATCAGCACGACGCCGGCGGGCTCCACAGGCAAAATGTGCATGGCATACAGCGCCAGCACCACCGCGATCCCGCCAACCACACCCGGCGCAACCATTCCCGGATGCGTGAATTCCACGTACAGCCCCAGCACTCCCACAATCATCAAAATGAAAAACGCATCGGGCTGCACAATGCGCGAAAGAAATTGCTGCCGGAAGGACATGGAAAACGAAACGCGCTCGGCATTGTGCAAAGCAAGCTGCACGCTCGAGCCGTCAAAGCGCTTGATCATGCGGCCATCCAATTTTGCCAGCAAATCCTCCGGCGAATTGGCAATCACGTCGATCAGCTTGCCGTCCAGCGCTTCCGTCTCGGTCCATGCCTTCCCGTCGACCACAGCCGATTCCGCAAGCTCCACGTTCCTTCCGCGCTTTGCGGAATAGCTGCGCAGAAACGCGGTGGCGTCATTCAATATTTTCTTCTTCAGGGTCTCATCCATTTGCAACGGGTATCCGCCGATGGCCAGCAGCGGCGAAGCCGCGCCGGTGTGCGTTCCGGGAGCCATGGCCGCAACGTCCGCCGAAAGCAAAATAAAAAATCCCGCCGAAGCCCCGCGCGATCCAACGGGCGAAACAAAGACAGCCACGGGCACAGGCGATGCCAAAATATGTTGGATGATCTCTTCCATGGAGGTGGAAAGCCCTCCTGGAGTGTCCATGGTAATCAGGATGAGACTTGCGTGGCGCCGGGCGGCTTCGTCCATCCCGCTGACGATATATTCGGCCATCACCGGCTCGATTTCATCGCCGATGCGCAACTCCAAGATTTGCGGTGTCCCAGCGGGCGGCGCAGGCGATTTCGCGTCCGTCCCCTGCGCTCGCAAATTGAATGCGCCTAGCAGCGAGACCACAAGCACCGCAAGAAGGAACAGCACGGCAGCGCTCGCAGAAGGAACCAAGCCCACACGGCGCTCGCCGAAATATTTCATGGCCGCGATCCGCCGCCGTCGATTTTACGAGGAGCCTTCCCTGCCGGCGATTGTCCTTGGACGGGTTCGACGCCCGGGCGCAGCAGCGTGCGATCGAAATTCCTCGAAACACGCGCCATTCGCGCCAGCGCAATGCCATCCTGAAGGTTCGGGGGCGGCTGCGGCTTATCGGTTTTATCCGGTTTATCCGACTTATCCGATTTATCGGGGACTTCCGTGCGGATTGCCTCTGCTTCCGGCTTTCTTCCCAGGTTCTCCAAAGTAACAATCAGCAACGACCGCGCTTCCTTGTCGTCCGGATCGATTTTTCGCGCACGTTCCAGCAAAGGAACCGCGGCGGCAGCCTGCTTTCCAATCAACTTCGATATGGCGTTGTTGACCCAATAATCGGCTTCCTCAGGATCGAGCGCCGATGCGCGATCGAATTCCGTCCCCGCCTCGTTCCATTTTCCAAGCCGCAAGCGCGCCACGCCCAGGTCATTGTGCATCTCCGGCAATTCCGGAAGCGAGTCTTTCTCGCCCGGCTTGCGCATGCGCTCCAGCAGTCCGGAAAACGCGGCCTCCGCGCGCGCGGAATCGTTGCGCGCCAAATGGCAAACTCCCGTGGCGAAACTTGCCTCCGGCCCATCCGGCCGATTGGGAGGCACGCGCGAATACCACACCAGCGCCGAATCGCAATCGCGGCGCTTGAAATAGATTCGCCCGAGTTCAAATGCAGGGCGGTCCCAGGCAGGCTCGAGCCGCGCGGCCTCACGCAGCGAGCGAAGACGCTCATCGTCCTGCGACCCGGCGATGCCATGAACAAAATTCTCCAGCGCCTCCAGACGAAGGGTCGGCGGCGGCTCGGAAAAACTCGATTCATCCCGGCTAGCGCCTTGCTGGGGGCATTCCTTTGCGTCGATCGCGCACAAAATTTTCCATGTCAGGCGGCCCTGCGCGCGTAAAACATCCTGCAAGGCGCTGGTCTCCGTGAGCGGTGGCGAGAGCGACGGCGGGCTAAGCCGGAGCACTCGGGCTTCGAGTGTCACCGTCTTGCCGTCGGATTGGAATCGTCCGTAAATCACCGCGTCGGCATCCGCATCCGTGGCAATTTTCACAATCGTGGCATGAGAAAATCGGGCGGAATCCGGCAAGCCCATGCGCTCCAATGTTGCCAGCCGGTCCTCCCGGGAAAGCACGTTCACTCCGCGGTCTTCCAGGCGCTCCGCCGTCACCTCGGAAAATCCTTCGTCCAGCCAGTCGAGATCGGGCATTTTGCTTTCGTTCTCAAATGGAAAAACTAGAAGCGTTTCAGAGCGAGGTTCGGCGGAGGCAGTGCGTGCATCCCCCTTGGATTGAGCGGCACGATCTCCGCCTGCCATCGCGGCGGCGCAAAGGACCGTACTTGCGATGAAAATTCCGAACCGAAAGATTCGAGGAGGCATGATTATCACATTGTAACAGAGGCCGCGGCAGGCGGCGCACGTTCGGGCAAGATGCCCGGCGCGGAAAGATTACGCGCCGGGGTGCCCCTCGGATTCCTTCTGCTCCGCAGGGACGATGCGCACCATCACGGCCTGAACAGCCGGGTCGTCGATGACATCCTTAAACGCGGGATCCTTCGCCGCCGAGCCGATATCCTTGTATCCTTCGTCCAGCGATTTGCGAAGGTATTCCGCGCAGTGAGCGGCGTCGCCCTTTTGCGCATAGACCCTGGCCATGGTGAAGAAAAACAGTCCGTGATTGGAAACCGAGCGGTCCTGCATGGTGTTCCCCGCGCGGTCATTGCGTTCAAAAATGCCGGGATCGATTTCAATGGCTTTTTGAAATTCGGTCGCGGCTTCCGGGAATTTATTCATGTTGTAATAGGCGAAGCCCAGATTCGTGTGGGCCCCCGCCTGCCTCGGGTCAATGACCACCGCCCTCTGATATTCGCGAATCGCGCGCTTGAAGTCTTTCTGGTGGTAATAAACCATGCCCAGATTATTCACTGCGCTGGCATTTTTCTTGTCCGCCTTGGAGGCGCGCAAGAAGTACCTTTTTGCCTGGTCATAGTTGGCGAAGTTAAGGTAGGCAATCCCAATCATGTTCATGAATCCCGCATTCTTGGGGTCGGCCTTCAGCAAATCCTGATAGGTTTGAATGGCGGCTTCGTAGCGTTTTTCCGCCATCTGAACTTTGGCGCGTTCCTCTTGCATGTTTCTAGATAAAGGGGCGGAGGACGCATCTCCGGCGGATTGCCCTTGCGCAATTTTATTGAATGAATTTGCGGCCATCTGCTGTCGGGCCAAACAAATTGGCGCGGTTAAAAGAAAAATGGCCGGAAAAATCCGGAGATCGAATTCCCATCTCATGGCGAACGCCTCTTGCTGACGCCGCGTTAATGTTTCTGATCTTGTGAGTCAGGTTGCGACTTGTCGGCGTCTTTCTTTCCCCCAAAGATACCAAAAATCCGCCGGAGGACACCTTTTTTGTTCTCGTCCTCGGGTTGTTGGTTATCCGCGGAGGCAGGCGGGGCGGGAGTTGGATGTAAGCCGGCGCCTGCGGGTGGCGGAGGCTCG
>Ga0182024_10026072_pt1 | contig 10285 bp, 10 predicted proteins | sample P32metaG_FD_120480 | JGI IMG/M metagenome (GOLD analysis project Ga0182024, IMG submission 120480) | Permafrost microbial communities from Stordalen Mire, Sweden - P3-2 metaG (Illumina Assembly) | ecosystem: Environmental > Terrestrial > Soil > Wetlands > Permafrost | place: Sweden: Stordalen...
CCACGTTCCCCTCGAGGCCGACGGCGAGCTGGTGGGGCACGCGCCGGTGGAATTTTCGGTCCGGCGGCGGAAATTGCGGGTGCTGGTGCCGGAGTGAGGTATCTCTGTAGCGGCGGTCTATGATAGATGACAGCCCGCCGCCTCCTTTCCTAAGTTTATAAACTGTAACTCTTTACTACGTAACAAGCAAGTTATTTTTGGTAAATTTTCGTATCAAAAAGTAAGCCTGTGTTATGCACTCCCTAGTGATTTTGCTATGCGATCATCCCATTGGATGACCTACTTTAAGAACCGGCTATTCGCTCTGCTTGTGCAATCAATAGTGAAAGCTTCCTGCCAAGGGCATTTGCGATTCGCTCGGCTACGTCAATGCCAGGGGTTCTTTGCCCCCTTTCTAGAAGGCCAATGTACGTCGGGTGGACATCGGCTTTTTCAGCCAACGCCTCTTGCGACAGCTTCTTGGCGAGACGGTGCTTTTTAACCAATGGCCCAAATGTTGATGATATTCCCTGCCTTGGCACGAGGAAGCCTCGCAAGGCAACCCGTGCCCAAGCCACAGACAATAGTCTGGAAGACAGGGCTGTGAGTGCTTGACAGGGGTAAGGCCGTGCGACGTAATGGTGTCATGGACACAAGGTTATGGTGCTTGGGGAGTGCGTCGCGATTATTACTGTTTTCGTTTGTGGCACTCTTTGGCTTGAATGGATGCGCGACCACCAATGCAACGCAGGAGCAATTTGCTCAAAAATGGAATAGCCGCATTGGAAATTCTACCTACGAAGACATTGTAAGAATTGAAGGCACTCCTGATTCCAAGGAAAGTTTCCCCGATGGTACCTATGTTGCCGTGTGGACGCGTTATCATTCCCACACCGATCCCGCTTATACCAGTATTTATTCTACCAGCCCGTATGAAGCGGATGCTATTACGACAGGCGGAGGTACAAGCCAAATACCGGAGATAGCAACTCTGACGTTTAATAAGAATAATATTCTTATAGAATGGCATGATTCTCTTTATAAGGAACCCAAAGCCAAAGCAAAATAAGGGCTTCATCCATTCCTTGCGTTTGACTGCAACGAGTCAGGATCACATACAAAATGAACCTATTTCGGGACACCTTTGGCTTTCGTTCCATATTGCTACTTACGGCGTTTTTCACACTATGGGGATCAGCGGCTGCCCAAACTCCGACACAGGGAGATGCCGCTATCAATTCATCACCAAGCGTTGTAGCTCCACCCGCTTTCGTTCCAGTAACCAATCAGCCCCCACAGGTTGCCCCAGCGGACAATAGTATCGACGCCTTGCGTAAAAGAGCCGAGCAAGGAGATGCACATTTCCAGAGGTTACTAGGGACAATGTACATGCAAGGTACCGGGGTAGCTAAGGATGATGCAGAGGCCGTAAGATGGTACCGCAAGGCAGCCGATCAAGGGGATTCTGTTGCTCAACTCTATCTAGGGATGAGGTACTCGGACGGCAAAGGCGTACCCAAAGACGCTGCTATGGCAGCTAGCTGGTACCGAAAGGCCGCCGAGCAGGGGGATGCGGGTGCGCAGGGGCTTCTTGGTGATGCGTATTACAATGGCGATGGCGTTACAAGAGATTTAGTCGAAGCGGCCAAATGGTTCCGTAAGGCAGCAGATCAAGGGGATGCTAATTCTCAACACGATCTAGGGGTGTGTTATGCAAATGGTCAAGGAGTTGAAAAAGACGCTGTAGAGGCGGCTAAGTGGTACCGGAAGGCTGCTGAGCAGGGAGTTGTCATGGCGCAGTTCAATCTTGGATTGTGCTATAATTTTGGCAACGGCGTTAAAGTTGATTTAGTCGAAGCAGCCAAATGGTTCCGTAAGGCAGCAGATCAAGGCGATACTGATGCTCAACACAATCTTGGTTTATGCTATCACAAAGGAGACGGAGTTGAGAAAGACTATGCAGAGGCGGTGAAATGGTACCGAAAGGCCGCCGAGCAGGGGAATGCGGGCGCGCAATACGACATCGGCGTGTGCTATCAGAATGGCGAAGGCGTCAAGAAAGACTTGGTTGAGTCGGCCAAATGGTATCGCAAAGCAGCAGAACAGGGGGATTCCAATTCGCAGTATAATCTTGGCGCAGATTATATGCATGGCAACGGCGTTACAAAAGATTTGGCCGAGTCAGCCCGATGGTTTCGGAAAGCTGCTGAACAGGGAGACCCTATGGCGCAGAATAATTTGGGACATCTTTACCTATTGGGGGTCGGTGTCATGGCAAATAATGTTGAAGGTCTGGCTTGGATTTATGTATCAAGCGCCAATGGCGATGAAAAGGCAGCAGAGTTTATGACCTCTCAACAAAACCGCTACAACGACGAGACGCTTGAAGCAGCGCGTCAGCGTGCGACGGAAATTCAAGCCCAAATCGCATCGAACTCTGCGCCCGCGACTGTCGTTGCCACTATCATTCCATCAGCGTCAACCCCCAATAGACCTAAAGCATCGGGATCGGGCGCACTGATTTCCACAGATGGCTTGATTTTAACAGCGGCTCATGTCGTTCAGGGCGCGTCACGGATTGAGGTTATCACGCCTGCGGGCAAGTTCGTCGCGACCGTGGTAAAAGTCGATACCACCAATGACATCGTCCTTTTGAAATGTAATGGAGTCAACTTTACTCCGTTGCCCGTTGCGCCATCGAAAGAGGCTCGTGCGGGCAAATCCGTTTTCACGGTCGGATTTCCCAATATTCAACTCCAGGGGTCTGATCCAAAACTCACCAAGGGCGAAATTAGCAGTCAAAACGGCTTTCAGGATGATCCGACGGAATGGCAGATCAGCGTGCCGATTCAACCAGGTAATTCGGGAGGGCCGCTTTGCGACGAGAACGGCAACCTTGTCGGAATAGTTGAATCGACCCTCAATCCTCTCACGATGGCTAAAATTGCCGGGGAGATACCTCAAGATGTGAATTACGCGGTGAAAAGCAGTTACATTCTACCTCTACTGGACGACGTGCAGAATCTCCCGCCTCCGCGCCCTTCCACCGAGAGCACTAAGTTTGAGGATGTTGTCGGAAATGTCCAAAAATCGTCGGTACTGATACTGGTCTATTGATCGGGTTCTACCACCGGAGAATACGCTTTACCCGATGAGTGAAATGTCAAACAACGCCGAGTTCCTTGCTTCATGCGAGCAATATGCCGGTCAGGGCTTGCCGGAGATCGAGCCTCGCGATTATCTGTATCAATTGGATTTTGATTTCGATGTCGACGCCCAGCTCATTGCTATTCGTGGATTATTGCGCCGTAATAGTAAAGCGACTCAAGAGATGAGCAACGAGATCAGAGAAATCGAAGAGCATACAAGGCGGCTTACAGGAATTCGTGCCGATAGGGCTGTCGATGAATGGGTGGACCGTCTCCATGACTCAGCCTACCAAAATGCCGCACATAGCATGTCGGCGGTAGGTATGCTTGCCCCGCTAATCGAAACAATCTTTTACCAATTCTTTCGCGGTATTGGAAAACGCGTCTCCTCCGCAAATTCTCCATTAGGAAGCCAAGATAGATGGAAAGCAACACAATCCATTCAGTGGGATTGTCGTCTGATCGTGCAGGGAAACAGCGCAAGAAAGGACCTTGTACGCGGGATTTTTCAGTTGTGCAATGCGGTGGGTTTAACCAGCAAATTGCCGCCGGATTTGGAACTCACACTTTCAGCACTTTTCGCATATCGAAATAAGATGTTCCACAATGGTTTTGAATGGCCCATCGAAGAGCGGGAGCATTTTATGAAGCAGATTACTGAAAAAAAGTGGCCGTCAGATTGGTTTTTCAAGGCCGAATATGGAAATAAACCATGGATATTCTATCTCAAGAACGAGTTTATTGAGCACTGCTTGGGCACCACAGAAAAAGTGCTAATAGCGCTGGGAACTTTTGTTCGAGATGACTTGTCAGCTATACAATCTCCTTCCTGACAAAAGAAACCCCGTCGTTTTCTCAGGGAGATGATAGCCGAGCAAGCCTCGCCTTAGCGAATTGATATTCATATTCCGAATACTCTTTCACGTCCGTATCAGTACTTTTTTGAAGAAACCCTTTGGCACCCACTGAGTCTCCGTTTAGAAGATGCTTTATTCCAATGTAAAAATTGGCTTGGCAACTTTGTCGCTTCATTGCCTCAGCATCGCCCACGTTCGCTGATTTCAACAAATCGTCTTCACTCAGGTCGCCAAGAAGATAGTGACCTACGGGGCAAGGCCAGTGGGCTACGCCATTGGGAAATTTTTGGAGAGCTTCGGCCAGTTCCTTATTGGGGGCAGTCGTTTGATGGTCCTGTTCCACTTCGATGAGCCAGATGATATAATGCCGATAAAGGGCATATATATACAAATTATCGGCGTTATCGGGATTTAAACTTATAGATTTGTGAAGATCGGCTAGAGATTCAGTCAAATGACCACTAGCGTAATAGGCTTTACCTCGATCCTGGTAGACGTAAGAAAAGCTTGGATCGATTTTAAGTGCAACACTGTAGCAGGTGATCGCATCACCATAGTCGCCCTTATCGCAGTAGGCAGCACCGAGAAGAAAGTAGATTCGCGAGTTGTTTGGATCAACTTCTAGAATAGTATTGTAATCGGCAATTGCGCTGTCGAAGTCGCCTTTCAATTCGTAGACGGAAGCACGAGCACGGTAGGTGTCGGTGTTGTTAGGATTGACTTTAATGGCGGCAGTGAACGCTACAAGCGCTTCATCCCACTTCTGCGCCATCATATCGGCATACCCTTGCTTAATGAGAGCAGCAGCGGGACTCCGCCTTGCATACTCACTACCATCCACGAACGTAATGTGGTCGGATGACTTGATGTAGGTAATAGGAGCAGTATCTCCAATCATTAGAAAACCGTCCTTGAATACGGCCCCCATTTTGCGTGAACCCTGGGCAACCAGAAACTGGTCTCCATTGTCTTCAATGGTTACCATATCGGAACCGCCGCCGCCGACTTTGTCCCAGGTGCCCAAAAATTGTGATCCTGGTTTCCCGAGATCGTCAGAATATGCCCATACCGTGGTGACCAGCATCAAAAGCGTGATTTGTAAGAGTTTATGATTCATTCAGATCTTCCACTGAGGGTGGTTATGGTGTCTGGGCGAATTAAGCTCGCCTATGATCCCTACTACGCGGTAATCGCATAACTTGCCAGCGTTACTTCGTCCCGCCGAGGCTTCATGCCATGCCATCTGATCCCGCCAGGACTGCCTAGCCGGTCGGTATGGCGTCGTGGGTTCAGTTCGCTGGGGGCAGTCGCCGGGCGGTGCTTCGACCGCCCTCTGCACAACCTGTATCCTCATCTTCTCCGCGACCTCGATCCCTTCGGTACCAGATTGTATTTGAGCCCTGTTTCTGCCATTTTTGATAATGCCCCGAATTCCACCATCACACCGCACTGGTAGGATTGGAGTTTCCTCACTGCGATTGAAGGTAGAAAGGGATTTGGAATGGCTCTTCCGTGAGCAACAGGAAGATTACGGCATTGATGCTCAAATTGAAGTCGTATCTGACTCAAAGCCGACTGGCAAGATCATCGCCGCACAAGTCAAATCCGGTGATTGCTTCTTTGAAGAACGCACCGCAGATGGGATAGTTTTTCGCGGCGACAACGATCATCTCGAATACTGGCTAAAACACAAATTGCCGGTGATTGTGGTACTTCACTATCCTGATAGCGATATAGCCTACTGGCAGAGTGTTACCGAGGAGCATATCGAGAGGACACGCAAAGGCTGGAAAATGGTCGTTCCAGAACGTCAAACGATTGATGCCTCACATGCCGAACAGCTTGAGAGGGTTTCAAACGGCACGCCCTATTTCCAACGTTTAGCCAATCTTCAACTAGCTCGTTCTTGGATGCAACTTCTTGAATCCGGTTCAAGATTGTTTGTCGTTGCCGAGGAGTGGGTGAACAAAACATCCGGTCGGTGTAGCATCGCACTGGTGCTTCAAGATGCGGATGGCGAAGAAAGCACACTTCAAGAGTGGGGCTACTATGTTTACTTCCCAGGCCATGGAATTGTTTACGGTCTTCAAACGAATTTTCCTTGGGCTGATTTTTCCATCGATCAAGATGCCTATGAGGAATCGGAGGATGAGGCCTATACAGAGGAATGTGGCCACTACGACAAGGAGGACGGTCAGTATTACTATCATGAGTCGCGAGAGGAGTGGAACAGTGGTCGAGACTCGGGCGTTCTCAGACCTTATGAAATCGCTTCAGGCGAACTTGCTCTTTGGAGACTGGAGATGTCATTGAACGATGTTGGTCGTTCGTTTTTGCTCATGGACAAATTTCTATCCGGTGTCTTGGTACGGCAAACGAATGAAGAGTTTTCATAAGCTGAACTTCTGGTGAGGAATTTGGTGGGGAAAACTTTCCAATAGCGCCTATCTTAACGGCATTCCTGCCCTTTTTCCCACTCTTTAGCATCGGCAAGGTTCATTGCGAATCTCCCGTGTGCCGTACTCACCCAAGGTGCGATGTTCGTGAATCCATGTGTCTCCACAGACACTAAAAGCTAGCGCAGCCGTGCCTTGCGGCACCTCTGCGGGTTGGGTGGGGGGGCTATGCGCCCGCGACCGGGCCGGGCTGCGGCCCCTGTGTCCCCTGCCGCCCCCGGCCCCGTCGCTTTTGTGAGCCACGGCGCTGGTTGAGAAAGCGCTGCCCCTTAAACTGGACATAAGGAGCAATGTATTCGGCGAATTCCCTCCAAAGTTCACTGGCCCGCTGGCGCGTGACGCCATGCTGCCGACCGACCCAAGCCGCGTTCGGATAGTCGCACGGCAGAAATTGCGGGCTGATGGAGAGCAGGACAATATCGGCACGGAAGGCCCGATTTGTGACCCCGCCTCGCCCGCGTGTGATCCACTCGCCGATGCAGGTCAGGGCACCGCTAGCCAGAGCAGATCTCAGTTTTTGTTCGCTGTCAGCCTGGTCGGCACGGTCGAATTTTTCCGCCTGATCGTCCATGTAGGCATCGGGCGGCATGTTCCGGGGCATAATCATATCGTGGCTCCTTTGCGGACGATTTGCCGCAGTCGATGCGACGACAGGCGGCGACTGTTGAGGAGGTAATCTTTGATTTCGTGCGGCACGAAGCGGACGGCCCCGCCTAACTGGACAAAGGGGAGTCCCTTCTTGCGAAGATTGAACACAGTTTTGAGACTAACATGGAGATGCTTGGCGACCTCCTTGGTGGTCCATAAATCCAAATCGGACTCATGGGATAGGGGTATCACTTCCCCGGCAGTCGGCGGATGACCGGAAGTGCTGTTTTTTTCAGGGGGATTCATAAAGTTTTGAAGAATGAGCTTGGGTTAGAGTTGAGCGGACATTTCATGGACTTGGGTTTCTGTTACTGCCCACGTTGTAACCCGGTGTTCTTTATCGCCGTTTCCGATCCTTGATAAACTCGTACAGTCCTTGATGGGTCCGTACATTCCTTGATATTCCTTGATCGAATTATTTTGACACCGTCAGGCGCAGGCAATGGCCCTACCCCTCTCATTTGCCGGCCTGCGGGTAAAAGCAGGTAGAGCGAAGAAAAAGGATTGATATGGGCAGCAACTGAGCATAAGCTACTAGTAGCTATTAAAGCCGCTATTGTCAAACGCGAATTTTCCGGCCACTTTCCTTTTATGCAACTGAGCATCAAAACTCCTCCTGACTTAACCCTGCCCATTCTCAAAAAATGCGCGGAAATGGGAGAGCGGTTTCCGAGCTCTTTTGCGACGGACTGTGTTTGGCAATGCCTGAAATTGATGAATTTGCCGCATCATCGCGATGAGCCGATGGACATCGTGGAGCGTTATTACCGTGCCGTCGGGAGAGAAAACGAAATTTGGCTACAACCTGGAAAGAAAAAGGAAATGGACGGCTTCCTTCAAGAGTTGGCCGAGAAAGACCGGGCCAAACGGGCCAAGGAATCAAGACAGAGGTTGGCGGAATTTCAGGCCCAACTCAAAAATCAGCCGCCTTCCAAGCATCTCCATCTCAAGATTAGCGAGGGAATAGACGAGCTTCCCAAACGGATCAAAGAAAAGGCCGCATGGCTGCGGATTTCCCCCAATGCGCTTGTGACGGCCTGTTTGCGGGATTGCCTTGAGGCCATGGACGACTCCAGGAAGGCCCTTGTTTCACCGCGCATCGTCGTTAATTTCTGGACAGTCTCGCATGCCAAGTCACGTCGCAGGGCAACCGGCGCTATCGAGGCGATGGTGATGAAAAACATTGATGGCACACTGCGTCAACGCGGCGGTCCCATCCTTGATACCATCGTCCGGCTGACCCTCGCCGAACAGTGGGATGTCACGCTCGAACAGATTTTACGCGATGCCGATGTCATGACCGAAAAACGGGAATTCAAGCCGTGAACTAATCCGAGGCTTTCTCCGTGATTTCGATCCGCCTCACGGTCGGTTCATCGGCTTTGGCCGAGGCAACCGGCGTCATTTCCCTCAGCGCATAAAGTTCATAGCGCACCACCATGTCATGGATGTAGCCCAGGTTGGTGCCGGTCACCGTCACGAGGGCATGGGTATAGTGGAAATGGATTTCCGTTTCGCTTTCATTTATCTCGGAACAAATGAGCCACGAATAGGGGATGAACCGGCGGCGGGAGGGCGTCCAGAACATGATGCCTTGAACCATCCGGGTGGATTCTGAGCCGTAGGGATAACCTTCTTTCAACGAAAGCATGAGCGTCTTGAGTTAGAATTTAGATGCCGATACCCCGGCCCTGCCGAGGCCGATGCACGGGGTTGTCCTGGAAGATGGATTGTTTCGGTTTAACCGCAGGAGCCGGCTTTTGCTTTTGTGCCTCACGCTGCTTTTGCCGGAGTAGTTGTGCCATTTCTTCTACGGAAAGTGACAACCCCTGCTTCGGCGTCTGCCGAGGTGTTTCCTGCGGGGCAGGTGTCACCTTTTCCGTCATCGTTTCTTTGGCCGCAGGAGTGACCTTTTCGGCAACCGTTCTCTCAACGCTAGGCCGCTGGGCTTCATAACGGGAAAGATGTTGGCGGACCTGTTCCGCCCGTTTTTGAGCTGACACTCGGGGAAGGAACTCCCGGCCCCACGAGCGCATTTGCATGAGCAGTCTTCCCTTGTCCACGGCAAGCGGAGAAACGACGACAGGAGCGAGGGATACGGGTATCCGTTCCAGTTCCAGCGCGGAAAACTTGACGTTGCTCCGCTGGATCGCCTCCAAATAAAGGCCCTTGTTTTCGACATGCAAAGTCAGGTTTTGCACATGGCGCGTGCCTTTGACGTGGAACGCTTCCTTGTTGGCCATCGCCATCGCGGAGCCGTTGTCTTCAATGCCGCGCACTTGGGCACCTTTGATGCCTTGCGCCTTATAATCGGTCAGGCAATCGCCCTGCCGAACCCGGCCATCGTTGGTGCGGAGTTGGAGGCCACTGGCAAATTGAACGGTGTTCCCGACGATGCGGGCAATGGTTTGGCGCGAGCCCTTCTCGAAAACAACTTCACCTTGTTTGATCTTCTCTTGGAGGAGGAGCTTTTCGCCGGGACCGCGTTCAATGCGCGTGCGGTCGTAGACCGCACGAACCTGTCGAAAAAGAATTTCATGGGCTTGTCCGTCCCACTCGACGGTGAGAGTGTCCGGCTGAACGGATGTGACCGGCGCACGGGAAACGGCATCGTCCTGCTTGTACTCGACCACATCGCCGACACGGTATAATTGGGATGAGCGCAGTTCGGCGGGCTGCAAATCACGTTTCACATGGACATCGACGAGGGCTTGCCCGTCACGGCCCGAACGCTCGACGTGCAATTCGTGGACGCGCTCCGCGAGGGCTTCACTAATGCGATGGACGGACGACACCGCCACCACTTCCTTGCCGGTGGCACGGGCCTCGACAATTTCCTTGGCCACCTTTTCCACAGCTTCATCGGGCGCGGTTTCGCGGATCATGCCCCGGTCGAGCATCTTTCCGACCGCACTGGCGAATTTCTCCGCATTGCCGGAAGAGAGATCGGCCGCAAGCTGCTTGTCGGCCACGCTCAGTTGCCGCCGGGAGATCGAAGCGCGTGGAACGTGCATCCCAAGTTTAAGCTCGTCCTGCAACAGCTTGAGGGGCTGGCCCCGGCCCACCGCCGCCATTTGTTCAGTGTCGCCCTGAAAGATCACCCGCGCACCCGCCCGTTCTGCCTCCCGCACCAGGGCAAGGGCTTTCGGGGTATCAAGCAGGCCCGCCTCATCGACATAGATGTCAGCGCCACGAA
>Ga0182024_10026073_pt1 | contig 10285 bp, 9 predicted proteins | sample P32metaG_FD_120480 | JGI IMG/M metagenome (GOLD analysis project Ga0182024, IMG submission 120480) | Permafrost microbial communities from Stordalen Mire, Sweden - P3-2 metaG (Illumina Assembly) | ecosystem: Environmental > Terrestrial > Soil > Wetlands > Permafrost | place: Sweden: Stordalen...
GCCCGAAGGGGTGCAAAGTCTTTTTTACAAAACAAACTACATTTTCCCTAGCACTTTCCTACACTTTCCCGATTTGGAGGCCTGCAAACCACCAACTTTGAGCGTCGCCAGGCACCCCTCCGAGCCGATCAAACGAGTGCGAGGTGCGTATAAATTACATTCTTAATCGGTGCGCCCGACTTGTGCAGAGCTTACCTAAGAGAGGGTGCACATTCCTCTTCCTCTCAGCTAGTCGAAAAACCGGCCCGTGTGAGCCAAAATAGAGTTCGCGGCCCTGCGCTATCAAATCCATAACACTCGCCGTTGAAAAATCTCTGTGTAATGCTCTGGACAATGCTATTCCGAAGATCAGCGAGGGATTGACTATAGTATGAGCTCCGCAGAAAAATTTCTTGCTGGACGGAGGGCGCGAGCCACTAACCTTAGTACCTTAAGAGTCAGAGTGACCTGATGAGTAAAGTGTTAATTGGAATTGTGATTCTGACCGGGTTATCGGGAATCGCCATTGCAATGGCGGCCGAACCGTATATTCTTCGCACCGGCGCAGCGGCATTTGGCGACTGGCGCACTGATGATCCGGGGGTCCGTCGCAAAATAACCGAAGCAGATCTTCCACCGCCATTTGCAACCGAATCAGCCCGCAACCCTCCGTCCATTATCGCGCGCCCGAATGGAGCGATGCTCAAGGTCCCGTCCGGCTTCGTCGTCCAGGAATTTGCCAGCGGTCTTGATGCTCCGCGCCTGGTTCGAGTCGCACCAAACGGAGATCTATTTATTGCCGAAAGCAAAGCCGGACGCATACGCGTATTGCGCGCTGCTGACGGTGCGTCTAAGCCAACTCAAAATCAGATCTTCGCGTCATCTCTCACGATGCCTTTCGGCATCGCCTTTTGGCCACCTGGTCCGAACCCCAGATTTATATATATCGCAAATACGGATTCAGTAATTCGAATCCCATATCGCAATGGTGATCTAAAGGCGCGTGATAAGCCACAAATCGTTGTCGCCGACCTCCCGTCTGGTGGTCATCTATATGGCGGCGGGCACTGGACGCGGGATATTGTATTTTCGAATGACGGCTCTCGGATGTTCGTTTCGGTTGGCTCCTTGACGAATGACGCCTTGAAGGCCGGCTGGATGCGAATGGCAAAGCAATACCTATTGCAGCATGCTTTAGGCACGCTATCGGGTTCCGAGGAGCGGCGCGCCGATGTTTTGCGGTTCACTCCTGAGGGTAAAAGCTTCGGCATATTTGCCGCCGGCTTGCGGAACTGTGTAGGTATGGCGATTAATCCTACAACTGGAGACCTTTGGTGTTCGACCAACGAGCGTGATGGTCTCGGCGATAATTTGCCGCCCGATTACGTCACGCGCGTGCGTGAGGGAGGCTTCTATGGCTGGCCCTGGTACTACATCGGGTCTAACGAGGATCCATATCATAAAGGCGAACGCCCCGATCTCAAAGGCAAAGTCATCGTGCCAGATGTCCTCCTGCAGGCTCATTCGGCCTCGCTCGAGATGACCTTTTACGACGGTCATCAATTCCCGGATGAGTATCGCGGCACCGCCTTCGCAGCCGAGCACGGATCATGGAACCGGGAACGTCGAACTGGCTACAAGATCGTCAGAGTAATCGTGCACAACGGCAAGCCAACGGGCGAATACGACGACTTCCTAACGGGATTTGTAACGCCTGATGGCAATATATGGGGGCGACCGGTAGGCGTCGCGGTAGCGCACGATGGTGCTTTGATCGTAACCGAGGATGCTCACGGCACGGTGTGGCGAATCTCGTACGCCGGGGGTATTGACAAAGCGGCGCACGCCCAAGTGCCGTAATCCAAAATGGCTCGAAATCCTCGTTGTCCCACCTGCAAAAGATAAACTCCGACTTATTGATGATGCAGCCCCAAGGAACGATATGGTCGATGGGCGAAATTGCCACGTGTGCGGGCTCATTTTAGCCCCAATCGGCACCGGAGATTGGGCGATGATATCGAGTACAGGGCCGATGAGCCGGAAGCCTAATATCGGTTACTCTTTGCTAGATATCGGTCTACCCCAGAATGCACTGAAAGCGCTATGCTGCCGTTTGATCTCCGGCCTACCACAACGAAAAGGACGTAGCGGCAATGATACGCGGAATTCATCATGTGGCTATTTCGACAGTAGATATCGAACGATCACTGCGATTTTATCGCGATTTGCTGGGGTTCGAAGTGATTTACTCTTCTGCTTGGGAGATCGGTACCAAGGGCGCGGACCGAATCACCGACCTGCAGGACTCATCCGCACGTCTCGCGATGGTCAAGGCTGCGAACGCATGCATCGAGATCTTTCAGTACTCCAGTCCGCTGCCCAAATCAGCTGAACCGATGCGGCCGGTCTGCGACCACGGGATCACTCACATTTGCCTCGATGTCGCCGATATCGCCGCTGAATATGAACGGCTGAAAAGTGCAGGGATGATCTTCCATTGCCCACCACAGGGAGTGGGCGGCCTTCGAGCGACGTATGGACGCGACCCGGACGGGAACGTTGTCGAGCTTTTGGAAGTGATAGATGCCTCGAGCCCAATGGCACTCAAAGCTGGGTAGCTCTCAGGAGCGCAAAGAAGCTATCAGTTTTCTCATACGCTCTCCGAAGATGCGCCTTTTCTCCCGTCGCTGGTATTGGCTATAATCCCATCGCTCCATCACCGAGGCGCCAATCAGCGTCTCGTTATCGATGAGCTCCGGGCGGGAATCGGTCTGCCTTGATCGTGCGCTCGCGAGAGCTATCGAGACTGATCCGCTTCGTCAACCGTTTCGGCCCGCTTTCGTCCTCCGAGAGCCACGACGAGCATTTGCAAGGCCATGAACTGTCCCGGTCGGCCTCGCTAGGTGGTTTCAGACCCTTTCAACTAAGATCAGCTTTCCCTCGGCTGAATCGCTCTTCGACAATGTGTCAGGATCTATACCGCGTCCGCATCACTAAAGGTAGAAACTACATATTTCATTACGTAGGTGTCCGACCCCTCGGGAACCAGGTGTTTGTGCGTGGGATATGGATACGTAGCTGTTGTCGCTGCGTGCTCCACTTAGTTGCAAGATTCGCTGGTACAAATAGCTGCGCGGGCATCGTCGATGCCGGTCCAGATCCTCAGCATCATGGGTCTCGGCATCCACGGCCAAAGTCAGCGCGAGGTGGGGCGGCCACTGTATCCGGTACTGAGTCTCGCGATGCCGGCGTGGCATCCGTAGGGCGAGGTAACTGCGATTTCAGGCTAATCAGCAACGAAGAAGGTTTTCGTGAGATTCCATATTGTTCCGCTCGCGATAAACAAAGGTGATCGCACGCTTGCGACAGGGCAACAAAGAAGAGATTTTGCTCTTCATCATGATGTGACTTGGCAGGATCTTCGTCCAACATGCCAACCGGTGCTGGACACGGGTTGGCATGTGCCGAAACAGGAAACATGGTGGCGCCCAATGCCGGCAGGTAGACGATTCGAAACTCCAAGCCCTTGCTGGCGTGCACGGTCATAAGTCGAACCGCGTCGATACCAGCCGCAGCGGCTGACAATTGGCGCAGCTGTCGCTCTTCGCCGAACGGCTCCAGACGGCGGACCCGACGCAATAAACCCACGCTTAGGATCGCCGCGGTCAGCCGAGTTATGTTCGAAGACGAACTGCATGAATTGAAACAGTGCAAGACGTTCCTGCTGACCAGTCAGACCACTCCTCGCAAGCGCCCGATCAAGGTAGCGACCGCGACTGAAGAGATAGGAGGGCACAAAATGAGCCGCGGGCATATTAAAACTGATGCCGCCCAGATGCTCCGAGAGGAGCGTTAAACCTCGTCGGCCAGCGCTCGTGAGCTGGGCCACTTGATCCAGACGACGAAGAACTTCGACGGGAGTGATGTCCTGGACGCGCGCATACTCTAACACTGCTCGCACGTCCTCAAGAGGTACAGAATACTCTGGAAACGTCGCTACTCTCAGCAGGCCGCAGCGCTTGGGTGCGCATGTCAATGACACCAACGATAACGGGTCGCGTACCTCCGGCCGTTCGAAGAGGTCTCCAAGATACAGGACTTGGGATGCCCTGCAATTCGAGTAATTCCGCGAACCGGGCTAGGTTAGGGTGCGAGCGACAGAGCAGCGCCTGATCGCAGTAGGGGACGCCTCCTGCACGATGCCTGGTAATTTTCCGGCCGATACCGGCCGCCTCAGCAGATGGGTCAACTGCTATGTGCATCTGGATCCCGCCCCCGTGCTCTCCACGATACGATGTTCATTTCGCCGACAGTCTGCTGGGGTCACCTCGTATCTTGCCGGCGACGCGGCATCTCTAACTTATTGCGCGGCAGGACACAGACCTAACCCTCACCTCCTGATGGTGATCCAGCACGCCGGTTTTTTGGTGTTACCCATGCCCTCGGCACAAACACTCCCTAAACGGAAGGGGCAAGAGCAATTAAAGCGGCGATTTTGAGTCACAGTATTCCAGTGACATCGGCAAGCTGGAGGGCGTTGATCATTTGGCTGGCGTCGCGCCCGTAGCCTGAGTAAGCAGTTCTCTTTGAATCGTTGGGTGTACGTAAGGTGTTTTGATATTCAATAGAGCGCTTTTGGCCGACCTTGCGACATTCTGATCCGGATCACTACTCAGAGTCTGAAGATCTTCGATTGCCTCTGGAGTCCCAATTTCAGCCAAAATTTGAATGGCAAATTGTCGCTTCGTTCTATCGTCGCCAGCGGCCCAGCTGATCGCATCGCTCATCCCGGCATCGCGTGAGACGCCGAGGAAACGTTCAATCTTGGCCGCTTCCGCCTTGGTGCAGTCCAGCTCCTGATCGTCTGTCGCTAGCGGGGTAAGTGGCGTCAATGGGGAGGGCGTCGCGAGCAGCCCGACGCCGCCGGAGAACCCCGCTTCTGGTGGTACACTGGCAGATTTCGCCGCAGACTGCTGACCTATTAGATCAGCGATATTACCAGGCGCCACGCTCCCGGCGGTAGCGGCAGACGCCTGCTCCGTTTGATCATTTGTTTGCTCAGTCGCCGCGATTTCTTTCTGCAAAGAGGCAAGCTGCTTTTCATAGTAACTTTTGTAATGGTTGCTAACGTCGCTGTAGCCAGTTCCGGTCCAGGCATAGATCACAGGCCATGTCGCAATGCAATGGTGGTTTGCGGAAAAAATGCCCGCCGAATCAAAGATCCTGTCCACGATCAATTCGTAATTACCATCGCCGCTAATGTCCGGTAGTGTCGAGATAAGCGCCGTTAGTGTTAAAGTCATAATCCTCTATACCGGCTGGAGTTTTGTCAAAAACATCAATATCGTTGCAGTCCCCCATCCCACCGGCATCGTAGGAAACTATCAGCGACAGCTCGCCTGAACGGCGAAGGTCTGCGAACTGAAACTCGCAGAGCTTGCCCACATCTACCCGACCCGGCAGATTCGTCATGAATTTCCAGACAACCTCATTCGGTTCGGCGTTCAGATTCTTCGCTTGCTTCACTGACCAATCGGCGGATGCCAAATCGGACTGCAGAGCTGCTGTTTGTGCTCCGACAGACGAAGCATATAGACAAGTCAACAAGCCTACCGCAGTAATGATTATGTTATTCATTTTATTCAATTATTAACGGTTATTGGACAGCCTTCGTTCTCGCATTCGTCATCGAGGTTCGTCGGAGGATCCGTTGCAGAACAAGAAGAGGGAGAGGATCCCGACGCCAGATTTAGTGGCGTATTACCTCGAACACTTATCACATAGCAGACGCCGCAGATAATAGCAGCAGAGCTAGTATTAGGGTTAATTGCCCATTGCCACGAACCATTCGACTTTAGGGGTACGTAATATTGGCCGCTCGATTTTCCAGTGTTAGAAGGGCCGTTCAAATCTAACGCCATCTCTTCTAACTGGCAGGGTGAAAGGGCCAGAAGCCCTGGATGTGCTGCAATTATTGTGGGAGAGGCAAATAATTTATAAGCAACGTCTAATTTATACTGGAAGGAATAGTTGGATTTAACATTTACAGGAAGCAGTACGCCATCCATGGTATTTTGCAGCCAGTCCCAAGCGTCCGCCATTCCGCCAGTTACTGGTATTTGCATGAGACCGATATGCGCTCCTTTGTGAGAAGTAATCACATGGTTTTTGTTGGTTTCTTGCAGGCTTTCGTTCGGCCAGAACCCCTTGACAGAGTAATTTGTTTCGTTGGCAAACTGCTCGTAGAAGCTTTCCAGCGTAGCAATCTGGGCTACAAGTTCCGGAGTTGCAATTTGAAACGAAAGATGGTTGTTGACCGTCACGCCTTGATAGAGGGTCTTTAGCCGATTTGTTATAGCAGTATATGAAATACCGGGCGGAGCGATAAGACCAGTCATGACAGCTGGAAATGTGTTCGTAACAGGATCGTTGGAAACAGGGGGTGATGGGACGGGGCTGACGCTGTATTTTGCAGCAATGATCAGATACCCACCGGCGACCGGAAAGCTCGCCGTCGGGGTTGGCGACGCTCCTGGGCTCGGCGTGCCAAATCCAAGGGTAATGGGGCCGCTGCTGCCGTCCGTGGTAAAGGGCGTTGGCGCAGGGGACGGCTTGAGCGCGACAACACTAGGAGATCCCCCGCTGGTCCGATATTTAAGCGTAGGCGTCCACTTTACCGAAGCGTCGCCCGAATCAAATGTGATGGGTCGGCCGTCGATCCCGCCGGAGCGATTGTTAAGGCTTCGCTGTTGATGGCGCTGTATACGGTGTGCAGCGAGCGCATGTTCTGCGAGCAGTTGGACTACAACCTTTTGTTTCGTTGGTCCCTGGATCTGAACTGGGACGAGCCGCGCTTCGATCACTCCACCTTTAGCCGCGATCGGGGACGCTTGCTGGAGCACGCCGTGGCCGGCGAGTTTTTCCGCACGATGGTGGCGGAGGCTCACGAGTTGAAGCTGGCCAGCGATGAACATTTTACGGTTGACGGCATTACGATCGAGGCCTGGGCCTCCCTCAAGAGCTTCAAGCGCAGAGACGCGGGTCCGAGCGAGCCACCCGATGATCCCGGCAATCCGCGCGTGGATTTCCATGGCGAGTGGCGCCAGAACGCAACCCACCATGCGACTACGGATCCTGAAGCGCGGCTGGCGAAAAAGAGTGCGGCAAAGGCGGTCAGTGAAACGTGATTGCAGGAGTCGGTTTCATGCCGGCGCGGCACTGAGTCTGGCGATTCCCAAGAGGTCGTAGGAAGCGGCGACCAGGTAAGCATGCATCTGCACCTGCTGGCGGCCGCGATAGCGTGTGCGCCGGAAGTTGGTGTTGAAGGGTTTAGGGCAGGAACGTACAGTTTTCGAAGCGGCGGATATTTATCGGTCGAATCTTCGGTTGGAGAGTGACGGAGCTGCTTGCCCGGGAGTCCGTCAGGCTTGAAGAGGCGGCTTTTGCCAGCGCCCGTTTCAATGGGCCCTCACTGAATTTTGGGAAGCGGCATAGCGCGTATGTTGTGTATGCGCATGTTCCTGCTTTCGCGGCGTTACAGGGAGCCAAGAGAAAAGCGAAATAAGCAAAACCCACGTCAGCGATCTAACTGCGACAGGCGTTAATCTCCCGGTACGGCTCAATAACGTTCGAAAGCGCCCTGAAGTGTGCCTGGGACTTGAAAATAGTGGTTCTTCCTTTAAATGACGCCGCTGCATTTCACGGTGCTTGCTGGCGGATTGACGGCCGCAATGTGGTAGTCCTCAAACAGAAGACTCTATCGGCTGTCCGATGGTTATTTGATTTCCTTCACGAGATAGGGCGCCTCGCGGAAGAACCGGAGAACGAGCAGCCTTCGCTCGTTAAGTTGGGCTTGGCTTCAGACGCACGACGTCAGGCGCCACAGGAAGAAAAGGCAAGCAGCTTTGCTGGAGATGTGATTCTCGACGGCCGGGCGGAACAGTTGGCTGAACTATGTGTCAATCAAGCAGAAGGCAGACTGGAGTTGCTGAAATCTGCGGTGTCGAAGGTAGCCAAGCGAGAGCACGTGGCCATTGACGCGCGAGCAAGCTACATGGCGTTTCGTTTTTCCCAACAGGGTGAGAATTGGTGGGGAGCCGCTAACAACCTGCAAGACCCAGTACCTGCCCCTTTAAATCCTTACCGCCATGCTCCCGCAGACCTAAAAACTCGCAAAATCACACAACGATTCGGAGAAGACGGTCTTCACTATTACACATTGGCCTTAAACCGCACCACGTAGGTGAAACGTGTGACGATGTCGGCGTCAGGCTGGTTTGGCTGGAACTGCATCGACTAAACGTTTTGCGGACCGGCCACGCGGACTATTTTGCCAGTTATCGAGCACCTCCGGGGAGGGCAACCAACCCGGCAGAGTTAACAATAGATATTCGGCCAGCCCGATCAGAAAGGGCTCGTATGTAGATCGGAACTCAAGTAACCTCTCTTCGGCACCCTCGTCGTCGACAATCAGCATTCCTGAATCCTTAAGCTCGGCTCTCATCTGTGCATAATTTGACGACGTCAATCGCGCTTCTGCCATCACCTGCGGTTTGACGGCAAGAACCCTGCTCAGTTCGATGACCGCGAGGCGAGAGCTGGAGAAAGTCATCCTGGCTTGAAAGGTTGACAGATCTTTTATGCCCACCATCACTAAGGCGCAGGAATCCATTATTACCGTCAGTGCCGCCAGCCACGATTGATTGTCGTGTTGCGAGCGATAGTAGCTGAGCATCGGGTATGAGAGGTGACTCTCTACCACTTCCGCGGACCATCGCTCCCACTCGTGAAGTAATTCGTCAAGAGCGCGCGTGCTGTCGCGATGGCCGTGCCGGGACAGTAGAGTAGTTGCGGTCGGTGGTGAACCGGCGCGCGAGTCGAGCATGATGACGTGAGTTTCGCGGCGAGAGAACAATTGGTAGAGAACGGGCAGATAAGCAATTACAATAGCAAGAAAAGCGAGCCCAGTGCCTGCCTCGAAAACGGCGACCGATCTTCGCACCGTTGACATCGATGTGAGGCTAGTAGTTCCGAGAGTAAAGAAAGTATCGCCACTAAGCAGGAGATTGGCGCCAAAACTAACTGGCTTCGCGCGAAAACTGAGTGACTGCTGAATGAGGGCGAAACCTAATATCAGCCCCACCACCCACGAGCCAATCAACATCACGAGCGACAGAGGTCCATAGAGGCTCAGAAACATATCGCGGCGACCGCCCAACGCCATCCGCTCAGCAAGCCACGACCATAGATTCCATGTGTATCGAAACAGTAAGGTTATAAAGCGAAGTTTGCGGCGGACTCGCCGGGGCAGCAGCATGACCTCGAAAGCGTCATGAAAGATTAGCACGAGTAAGATCGAGCCGGCTATCAATCCGAACAAGTACATTTATGGCGCAGAGCTACGGATCGACTCCCGCAGCAGCATGGGCTTGCAATATATCAGCTAAATCGCGAGCGTCGAAGGTGTTAGGAATAGGGTGAACAGGTGGCCGCTTGAGGCCTAGCGCCAGCGCTGGCGAATTTCTGATGCGGTTTTAGTATCAGTGGCCCTACCGTCTCAGGGCGCCAACGAAAAACCCGGCAATAATCGCTGGACATTCGATCGGCAATTAATCTACATTCTGATTCGCGACGAAACCGGCCTGTCCCTTCATCGGTCCGTCAGTGATTTCCACTTCACTACCGTTGCTGTTGCTCGAAAGCACATTTACCGGCGTCTGATCATCGATCTCCTTGGCGGTGAGATTCTTCTGCAGGTCGCCAACCATTCCCGTCACGCCTCCTTGCTGCGACGAATGCGATACTTTCAGGAAGGTCTGCTCATCGGAATACATCGGAATAGTGTGCTCACCCCCTGTCGCCACAAGCTTATGGGATATTATTGGCGATGGCCGGTTGCACGCAACTACGATTAGCGCGACGCTTCCGATCAGCAGGATTGCAATAGTCATTCTGAGCTTCATAGTCTTCATAGTGATTCTTCCAACACGTTTATTGCCGCGAACCGAGACTCTTGCGATCATGTTCAGCCGCTTGGAGCGATGCTTCAACAAGACAGCTTCGCTAATACGGAAATACGCGGCGGCGCCAACCCGTGACTCCGCCGCCGTCCCTGATTCAAAATCGAGCGCCTACTGCGTTTGGCATATTTCAGTCACGTTTGACGGCATCGCGCACCTTATTCACCACTTTCTCGGTGGCTTGCTTGATTTTGCCCGAGGCCTGGTCGACCTTGCCTTCCTGCTTCAGTCGCTCGTCATTGGTCATCACACCCGCCGCTTCTTTTACCCGTCCCTTAACCTCTTCA
>Ga0182024_10026075_pt1 | contig 10284 bp, 5 predicted proteins | sample P32metaG_FD_120480 | JGI IMG/M metagenome (GOLD analysis project Ga0182024, IMG submission 120480) | Permafrost microbial communities from Stordalen Mire, Sweden - P3-2 metaG (Illumina Assembly) | ecosystem: Environmental > Terrestrial > Soil > Wetlands > Permafrost | place: Sweden: Stordalen...
CGGACGTGACCGTGGCGGATTGAACCGCCGCTGATGATTCTATCGCCACATCGCTTGTGGGCTGGGCATCGGATCCTGGACGACTGATTTTGACAGTGGCGGAGGGGTCGGGCTCAATTCCCGTGGGACGTCCTTCCAGCCAGTTGGTGACTGCTTCTTCCAGCTCCGACATCGACTGGAAACGGCTATCGAGTTCTTTTGCCAATGCTTTAAAAACGACCTCCTCGATTTCATCGGGAATCATGCGATCGGGGCACACATAGTAGAAGTGCTGCGGGCTTACGTGCACATGTTTGTAGATGCAGTCCGGCAGATCCTTCACCTGGAACGGCGGCAGCCCGGTGAGCGTGCGATACATCACACAGCCGAAGCTATAGATGTCGGAGCGACCATCGAGGTCTTTGCCCGTGCATTGCTCGGGGCTCATATAGAGTGGACTGCCGAACAACTGTCCAGTCTCGGTCAGCTGGCTGGTTTCGTCGTCATCATCTTTGTGCAAAATCTTGGCGATGCCGAAGTCGACGATTTTGACATAATCAGGTATGCCGTCATGTTCGATCAACATGATATTGCCGGGTTTCAGATCGCGGTGCACGACGCCGTTTCGATGCGCATGTGCCAGAGCGGAAGCGACCTGGACGAAGATTTGCATGGCCCGCCGCGGTTCCATGAAACCGCCTGCTTGCAAGGTGTCGGCCAGCGATAAGCCTTCGAGAAAATCCATGACGATGTATGGAACACCATCGTCGGTAATGCCGAAATCCAGCACATTGAGAATGTGAGGATGGTCCAGCTGGCTGCCGGCAAGCGCCTCTTGCTTGAAACGCTTCAGCGCCGTTCCGCTCGCCACCATATGCGGATGCAGTGTCTTAATCGCCACGAAGCGCTTGAGCAGTATGTGGCGCGCTTTGTAGACAGTTCCCCATCCACCGCCGCCAAGCGCACAGATTATTTCGTACTTGGCCGCCACTATGCCGGTCAGCCCTTCTTTATGGATGGGCGTTAACGTCGTTCCGTCAGTCGAACAAGTAATCTCGCCGCCTGAGAACTCCTTGCCGCAACTGGCACAGGCTCTTCGTTCCGGAACTGTATGACTTTCGCTCAACTGGGGCCTGGCTGTTCACTTAAATCCAAGACTTCTGTAGTTTAGCACCACTGTATTTCAACTTCCGCCCTATAACGTTTCTTGTGGAACGGCAGCTTAACTGCCGCGGCGTTTTGCAGCGGTACCGCACTAAGCGCTTCTGCTGCGTCTGCGCGCGTACCCAGAGGCTCTGCCGCTCCGGCATCTCGCCACGCTTGCGTCGCTTGGTCCGATTAATCTCTGCTTCTGTCTCTTCTTGGTTTCCCGTGCCAAGAGTGCGAATTGCCGCTAGGAAATTTCCGGAGCGAGCAGGTAAATTCGTGGCAGCAAAGTCAAGCCCGAGGTCTGTGCACTTTATCTTCGAGCCAGAGCGCGGTTTGACCGATCGCTTGCCATGCCCAAATATCTTGAGTGAATGCGTGATCGGCACCGTCGATCAAATTGACGGTAAGGTCGGCTCTCCTGAAGGCTTCCACCCATTGAGCGACTGTATCGGGAGGAACGACTTGATCTTTTTTGCCGTTGATAATCAGCACGGGTCCGTCGAAACTGCGGATCTCGCGGGCGATGCTGAAATTTTCCAGGCAGGTAAAAAACTCTTCCGACAGCTCCAGCATGCCGGCTTGAAAGTAGCCACGGGCGCGAATCTTAGTCGAGGACATCGGGCCGAAAAGCCGCGTCATCGTTTGCATTAGATCGAAAGGCGGCTGCCACAAAACGAGCGAATGCACATCGACGCGCCGCCCACAGACCGCTGCTGCGGTCAGTGCTCCCATAGACAAACCGAACAACGTGATGCTTTCCAGATCGAGTGGCGGGATGGTGGAAGTTCTGGCCAGATCCGCCTTGACGAAGTCGATCACGTGCCCGGTGTCGTCGACTTGTTTCGCCAGGTTGATACTGCGGCTGGTGCCCGTTGTTTCGCCCGAGCCGCGAAAATCGAAACGCAAGACAGCGAATTGCCGCAGCGCCAGCGTTGCTGCCGCTTTGATGAAATTGCCGGAGACCTCATGGCGGTTGCCACCCAGCCCATGCAGCATGATCACAACAGGAAGAGGATGATTGCGTGCGGCAACCGACTCCTCAGGTGGAAGGTGAAGATTGGCTGCTAGTGTCGCATCGCGCAAATTGATTTCCAGGCGTTGTCCCCAGAACGTGCGCGAAGCGAGAAGCGCCAGCGCTTGTTCCGGGCTGGTCGAACTGAACATGGCGCTGCCTCCGGACTGGCTCAGTACGATCGTGCGAACACGGCGCGCGTCCGGGTCATTGCACCTGTGTACATGCACTTTCCTTCTTGGGCTGCGGGCTCAAAAAGTATGCAGCGGATCGTCGCTTTGGTTTCATCCTTGATCTTTGCTTCGTCTTCGTTGCTTCCCGCCCAATATGTTTCGACGAACAGATTCTTCTCGTCGAGCGCTTTCTTGAGCTGATCGTATGTTTCCACCTGAATGGTATTGTCCTGGCGGAACTTGAGCGCGCGATCGAAGATATTCTTTTGGATCTGCAGCAGCAATCCGGCGATTTCATTTGGTAATGAAACCTGGCTGACATTGCGGATCTTCTCGCCAGTGTCACGGCGAGCAATCTCGACTACGTTGTTGGCGACGTCTTTCGGTCCGATGTTGACGCGCACTGGAACGCCCTTCTGTTCCCAATGATTGAATTTGAATCCGGGCGTGTAGTTATCGCGGTCATCGAAATGAACGCGCGCCGTTCCCTTGAGCGCCGCTGCGATCTCCAGGCATTTGGCGGTGACTGTCTCTTTCTCGGCGTCGGTCTTGTAGATTGGCACGATCACAACTTGAATAGGTGCCACTTTAGGCGGCAGGATCAAACCTTTCTCATCGCCATGCCCGAGCACAATTGCACCGACCAGGCGAGTGGAAACGCCCCAGCTTGTTTGATAGACATGCTCCAGATTGCCGTCTTTGTTTTGAAACTGAATCTCGAAGGCTTTGGCGAAATTCTGCCCGAGATAGTGAGATGTTCCCGCTTGCAGAGCCTTGCCGTCGCGCATCATCGCTTCGATGCAGTAGGTACGCTCAGCCCCGGCAAAACGTTCGCGCTCGGTTTTTGCTCCGGTCAAAACCGGCAATGCTAGCCAGTCTTCGGCGAGCTGCTGATAAAGGCCGAGGATCATGCGAGCTTCTGCTTCGGCTTCATCGGCGGTGGCATGAGCCGTATGACCTTCTTGCCAGAGAAACTCCAGAGTGCGTAAAAACAGCCTGGTGCGCATCTCCCAGCGGACGACGTTCGCCCATTGGTTGATCAGCATCGGCAGATCGCGCCATGATTGAATCCATTTTGAGAACATGTGATTGATAATCGTCTCCGACGTCGGTCGGACGATCAGAGGTTCTTCCAGCTTCTTGCCACCTCCGTGAGTGACGACGGCGCACTCCGGCGCGAAACCTTCCACGTGCGCTTTCTCTTTGTTGATGAACGACTCCGGGATGAACAAGGGGAAATAGGCGTTGGAGTGTCCGGTCGCCTTAATCATGTCGTCAAGCGCGCGCTGAATCTGTTCCCATAGCGCATAGCCATAGGGGCGAATGATCATGCAGCCTTTAACCGGGGCGTAGTCGGCAAGTTCAGTCTGCAAGATGGTGTCGGTGTACCATTTTGCCCGGTCATCTGGCTCCTCGCGCTCTTCTCGCTCATCGCGGTCGTCCCGGTCGTCCTTTTTGTTCAAGTTTTCGGTCGCCCCCTGCATTGCCATCTTCTTTGCCCCGTGCGCTTTGCGCGTTTTCTACCAGGCCCAATTCGACCCGATCAGGGGTCGCACGCAGGCAAGTATAGCCGAACAGTCCACCCAGCTCGACCATGGCGGGCGCTTCCATAACGGCTCGTTCACATTTGTCTCCTGAACAGGCCGGATCGAACAGCTGTTGAGGTCGTGTTTATTTGCCCCTGTTAGAATTTCGCCCCGGTTTCTAAGCAGAATTTACGTGATCCGTGTTGGGTTCTTCTCTAACCGGTGTATATGGTCAAAAGGGCAGGCTTTTGGCGGAGCGGTTTTGCTCTTGCTGAGTTGGTCGATTTGGCGTTCGGTTCTCAGGGAAACAACAGTGAGCGATAACAGTTCCATCAAGATCGGGGAGCTTCTGGTGCGGGCCGGGGTCGTCACCGGCGTCGATCTTTCCGAAGCGGAACAGCTGGCAAAGCACATGCAAGTGCAGTTCGGACGCATTTTGATCATGTCCGGCTGTCTGACGGAGCACGACCTGGAGTGCGCCCTGGAAGCACAGCGGCTGATCAAGCACGAACAGTTGTCGGTCGATATCGCATGCGATGCACTGGCGCTGGCTTCACGCGAGCAAATGCCGTTTGCCACTGCACTCGATTCGATGAATACGATTTCCCCTGAGGGACGTTCGGTGGCGCTGGCGGAACTGCTGGCCGATGCCGATATTTTGTCGCCGGAAGAGCTAGGCGCGGCGTTGGATGTTTGCTTGAACGAGAACCTGCCCTTGGGTCAGGTGCTTGTGGCAGAGAACGCCATTTCTCCGTCTCTGTTGCCGCTGCTTGAAGTGATGTTGCAACAGATCACAGACGGCGAACTGGATCATGCTGTGGCGTTGGACGAGATTAGAAAGACCTTCTCGGTCTGGGAGAAAGCGGAAGCGTCGCGGCGCACCGGTGCCCATGTTGCGCTTCTCAGACCAATCGAACCGCCCAAGCCGATCGAGCCGTTGCCTGCGGACCGATATTACCAGGAACAATACTCCACAGGGCAGCAGCATAATTTGCCGCAATATCAGCAACCAGGCTATCCCACGCAGCAGCAGGCAGCGCCGGATCAGGGCTATCGATTGCCGCCGCCGCCGAACTTTCAATCTGGTGAATACGGAAACTCATTTCCACAGCAGGGCCAGTCGGGCTCCTATCCCAATCCAAATCAATATCAGCAGCAACAATCTGCTGGATACCCGAATCCGCAGGGCTACCCGCAACAGCAACAGCAACAGCAACAGCCGCCGCAAAATTATCCCCAACATCCCGCCGGCGGATATCCCAATCAGCAGCCCGGTTATCCACCGCCTCAGCCGCAGTATCCCGGCTATCCGCAACAGGTGCCGCCTGGCTATCAACCGGGTTATCCGCCGCCGGGTTACCAGGTTCCTCCGGGCTACCCGCAGCCTCAGGGGTATCCGCAGCAGGCGCCCGGCTACCCTCAAGGTTATCCGCCGCCGCCGGACGGCTACCCTCAAGGTTATCCGCCGCCGACGGACGGACAAGGATATCCGCAGCAGCCAGGCTATCAGGGATATCCTCCGCAAGCGGCTCCGGGTTATGGGCAGCCAGGTTATCCGCCGCAAGGTTATCAACAGCCGGCTGGCTATCCGGAACAACAACCACAGCAGGCTTACTCAGGATATGGTGCTCCGGTCGAACAGGCGCCACCGAATATGGTACCACCTGGCTTTCCGACTCAGCCTGCCGATCAGCCTGCTGTATCAATCGAAGATATTCTTGCTGCCTACAGAAATCCAACGGCATCCGTCTCTGCCCCTGCCCCACTACCTCCGCTCAGCCCACCAACCCCAGCCGCCCCTGCTGCTGAACCAACGATGGATCGACCCGGCGGCACCACCCACGGTGGCAACAATTCGGCCGGGACGGAAAAATCGGCCGACTGGGTTCAGGCCCTCTTGTCTGCAGAGCCTGTCTCCCAGGCAAACTCGATTCGCAATCAGGCTGACTATTCAAAACCAGCTGCAGCGGCATTAGATGACAGCTCTGCGTCATCCGGCGTCTGGAAAAAGTTCGATCCTACTGCGGTGCCGGCGCGCCCTGCCTCATTTGGGCGAACAGCCAGAGAGCGGTCTCTTTCTGCTCCGACTCCCTCCATTGAGAATGAACCTGCTAATGCGAGCGGTCAACCAGCGGCCAGAGCAGAACTGTCGAACATCTCGGCTGAACCCCAATGGCAAACAATTTCACAGGGTTCCGCTCACGATCATGCCGAACAAGTGCATGCCGAACAAGTGGATGCCGAACAAGTGCATGCCGAACAAGTGCATGCCGAACAAGTTCATGCCGAGCAAGTGCATGCCGAACAAGTGCATGCCGAACAAGTGCATGCCGAACAAGTTCATGCCGAACAAGTGCATGCCGAACAAGTGGATGCCGAACAAGTGCATGCCGAACAAGTGCATGCTGAGCAAATGCATGCGGAACAAGTGCATGCGGAACAAGTGCATGCTGAGCAAATGCATGCGGAACAAGTGCGTGCGGAACAGGCGCATGCGGAACAGGCGCATGCGGAACAAGTGCGTGCCGAACAGGCGCATGCGGAACAAGTGCAGGCTGAACAGGCGCATGCGGAACAAGTGCGTGCCGAACAGGCGCATGCGGAACAAGTGCAGGCTGAACAGGCGCATGCCGAACAAGTGCACGCGGAACAAGTGCGTGCCGAACAGGCGCATGCGGAACAGGTGCTTGCCGAGCAGGTGCATGCCGAGCAGGTGCATGGCGAACAGGTGCATGGCGAACAAGTTGAAGCGCATGCTGAGCACGAACGCGTGTTGCAGGATTTTGTTCAGCCGTCACCAGCCGAATCCGGGTACCAACTTGAGGCGCAACCGTATATCCAAGAAGCGGCGGAATCTGCCTCACAAGCGCAGGTACATCAAGCGGGGGAATCTGCTCCTGAAACGGACGCGCAACACTCAGAAGAATCTGTGACTGAATCGCTATTCTATCGACCTCCAGTTGATTCGGAAAACGATGCGGCTGAAGCTTTCGGTCGAAACGAAGCAGAGATGCAGGATCAACTCGGAACAGCCGCGCAGTCTGACCAATCAAATTATGCGTTGTCGGACCAGGGGACGCAGTGGCAAGAGCCAGTCAGCACAGATGCTCATGGCGAATCGCTTAATGATGACAGCTGGAATTACCCTGAATCGGATAACTCGGGTAACTCGGAACCTTCACCGGTTGAAGAGACTGCGGTGCGCAATGCGATCGAAGGGCGCATGCAACTTCGATACACTGCCCGTGAGTCGAGCAACACCGAGGAATGGAGCGAGCTTACCGATAAGATCGCTGACAACGAGTTCGATGAGACGCCTGCGTCTGCGCCCGCGACGGCGCCGGCTCCGGCTCCGGCAATTCGCCCGGCGCCGATTATAGAATTGTTGGAATCTATTGGTGCTTTCACCAGCGAAGAACTCTCTATTGCGATGACCAACGCCATCGCTAACCAAGCCGTTTCCGTTGAACTGGTTCGCGTTCTTGGATTAACCAAGCAGGAGATCGTCGATGCAGCCGCGGTTTGCTGCTCTGCCTTGAAGGATGAGCGGATCACATACTATCAGGCTAGATTAGCACTAGATGCAGTGCAGTCCGGACTGTCAGTGCGCGACGCGTTCACTGAAGCCGGCGTTGTATATGAAGAACTCTTCTCGCTCGGAAACTATAGCCGGGCGCGGCAATGGAAAGCACCAACGATGACGCGAACGGGAGCGACGAAGCCCCGGTCGAAGTTCGCACCGCCAATGGTGGCACCAGTAGAGTCGACTGCGGAGATGGACGATTCCCTGGTGCTCGATGACGCGCTTCAGCTGGGCGACTCCCCGCCATCGCCTGTTCCTCTCACTCTTGATGATTTCGAACCTGAATCGGTTGCCGTTGCAGCAGATCAGTCGGAGCATACTTCTTTCAGTCCGGCTGCTGAAGAAACAGCTCCTCCGGCGGCAGCTGATCAACCATCTATTGCCAGCCCGGTTGCGGCTGTGACCGCTGCCCAAATGGCAGTTCCGGCTGCGGTAGCAGCTTCAGCAACTGCTTCTGGGGAGTCCGCAGGGGCGGTTGCCCGCGTCATGGCAAGCTGGCGGGTTCAGCAGCAGGGTGGCACTCAACAACAGGATCAGGCACATCCAGATTCGGCACCGCCTGTGCAACCAGAGTCAACCCCACCACAACCAGCGGAGCTGCCGCAGTCTAACGCGGTCTCTGCGATGCCTGCATCGAATGCACAAGAGCAGCAAGCGGAATCACCACCGTCCGAGCCGCACCATATCGAAGAGCAATCGCCGCCGGTTTCAGGCACGTCGAAAACATCGAAAACAGCCACTGAGGCAGATATCAAACCATCCTCTTTCTTTGAACGAATGAAAGAGCGGATGCAGAAGATTCGTCCCCATGTCGTCGTGGTCCCAGACAAACCAGCTGCTGAGCACGAAGACGCCTCGACCGATTCCCTTAGGGGCGCGGGCGTCGCGCCCGCAGCTGAGGAAAGCATCTTGCCCGAGCCCGCAGGAACAGATGCCGAACAAGAACGACCCGAAACCGGGGAATCAGAGACGGCTGGCGATACCAGGTCGCCCGCTTCAGATGCGGGCGGGACGCCCGCGCCCCCAGAGGCATCGACAGAACAACCTGAACAAGCGGAAGCCCCAGCAGATCCTGAACCTTCGGCGGAGCCGGCGGCAAACATTGATGGACAGGACCATTCGGCAGAGGAACGTTCAGAAGAGGAACGTGCAGAACAGGGGAGCGCAACGAAAGACAATGCGTTTGCCGAGTCAATCGACTACGATGATAACGGTCTGCCACCAGATACAGTGACGACCGACGAAGAGGAAAGTGCTGCCGTTGTAGCTTTAGTGCAAACCGGTGAGGGTTTCGAAGCGTTTGTAGCCACCGGTGAGGGTTTCGAGGCGTTTGTAGCCACCGGCGAAAGATTCGAAGCGTTGGTAGCCACCGGTGAAGGTTTCGACCCCTATGTTGGAACGGGCGAACATGAGCCGTTTACCGCGTCCAGCGAAGAGGAAGTGATGGTTGGCACGGGCGAAGGTTTTGAGCCGTTCGTCGCCACCGGAGAACATACACCGTTGAAACCGCAGGATACAAAAGGCGTCCGAAAGCCCACCAAGCGAGCCAGGGACAAAAAGAGCAAGCGCAAACGGTAGTTTAGAGGTTATCGATGCAGCTCACCGGGGACCTCTCCAAAGTAAGCCTTCCCAATTTATTGCAGTTGGTCAGAAATGGCGAGCTAACCGGCAAGATTGCCATGTTGCAGGGTGCCAAGACAGCCACATTGTACGTTGACCGCGGCGACGTAATCCATGCGGAGCTGGATATGATTTCCGGACGTGAGGCGCTGATGGAGCTGTTCCTCTGGATCAGCGGCTCCTTCTCGTTCTTCGAAGAGGACATGACGGATGTGCCGCACTCGCTCAATCCCTCCAAGAATATGGACGACGCGCTTGAGCGCCTGGTCCGAGACGGATTGAGTTATCTGGAACAGAAAAAGTATCTCGATCAACTGCAGGTGACCGGGCAGACGATATTGGCTCCGTTGGAAATTGCCTTTCAGCCGCAAACCTGGAACTCGCCGGAACGCCAAATGATCTATCCATTTGCGGAGCCGATCTTAATGCGCATCGATGGGCGCAAGACGTTGGCCGAGGCAGTGGCGGAAGCGAACCTGACGCGACGCTCATTCGTGATCGGGGTCTACATCTTGATCACCGAAGGGTTGGCCGTCGTGCGCGAGCGCGATCTGGATGCCGATGAAACCGGCGAACGCGTCAATTTGCCACCGTGGGTAGTGGCGAGACTTAAGCAGGATAATCCAGATCTTTCACAATCCATTGTCGATATGGTGATCTGGGTCGATCGCGTAAAATGCTGGATGTATCAGGTCGATGCAGACTTCATTCGCATTCTCGACGATGTCGTCGCCCACGAAGAAGCAGATGTCGTGGAAGAAGACTTTTTCACCCAGTTGGGACAAGACAACGTCGACTACCAAGGACCGATCTTCGGCGAAGCGGCGATTCCCCCAGCCGGCGCACCAGAGCCTTCAGCCAACAGCCAGCAGATCAGTCCACAGCAGGTGAACCCGCCGGGAACTGCTCAAACACCGGTGCAACCGCCGGGATCTGCGCAAACACCGGTGCAACCTGGCACAGGCACGCCGGCAGGTGCTGGATCATCTTCGGCCGCATCGGCGATTTCCGGAGCGGCTTATTACGGCGCTAAAAGCAGCCCGCCTCCCGAAGACAATGCGTCCGGGAATAAATCAGCGCAGAACGACAGCCTTTCGGCTAAGAAAACCAAGCCCTCGATCGAGTTCTAGTCCCCTTGTATAACTGCCAGTGAGCGGAGGCAAGGCGGCGAGGAGCCGTCGCAGCCGAAGCGGGGACAGAGCGGAGGAGGCGAGGGACGAAGCCGACGGAGCGATTAACTAA
>Ga0182024_10026076_pt1 | contig 10283 bp, 9 predicted proteins | sample P32metaG_FD_120480 | JGI IMG/M metagenome (GOLD analysis project Ga0182024, IMG submission 120480) | Permafrost microbial communities from Stordalen Mire, Sweden - P3-2 metaG (Illumina Assembly) | ecosystem: Environmental > Terrestrial > Soil > Wetlands > Permafrost | place: Sweden: Stordalen...
GAAGACGGCAGGAGCCGCGGCATGAAAGAAGCTGTGCAAATGGAAGCGATCGAGATTGAAGCACCGAAGACGGCTCCGCGGGCCGCGCGCGGCTATGGTTCCCCCGCGCTCGAGCCGGAAGAACGCGAGCGCCTGATCCTCGAACATCTTCCGCAGGTGCGCCTGATCGCGCGGCGGATTCACGACCGGCTGCCGGAAAGCGTCGGCCTGGACGACCTGATCTCAACCGGCGTCATTGGGTTGATCGCGGCCGTCGACCGCTTCGATCCCACGCAAAACGTCAAGCTCAAGACCTACGCCGAATACAAGATCCGGGGCGCGATTCTCGACAGCCTGCGCGGTCTCGACTGGGCGCCGCGCCAGCAGCGCAAGCGCGCGAAACAAATCGAGGCGGCCATCAACTCCGCCGAACAACGGCTGCATCGCACGCCGAGCGAAGAAGAGATCGCCGCCGAGCTCGGCCAGACGGTCGAAGAATATCATGGCTGGCTGGTGGATTCGCGCGGGCTCAATCTTGGAAGTCTCGAAAGCGCGTCGTCGGGCGACGAGGAGAATCATGACATTCTGAATTTCGTTTCAAGCGACGAGGAATCGTGGCCCTCGCACGTGGTCGAACGCAGCGAGCTACAACGCCTGCTGGCGGAATCCATCGCAAAAATGCCGGACATGGAAAAGACGGTCCTGAGCCTGTACTACCACGAGGAGCTGACGCTGCGCGAGATCGCCAAAATCGTGGGGCTGCACGAATCGCGCATTTCGCAGCTCAAGACGCAGGCCATCCTGCGGCTGCGCTCGACGATGGAAAAGCGCTGGCCGAGGCCGCGTGGTGTGTAGCACAACCGCAAAAGACAAGGGTGAAAACAACACGATGACGGGCAAGGAAATTCAAAACTGGCTGGCGGGCGAAATCGCCTGCGCTTTGGCGGCGTCGATGGAAGGGACGACCGGGGAACGCCCGGCGGTCGAGTGCAGCCTCGAGCCGGCGAGCCAGCCTACGGGGATGCAGGATTCGATCTGCTGGCGGCAGCCGTTCACGGGGATTGCGGGCGCGATCTGGGTAGTCGCCGAAGAGGAAGCGTGGCGCGCGGTGGGCGGCGCGGTGGTGCACGCGGCCGGAATCGATGAACCCGAGGGGGACCGCGCCAAATCGGAATATGTCGAGGTCGTCCGGCAGATGCTCGCCGGCGCCGGGAAGGCGATGAGGGGACGGACGTCGCAGGAAGTAACTCCGTCCGGCGGCGAACAACTCAACGTAATGGGAGAAGCGGCGTGGGGCACGCTCGAAATACAGCTTGGGGGCGCCGTTCGGAGGATCGCGATCGGGCTCGAACCCGCGTTGGTGGCAGGCCTGGCGGGTACGGCTCCGCGCGAAGAGGCGGGCGCGCCGGAAAAGGGAAAAACATTCGATCTGCTGCTGGACGTCGAGCTGCCGGTCAGCGTGTCGTTCGGCCGCGCGCAGGTGCCGCTCAAGGATGTGCTGAAGCTTACGGTGGGATCGATTGTCGAGCTGAACCGCGCCATCAGCGACCCGGTGGAAGTGATCGTGAACAATTGCGTGATCGCGCGCGGCGAAGTGGTAATGGTCGACGGGAATTTTGGCGTGCGAATCCAAAACGTGATCAGCCGGCAGGAGCGTCTGCGGACGCTCGATTAAGAGATATGCAAAGGAACCGAAACGAGGAGCCGAAAATGATACATGCGAACCTGTTCCAGGCGTTACAGCCGAATCTTCCGTACCTCGTGCTGGCCGTCGGGCTCGCTTTCGGACTGACGGGCACGCTCGCGCTGTTTTTGAGCGTCAAGCGCGAGATGCGCACCGATGCGGCGAGGAACCGCAGGCGGATGGAGGTGCTTGCCCGGAAGCTGGAGGAAGCTCCGCGCGATTCCGAACCGGAGCCGCCGATAGCCACGCAGCGAACCGGCGCGGGCATGCCGGGTACGAACCTGCCGGGCATGAACATCGGCAAGCGCGTGCAGGCGATGCGGATGGTGCGGCGCAATCAGGACGTCTCGCACATCGCCGCGGCTTTGGGCGTGACGCGCCGCGAAGTCGAATTGCTGATCCGCGTACAGCGCATGGGCGCGGCCGCGATCAGAACCGCTGCCAATTGATCACGTCGGCCCCGGGTTTGAGGGCGCCGGTGAAGTCCGCGAAATCCTGCTGCCACCAGAATCCGTTCTGGAACCCGTTATTGAAGAACCCGTCGCCCTGAAAACCGTCGAGACGACCGTTCCCGGCGACCGTCAACGTGAGCGGCACCTCCTTGCGATCCCGCATCACCACGATCGGAATCGGCTTGCCCCGCAGGGAGCGGACGCGGTTGGAGACATCGGCGGGCGTCGATACTTTCGAATCGTCGACCCGCACGATCACGTCACCGGCCTTGATTCCGGCCTTCTCGGCAGCCGAACCGCTCATTACCGACCGCACCAGCACGCCCTCCTTCACGCCGAAGTATTGCGCAAGCTGGCCGTCGAGCGACTCGGCTTCGAACCCGAGCATGGAACTCTGCCACGACATGACGCTGCGCGGGATATCGGGCATGCGGAATTCGAAGGCTCGCGGCGCAAGGGCGGGAGTGGGACTGAACATCGTCATTCCGGGGCGCCGTTCGGCAACCTTCACCATCACGGTCTGCGCGGCGCCGTTGCGGAAGATCTCAAGCTTCACCTCACGGCCGGCTGGCGTCTCACGAACCAGTCGCTGAAACTGCTCCATGCCTTCGATGCGCTGGCCGTTGTACTGTAGAATCGCGTCGCCGGATTTAAGACCGGCCTTATCGGCAGGGCTGTCCGATTGGACGTGCGTGATTTCGACGCCGGCTTCTTCCCGCAGCTTGAGCGCCTTGGCGCGGTCGCTGTCGATTTCCTGAAGCATCACCCCGAGGTAGGTTTCGCCCGCGTGGGCGATCATCGCTCTGGGCGTAGGGGGCGGCGGAGCGGCGGGCGCGGGCAGGGGCGGCTGCGCCGCTACCAATGAACCCAGACCGAAGATCGCAAAGCCAAATTTGATAAGACCAAACTTGACTAAACCGGACGTCGCAATTCGCATACATTCACTCCCTATCTCGATTTCTTCACGTAGATGATCCCGCTGGCGGTTTCAAGCGTGAGCAGCGGACCGCCACCGTGGATCGATCCTTGATAAACATTGGGTCCCTGATAAACCACGGCCGGGCGCGCGATGGCGATCGACCTCGCGCGAAGCTCGGAAAATTCGGAAACAATCCGCGGATTCGCGCCTGAATCATTTCGCGCCATCACCGACAACGCTACGTTAGACGGAAGCAAAACGGTAATGTCACCCGAGCCCGCGACAAGCGACGAATTCTGAAGTCGCGCGCCGGCGAGCACCTCCGCGAGAATACTGCCAAGCGCGGTCTGAATCTGCAAAGGACCGGAGGAGGTCCTGACGTGCACGGCGCCGGTGGCGGATTGGCAGCGCACGCCGCGGGCCGAGCCGATCTGGATCGCGCCGCCGCGCGTGTCGGCGAAGACCATGCCATTGGCCTGCGCGATCTCGATCACGCCCTCGGCGGTGTGCGCCTCGACGCTCGATCCGGCGCGATCCACCTGAATGTTGCCGCCTTCGGTCGAAAGGACCAGCGGTCCCGCGGCATCGCGGACCTGAATCTCGCCGCCGGCGCTTTGGCAATCGGCCGCGCCGCCGGCGCTATCGATCGAGATCGAGCCCGCGCCGTTCACGCAGCGGATCCGGCCGCCGACCTTTCCAAGATGAATCTCACCGCCGCCGGTCGACGCGTCGAAGGCGCCGCGAATGCCGTCGCAGCGAATCGGGCCGGCTGCCGTGCTGGCGGTCACGTCGCCATCGAGGTCGTAAGCTTCGACGCCGCCGGGCTGCGCCTGCACGATGACCGTCGCGAGACGCCGCGGCGCGGTAATTTCGAGCTGGGTCGTGACGGCCTCATTGGCTTTCGGGAAAATGGACAACGTGGTGACGCTGTTGATCGTGCTGGTGGTTGCGATACTGCTGCCGAACAGACGATGCGCCTGTTCACTCGAGCGCGCCTTCACGCGCTCGACCAGCCGGTAGGTGATCTGATCGCCGTCCGAGCCCCGGACGATCACGCGGCCGCGCGTCGCAACTTTTAGAATGCGGGTCTGTGGGCCGCCCGCGCTGCCGGAATCGACGCGCCGCCAGTGGTCGCCCTCGCGCGTCATCTGCACGTCCTGCGCGAGCAGGGCGCAGACCAGCGCCGGCAATAATCCGCAAATTCCCATCGTGCTTATATTCGTCCGGATTCAATATGTGTCATCTAATATGCCTCATCTAATATGTCTCGAGGGAAGCATTTACGGCCTTGAGCACGCTGCGGCACCGCTCCCGCACGTAGCCTTGCTGCTCGCCGCGTTCGATCAGCTCCTGCAACGTGCCGACGATCTCGCGGTCCACATTACGGTCGATCGCGGCATTGGCGCCGCCGGTCAGCAGATCGATCGCCTGCGTCCGGAGCCCGGGATTGGCGTCGGCGAACAATACCTGTTCGAGCGCGACCCGCACTTCCGGCTGCCCCACCAGCGGCTTCAATCCTTCCATCGCTTTCATGCGCACACCGGCATTGGGATCGTGCTGGACTTCGTACACCAGCGCATCGCGGACATCCGCGAATTGCGAGCGAGAGATCAGAATGTCGACGAGCTCGGCGCGCAATCCGGGATCCGACGCGTCTTTCGCGGCGCCGAGGAGCAGCGCGCGAATCGGCTGATCGTCGACGCGGCCGGAAACGGTCCGCTGGCGGGTTTCATCGAGCACGATCTGCACCCGGCCCTCAGCGGCCGGCTTGACGTCGCGCACGCGCGCCGCGCCAGCGTCCGCGAGCGACATCGCGCCAACCCCATTGCCAAATCCTCCGCCCGAACTCATCGCGGGAACCAGATGCGCCAAACCGAAACCGAGCGCGACCAAGGCCGTCGCGCCAAGTGGGCGCAGCAGTCCACCGGAGGGTTTCAAGGTAATGCCATCGACGAAACGATCCCACCAGTTCAACCGCGGCGCCTCGGAACGGACCGGTTCCTCCGCCAGCCGAACACCCAGATCCTGGCGGCACTCCCACAGTAGCGAAGGCTGCGGATCGATTGCCGCAGAATCGAGCGCGGCATGCAAAGCGCGCTCCCGCACGAGCGCGGCACGGCAGTCCGCGCACGAGTCCAGATGCGATTCGACGCGCTCTTCCTCATCGAACGTCAGCTCGCCGTAGAGCATGAGCGAAAGCTCGCCGCGAACCGAATCGCACGTCATGTTTTCACGCTTCATAAATTTCACCCGAAACCTTCATGACTGATAAAAATCCCCCAGCGCGGCGCGCATCTTCTGAGTCGCCCGGAACAGACAGTTCTTGGCTGCCTCTTCCGTGGTTCCCAGCACTTCGCCGATGCGGCGCAGCCGCAATCCCTGATAATGCCGCAGCTCGAAAACCATCCGTTCGCGCGGCGTCAGATCACCCAGCACTTCCCGAATCCGCGTCCGCAACTGCCCGCTGAACAAATAGCGCTGCGGATCGCCGTCGACCCGTTCCTCGGGAACCGCATCCATGCGATCGAGCGGGCCGTCGGCGGTCGCGAGCACAGTCGGTTCTTCTTTCCGGACCTTGCGCTTGCGCAGGTGATCCAGGCACAAGTTGGTCACGATCCGGTACAGCCACGTATGAAAACTACAATCGAAACGGAACGCGTGCAGATTGCGATAGACCCTGAGAAACGCGTCCTGATAAACGTCGTGGGCGTCCTCGGGGGACCGCAACAGGTTCATCGCGAGCCGGAGCACACTTTGGTCGTAGGCGCGCACGAGCTGCTCGAAGGCGGCATGATCGCCCGCCTGAGCGGCCCGGATCAGCGCCCCCTCCTCCATCGCAACGCCCGACTTTAGCGCCACGGCCGCTCCGGTCTTTCCGTTCAACACTGTGTAGGACGACGTTCGGGGCGAAACGTAACGATATCGCACAACCTTAGAAGAGGCATGATGCGGTCTTTACGCGTTCTTACAAGGACGCTCAGGCCCAGTCGAGGTCGATGCGCTTCTGGGCCGCGTCGAGCGCCGCGATCCGGAAGGTTCGAATCTGGCCGGCTTTGGGCGCTTCCGCCGCGGGCTCCGCTCCGCCGCCCGATTTCCACTTCGCCGCGAGCATCGCGCTCAACGAAGACAGGTCGGCCGAGCTCGGCGCGGACGGGCTTGCCGCCGTTTGCGCGGGCGCCGCGTTTGGCAGTTTGCAAAGCCCGACGACGCCCTCGCCCAATTCGACCTTCGCGCGGCCCGCCGAGACCTCCATCAAACGCCCTGTCACCGTTTCGCCGACCTTGCGTTCGGCGATGTATTCGTCGATCGAAGTCGGCTCGAGCTGCTTGATTCCCAGCCGCATCCGCCGCCGGTCTTTATCCGCCTCGAGCACCTGCGCTCGAACCTTTTCGCCGATCTTCAGCACTTCATTGGGATGATTGAGGCGCTTTTCGCGGCTGATATCGCCGATGTGGATCATGCCTTCGACGCCGTCGCCCATATCGACGAACGCGCCGAACTTGGCGAGGCTGGTCACCGGTCCTTCGACCGTCGATCCCACCGGATACTTCTTCAGCGCCTCTTCCCACGGATCGCCCAAGGCCTGCTTGAGTCCGAGCGCGATGCGCCGGTCGCCGGGATTCACTTGCAGCACCACTACTTCGACCATGTCGCCGGACTTCAAGATATCGACGGCGCGCACGTTCTTCTTGCTCCACGACATCTCCGAGACGTGAATCAATCCTTCGACGCCCGGCTCGAGTTCGACGAACGCGCCGAAATCGGCGACGCGCGAAACCTTGCCTTTGACGCGCGATCCCTGCTCGAACTTTTCCGCGACGCCCGACCAGGGATCGGGGGCGAGCTGCTTCAATCCGAGCGCGATTTTGTGCGTGTCGCGCGCGATCTTCAAGATCTTGACTTCGATTTCCTGGCCGATCGAAACCACGTCGGAAGGCTTCAGATTTCGCGCGTACGCCATGTCGGAGACATGCAGCAATCCATCGATTCCGCCGAGGTCGACGAAAGCTCCGAAATCCATCAGGCTGCGAACGGTCCCGTGCACGATCGCGCCTTCTTCAATGCGCCCGAAAGCCTCTTCCTTCGACTGCCGCTCACGCTCTTCGAGCACCACGCGGCGATCGACCACAACATCCTCGCTCGCGGTATCGAGCTTGGTGATGCGGCACTCGATCGCCTGGCCGATCAGCTTTTCCAAATCGGCCTGCTCGCGCGCGCCGCTGCGCGAAGCCGGCATGAACGCGCGCACGCCGACATCGACGCGCAGGCCGCCCTTCACCACTTCAAGAACCGTTCCGCCGATGGTGCGTTTGGCCGCGAACGCTGCTTCGAGCGCGCTCCAATCGCGGGGCGTTTCGACCTTGACGGTCGAGAGCGTGTAGTTGCCCTCCTCATCGCGTCCGCGGATCGAGACGATCAGCTTGTCGCCCTTTTTCAACCGGCCGGTGGGATCGGGCGGCAGAACGCCGTCCATTTTTCGGCCGATGTCGACAAAAATCGCGTCGGCCGTGATGGAGACGACCGTGCCATCGACGGTCTCGCCGCGCGAGTGATGCGACTGCTCGAATTCAGAAAGAATCTCGCCGAAAGAGGAGTCTTGTTGAGACGCCTCGAGCGGATCGGAAAGTTTGGACTGGGTCATTCCAGGGAAACCACGTGCCATTTTATTGTGTCACATCCCCGGCTCGTTTCTAATCGCAGCGAAGAGCAAGTAAGGGGTCCACCTGAGTGGCTCGCCGCGCAGGCAAATAGCAGGCGAATAGCGCCACGGAGAGCATCAATCCCGCGACGGCCGAATAGACCATTGGATCGGCCGTGCTAACGTCGAAAACGAGCGTCGCCAGATACTTCCGCAGCGCGAGCGCGCCCGCGATTCCAACTGCCATTCCGATCGCGCTGAGCTTCAGTCCATAGCCGATGACGTTCGCCAGCACCTGTCCGGATTGTGCGCCGAGCGCCATGCGCACGCCGATCTCGCGCGTGCGCTGCGCCACGGTCCACGACATCACGCCGTAGATTCCGATCGTCGCGAGAACCAGCGCGAGCACGGCGAACGATGCCAGCAGAGCCATGATCCAGCGTCGTGATTGTGCGGATTGGTCCAGCACTTCGTCCATGGTGCGAACCTCGGAAATCGCAACATCCGGATCGATCGCCTGAATCGCGCGACGCACGGCGCCGGCGATCGATCGAGGATCGCCCGCGGTGCGCACGATGATTGAAGCCGGATAGAGAAAGGGAGAATACAGGTCGAGCGTGGGCTCGGAATCGAGGCCGAACTGCTTCACGTCGCCGACCACGCCGACGATGGTTGCCCACGCGGGTTTGAGCGACCACGGACTGGTGATGAACTTCTGTCCCACGGGGTCACGGTCCGGCCAGAATTTGCGCGCGAACGCCTGGTTGATGATCACGACGCCACCGGTAAGATCCCGATCTGTGAAGGCGCGTCCGGAGATCACGGGAATTCGCAAGGCGCTGAAGTAAGCTGGGCTGACCGTTCGAAGTTGCGCGATCGGCAACGCGTCAGCGTTAATCAGCGGGCTGCCCTGCACGTTGAATCGTCCTGAATTTCCGTGACCGGTGGTGAGCGGCAGCGCGTTCGTCGCGGCGAACGAATCGACGCCGGGGATTTGCTTCACCTGTTCTTCGATGCGGCGAAACAAAACCTCGGGTTTCGTCGAATCCGGAATCGAAAGCCGCATGGTCAGCAATCCGCGGGGATCAATACCGGGATCGACATTCATCAGATGCAGGAAGCTCTTGAGCAAAATCGCCGCGCCGGTCACCAGCATCAGCGCGAGCGCGAATTCAGCGGCAACCAATGCGCCACGCATAAGGGAAGCCCGCCCTGCCGGCGTTGTGCCGGATTTGATCAGCGAGTTCGGGTCATGATGCAGCGCCTGGAGCGCAGGTGCGAGGCCGAACAACACGCCGGTTGCGATCGAAATGGCGAGCAGGAACGCGAGAACGCTGGAATCGAGCGGAGCGGGAACCGGCGAGAGCGCGGCGAGGCTCGCCCAGCCGATTCCGATCCCCAGCGCGCCACCAGCAAGCGACAAGACCAGGCTTTCCGTAAGCAACTGCCGCACGATTCGCCACGCGCCCGCGCCCAATGCGCTGCGGACCGCGATTTCCTTGGCGCGGCCGCTTGCGCGCGCGAGCAAGAGATTCGCGACGTTCGCGCACGCGATCAGCAGCACCAGCGCAACCGCGCCCGCGAGCATCAGCAGCGGCGCACGAGTCTCCGCCGTCAGGTCTTCCTGAAGTCCGAAGACGCGCGCACTCCAGCCTGAGCTGGTCTTGGGATGCTCGGCGGTAAGGCGCCTGGCGATCGATTCAAGTCGCAGAGCGGCTTGCTGCCCGGTCACGCCCGCGCGCAGTCGCGCGACAAAGCCGATTGAATGGCGGACCGGGTTGGTCAGCTCGTCAAAGAGCAGCGGACCCTGCGGCAGCCAGACATCCGCGAAATCGGGGAATTGGAAATTCGCGGGCATTACGCCAGCGACGACAAATTGCTGATCGTTCAGTCTGATCGCGCGGCCGACAATCGTGCGATCGCTTGCAAAGTAGGTCCGCCACAAATGATCGCTGAGCATCGCGGAATTAGGAGGATCGCCATCGAGAGAATGGCCGAGCACAGGCGCGACACCCAGGAGCGCAAAAAATCGGGATGAAACGAAGGTCGAGCGAATGGTCATCGCTTCGGCGCCGGGCGCGGTCAGATTCAGATCCTTTGAAACATATCGATACCAGCCGGTTTCTTCAAACAGATCGCTCTGCTCGCGCAAGGCGTTCATCTCGACGGGCGAAACGCCGATCTTCGCGAATTGGGGCTGATAGGTGTCCCACGCGGCGATCAGGCGCGACGGATCGCGAAATGGAAGAGGCTTGAGGATTACCGCATGAACCAGGCTGAAAATGGCGGTGTTCGCGCCGATGCCGAGCGCGAGTGTCACGACCGCGATCAGCGTGAAGCCCGGCGAGCGAGCCAGAGTGCGCATCGCGTAGCGAATATCCTGGATCAGATTTCCCATTCGCCTCCTTCAAGCTCGCTGGCAGGGCATGGCCCTGCCCCACGGCGTTTCATGGCCGGTACGATCGCGCTTTGGGACCGAGTTGCGATGGCAACAGCGCGTAGGCGGCGCCGATCCATTCGCACAAGAGGCGCCGTGTATTGCGCGGATCGATGATTTCCTCGATTCCGAAGGCTTCCGCGGTCCGCAGCGGCGACCGGAAGCGGTTCAGA
>Ga0182024_10026077_pt1 | contig 10283 bp, 7 predicted proteins | sample P32metaG_FD_120480 | JGI IMG/M metagenome (GOLD analysis project Ga0182024, IMG submission 120480) | Permafrost microbial communities from Stordalen Mire, Sweden - P3-2 metaG (Illumina Assembly) | ecosystem: Environmental > Terrestrial > Soil > Wetlands > Permafrost | place: Sweden: Stordalen...
CAGCTCCGCGCGGTCGGCGCGTGGGTCGTGGGCGCTGACGATCGCTCCCGCCGCGGTGAGGTCGGCGATCACTTCGAGTGCCGCCGACCGCCGCAGCGTGCTGGTGTCCGCCTTGTAGGTGAGTCCGAGCACCGCGACGTGCGCCCCCCGCAAATCCGGCAACCTGCGCGCGAGCTTGCGCACCACCAGCCGGTTCTGCTCGGCGTTCGCGGCCCAGGCCCCGTCCAGCAACGGCGTGGGCAGCGCGTGCTCGCGTCCGAGGCGACGCAGCGTCTGTAGATCGCGCGCCAGCGTGCCGCCGGCGAAACCGAGGCCGGGCAGCAACATCGCCTTGGTGCCGACCCGCGGTTCCAGCCGCAAGATCTCGCCGACCCGTTTCCCGTCGGCGCCGACGGCGTCGCAGATGTTGCCAAGCTCGTTGGCAAAGCAGATGCTCAAGCCGAGGAAACCGTTCAACGCGTGCTTGATCATCTCGCCGGTGCGCAGCGAGACGCGCTGCCACTCGCGTGCCAGCGGGCCCAGCACCGTGAGCAGCCGGTTGAAAACGCCCGCGTCGTCCGTGCCCAGCACCGGCAGCGCGGGGGCCATGAAACGCTCGATGGCCTGGCCCAACCGCAGGTTCTCCGGCATGTACGCGATGGCGACGTCTGCCGCCGGGGCCTTCCGTGCCAAGACGGCGGCCAGCGCGTCGCAGGTCCCGACCGGCACCTGCGCGGTGACCAGCACGATCGCCCCACGCTGCAGCGACGGCGCGATCTGCTCGACGCACGAGAAGACGCCGCCGAGATCGCTTTCGTCCCGGTCGTTGACCGGCGTGTCGAACATCACGAAAACAAACGGCGCGTTCTGCACCGCGGCGGCGAGATCGGTGGTGAAGGTGAGCCGGCCCGAGCCGACGCCTTTTTTCAAGAGCTCGTCCAGACCCGGCTCGAAGAGCGGGGCCTGCCCGGCGGTGAGCCGCGTCACCGTCTCGGCGTTCTCATCGGCGCCGACGACGTCGTGTCCCATCTCCGCCAGACAAGCCGCGCCCACCACGCCTTGATGCCAGAGGCCGAGAACGGCGATCTTCATCGAACCCACGCGCGGCTTTCGGGTTTGTCCATCATCCGCTGCACGGCGATGCGCACGGCCTGGTCGGAGTCGAGCTTCGACGTCCAGCCGAGGTCCGCCATTTTCTGCACCTCGAAGTGAACGCGCGGCTGGTCGCCGGGCCAAGCCTTCGGCGTTCCCTCGATCTCGATGCGCGCGTCCGGCAGCCCCATCTCGGCGACGACGATGCGGGCGATGTCGATGACGCGGCTGATCGTCGGCGAGCCGAGGTTGAAGACGTCGCACGGGTTCTCGTCGTCGAGCGGGATGTGCGCGTAGCCGTGCAGCATGCCGTCGACGCACTCCTCCACGAGAAAATAGTTCTTCTCTTGGCGTCCGTCACCGCGCACCAGCAAGCGCGACGGATCTTCCCGCAGCCGCCCGACGAAGTCGTAGATCACGCCGTGCGTCATCCGCGCGCCGATGACGTTGCCGAATCGGTAGATCCAGCCGCGCAAGCCGTAGACGTGGCAGAACGAGGAGATGAAGGCCTCGCCCGCGATCTTCCCGGCGCCGTAGGTCGAAACCGGCAGCAGCGGGCCGGCGCTCTCGGTCACCGAATCGTCGGCGCACATGTTGCCGTAGACGGCTCCGCTGGAGGCGAAGATCATGTCCCGCACGCCGGTGCGCCGCATCGCCTCCAGGACGTTGAACGTACCGACCGCGCAGTCGTTGAGATCGCGCGAGGGGTCGTCGTGGCTGTTGATGATGTCCGTATTGGCGGCCAGGTGCCAGACGAGGTCACAGCCGCGAACCGTCGCGATCAGGCGGTCGAGATCCATGATGTCTGCCTGCACGAAGGTCACGTTTTTCCGCTGCAGGTGGCCTTCGATGTACGCCAGTTTACCGTTCGAGAGATTGTCGTAGACCACGAACTCGACCCCGCTCGGGGCCAACAGGTCGAGCACGTGACTACCGATGAAGCCGGCGCCTCCACTGAGAAACACACGCTTGACGGTCGGCGGGAAATTCACGGCGAGCCTTCCCCAGTCAGGAGCGCACCGCGATCTCGGCGATGAGCGAGCGCACCGCATCGGCGACGGCTTGGCGCGAGTTGCGCCGGTTGGACCAGCCGAGGCGGCGAACCTTCGAGGTGTCGAGCCGATAGATCGGAACGTCGGCGCGCCAGCCGCGAGCGCCGCCGGAGAAGTCGAGTTCGACGTTCTTCAGTCCCATCTCGGCGATGACGATCTCGGCGATCTCGCGTACCAGCAGATGATCCTCGGAACCGACGTTGTAGCAGTCGTAGCCGGTGCTCTGAAGGCGCTGTAAGAACAGCATCGCCTCGACCACGTCGTCGGCGTGGATGTAGGGCTTGCTCTGATTCCCGTCGCCCATGACCGCCAACCGGGACGGATTCGCATGCAAGCGGTGCGTGAAGTCGTGGCTCACGCCGTGGGTCATGTGCGGCCCCACGACGTTGGCGAAGCGAAACACCGTGCCGACCATGTCGAACATGTGCGCGTACGCGCTGATCAGCGCTTCCGACGCGAGCTTTTGTGCACCGTAGGTGGAAATCGGGATCATGTGCGGATACGCTTCGGGGATCGGCTCGGGGGGAACCTCGCCGTAAACGCCGCTGCCGGAGGTGAACAGAATGCGCTTCACGCCGGTCGCACGCATCGCCTCGAGCAGCGACTGCGTCAGCCGGGTGCCGTGCTCGAAGTCGATCAGCGGATCGGTCGCAGCGCGCGCGATGTCGGAGTTCGAGGCCAGATGGAAGACGACGTCGTGGCCGGCTAAGGCTGCGGCGAGCGGACCCGAATCGCGGACGTCGCCCTCGATCACGCGCAGGCGCGGATCCGTCGCGCGGGGTCCGAAATGCGAGCGCCGGCCGGTGGAGAGGTTATCGTAGACCGTAACCGAGCCGAGATTGCGATCGAGGATCCCGTTGGCCAGGTTCGAGCCGAGAAAGCCGGCACCGCCGGTGATGAAGAAGCGCATTCCCCCCCAAGTGTCTCCTACGCCCCCGACCAATACCGTATCGGGGGCGGCTCTGTCAATTCGGCCGTGCGCGGCCGAATACCGCTCGGTAGGGATCGGCCCAGTTTCGCAGAGAACCACGACGCGTAGTGAGCATCACCTTCGATCAACTCGGCGCAAACGTCGGCTCGTCCCCCGCAGTGGTTGAGTTGCTCGTGCCCGCACAGGACGATCCGGCGTTCGTGCCGGAAGTCAGCATCGTCATCCCGGCGCTGAACGAAGAGATCACGATCGGCGAGTTCGTCGACTGGTGCAAAGCGGGCCTGGCGAAAGCCGGCGTCGCGGGCGAGATCCTGATCGTCGACAGCTCGTCGGACAGAACGCCCCTGATCGCTCTCGAGCACGGCGCGCGCGTGCTGCGCGCGCCGAAGCGCGGTCTGGGCAGAGCGTATATCGACGCGATGCAGTACATTCGCGGGCAGTTCGTCATTTTGGGCGACTGCGATCTCACCTACGACTTTCGCGAGATCGAAGACTTCGTCGCTCGCTACCGCGAGGGGTACGAGTTCGTGATGGGCTCGCGGTTCAAGGGCACGATCGAGGCGGACGCGATGCCGAAATTGCACCGCTATTTCGGTACGCCGCTGACGACCTGGATCATGAATTCCATCTACGGCAGCAGCTATACCGACATCCATTGCGGCATGCGGGGCCTAACGCGGGATGCGCTGGAGCGGATCGACCTGCGCTCGCAGTCGTGGGAGTACGCCTCCGAAATGGTGCTCAAAGCGGCGCGCCTGCGGCTACGCACCGTCGAAGTGCCGGTACACTTCTACAAAGACCGCGAAGGCCGGCTGAGCCATCTCAAGCGGTCGGGCTTCCTCTCGCCGTGGCGGGCCGGCTGGATCAATCTCAAAGTGATGCTGGTGTACACGCCGGAATCATTCTTGCTGAAGCCGGGGTTCGCGCTGTTCTTTGCCGGGTCGCTGCTGGCGTTCAGTCTGAGCGCCGGGGGCTACACGATCGGCCCGATCGGCTTCAACCTGCATTGGATGCTGTTCGGGATCACGCTCGCGATCTTGGGCTACGGCTGCATCCAGATCGGGGTCCTGGCGCGCCGCATCCATCGCCTGCGCTCGGGCGAGGAGAACGCGCTCTCCGGCTGGCTCACCTACAACAAAGGGATGGCCATCGCCGCGATCCTCGTGTTCTGCGGCCTGGCATTGATCAGCCCGCTGGTGTGGCAATACGCAAACGGCGGCTTGCGGCTGACGCACGTCTCGCATCCGGCCGTAGCCGGACTGTTTCTGGCGATGCTGGGATTTCAGACCTTCTGTTTCACCTTGCTGCTCGAAATGCTGCGCCGGGTCGCACGATGACCACGAGCGAGAAACGGTTCGACCCCGACGACTGGGACACGCACTGGGACCGCTATGACGAGCTGGCCGGCCTCAATCCCGGGCCGTTGATGAGGTTGGAGACGATCGTCAAACTTCTCGCAGAACGTGCACCAAAAACCCAGCGCTTGCTCGACGTCGGCAGCGGGCAGGGGAACTTCTTGAAGCGAGCCCGCGAAGCCGGCCTCGCTCAGCACTATGCCGGCTTCGAATTGAGCGAGAGCGGCGTGCAGAAATCGCGGCGGAGGCTTCCGGATGTTGATTTTCTGCAAGTCGACATGTTCGCGCCGCCGAGTGAAGCGGAGCGCTTCAAAGGTTGGGCCACGGCCGCCGTTTGCTCCGAGGTCATCGAACACGTGGACGACCCGGTCGAATTCCTCAAAACGCTCAAGACCTACTTAGCGAGCAACGCTCTGCTGATCGTGACCGTGCCGGGCGGTCCGATGTCGAAGTTCGACCATCACCTCGGGCACCGTTTTCACTACACCGCGACGCTGGTGAGGCAAACGTTGGAGCGCGCGGGCTTCGAGGTCGAAAAGGTCCGCTTAGCGGGTTTCCCGTTTTTCAACCTGTTCCGTCTCGCGATCATCCTGCGTGGGAGCCGCATCATCGACGACGCCGACCTCTCCGGTGACGGGGCCGGCGGAGGCCGGCTCACCCGCTTCGCGATGGCCGTCTTTCGGGTGCTGTTCAAGCTGAACTTGCGCGACTCGCCCTTTGGGTGGCAAGTCGTAGCGATCGCACGAAACCGCGACGCAGGACGCTAGGAAGACGCAGCCCTGATCATCACGCGAAGTCCGCTGCGCATCTCGCTGGGCGGCGGCGGTACGGACCTACCCTCGTACTATAACGAGCACGGCGGCTTTCTCATCGCCGCGGCGATCGACAAGTACGTGTACATCAACATCCACCGGCGGTTCGTCGACGGCTATCTGCTGAAGTATTCGCACCTCGAAGAGGCCGAGACGATCGAGGAGATCAAGCACCCGATCGTGCGTGAGTGCCTGCGCTACGTCGGCGTGCCGCGAAATCTCGAGATCACCAGCATGGCGGACATCCCGGCCGGTACCGGCCTGGGATCGTCGGGCAGCTTCACCACCGCGCTGCTCAAGGCGCTGCACTCCTACCGCAAGGCTCTGGTGCACCCGCAACAGCTCGCCGAGGAAGCGTGCCACATCGAGCTCGACGTCCTGCGCGAGCCGATCGGGAAACAGGACCAGTTCATCGCTGCCTTCGGCGGCATCACGTGCTTTGAATTCGAGGCGACGGCGCCGGTGCGGGCCTATCCGCTGCAGATCTCCGATGAGACCTTGTTCAACCTAGAAGACAACCTGCTGCTGTTCTTCACCGGGTACTCGCGGTCGGCATCGGCGATCCTCAAGGAGCAGGACGACAAGAGTCGCGAGCGCGACGCGGAGATGACGGAGAACCTCCACTTCGTGAAAGACCTCGGCCGCCAGAGCAAAGTCGCGCTGGAGACCGGGGACCTCGAAGCGTTCGGCCGGCTGATGAACGAGCACTGGGAGCATAAGAAACAGCGCAGCCACAACATGTCCAATGCCGAGATCGACCGGTGGTACGCTGCGGCGATGCAGAACGGAGCGCTGGGCGGGAAGCTGATCGGAGCCGGCGGGGGCGGCTTCTTGATGTTCTATGCCGCCGACAAGGTGCGGCTGCGTCACGCGATGCGCGACTTGGGCCTGCGCGAAGTCCGCTTCCGGTTCGATTTCGAAGGCGCGAAGGTTCTGGCGTCGGATTGAACGCGGGGGATTGCGGCCCGGGCCGGGAATCTGGGACCGACGCCATGACGAGCGAGCGCGAACGGTATCGGTACGAGGGCACCGACTACATCGACCTGGGTGAAGCCGCCCTTCCGAACTACAACAACTCGATCGCGGTGATGGTGCGGCGGTACGCGCGCGACGCGCGCGACGTCCTCGATTTCGGCGCTGGAACCGGGTCGCTGACGCGCCGCGTGCAGGCGCTGGGGTTGAGCCCGCGCTGCGTCGAGCTCGACGACCGCCATCGCGCGCAACTGCAGCAGCAGGGCTTTCCGACCGTCGCGACGCTCGACGCCGTCCCCTCCGAGAGCGTCGACTACATCTACTCCTCGAACGTGCTCGAGCACATCGAAGACGACCTCGCGACGCTGGTCGAGCTCCGGGATCGGTTGCGCCCCGGGGGCAGGCTGTTGCTCTACGTGCCGGCCTTTCAATCGCTCTACAGCAGCCTCGACCAGATGGCCGGCCACTTTCGCCGCTACGACAAACGGATGTTGGGCGACCGGCTGCGGTCGGTCGGCTTCGAGGTCGACGAACTTTTCTACGCCGACTTTTTCGGCTACTTCGCGACCCGCGCGTTCAAGCGGCTCGGCAACTCGATGTCCAACGCGAACCCGCTGACGTACCGGATCTTCGACGGGGTCGTCTTCCCCGTCGGCTGCGTCATCGAGCGCCTGATGCGCGTGCCGGTCGGGAAAAACGTCGTCGCCGTCGCACGCAAACGGTAGGCAGGCTGCGTTGGCGCAGTCGACGTCACGCTCGACGGTCAGGCCGCTGTGGACCCGCGGCTTCGGCATCGCGGTCATCCTCGCGGTCGTCGCCCGGCAATGGCTCACCGCCGACTTCAAGCGGCTGCCGCTCGGCGCGCCGTACGACGAGGCCAACTACGTCCTTCACGCTCGAGGGATCCTCGACGGGACGTGGTTCGGTCCCTATACCGACATCACGCTGATCAAGGGGCCGTTCTACCCGATCTTCATGGCCCTCGTCTCGGACTTCGGCCTGCCGCTGCACATCGCCGAGACGCTGCTCTACCTCGCCGGCTGCCTGATCGCCGTCGCCGCGGTGGCGCCGCTGGTGCGGGCGCAGTTCTGGCGCATCACGCTATTTCTCGCGTTGTTCTTCAACCCGATGTCGTTCGAGTCGACGACCTCGCGTGCCCTGCGCGGCAACATCAGCGCCGCGCTCGCGCTGATGGTCATCGGGTTCGCGATCGGGATCTATCTGCATCGCAGCGACGCCCGGCGGATGCTCCTCGGCAGCGTCGCGCTCGGCGCGTCGCTCGCCGCCTTCCTGCTCACGCGCGAGGAAGATATCTGGATCGTCCCGTTCGTCGCCGTCATCGTCATCGCGGTCGTCGCGGCCTCGCGCGACTGGCGGCCGGTCGCGGTCGTGCAGCGCTCCCTGCCGGTCGGGATCGTCGGGCTGATCGTGATGTCGAGCTACGTCGCGATCGCGAGCTTGAACTACGAGCACTACGGCTGGTACACGCCGATCGAGGTGACGTCGACCGAGTTCACGAGCGCGTACGGTGCGCTGGCGCGGATCGAACCGCCGGCGAGCGATCGCGCCGCCGTCGACCCGCACGTTCCGGTGAGGATGTCGAGCTTGGAGGAGGCATACCGGGTCAGTCCGGCCGCGCGGGAACTCAAGCCGTTCTTCTCCGGTCCGTCAGGCCAAGGCGACATCAAGTTCAGCTGCCAGCAGGTCGGGGTGTGCGACGGTATCGCTGCGGGCTGGTTCTTGTGGGCGTTTCGTGACGCGGCCCAGTACGGCGGGCATCACCGCACCGGGGCGGACGCGGAGCGCTACTACGCGACGCTCGCCGCGCAAATCGATGACGCCTGCGAGAAGCGGCTACTGCGATGCCGGCCGAACTCACATAGCTTGGCGCCTCACGTCCCGTTGAACGGGCTGCGGCCGGTATTCGACCAGGGCCTGCTCGCGGTGCACATCGTATTCAGTTTCGAACAGCTGGGCTTCGAGCCGGGTTCGCTTACCCCCGAGCAGGCGGTACCGGCGCTGTTCCGCAGTGTGACGGGCGACAAGCTGACGCTTGACCCCGAGAATCCCACCGATCATCAGCTGAAGATCCACGCCCAGCAAGCGATCGGCCGCATCTACCAGATACTGAACCCGCCGCTGCTCGCCGCTGCGTTTGTGGTGCTGCTGTTCCGCCTGTTCTTGACGTGGCGGGAGCGCCGTTTCGACGACGTCGCGTTCATCGTGCTCGGGTTGGTCGGCAGTTCCGCGATCCTCATCATGCTGCTGGCGATCATCAGCGCCTACTCGTTCCCCTCGATCACTCCGGAGTACATGAAGCCGCTGTACGCCTCGATGCTGCTCGGCTCGGTGTTCACGATCTCCGCCGACGCGCGGCGGTGGCTGCTTGCAATCCCGCGCTTCGAGGAGCTGCGAGCGCGCATCGATGCGATGCGGCTCCGCCTCGAGTCGGAGGTGCGGCCGCTGCTTGGACGCTGGAATCTGCGCGCCGAGCAGCGCGCGCGCCTCCCGTACATCGCGGCGGGGGTCGTCGTGTTTTGTTTGATCGCGGAGCGACTCTTTCGCCCGGCGATCGTCTTTCCGACCGCGCCGGCAGCGGCCGTTGTCACGCCGGTTGCGCCCATGACGAGCCCCGCGACGCCGGTGCCGAAACTCGGCTTAAACGAGTCCCAGGTCGCGGCGCTCAAACCTCTGGCCGACGTGGCCATGGTCAATTTCGATGGGGCTCAAGTGCTGAAAAGCGGCGCCTGGACGCCGGAAACGCTGACGACCCTCGACCTGCCGAAAGGCGCGCCTGTGAAGCTCATCGGCTGGGCCGCGGATCGTCATACGATGAGCTCAGCGGCCGGCGTGCTCGTGTTCGTCGACGGCAAACGGCGGGGGGACGCGACGGTCGACTACGGCGGCATTCGCGTCGACGTCGGCGACGCGTTCGGGAAGCCCGCGATGCGTGCCACGGCGTTCTCGGTCATCGTCTCGACCGCGAACCTGAGTGTAGGCGAGCACCTCGCTCGGCTGGGCGTCGTGAACGTCGACCGCACTGGGTACTTCCTCTCGCTGCCGGTACCGTTTACGATCAAATAGCGGTCGCCACGGACCGACGACGGCGCGCGAGCGGCACCGCTGCGAGGAAGACGGTGAGCGCGATCGCAGCCAGGCTGACGATCGTGCCGAGCCGGTCGGCACGCGAGCGATAGACGAACTCGATCCGGTGGACGCCCGCGCCGACCCTGACGGCCCGGAAAAGGTAGTCGGCGCGCACGATCGGCGTCGGCGTGCCGTCGACCGTCGCGATCCACCCCGGGAAGTTCGTGTCGTTGAGCATCACCAAGCCCGGGCGCCGTAGCGTAGCGTCGATTGCAACGCCCGCGCCATCGCGCCGGAGGACCGTCGCGGACTCCGTTCCGGCAGGCGCGGGACCGGCGGTGTCCGCAACACCCGCATCGCCCTGAAGAACGAGCGTCGCATGGACGTCGTTTCGCAAATCGGCTAAGAACCGCAGCGCAGCTTCGTCGTTCGCCGCATGGAAGGCATGGTGATAGATCGATGCTCTGGGCAGCGGATCGTCGTATGCGTAGATGCGAACGTCTGCGTCGTACACTTTCCGCAAATGCGAATCGGTCAGCAAGCGGTCTTTCGATAGGATGAGATAGCCGACCGAAGAGAGCGTCATCCAGCGCCGCGCGGCCGGAGTTTCGAACGACGGATCCGAGGACGTGTCGAAGCGATCGACCAGATCTTCGGATGCCCCCGCCGTCCGTTGCCGCAAGAACGCGTTGATGAAGGGTAGGTACGACCGCGGGTACATCGCGGTGAGGGCCTCAGGGTCGTCCAGGCGCATCGCGCCGGCCCATTCCGGCCACAGCGGCCCGCCGACGCCCAAAACGCGCTTGCGGTTGTCGCGATCGAGTTCGTGCAGCGCGCGCACGTAGGGAGCGCCGGCGTACGCGTTGCGGTCGGCCGTCGGAATGTATGCGACGCGGGCGTACATCGGCACGTAGTAATTGGCGACGACTTCGAGGCAGACGACGGCCGCGAAGAGCGGAGCGGCAACGTTCGCCAGGCGAGGAATGCTCACCACCGCAAGGAC
>Ga0182024_10026078_pt1 | contig 10283 bp, 7 predicted proteins | sample P32metaG_FD_120480 | JGI IMG/M metagenome (GOLD analysis project Ga0182024, IMG submission 120480) | Permafrost microbial communities from Stordalen Mire, Sweden - P3-2 metaG (Illumina Assembly) | ecosystem: Environmental > Terrestrial > Soil > Wetlands > Permafrost | place: Sweden: Stordalen...
CGCCGCGGGCCGGAAATACCCCATCTGCTTCGTTGTCGCTCCTCAACGACTCTTTCGATTGAGTCGCTTCGTCGCGACGCCTCGCACCTGGAGCATTTCCGACCCGCCGCAGCTCCAGTGAGTATTCAGACAGGGCCTAATAGGATGGTTGAGGCGGGTCGCCCTGTCAATGTCGCTTGCGCCTCATTCTGAGCCGCTTCGCATTTGCCAATCAGCAGAATTGTGTCATATCCATTCTCAGGTGGGTCGTGGGTCGGTTCGGCAGGAGAGAAAATGCTAAGAAAGCGCAACGGTTTCACTTTGGTCGAGTTGCTGGTCGTCGTTGGCGTTATCGCACTGCTGCTGGCGATCCTGCTCCCCAGCTTGAACCGGGCCAGGGAAAGCGCCAAACAGACCGAGTGCCTCAGCAATCTGCGGCAGCTCGGGATGGCGTTTATCATGTACTGCGATGATAACCACCAGAAGCTGCCGAATTTCGCCGCCTACAACGTGCTGCGTGCTGACGACTGGATTTATTGGGAACAGGCCGCACCGGGCAGCACCTCGACCACTCGTCCGCAGCCGGGCACTCTCGACCTCCAGGACTCGATGGTCGCAAAGTACCTCGCGTCCCCGATTAACCCGAGTTTCTTCATATGCCCCTCAGATGACGTTCTCACGCACGTCCGCACCAGCGTCAATGCCTCCCAGTACGATCCCTATCCGTACAGCTACGTCATGAACGGGTGGCTATCCACCAACGCGCCGTCGGGGCCGGGAAACGGTTATCAGACGCTCCTCATGACACAAATCCAAGGCCCCGCTCACAAGATGCTGCTGTTCGAGGAAGACGGGGACACCATCGACGATGGCTACGGGACCGTCGAGCCAGACGGGTTCATCAACCTGCTGGCCATCCGCCACGACAGGCGGCGAACCTTGCCGGACAACACCACCACCGGCCTGACCCTCAACGGAGGCTGCCGCGGCAACATCGCATGCTGCGACGGCCACGCGGAATACATCTCGCGAAACGAGATGCATACGCCTTATTGGTACGACCCTACCGTGGGGGACTGAGCCGGAGAATTCAGGGCTCACCGCAGAGACGCAGAGCACGCGGAGAAAGAGGGGCGTCAGAAAGAGTGTGAGCGGCGCAACGTGGGCGTGTCACAACAGAAGTCATCCGCATGTAAGTCATTTGGTATTCAATCTTCTCTGCGACCTCTGCGACTCTGCGGTGAATAATCCGGGCTAGGTCCATTCACACGTGTGCGCGCGATTTTCGGGATTGGTGTGGTATTGCCAGGCTGTCGAAAATGGTCTGGCGTAGTTGCGCCATGTCATATTTGGCGGCTGCCGTCACGCGGAGGATCGGGATGCCCGCCGTCGCCAGGGCCCGGTCCACAAAAATGTCGCGCTCGCGCCGTTTGGCCTGGCGATGGGTCCGGTCATCGAGTTCGATCACCAGCAGCAGCGCGGTCGAGGAACTGTCGACGAGAACGAAGTCGACGTGCTTTTGCGAAATGCGCCCTCCGAAGCCCGCCTTCCAGGCTTCGGCCGAGCAGCCGATCAGGTCCGACAGCCTCACCTTGGGGGCGATCATCACATTGGGGGGCGTCGCAAGCTTCAACACGTTGAAAAACACCAGTTCGCCCTGGCTCAGCAGAAAGTTCCGCGAGTAATAGGGGAGCTTACCTGGCCCGCGCGTGGCCCGCTTCAGCAGTACCGCAAGCACCAACAGGACGACGACCGCGAGCCCGGCGTAGAGCAACAGCGTCTGATTCGATGGCATGGCGGTGATATAGCCGCCGGTCATGGGTTAGGGAAGGGTTCGTGGTTCTTTAATCTTTAACCTTCAGCCGACAGCCGTGTCCATTTGATAGCTGGGCATTTCTTCACCAGCGGCTTGAGGAAGTGGATCATGAAAGGGGAACGGCTCCATTCGGTCGTTCGGCAAAAGCAGCCCCGGGCTGACGGGGCGGCCATGATGGTGGAGCCGCTTGAATCGCGAAAGTTGCTCAGTGCCGATTTGATGGCCGCCTTTGCAGCACTGCCCGCCATGCTTCCCGCGGCGGGGGCGGACCAAGTCACGATCGAGCTTGCCAATAACGGCTCTTCCACGGCACGCGGTCCGGTGACTGTTAACCTGTTTGCTTCCCCCGACAGCTCCTTCGGCCCCAATGCCACGTTGCTGAGCAGCATTGTCGAGCCCGTTCACATCACGGCTGGCAAATCCCTCTCGCTTCCGTTGAAATTCCTTTCGCCGGCGACGCTGCCGGACGGCAGCTACTTCCTTGCCGCGACCGTTTCCGGCGCCGGCGTGGCGTCAAGCACGATCGTCTCTGGCGGCCCGGTCACCATCATCCAGCCCTTCGTCGACCTGACGAGCCAAATCATTAAGTTGCCGGGGTCGGCGGTCGAAACCGGCTGGCGACTGTCGCGGATGATCGTCCAGGTGACCAACCAGGGGAACGTCACCGCCAGCGGAAAGGTGGCGATTGAGGTATTCATTTCCGTTGACGGGCAACTGGACGAAACCGCGACACCCGTGAATGTGTCGCTGCCGCGGTCTGTACATATCAAGCCCGGCGGGTCCACCACCCTGGCCGTCTACTTCTCGGCCCTGTCCGACGTGGATCCGGGACAGTATTACCTGCTCGCCCGGGTGAACCCGGGCCGCGGCATCGTCGATCGCAACGTCGCGAACAACCTGGCGGTCTCGGTTGTCCCGGTGCAGGTCGTCCGTGCACCAAACCACCGCCACGGCTTCGAATGCTATCTGGTGGTCGATGACTATTACGACCCGGACTATATCGACACGGGCGACGACTACGGCGGCGATGTGAGCGCGCCGCCCGCAGACACCTCCGGCGATACCGGCGCTCCCACCACCGGTCCAACAACCGATCCAACACCGCAGCAAAGCAATGACCCGTCCATAGGCAATCCACCGCCGGACACAACGCCAGATCCTACTACCGGTCCAACCACGGCACCGACCGACGGTTCCTTAGGCGGCAGCGGCGACGGAGGGAGTTCCGATACCGGGGGCTTCGACAGCGGAGGCGGCGACTCCGGCGGAAGCGACGATAGCGGTGGTGACAGCACGGATGATTTGGGCTGACCGGCCGGCGTTTGGCCCCCCAGTCCGCCATTTTGCATGGTCGCAGTCCTCATCGGATTTGGCCCTGGCTGCGACTATTGGCCTCGTCATCTCCCGATGGTGATGGCCGCGCGGTGCTCGTCTCTAGAGCATCCGCACCCGATTCCACGGGCAAGCGAGTACGCTTGCCCATGGCACCCATGGGGTTCGGAGCCAGCTTCCAAAGCCAATACGCCCGGCGAAACTGCCCATGAAGGGTGGAGCGCACCCAGGCCGAATGCCGATGCTCATTCCTGCGCCGGTCCCACGCCGGCGGGCTCAGACTCAATCCTCGGCATCGCCTCTTCCGCCGAGCGCATGAACCGGGAGAACCACCCTTCCTGATCCATCAATTCATTCGGCTTGCCCTGTGCCGTCACGCGGCCGTCTACCAGGACGTAGACTCGGTCGGCCTGGTAGATGAGGCTCGGGCGGTGGCTGGTGAGGATAGTGGTACGGCCGGCCATCAGGCGGCGCAAGGCGGCGATGATGGCGGCCTCGGAGTCGGGCTCGACACTGCTGGTCGGCTCATCGAGCAGCAGCACGCTGGGGTTGGCCAGAAAAGCGCGGGCGATGCTGATGCGCTGTTTCTGACCGCCGCTGAGGCGGACCCCGCGCTCGCCGACGCGGGTGTCGTAGCCGTGCGGGAGCCGGGTGATGAACTCGTGGGCGTTGGCGGCCTTGGCCGCGGCAATCACCTGCTCCATGGTGGCATCGGTGTGGCCGTAGCGGATGTTGTCCACGATGCTGTCGTTGAAGAGGAAGGTCTCCTGCTGCACCAGCGCGAAATGACTCCGCAGGCTGACCTTGGTGATGTCCGGCAGCGGCCGGCCGTCCAGCAGCACCTGGCCAGACAGCGGGTCGTAGAAGCGGAGCAGCAGATTGAGGACGCTGCTTTTGCCGGACCCGCTGGGACCGCACAATGCCACCGTCTGGCCCGGCTCGATGCGGATGTTGACATCGTGGAGCACGACCGGGGACGTGCCGGCTGACGGCGCGGCGGGTGCGGGTGCGGGTGAGCCGTTGCCGTTGGAGGGAACGACGGCTTCATAAGCCGGCGACTCCTTGGGCGGGGCGAGCAGTTCAAGGCCGTAGGTGAACGACACGTTGCGCAGTTCCATCGCGCCGCGCACCTGTTCGATCGGCTGGGCCGACGGCGTGTCGGGCAGTTCGTCGGGGGCATCGAGCACCTCGAACACGCGCCGCCCGGCAGCCGAGGCGCGCTGCACCATGTCGTTCACGCGGGCCAGCGTCTGGATCGGCCCGAAGAGCCGCCACCAGTAGGCCCGGAAGGCGACGAGCTTGCCCGGCGTGAAGCCGCCGGGCTGGATGCCGTGGATCCCGCCGGCCATCGCGCCGCGGAGCATGAAGTACCCGCCGACGCCGACCATGAAGATGTTGCTGAAAAAGCCCACCACGCGGGTCAGCGGGAAGAACAGGTTGCGGGCGTTGATGGCGCGGATCTGGGTGCGGTAGTAGGCCTCGGTGGTTTGCTCGAATCGCTCGGCTTCCTGGCGTTCCCGGCCGAAGATCTTGATGACCACGACGCCGGAGAGGTTTTCCTGCAGCCGGGTGGAGATGTCGCCGAGCCGGTCGCGGGCGGCCGCATAGATCGGCTTGACCTTCTTGTTGAACACGCGGAGCAGGAAGTAGACGATGAACAACGGGGCCAGCGAGATGCTGGCGACGCGCCAATCCATGTACATGACCAGCCCGACGGTCACGAGCCAGAGGAGGCCTTCGCTGACGATCACGTCGATGCTGCTGACGATGAACCCCTGGAGTTCGTCCACATCGTTCATCGCCCGGCTCATGAGGTCGCCGGTGCGTTGGCGCTGGAGGTAGCCCAGGCTCTGCGACTGGAGCTTGTGGTAGACGCGGTTGCGGAAGACCAGGACGAACTTCTGCGCCACCCGGCTCAGGACCCAGGTGTCCAGAGTGCCCAGCGCTTCGCCGGTCAGGTAGACCAGGAAGAGCCAGATGAGCGCCGATCCGAGCAGGGCGAACCGGTTGGTGATGGCGCCGCCGAAGGAGAACCACTTGTAGATCCAAGGCGAAGAGTGGATTTGCAGGACGACGTCGTCGGTGACGAATTTCCAGACGATGGCCGGGAACAACTCGCAGGGGGAAGACAGCACCAGAAGGAGCAGGGCGAGCCCAATCATCGGCATGTACGGCCGGAGCAGTCCGAGAAGGCGCCGGAAGACGCCCGCCGTGGGTGTGGCGGCGGGGGGGTTGGGCGATCGATCCTCCTGGGGAGCGGAAGGGGCACGCATTCGATGCATTGTAGAGCGCGGGACGCGGAAGGTGGAGGACACGTAGGTGCCGCCGGTGCCCCCACCGGCGCTTGTCGGTCGCCGACAGCGCTCCGCCGGTGAGGGCACCGGCGGCACTTTGACGCGGCACGGAACCCCCACGGAAAATGCCCACACTCCGGGCGAGTCCGCCCCCGTAGTTACTTACCCCCAGTGCTGTACTGCGCAAAATCGCAGTCCAATAAAATGAGGCAGGCCCCGTCTCAACTGGTCGCTTGCGGGAACCATCGCGAGGTTACCGAAATAACATCTGATGTCCTCCGCTACCTACACGATATCGCCGGGCCTGGTGGGCCGGCTCTTCCGGCCGCGCTCGCAGGGGCTTTGCCTGCTGGTCTGCATGATGGCGCTGGTTGTCGCCGCCAAGGCTGTCGTCGTCGACAACCTCGACGTCGATTGCTTCTGGCACCTGCGCGTCGCCGAGCAGTTGAAGACCGACGGCATCGGGCCGCTGGTCGATCATTTGAGCTTCGCGTCGATCCAGTCGCCGTGGACGCCCTATTCCTGGCTCGCGGAACTGGGCATGAAGGCGCTGTGGGACTTCGGCGGATACCGCGCGGCAGTCCTGGCCGGGGCGCTGATGCAGGCGGCGTTCGTGCTGGGAGTTGCGGCGATCTGCCGGACGGCTCGCGCCGCCGACTGCGAGCGGGCGCGGTTCCTTCCGCCGGCCGGCGCGCTGGATGATTTCGATCGGCGGCCCCCGCGGATGTGCGCCGCCGCGGCGACCGCCTTCGCGACGTTCATTTCCGTGCCTTACTTGAGTTTCCGTCCGGTAACCGCGGCGCTGGTGGTGATGACCGCCTGCTGCTGGCTGCTGGTCCGCGACCGCCGGATGGGCGAGCGCTCAGGCCTGGTCTGGGCGGTGGTCCCGGCAACGGCGCTGACCGTCAATCTCCACCTGTATGCGGGATTCATCCCGGTTTGGATCGCCGCACTGCTGGCCGGGTCGCTCCTGGAGCGGTGGTTCGTGGCGGAGATCGCCGAGCGCCGCGAGGCCGAGCGGCGCGTGGTGCGCTATTTCCTGCTGCTGTCGGCCACGCTGGCGGCCTGCCTGCTGACGCCGATGCTGCCCGGCGTGTTGGCGGTTGCTCTGCACTATCACTACCGCGACCCGATGGTCGCCAGCGGCTTCATCGGCGAAATGCGGCCGTTTTTCCTCGGTGCGGCCGGACATGTTTCGGGCGTGCTGGTGGCGGCGTGCCTATTGTGCATCCTCGTGCGCCGGCGCCGGCTGCGGCCGGGGGAGCAGGTGTGGCTGGTGTTGAGCGTGATCCTGTTGAGCCGGCTGGGCCGATTCGCACCGATCTTTGCCTTGGCGGCCGGGCCGCAGTTGGCGGTCACGTTGCCGAGATGGTCGGACGTGCCGCTGGGCAAACCGCTGCTGCGGTTTGGCTTGGCAGCGGTGTTGGCGATCGGGGCCTGCCGACTGGCGTTTCAGTTCCCCGGCCGGTCGGTTCCCATCGACGCCTGGCTGAACCGCGGCGGCGCTGATGGCTTCCCGTGCGCGGCCGCCGACTTCGTGCGCGACCACGTCCGCCGCTCAACCGGCCGTCTCGTCAGCGAATTCTCGTGGGGCGGCTACCTGGAATGGCGCCTGGCTGGCCGGTACCAGGTCCTGCTGGACGGTCGCACGCAGTTGTTCACACCGGAACTCTGGTATGCCACCTATCTCGGCGGCCCGGAACCTCGGCGGCGCTTCCTGGGGGGCGTCCAGGCCGATGCCGCCATTCTCCCCGCCAGCCCGACGGCCAGCCGCAGCATGTTCCGCCATTCGCTGGTGCAGTTGGGCTGGACAGTCGCCTATAGGGATGACCATTCCGAGGTGATGGTCCCGCCGCGAGAGTCTCCGGCGGCCCCGGAAGCGGTAGGGAAAGCCTGGCCGTTCACGGCAAGGCTGTTTCCCGGATGACACGTCGGTCAAGCCCACCGGAGCACTGCGCTATCGGCAGCGCCTGGCGATAGCGGGGCATCGGTAACATGATGGAGTTGGAGACGAGCGCCTTGCCCGTCGAGCCACATTTCGATCCAGCCTTTCGGCTGGCCGGCGTTGAACGTATAGGCCGTGCTGGGCAGGTTCACCAGGTAGATCCCCTCGCGTTTTTGAACATCCCAGCGGTGCGTATGCCCGAAGACGTACGCCTTCACGTGCGGAAAATGGGTGAGGACGTTCCATAACGGCTTGCCGTCGAGCATGCCGATGTTCTCGCCAAACAGGCCCGGCTCCCGATCCAGCGGGTGATGCCCGACGACAATCGCCGGGCGATCCTTCAAGTTTCCCAATGCGGCGGCGAGCCAGTCGATTTGCCGCTGCCCCACACCGCCGGCCAGGATGTGACGCTCGTCGAGCGTATCCAGGAGAAAGAAGTTGGCGTACCGCCCTTGGATGATCGAAACCAGCCGGCCGTCCACGGCCCGGGCATCATCGGCCTCGGCACGGGCGTAATCGGATAAGGCGATGCGGAAATGTTGCCGGCGATCGTGGTTGCCGAGCGCCAAGTGCAACGGCAGGCCGGCCTGGGTCACCGGGTCCACCAGCAATTTCGTGAAAGTGGCGTAGTCGCCCAGGCGTCCGAACTCAAGAGCGCAGTCGCCGTTGACGATGACGCCGGCCATCGGCACGTCGGCAGCAGAGGGTGCCGAGCGTTCCAACACCTTCGACACCGCGATGCGGAGGTGATCGGCCATGTTCACCGTCCCGACGGCGTCATCCGGGTCCCAGGAAATGTGGGGATCGGACAACAAGGCCCATCGTTCACAGGGCTGAGCCGCGGCAGGGGTTTTCCACACGCCGTCGGCGAGCCCGTGGAATACCGGGTAAGACGCGCAACCCGGCAAGAGCACGCCAAGGCCCAGGCCGAGCGAGCCGCGAAGCACGTCACGCCGCGACCATCGACCGACATGATACGGCATAAGCTTTTTCCTGACCCCGCCTAAGTTTTTTCCTGACCCCACCTATTGTAGTCAAAATATCGTTCCCCCCAAGTTAATGGATAGTTTATTTCAGATTAATTTATCGCCAGGTCAAACCGTCCCAAAACGCGCATAAAGTGCCGGCGTATGGCAGCCGGGGTCCTCATAGAACTCGTCGGCGCTCACCGGGAGCGTTACGGTCTTGGAAGGCGTCAGGACGGTCGGCTTCTGTTTGGCGAATTCGGCGACCGCCTTGCCCATCGGCTTGAGGGACCCGTCGGGGCGCCAGAGGCCGAAGAAACGCTCGTGGGGCTGGAAGTCGCAGGGCGGCCGGTCCCAGAGGCGGGAGTGATAATCGGGGAAACACCAGCAAAATGCGCCGATTGCCCCAACTTTCTGAAGTCGCGGCAGCACGCCGGCGTAATACTCGGCCGCATCATCTTCTGAAGCGAAGAAGATCCGGCGCGGCTGCCCGTCCCATCCGATCGCGTCCGCCCAATGGCTCGGCTGGTCGGGCCAGTTGGTATTGACGCCGAACTCTTCGTACAGCACTGCCCGTCCCGCCAGCGCGCGGGTCAGGGCGCAGGTGAACGGCACGAAATCCGGGTCCAGCGGCCGCCGGGCCAGTGGGTGGTAAATCGAGTAGCCGTGCATCACCGACAGGTCGGTTTCCCGCGCGATATGGTCCACGCGCAGCCCGACGTCGCCGTCGAGGCTTGCCCCGTGCAGCCCGATTAAAGCCAGGTGGTTCGGGTCGGCGGATTTGATCGTCCGCACCCGGTCGCGCACCCATTGCCGGCCCACGCCGGCGTTCGGTGGCTTGCAGAACAAGTCCGGCTCATTGCCCAGGCTGTAGCCCCAGATGGCCGGGTGGTCTTTCAGTTCGCCGCACACCGTGCGGATTTGCAGGTCCTCGGCTTCGATCACGAAAGGCGTGGTGTAGACATTGTGGATCGTGTTCGGCGAGCCTTGGGAACGCGTCAGGCTGACGATCTGCCGCTCGCCGCGGGCGACGCGCGTTTTGGGGTCGATGAGCCAGTCCGGCGCCCAGTTCGGCCCGCTCATGTGGCCGGTGAAAAACGTCGGCTGCAAGAGCAGTCCGGTCTCGGCGGCAATGTCGCAGACCGTCCGCAGGTTCGACAGGGCCGTCGTGCTGATTGCGTCCGGCGTTGGCTGAAAGCTCTCCCAGAGCAGGAAGAAGCGCACGTGGGTGAGACCCAGGCCCCGGATCATGGCGAACTCTTCGCGCACCTCAGCGGCGTCGAAATCCGCCCACCAGTACATGGCCTTGTTGCGCGGCCAGTAGTTCACGCCGAGAATGAAGCGGTTGCCGATTGAACCGGTGCCGTCGTTGGGGGTTTGCATTTGAGTTCAGTGGCCATTAGAGGAAGCGGGGCTCCAATACAATTCGTTGGGTCCCGTTGTGCCGTTGGGAGCATTCGATGCACTATCAAGTAGGAACTCAGAGGCGTGCATGAATTCGACGTGACTGTCCAAATAGGCCACGTTAGCCCCAAGCCCGGATTGGAGCTTCAGGCTAGCCGAAGTACTGCTTTGGGTGGCGGTGGTGCCGGTGCCGTGGCGAGTGGATAGCGATTCCTCCCACGGATGACTGCCCCCGTCATTGAAAACATAGCCGGAGGTGCTCTGGTTCGTCTCGTCGGCTTCCCAGAGGAGCACCTTGTCGCCGCCATCGGGGATTTGGGTGATTTTATAGCTTGGGAAATAGCTCGGGTTGGCGGCCGCCGTCGTGGTTTGAAGCGCGCCGTATCCGCAGACCGCACCGTTCATCATATAGCTGGTGATCGTGTTGGTGACGCCCATCGCGGCTGTTGGGTCATAAAGCGGGCAGTGGAACATGTCGGCGCCGAGAAGGGGTGTAGAGCCTGTGGCGTTAGGGGGACTGCCCTGTCCGTTCTCGCCGCTGACGTATC
>Ga0182024_10026079_pt1 | contig 10283 bp, 9 predicted proteins | sample P32metaG_FD_120480 | JGI IMG/M metagenome (GOLD analysis project Ga0182024, IMG submission 120480) | Permafrost microbial communities from Stordalen Mire, Sweden - P3-2 metaG (Illumina Assembly) | ecosystem: Environmental > Terrestrial > Soil > Wetlands > Permafrost | place: Sweden: Stordalen...
AGCCGCCACGTGCGCTGGCTGCGCGTGAGCGTGCCGATCGGCATCGCGGCGGTGTTGCTCGCCGTCGTCGTTGCCAATTATCTGCCGCCGATCGGCGGCTTTCGACTCCCGGGTGAGCTCGGCAATCTGGTCATTCACGGCACCAAGATCACGATGCAGCAGCCGCGGCTGAGCGGCTTCACCATCGATTCCCGCGCCTATGAATTCTCCGCGAACGCCGCCGCGCAAGACATCACCAAGCCCAATCTGGTCGAACTCCAGGAGCTCCACGCCAAGATGGAGATGGAGGACAAGAGCTCGGTGGCAATGTCGGCCGATACCGGCATTTACGACGTGAAGACCGAAATGCTGACGCTCAACGATAATATCCAGCTCGTGTCTTCGACCGGCTACGAGGGAAAACTCAGCGAGGCCGTGATCGACGTGCGCAAAGGCAATGTCGTTTCGGAAAAGCCGGTCTGGGTGAAGATGCTCAACGGCTTCCTCAACGCCAAGCGGCTGGACATCGTCGACAACGGCGCCGTGATCCGCTTCGGCGACGTCGCCATGACGCTGCAGCCGGGCAAGGAAGCTGCGAAGGAAGCTGAGAAGCAAGCCGAGAAGGCCAATAACCCATGATGCTCCGTGCCTGGGTTGTAGTGCTGGCATTGGCCGCTTCCGGTCCTGCCGCCGCGCAGACGCCGCAGCCTGCCGCGCCGAGCCCGTTCGGAATGATTCAGGGCGACAGCAAGGATCAGCCGGTCCAGATCGAAGCCGCGACGCTCGAAGTGCGCGACAAGAGCAAGACGGCGACGTTCTCGGGCCACGTGGAGGTCGTGCAGGGCGACACCACGATGAAATGTCAGACGCTCGTCGTCATGTACGGGCAGGAAGTCGGGATCGGCGCCGACGGCACGCCGGCGGCGACTGCCAAGCCGGCGCCGGGCATGCCGCAAGGCGCGCAGAATATCCGCCGCATCGAAGCGCGGGGCGGCGTCACCGTCATCACCAAGGACCAGACCGCGAGCGGCGATCTCGGCATCTATGACCTGAAGTCGAAGACGATCACGCTGAGCGGCAATGTCGTGGTCAGCCAGGGCCAAAACGTCATTCACGGCGAGCGTGTCGTCGTCGACACGACAACGGGAAATGCGCGCGTTGAATCGGGCAGCAGCGGCGGCACCGGCACAACCGGCGCCGCTCCGGGCCGCGTCCGCGCGCTGATCCAGCCGGGCAAGGGCCAAAGCGGCGGCCCGTCGAATATCATGACAATCGGGCCGGGGCGGCCGAATTGACGCGCCGGCATTTCACCATCGCTGCGAGAAATCCGCTAAAATCCGGCATCTGAACGCAATCATCCGCGATTCGTAAGGCGAGCATTTCGAGACCCGCGTGACAGACATATTTTCATATTTTCGCCGCCGCGCCGCGCCCGCGAAGCGCGCGCCGGTTGCCGACGATGAGGCGATGGATCTCGCCTCCATCGGCGGCGCGATCAGCAACACTTATCTCGATATCGCGAGCGTGGCCCCGCCCGAGCGGCAGGCGCGCGGCAAAATCCCGCCGCAGCCGGTCCCTTCGCCCACGCCCGCCACGCCGCCGCCGCGACCGCAGCGCCCGCCCGCGACGCAAAACGGGCCGCGCCCGATCGCCCGCCCGCGCCGCCGTCCCGACGGCAATGGCGTGGCGCCCGGCGAACGCAAGGGCCTGCTCGCCGTCCACGGCATCGAAAAGAGTTTCGTCGGCCGCAAGGTGGTGAAGAACGTCAGCCTCTACGTGCGCAAGGGCGAGGCCGTCGGACTGCTCGGCCCCAACGGCGCCGGCAAGACCACCGTGTTTTACATGATCACCGGGCTCATCAAGGCCGACAGCGGCAGTATCGAGCTCGACGGCTGCGACGTGACCCAGTTGCCGATGTATCAGCGCGCGCGCCTCGGCATCGGCTATCTGCCGCAGGAAGCCTCGATCTTCCGCGGCCTCAGTGTCGAGGACAATATCCGCGCCGTGCTCGAAGTGGTCGAGCCCAATGTCAGGCGGCGCGAGCAGGATCTCGACTCGCTGCTCGAGGAATTCAACATCGCGCGGCTGCGCAAGACCCCGGCGATCGCGCTGTCCGGCGGCGAGCGCCGCCGCGTCGAGATCGCGCGCTCGCTGGCGACGCGGCCGAATTACATGCTGCTCGACGAGCCGTTCGCCGGCATCGATCCGATCGCCGTCGGCGACATCCAGGCGCTGGTGCGGCATCTGACCAATCGCGGCATCGGCGTGCTCATCACCGACCACAATGTGCGCGAGACGCTCGGCCTCACCGACCGCGCTTACATCATCTATTCCGGCGAGGTGCTGATGGAGGGCCGCGCCGACGACATCGTCAACAATCCCGAAGTGCGGCGCCTTTATCTGGGCGAGGAGTTCAGACTTTAATCGTGACTTTAATCCTAAACGAATTCGCCTAGCGACATGGCAATTGAATTCCTGTAGAACGGAGAAGCAAGAATCGGACCAATTTCCCCGGCGCTCCATGGCTCTTACGCAAAGACTCCAAATCCGCCAGAGCCAAGCGCTGGTGATGACGCCGCAGCTGATGCAGGCCATCAAGCTGCTGCAACTGTCCAACCTCGATCTCGTCGCCTATGTCGAAGCCGAACTCGAGCGCAATCCGCTGCTCGACAACAACACGGAAAACGAGGCAGCGCCGGGCGAACCGGACGGCGCCCAGTCCCCGGACCGGCCGGCCGCCGATGGCGAACGGCTGAACGGCAGCGAGCACGAGGCCGTCCCCGGCAGCGGCGAAGACCGCCGCGAGTCCCCGCTCGACGACACCTCGCCTGACGATTCCGAGCCGATCCGGCCGCGCAGCACGGAGACGCCCGCGGGCTATTCGGAATGGGCCGGCGTCGGCTCCGGCGGCCGCGAAGATGGCGACTACAATCTCGAATCGTTCGTGTCCGCGGAAATGACACTGGCGGACTGGCTGCGCGATCAGCTCACGCTTGCCATTTCCGATCCGGTGCAACGCATGATCGGCCAGTACCTGATCGATCTGGTCGACGAAGCCGGTTATTTGAGCGGCGACCTGGCGGCGGCGGCGGAAAAGCTCGGCACCGGCGTCGCCGAGATCGAGGCCGTCCTTGCCGTCCTGCAAACATTCGATCCGCCCGGAATATGCGCGCGCGATCTCGCCGAATGTCTGGCGATCCAGCTCAAGGAGCAAGATCGCTACGATCCGGTGATGCAGGCCCTGATCGCGCAGCTCGATCTTCTCGCCAAGCGCGACTTCGCCGCGCTGAAGAAAACCTGCGGTGTTGGCGACGAGGATCTCGCGGACATGATCGCGGAAATCCGCCGCCTCAACCCGAAGCCGGGGCACGCTTTCGGCTCCGCGATCGTGCAGCCGATCGTGCCGGACGTCTTCGTGCGGCCGGCGCCCGACGGCGCCTGGCTGGTCGAGCTCAATTCCGACACGCTGCCGAAGGTCCTGATCAATCAAAGCTACTTCGCCGAGGTCTCGGCCACGGCGCGGCGCGATACCGAAAAATCATACCTCGCCGAATGCCTGCAAAGCGCCACCTGGCTGGTGCGCGCGCTCGACCAGCGCGCACGGACCATCCTCAAGGTCTCGAACGAGATCGTCCGCCAGCAGGACGCGTTCTTCGCCTACGGCGTCCAGCATTTGCGCCCGCTCAATCTCAAGACCGTCGCCGAAGCCATCAGCATGCACGAATCGACCGTGTCGCGCGTCACTGCCAACAAATACATGGCGACCAGCCGCGGCATTTTCGAGCTTAAATACTTTTTCACTTCGGCAATCGCGGCGGCGCACGGCGGCGAGGCGCATTCCGCGGAAGCGGTGCGCCACCGCATCAAGCAATTGATCGATACCGAAGCCGCCGCCGACGTTTTGTCCGACGATACGATCGTCGAGAAATTGCGCGAGGCCGGCATCGACATCGCGCGGCGCACGGTGGCGAAATACCGCGAGGCCATGCGCATCCCCTCCTCCGTGCAGCGGCGGCGGGAGAAGCAGGCCGCCGCCGCGAGCTGACGCCCAAGTTGACTCCGCGCCTGCCAATACCTACGTCGAGTCTAACGCTCTAGTGGAGGCTGCCATGTCATTTCGCGTGTCAGGCAAAAATCTCGACATCGGCGAGGCTTTGCGCGTGCGCATCGGCGAGCGGATCGCCGAAACATTGGGCAAGTATTTCGACGGCGGCTATTCCGGCCACGTCACGCTGGCGCGGGACGGTTTTGGGTTCCGCACCGAATGCGCCATTCATCTCGATTCGAAGGTCACGCTGCATGCCGAGGGCGACGCGGCCGATGCCTATGCCAGCGCCGATCAGGCGGTTACGCGGATCGAAAAGCAGCTGCGCCGCTATCATCGCCGGCTCAAGGATCACCGCGCGGAGGCCCATTGACGCGGGTTCGGGCCCTCCTTATGGTCCGCCGCCCTTAGCTAGACCGTCCGGGACAGCGGGCCTTGATTCCCGGAACTTAGCCCTGCTCAAAAGCATAAGAATCTTCAAACCAAGCCGCGTTTGTCGGGTTCCACTCATGCCGCTCATCGATCTCGTTGCGCCGAACGCGATTATCCCGGCGCTCAAGGTCAATAATAAGAAACAGGTGCTGCAGGAGCTTGCCGCGCGCGCCGCGATGCTCAGCGGCCAGAACGAGCGGACTATCTTCGAAATCCTATCGCAGCGCGAGAAACTCGGCTCGACCGCCGTCGGCAACGGCATCGCCATTCCGCACGGCAAAATGCCGACGCTAAACCGGCTGTTCGGATTATTCGCGCGGCTGGACCGGCCGATCGATTTCGAAGCGCTCGACAATCAGCCGGTCGATCTGATTTTCCTGCTGCTCGCGCCGGAAGGCGCCGGCGCCGATCACTTGAAGGCGCTCGCACGCGTCGCGCGGCTGCTTCGCGATCCCGCCGTCGTCCACAAACTGCGCGCCTCGCATGACGCGGAATCGCTTTACGCGGTATTGGCGATGCCCTCGGCGAGTGCGGCGTAGAGTCTTGTCATCGTCCGCGAAGGCGGACGATCCAGTAAACACAAACCTTCCGAATTTTGCTTCAGGCGCAGCGATTACTGGATGCCCGCCTGCGCGGGCACGACAGCCTCAGTGCACGCTGACCGTCTCCAGCTCCTGGCTCCAGGCATTGGCAATGGCGGCCTCGCGGCTGTCGGTCAGCATGATCGGCGTGCCGTCGGCGGCGTGCAGCGCGAACAGCTTCTGCCCGGGCGGCATCTTCGGCATTTCCGCCTGCGGAAATAGTGCGCGCACGTCCTCGAAGCGGATCGCCTTCACATAGGCGATGCGCCCGTCGCCCAGATGGGCGAGCGCCTCGGGAGAGATATCTAATTTGGTCTCGGTACGGTTCATCTCGTTCATGGCCCTCGACTCCTATTTATGGCCTCGTCGAGTCCTTTATGGTTTCTTAATCGCACTCTTTGATTGAAATCGACTTAACGATGCGTTCCGGCTGCGGACGCGCGAGGTCAATCGACAGCAATCCATTCTTCAAGTCCGCACCCTGCACTTCCATCCCGTCGGCCAGCACGAACGTGCGCTGGAATTGGCGCGCGGCGATGCCGCGGTGGATGTATTGCCGGGTTTTGTCGTCCTGTTGGCGACCGCGAATAACAAGCTGGCTCTCCTCCACGGTGACATCGAGCTGGTCGCGGGTGAAGCCCGCCACCGCAAGGGTAATTCGCAACCGCTCGGGACTGTTCCCGTCGCGCGGAATGCGCTCGATGTTGTAGGGGGGATAGCCATCCGCGGCTTTGCCGACCCGGTCGAGCACGCGCTCGATCTCGTCGAAGCCAAGCAGAAAGGGACTCGAAAGCGAGGAAACCCTGGACATGGCATCAAAGCCCTTTACAGCGACTTTGCGGGGCCCTTACGGCACCCCGAAGATCGCGCGGAATTGCCTCCGCTCGATCTCCGGTAATATGGCGATGAGGTTTTAAGGGTTCAAGAAGCGCCGGCTTCACGCTGGCGTGCGGGTGCTGCGCGCAGCACCGCCCGCAGGCGCTCGGTCGCGCCGAGGTCGATCGCGAACGTCTCCGGATCGAGCACGACGCCGTAAAGCTCCTTGGCCGCCGCCAGCGAAATATAGCCCTGCTTGGCATCGATCGCGACGTCCGCAGCCGGTCGGTCGAGCGGCGAGCCGTAACCGCCGCCGCCGCCCGAGCGCAGCCGGAATGCGTCGCCGGTCTTGAGCATCGCCACCAAGACCTTGGCGTTGGGAAAGTCGGTCTTCCAGCGGCTGTCGAGGCGCAGCGCCACCTCGTTGCCGGTGGCGTCGCCGCCGCCCTGCAAGCCCCACGGCTTGCAATGGGCGCGCTCGACCTGGGTGTTGAACGTCATCGGCACGCGCGCGCGCACCACGCGCTCGACACCGAGGCCGCCACGATGGCGTCCGGCGCCGCCGGAATCCGGAACCAGCGCATAGCGCTCGACCACGATCGGAAATTTGACCTCGGACTGCTCACTCGGAGAGTTATGGGTGTCGCCGTCGTTGATGCACACCGTCGCCGAGACGCCGTCCTCGCTGCGCTTGGCGCCCCAGCCGCCGCCGAGCGGACCGAAATTGGCGAGAAAAAATTCCGACGTTTTCGTATTGATGCCGTGCAGCGCCGCGATCAGGAGATCGGCATGATGGCCGGCGACGACGCGATCCGGGATCACCGGCGCGAGCGCCTTGAACACCGTATCGACGATGGTCATCGGATAGGTCATCCACCAGCGCATCGGCGCCGGCCGCACCGCGCTGATGATGCGCCCGGGCGGCACGATCGCCTTGAGGCTGCGGAACGAGCCGTCATTGATCGGATAATCGGTCGGCGAAGTGAGGCACTTGTAGGCGACCTGCGTGCAGGCATAGCCGGTGGTGATGCCGGAATTGTAGAAGCCGCGGACCTGGCGCGAGACGTTGGAGAGATCGATCGTCATCTCGTCGCCTTTGACGATGACGCGCACTTTAATCGGCACTTTCTTGCCGATGTCGATGCCGTCGTCGTCCATGTAGGATTCCGCCTCATAGACGCCGTCGGGGATCGTGCGCGTGCGCGCCCGCGCCATGGCTTCGGAGTGATCCATGATGGCCTTGATCGCGCCCAGCACTGGTTCGCGCCCGTAGCGTTCGACGAGTTCGAGAAAGCGCCGCTCGCCGGTTTTCACCGCCGTGACCTGGGCGCGCAGATCGCCCATGGCGCGGCTCGGCAGGCGCATGTTTTGCTTGATCACCTCGACCAGCGTCGCATCGACCTTGCCGCGGTCGTGGAGTTTCAGGATCGGGATTTGCAGGCCTTCGGAAAAAATATCGGTGGTCATGCCGCCGAGCGCACCGCCGATGTCGAGCCAATGCGCCATGCAGCAGGAGAACCCGACCAGCCGGCCCCTGTGAAAAATCGGCAGCGTCAGCGTGACGTGATTGAGGTGGCTGCCGGTGAGATAGGAATCGTTGGTGACGTAGATGTCGCCGGGATGAATATTCTTGCGGCCAAAATGCTTGATCTTCGCCTTCACGGTTTCCGCCATGCCGCGGATGAACATCGGCAAGCCGATGCCGATCGAGATCGTCTCGCCTTCAGTGGTGAACAGGCCGGTGGTGAAATCGAGCGCCTCATAGATGATGATGTTGTAGGCGGTGCGCATGAGGTTGGTTTTCATTTCCTCGGTCACCGCGATGACGCCATTGCGCACGATCTCGGTCACGACCGGATCGGCATTTTGTTTGCGCGCGCGCTTGGTTTTGGATTTACGTGCCATTGCCTCAGTCCGGCTTGATACCAGCGAATGCGATCACCTTGGCCCACTTCTCGGTTTCGCCGGCGATAAACCTGCCGAACTCGGCCGGCGACGCCGGCATCGGCGCGCTGCCAAGACCGGCAAGCAATGCCTTGATCTTGGGATCGGCGAGACCGGCGTTGATCTGCGTGTTGAGCACGGCGACGATCTCGGCGGGCGTATTCGCCGGCGCGCCGACGCCATACCACGTGCCGGCCTCGTAGCCCGGCAAGAATTCGGCCACGGTCGGAACGTCCGGCAGCACCGGCGAGCGGGTCGCGCTCGTCACCGCCAGCGGCCGCAGCGTACCGGCTTTGATATACGCGAGCGACGAAGACATGGTGGGAAACATCACCTGCACCTGGCCGCCGAGCAGATCGGTCAGCGCCGGCGCCGCGCTGCGATAAGGCACGTGGAGCATTTTGACGCCGGACATCATTTTGAACAGCTCGCCGGCCAGGTGGGGCGTGGTTCCGTTGCCGCTCGACGCCATGTTGATGCTGCCTGGACTGACTTTGGCATAAGCGATGAACTCAGGGATTGTCCGGGCCGGAACCGATGGATGCACCAGCATGACGTTGGGTTCGCTGCTGAAGCTTGCGACCGCAGCGATATCGCGGATGAAATTGAAATTGAGATTTTCGTAGAGCGTGGCGTTGACCGCGTTCGGGGTCAGCACCACCAGGAGCGCGTAGCCGTCGGCCGGCGCCCGCACGACCGCCTCGGTACCGATATTGCCGGCGGCGCCCGGCCGGTTCTCGATAACGAACGGCTGACCGAGTCGCTCCGACAGCACCTGACCGATGAGGCGTCCCGCGATGTCGGCGCCGCCGGCGGGGGCAAAAGGGACCACCAGACGTACCGGCCGCGCCGGATAATCGAGCGCCGCTGCGGCGCGCGGCAGCGCCTGCAGCGCGGCGGCACCCGCGGCGAGATGCAGGAATTGCCTGCGGCGAATCTTCATGGCGTGCTCAATGCCTTCCCACTGTAATCACGAGATTTCCCAACGCATCGACCTCCATCACATCGCCCGGCATCAGCACCGTGGTCGAGGCATATTCCTCGATCAGAGCCGGTCCCTTGATCCGATTGCCGGCGGCAAGGGCGGCGCGCCGATAAGTCGGCGTCGCATGGAAACGTCCGCCGTAATAGACCGGCCGCTTGCCGCCGAACGCCGCTTGCGCCGGCGCTTTCGAACCGCGGGCAATCTTGCGCTGCGGCGGCTTGCGCATCGCTCCGGTCACGGTGGAGCGCAGACTGACGATCTCGGCGCGCTCCTCGGGCGCCGAGGTGCCGTAGCGCTGCGCGTGCATGTCGTCGAAGTGGCGCTTGATCGCGTTGCGGTCGGCGCGCGTAAAAACCGCCATCGGCAGGTCGACCGTCACCGCATGCTCCTGCCCGACATAGCGCATGTCGACCGCGCGCTTGACCTCGATCCGCTGCGGCTTGACCGACGTGCCCGCGATCGCGTCGCGGCCCTCCTGCTCGAGCGCGCGATAGACCTTTTCGATCTCGCCGAACTTGGCCTCGTCGAGCGGCGTGAACCAGGTGCGCACGAAATCGTAGCGCAGGTCAGAGAACAGCATGCCGAAGGCGGAGAAAACGCCGGGCGCGAACGGCACGATGACCTTGCGCATGCCGATCTCGCGCGCGACCTCGACGGCATGCAAGGGACCGGCGCCGCCATAGGCGAACAGCACGAAATCGCCGGCATCGAAGCCGCGCTCGGTGGTGACGCCTTTGACCGCATAGGACATCGCGGTGGCGGCGATGCGCAAAATGCCGTCGGCGGCCTCGACCGCGCTCATGCCGAGCGGATCGCCGATCCGGCTCTTGAGCGCGCGCTCGGCGGCGGCAACGTCGAGCTTCATCTCGCCGCCGAGGAAGCGGTCCGCGCCGAGCCGGCCGAGCACGAGATTGGCATCGGTCACCGTCGGTTCGGTGCCGCCGAGCCCGTAACAGGCGGGCCCCGGCGCGGCGCCCGCGCTTTGTGGGCCGAGGCGCAGCGAGCCGTCATCGACACGCGCGATCGAACCGCCACCGGCGCTGACCTCGAAAATGTCCATCATCGCGATCTGCACCGGCAGCGCTTTTTCGTAACCGCCGATCAGCGCCGCGCCCGTCGTCAACGCCTCGCCGCGATGGATGACGCCGGCCTTCGCGGTGGTGCCGCCCATATCGAAGGCTATGGCGTTGTCGATCTTGAGCGCGCGGCAGAGCGCCTGCGTGCCGATGACGCCCGCAGCCGGCCCCGATTCCAGCATGCGCACGCATTGGCTCCGCGCCTGATCGGCCTCGTAAAGGCCGCCGGTCGATTGCACGACCAGGAACGACCCGGCAAATCCGGCGGCGCGCATATGAGCGTCGATCTCGCCGATGTAACGGCGGACCTTGGGGCCGATATAGGCGTTGGCGGCGACCGTCGCGCAACGCTCGAACTCGCGATATTCCTGCGACAATTCGTGCGAGGCGGAGACGAACATCTTGGGATGGTTTTTTTCGAGGAT
>Ga0182024_10026080_pt1 | contig 10282 bp, 11 predicted proteins | sample P32metaG_FD_120480 | JGI IMG/M metagenome (GOLD analysis project Ga0182024, IMG submission 120480) | Permafrost microbial communities from Stordalen Mire, Sweden - P3-2 metaG (Illumina Assembly) | ecosystem: Environmental > Terrestrial > Soil > Wetlands > Permafrost | place: Sweden: Stordalen...
GCAACGCCCGGAGATTTGATTCGCGAACCTCTAACAAAGCGTTCTCCGCGTTAAACGAATTAGCCCATCTCAGAACTTCGAGGAGAAGAGCTGTCCCGGCACCCTCCCGTCGAAGCGCGGGAGAAACAGCCAGATTCAATATTTCCAGATCGCCGGCGATCCGGCGCGCCACGAGGAAACCAATCACATGCGCCGCGCGTTCCGCTACCCATCCCGTGTTATGGCCCGCGTCATCGACCGAAGTCAACCCGCGAGCGATGCGCGCGTAATCTTCTTTTGTCCACTGCGCGATTTCACGGCACGCGGACTGAATCGAAAGCACCCCTTCGACGTCGCGGAGCTCAAGGCGGCGAATCTGTAAATCACCCTTACGTATTCTTCCAATTGAGTTCGGCATCGGAGCGGCGAACATAATTTGCAGCAAGCGTAAGTGAATCCGTGAGCCGGCCTCGTTGCGCATGGCGATAGCCCAGTTGACCCACGACCGGGGCGAGAATCGTAGAAACCTGTTCGACTACAAATTGGCCGCGCTTTTCGCCAATTTGCTCCAAGGCTTCTGAAATCACCTCGGGCGTAGGCGTAACAATAGCTACATCCGAATCGCTCGTTTGTTCAAGCACATGCCGCAGAAATTCGGCGGGTGCCATCACGTATTCTTCGCCATCGCGCTTCACGTCCGCCGCGATAGATTCCGGTGGCAGGCGATATAAGCCGCAATAGACTTGGCCCCGCCTCGCATCCAGGACTGCGGCGATATGGCCAACGCGAGAACGCGATTGAGCCGCAATGGCTTCGAGTGTCCCGACGGCAGCAATCGGCTTTCCATAAACTTCTCCCCATCCCTTTGCGGCGGTCAGCCCCACGCGCAATCCGGTGAACGAACCTGGCCCCGCTGCAACCGCAAATAAATCAAAGTGTTCGAGGCCCATGGACAATTCGTGGAGCAAAAATTCAATCTGGCGAAAAATTCGCGAAGAGAAATTTTCGTCGCTGGAGGTGGAGACGACTCCAAGAACGGCCTCGCCTCTGAGTACCGCAACACTACCGGCGCGAGAGGACGTATCAAGAGCAAGAATCAGCACGAGACGATTGTAGGGCAATTCCTGGGCCAAACCCGAAGAAAGCAGGCGTTTTTCCCCCGATTTAATGCTGTATAAAACAGTGGGAATTGCTTGACCTTATACGTGCATGTGCCTAAACTCCTAATATGCAGTTCGGGGAGGGCACTTCGACTTATGGACTTTAAGCTAGGCGAAAAAGTCGTTTATCCGAACCACGGTGTAGGTTTTATCGAACAGATCAGTCACGGTTATGTGAACGGCAAATCGGAACGCTTCTATATGCTCAAAATATCATCCAGTGGATTAAAAGTCATGGTCCCCCAGTCGAATGCGGAAAGCGTTGGACTACGGCCGGTAATCCGCTCCACCCAGGCGGGCGAAGTTCTTTCGTTTTTGGAGAAAGGCCGCTCGACTTCGCATCATGACTGGAAACACCGCTTCAAAGAAAATTCAGACCGGATGCGCACGGGATCGTTGATGGAGGTCGCCGCGGTTCTAAAAGGCCTCGTGGCGTTGAGCCGCACGAAACCGCTCTCATTCCGGGAAAAGAAAATGCTCGAACGCGCGAAGTATCTGCTTGTAAGCGAACTGGCAACGGTACGGAACACTTCGGAGCAAAGCGTCGAAGGCAACATCGTCCGTGCGTTAGCTAAAGCCAAACTGCAGATGCCGGAGACTGCGCCCCTGCCCGAGTAGTTTCTTCGAATTGAGTTGCTCTGCCGGGCGCGACCATGCAGGTTGCGCCCGCTCTTACGACCCTAAATCCACCCAATTCACCGTTTCAATCTAATTTCGTTCAAAGCCAAGCTATTCGGGAGCGTACCCAATGTAGGCGCGAAAGAGAAGCATTTCCATACCCCCTATTACTGTATAATCCGCGCTATTACTTTAGTGTCCGCCGACACCTCAAGCAGCCCTGCGCGGGACGCCTTCACTCCCGGTCCACGCCGGCATTTTCTGCGAGTCGCGCTGTGCGTGGCTGCGATCGCGAACGCGCTCGTCCCGGCGGTGTTCTTTTTCGAATACACACTTCTTTGGCCAGACGTCCACGCGCGACCGCGCCCTCGTCACGGCCGTTGTAATGGCCGAGTACGCGATTGCCTTTTTGCTCATTCTTCTGCACGCCAACGTGGGCTTGGCAAGCGGCTACGCCGTAGCCACTGCCGCTATCGTCACGTTGGGTTCGGCCGTACTCACTTTCCTGATCGTGGATCTTGCCGGTTGGGATTGGAACGCGCTTTACGCGGGAATTATAGGCTTGGCGGGATTTGCCTTCGCCGTCTTGTCCAACGCTGTTTTTCTTCTTGCCGGCATCCGTTATGCTCGCGCCATCCACCCGCGCCTGCACCTCGGCGGCTTCTTTCTCGGAATCGCCGCATCCATCGCTCTTCTCTTTCTCTACGCACGCATTTTGGAGTAGCGTTGCCGTTCGACGGAGCGCCGGGTGCGGGAGCTTTCGCAACCCTTGCACCTCTGCGTACCGCGAATCGGTCCGGGAACTGACCTTATCCTTCTTTCCCTGCGGGCGAATCTGCCCCAATGGGCATATTTCGCATTCTGGAAACTGTTTGCTCGCGAACCGGCAAATGCCCGGGCTTCCCCTTTAGAATTTAATGGGAGATCCCGGAACGCGGCCACTCTAACAAAGACTAGCCGCGAGGGCCCCAGAGGCAAACAGATGGCACTCGAAACGGCAAACCGGCAACCTGCCAAGCCCTTCCTCACGCCGGAGGAGCAGGAACTCGCACGCAAACGCGACGAGCAAAATGCCCTCGAAAGCGAATTGGCGGAGTGCGAATTGCGTGCGGCAAACTTGAGAGCTGAACTCCGCGCATTCGAACAGCGCTATTTGCATGTCGTCGGACTGCGATATGCCGAACTCGACGAACTGAAGGCTCAGGTGGTGGAAAGGACTGCGGCCGAAAACGCGGCAAGCGACGTTTTGCGGAAAGCTGCTCGCCAAGCACGCACGCGGGCGGACGAAACCAAGTCAATGGCGGGAGACGAAGGCCCGAAAGAACCGGAGGCGTTTGTTTCCTCGCCCGAGATGAAGCGCCTGTACCGGGAGGTCGCAAAGCGCATCCATCCTGACTTGACCTCCGACGACGCGGATCGTAAGAAGCGGCAGCAACTGATGATGGCGGCGAATGAAGCCTACGAGCGCGGCGACGAATCGCAACTTGCGAGAATTCTCACGCAGTATGAGTTCAGCCCCGAGGCTGTGAAGGGTGAGGGGGCGGCTTCCGAACTGGTCCGCGTGATTCGGAGAATCAGCCAGGCGCGCAATCGAATCGAGGAGATCGAAGGTGAAATACAGGAATTGAGCCGGTCTGACCTCTACCAGCTGAAAGCGCGGTTGGTCGAAGCGGAAACAATCGGTCGCGATGTACTGAAGGAGATGGCCAAGAAAGTGGACGCGCAAATCGCGGAGGCGAAGAAGCGCTTGCAGGAGAGAGTGCCTGCGTGAGGCTTTTGTCTGATCGCAACAGATGATTGCAACAGCTGAAGGCAATTCCGGGTGAATCCTTCGGAAAGTATAGGAAGCATCGAGAACCGTGACTAAACAGATCGTGCATTCGCCGTCGCAAGGACTTGCGGTGCGCTCCGCGACGCTCGTCGCAAGAGGCTTGTGCGACCTGACGCGCAACTCGAACTGGGTCACGAAGAAGCTATTCGAAGGGCGCTCGTCACAAGTCGCCTTCTCCTCAACCGGGCAGGTCTGCGCAATCGCGCCACCGCCGGCGGCACCGGACCTATTGCTCTACGACATTGAAGGTAACCAGGCGGTTCAGACCCTTGCAGTTCCAAGCGCCGGCCTCACGCCATCTGCTGACGGGCGAGCGGCATTCGCATTTTCGCCGACGGCCCGGCACATCGTAGCCGCTTCGACAGCATGGCAATCCCGGCTGCACATTCTGGATTGCCGGAACAACACGTTGCTCGGCGCGTTCGGGCATTTCTCCGCCCTGCCGCGATGGCTAGCATGGTCGAATACCGAAAAGTATCTTGCTATGGCGACCGCGGACGCTAAAAGCTCCGTGGTGCGGTTATGGCAGGCGACAGAAAATCCTGTGATCTTCGCAGGAGAGCCGTTGAGCACAACTGGCGCGTCGGCCTCGATGGAGCGCCAGACTTATGAAGCGGAGTTCGGAGACGAAGGGGCGTTTTCAGGTTATGGATGCACCGTATTCGGCCCCGATGACAAATCGCTCGCAACCGTCGTTGAATTTAAGGGAGACTGGGCGGACGATTCCATTCTATTGATAAGCGTGCCCTCCCTGGAAAAGCAGAATGCCCATTCCGCGCGCGGACACATCACTGACCTGACATGGACACCCGATAGCAATCAGATCGTCTATTGCGCCTCAGGACAGGCATATCGCCTTGCAATCAACACAAATGACGCTGAAGAACTGCCTTTTGGAGCCGAAATGTGCGCACATCACCCGGAATTGCCGTTGTGTGTCTGTTTTAGCTCGTGGGTAAAGGGTTCGTCGCAAGGCCGGCTGTTCCTTGTCGATATGAATCGTCTCAGCGTTTACGATGAGCGCGAAGCGGAGGACATTGGTGATTTACGCTGGAGCCTTGATGGGACGAAGGCCTTTGCTATCGCGCGCGATGGCATTGCCTATGTCTACGAACCATCCGTCATATAACCTTCGCCGGAGCAACCTAGTGATAATCCCGGGACCGAATCAAGCCAAGCGTCAAATGGAAACAACGGCCGAATCAACCCAGCCAAGGGCCAAATAAATCCGATGGCGAATGTAAACCCAAGGTCCAATCACCCGAGAGGAAGATTCGCCTCCGCGTTGAGCGTCAGGTCCGCGTAATCTCCGGTGAGGAAACGAGGGTAGCCAGCCGCGGCGATCATGGCCGCGTTGTCCGTCGAGAGCGCCCTGCTGGGAAAATAAACATCCAGGCCGAGCTCTTTGCCCTCCGTTTCGAAGGCGCGCCGGAGTTCGCTATTCGCGGACACGCCACCGGAGACAAGCACCGTACGTGCGTCGTGCTGCCTGGCTGCGTTGAACGTGCGCGCCACTAGGTCGCTCACGACTCCGCGCTGGAAGCTCGCAATCAAATCGAGCGTTGACGGACTGGAAAGCGCGCGCAAAGAATCCGCGCCGCGTTCGCCCCGCGAAAGGGCCGCACGTCGGGCGTCAATCTCCGCTTGGAGCTGCGGATTTCGGCGCAGGTAATAAAGCACGGCGGTCTTGATTCCGCTGAAGCTGAAGTCCAAGGCATTTCCTTTTATCTTGGGCTCAGCGAAGCGGATGGCCTGCGGGTTTCCGTGGACGGCCAGACGGTCGATAATCGGGCCGCCGGGATAGCCGAGTGCGAGCATTCGCGCGACTTTGTCGTAGGCTTCCCCAGCGGCGTCGTCACGCGTGCCACCGACGCGAGCGTACGAAAATCGGCTGGCGCCGTTCGTCCCTTCCCTTTTCACGTGATAAAGAACGGTATGGCCGCCTGAAACAATCAGACAGATAGCAGGCCATTGAGGAGAACGCCCAGCGGAATGCGCCTCAAGAAGCACCGCATGAACGTGGCCTTCGAGGTGATTGACGGCAATGAGCGGTTTTCCGAGCCCCTGGGCGAGAACCTTGCCGTAGGTCACACCCACGAGCAACGCGCCAATCAGCCCGGGGCCTTTCGTCACGGCGATCGCATCCACGTCGCGAAGGGAGACGCCGGCCTGCTCAATCGCTTCGCGCACAACGGGCACGATCTGCCGAAGATGCTCGCGCGAGGCAATCTCCGGAACGACCCCGCCGTACTTGCGGTGAATTCCCACCTGCGATGCGACAACGTTCGAAAGAATGCGGCGACCATCGGCGACAACCGCGGCGGCCGTTTCGTCGCAGGAAGATTCGATTCCGAGGATGAGATTTTCCCGTGCGTCCAAGCGCGGATCACCGGCACAGCAGAAATATGACTTAGGATCCTATGGTAGCATGGGCACACAGTCCCAATCGGCAATCAAGATTCGCTTGCCCGTCGTTTATATTCATTTATATTTAACCGAGCGGTGTCCGGAAATGTGTTGAGAAGCGCTGCGAACGGCAAGTTAGACTAAATTCTATCCGGCTAACCTGGATTCTGCTCCCAGGAGCCGCGCGCGAAAGATCCCACAAAAATGAGCGATAAAGTGAAGCGAGTGAGAAAAGCAGTGCTGCCCGTGGCCGGGCTCGGAACGCGCTTCCTGCCGGCAACGAAGGCATTGCCCAAAGAAATGCTGCCCGTCGTTGACAAGCCGCTGATTCAGTACGCGGTGGAAGAGTGCTTCGCATCGGGTATCGAGCACATTATTTTCGTCACCAGCCGGCATAAGAGTGCGATCGAGGATCACTTCGATCTGGCGCCCGAGCTCGAGCAATTCCTGGAAGCTCGCGGCAAGCCGGATCAAGCGAAGATCGTCCGGGAGATCAGCGGCGGATTGCATTTCAGCTATACGCGGCAAAGCGAAGCGCTCGGTCTCGGCCATGCGGTTCTCTGCGCTGCCGAACTGGTGGGCGATGAGCCGTTCGCCGTGCTGCTGGGTGACGTGATCATGGATGGCACGGTGCCGGCGACGCGCACATTGATCGACATCTACGAGGCGACCGGAAAGGGCGCCATTCACGTAGAGGAAGTGCCGCGCGAACGGCTTCATTTCTACGGCATCATCGATGCGACACCGGCAAAAGAGGCCCGCTGGGGCGACCGGCTGCTGCGCATCAACGACCTGGTTGAAAAGCCGAGCGCGGACAAAGCTCCGTCCAATCTGGGCGTCACAGGGCGCTACGTGCTGCCGCCCGAAATATTTGATCTGCTCGCCGAAACGAAAGCCGGCGCGGGAGGAGAAATTCAGCTCACGGATGGACTTCGAGCGCTCGCTCACGGCGCGGGCCTATGGGCATACATCTACGAAGGCAGAACTCATGATGCGGGAGATAAGCTGGGCTTTCTGAAAGCAACCGTGGAAATCGCGCTGAAGAATCCCAAATTCGGCGATGAGTTTCGGTCTTACTTGCGCGGGCTCAAACTCTAGAACATTGCACGTTCAGGCATGCAGTTCGTGCTGGCGGCATTCGTCATCAGCGAAAGAAAATGCTCACACTGACACGTGCGCCGGTCACGACGTCACTTTTTCTTCTTGGCGCTTCCTTTGTCACCCGAGGATTTCGATTCGGACGCCCTGTTTTCAGAGGTTTTGGAATCAGACGACTTGGAATCGGAACTTTTGGAATCCGACGTTTTGGCCTCCGCGGATTTATCCGAAGGTTTCGCCGATCCGTCGCCCGAACCCTCGTTCGCCGGAGTCCCCGATTTCTTCCCGGCGTAATCGGTGACATACCAACCCGATCCTTTGAATTGGATGGCAGGCGCGGCGAACATCCGTTCGGCCTTGCCGCCGCAATGCGGACACTTCTTTGTTTCCGAAGCCGAAAAACCTTCGATCTTCTCAAAACGCTTTCCACACTTTACGCACTTGTACTCGTATAGCGGCAATGCGGGAACTCCCCTCACGCGGAATCAGCCGACAGAAAATAGTAGCATGCTTGCGCTTTCCGGTGCGGACCGAACACCGGAAGAAAGTGCTAGACTACCCTCCGCTGGAACGCCACCCAAAAAGCCGAATGGCCGACATGAGAACTAAACCGACTAAAACAGCGGAAACGGGAGCGGGGTGTCTGTACATCGTTGCAACACCCATCGGAAACCTTGAAGATATCACCCTGCGCGCGCTTCGCATTTTGAAAGAGGTGGACATGATCGCCTGCGAAGACACGCGCCAGACGCTGAAACTGCTCTCCCACTTCGAAATTCAAAAACGGCTCGTCAGCTATCACGAACACAACGAAATCACGCAAGCGCCCGAAATTGTGATCGAGCTCGAGCAGGGCGCGAAATTCGCGCTCGTGAGCGACGCGGGCACTCCGGCGATTTCCGATCCGGGCTACCGGCTCGTAAGTCTCTGCTTACGGCATGGAATCAATGTCGTTCCAGTGCCGGGAGCTTCGGCGTTTGTTGCCGCGCTGGCGGCATCCGGAATGCCTGTCGATGAGTTTACATTCATCGGATTCCTACCCTCGCGCCAGGCGGAACGCCGCAAGGCGCTTCGAACACTGGCAGCAGAACCCCGTACCATCGCGCTCTATGAAGCGCCGCACCGGCTGCTCGATACGCTCGAAGATGCGCTCGAAATTCTGGGGAATCGGCCCGCGGTAATCGCAAGGGAAATCACGAAGGTGTATGAAGAGTTCGTGCGCGGGCATATCGAAGATCTGGTTGCCGCCGTCAGAAAAAAATCACCGCGTGGAGAAATCACATTGCTGATCAGTCCGGGCGACGGGCGGGAGACGAACGTCGCAAGTTCGGCGAACACGGCGCCGCTGGCCCGGCGTGTCGAGGAAATCATGAAAGAGAGTGGTGCGGATCGCAAGGCGGCGCTAAAGCAGGCGGCGAAGGAACGCGGACTCACGAGGCGCGAAGCGTACAAACAGCTTCTGGTCACCAGAGATGAGTAAAGGGCGTGGCGAGTAAACGGCACGACGAAGAAAAGCTCGCGAAGATTAAAGCGAGCGGCGAATAGAAGCTATCCCTCCGTAAATTGCATTCCAGAAGGAACCACAGAAGGTCACTCTGCGGAACAAACCGCCGTTGAAGCGAAGAATTCGTCGACGCGATCCAGAATTTCGGCCGTGGTGCGCGAGTGATGAACCGACTGCCGGAGGTCGCCGCCATTGCGAATACCATGGGTAAACAAAGTGGCAAATTGCTTCATTTTCCCGATTGCGTCGGGCATGCTCGCGGCGATCAGACTGCGGAAATATTCGGAAAGCAGCTTGTAGCGGTCGAGATCGGTCGGCTCCGTGTAGACACCCGTAGCAACGTAGTCCGCAATCTGGCGAAAAATCCACGGGTTCGAAGCCGCGGCGCGGCCGACCATCGCGGCGTCGCAGCGAGTTTCTTCGAACATGCGCACGGCATCCTGCGGCGCGCGGATATCCCCGTTGCCGATCACGGGAATTTGCACGGATTCTTTCACGCGCCGTATCACGTCCCAATCCGCCGACCCGGCATAGCCCTGCATGCGCGTGCGAGGGTGCACGGCGATCGCTTCGATGCCGACCTGTTCGGCCATCCGCGCCACATCGACCGCGACGATATTGTTTTCGTCCCAACCGGAGCGAATTTTGATCGTGAGAGGAATGCGAACGGCAGCGCGAACGGCTCGAAGAAGCTTTTCGAGGAGGGGCAAATCGCGCAACAAGCCGGAACCGCCGCATTTCACCACTTTTTTTACGGGACACCCGAGATTGATGTCCACCTGATCGAAGCCAAGATCCTCCGTAAGAGCCGCGGCCGAAGCCATCACCTGGGGATCGGCGCCAAAGATCTGCGCGGCAATGGGACGCTCGTCCTCATCGAAATAGAGATAGCGAAGCGTGCGCGCGGCGTTTCGCGTCAGGCCTTCGGCGCTGGTGAATTCAGTCATGATCAAACCGCAGGGTCCAAGAGAGCGAATCACACGGCGAAACACCGTATCGGTGACGCCCGCCATCGGGGCGAGAATCGTCGCCGGGCGGATCACGTTATTTCTAATTTTGATTTCAGCGGGAATCATTTCGTCTCGGAAACTTGCGCTTCGACGGGAAACGATATCACGGCCCCGTCGGACGACCCAGGGCTGACAGGTACGCCGGGTGCGCTGCCAAGATGCGCCGGTGCCACGGAAACCGGGGAAGAAGCGGCAGCGCCTGCCGCCGCGGCCCGCGAATGAGCGATTGCGCCAAGATGCGCGAGGAGCACCTCTTTCGATCCACCAAAAAAATTCGAGAGGACTTGAGCAAGTGCCTGCGAGCGCGCCTGCTCCGCGGTGAGATTCGGCCGGTAGACATAGGCGCGATTCACCTTGTGGCGTTCGACGACTCCTTTGCGAGCGAGCCGGTCCATGATGGTCATGATCGTAGTGTAAGCGCGCGGAAGCCGCTCCGCCAAACGATCCCGAATGTCGCGAACGGTGCCCTCGCCCATGGGCCAAAGCGTGTTCATGCAATCGAGTTCAAGCGGGGCAAGGTCCAAAAGCGCGCGGCGCGGGGAACGCATTTTTCCTTTTGTCTCATTTGCTGGAAGGACAACCGGCTCATGCATGTCGAATCGTACCTTTAGCCTTTTCCGGAGGAGTCATTCGCACCGGAGGAAACCTGCGAAGAGCGTCCAGCGGCCGATTCGCC
>Ga0182024_10026081_pt1 | contig 10282 bp, 9 predicted proteins | sample P32metaG_FD_120480 | JGI IMG/M metagenome (GOLD analysis project Ga0182024, IMG submission 120480) | Permafrost microbial communities from Stordalen Mire, Sweden - P3-2 metaG (Illumina Assembly) | ecosystem: Environmental > Terrestrial > Soil > Wetlands > Permafrost | place: Sweden: Stordalen...
CGGCGCCCATGATCTGGCTGAGAACCGTCTGACCGGAGCGCGGTTGAATGTGGAAATGCACTGCGAGAACGGCGAGGCCGATCAGCATGACCCCGAGAAGCACGCCGAGCAGCATCTCGGTGCGTTTGGCGGTCCGCTGGCGCGGCTCCTCGAATAGCGGCACGCCGTTGGCGATCGCCTCTACCCCGGTGAGGGCAGTGCACCCGGCGGCGAATGCCTTGAGTACGAGAAGGATGCTGACGGTTTCGAGCGCGTGGTTCGGCGTGAGGAGACGGCCGGGCTGGGGCACATGGGCCGCCAGTGGGTGGATGAGCCCGACCGCGATGATGGCGAGCAATCCCACGATGAAGACGGCGGTCGGCAAGAGGAAAGCCCGGGCGCTCTCGCCGAGGCCGCGCAGGTTCAACAGGGTGACGACAGCGAGAATGCCCAGGCACAAGGGGACCGTGAGCGAGCTCAGCCTCGGGAAGGCGGACGTCAGCGCGCCCACGCCGGCGGCGATGGAGACCGCAACGGTGAGCGTGTAGTCGACGATGAGCGAAGCCGCCGCCAGGTCGCTCCAACCCTTGGGCAGGTTTGCCCTCGACACCGCGTAGGCACCGCCACCGTCCGGATAGGCGTCGATGACCTGCCGGTAGGAGAAGATGAGGATCGCCAAGAGGCCGACAATTGCGAGGGTCTCGTCGAACACGAGGTGGATGGCGCCTGCGCCGGCGACGGCGAGCACGACGACGATCGCCTCCGGGCCGTAGGCAACCGAGGTGAGGGCATCGAGCGACAAGGCCGGAAGGCCTTCGAACGAGCTGATCTGTGTCTTCGAGACCTCTCGGGAGCGGAGGGGGCGCCCGATCAGGAGCCGCCATGTCGAAGCGGTGCGGCTGGGTTTCTGTGGTTCGTCCTCGGACAGCTCACATGGTTCGAGGCTCACCGCCGCATGCTATTGACCCATACGGCTCAGTGGCGGTTCGCCACGCCCGCCCACGGTGATTCGGCCTCCGGTCAGCCGGTAGTTCAGTCGTGCAGGAGCGGCTTGTAGCGCAGGCGATGCGGCTGATCGGCGTCGATGCCGAGGCGCCGCTTGCGGTCGGCCTCGTAGTCACTGAAGTTGCCCTCCCACCAGCGAACCTCGGACTCACCCTCGAAGGCGAGGACATGGGTGGCGATCCGGTCGAGAAACCATCGATCGTGACTGATCACGACAACGCATCCGGGGAAGCCGAGCAGGGCGTCTTCGAGGGCACGAAGCGTGTCGACGTCGAGGTCGTTCGTCGGCTCGTCGAGGAGCAGGACGTTCCCGCCTTTCTTCAGGACCTTCGCCAGCTGGACCCGGTTGCGCTCGCCGCCGGAGAGCTGCCCCACACTCTTTTGCTGATCGCTGCCCTTGAAACCGAAGCTCGCCACATACGCCCGCCCGTGCAGCTCGCGGTTGCCCACGACGATCCGGTCGACCCCGCCGGTGATCTCGTCGAAGACGGTCGCATCGGGCGCGAGCTCGTCCCGGGACTGTTCCACTGAGGCGAGCACGACGGTCGCTCCCAACTCGAGTGTCCCTGCGTCCGGCTCCTCCTCGCCGAGGATCATCCGGAACAGTGTCGTCTTGCCCGCCCCGTTCGGGCCGATGACGCCGACGATGCCGCCGGGAGGCAGCAGGAATGACAAACCGTCGATCAACAACCGGTCCCCGAACCCTTTGACGAGCCCGTCGGCTTCGACGACGCGATCGCCGAGGCGGGGCCCGGGAGGAACGGTGATCTCGAACCGGTCGGAGCGGCGCTCGGCCGCCTCGGCTTCTGCGACGAGGTCGTTGAACGCATTGATGCGGGCCTTGCCTTTGCTCTGGCGGGCCCGGGGAGACATCCGGATCCACTCGAGCTCCCTCTGCAGGGCCTGCTGACGGGACCGGTCGACCTTCTCCTCACGAGCGAGCCGGGCTTGTTTCTGCTCGAGCCACGACGAGTAGTTGCCTTCCCAGGGGATGCCGGCACCTCGGTCGAGCTCGAGGATCCAACCAGCCACGTTGTCGAGGAAGTACCTGTCATGTGTCACGGCGACCACGGTGCCCGCGTAGTCCTGCAGCGTGCGCTCCAACCAAGCGACTGACTCGGCATCGAGGTGGTTCGTGGGCTCGTCGAGGAGAAGCAGGTCGGGCTTGGACAGCAAGAGGCGGCAAAGGGCCACTCGCCGGCGCTCGCCGCCCGAGAGCGTGGCCACGGCGGCATCACCGGGTGGACAGCGCAGGGCGTCCATGGCGATGTCGAGCGTTCGCTCGAGGTCCCAGGCGCGGGCGGCGTCGATCTTGTCCTGCAGGTCCGCCTGCTCGGCGAGCAGTGCGTCGAAGTCGGCGTGCGGCTCGCCCATGGCTGCGCACACGTCGTTGTATCGGTCGAGCAGTCCCTTGGCCTCGGCTACTCCTTCGGACACGTTGCCGGCAACGTCCTTGTCCGCATCGAGCTGGGGCTCCTGGGCGAGGAACCCGACGCTGAAACCGGCTGTGAGCCGCGCCTCTCCGGTGAAGCCGTCGTCCTCGCCGGCCATGATCCGCAACAGCGACGACTTTCCGGAGCCGTTCGAGCCGATGACCCCGATCTTGGCCCCCGGGTAGAAGGAGAGGTTGATGCCTTTCAGCACCTCACGGTCCGGCGGGTAGTAACGCCGCAGATCCCGCATGGTGTAGATGAACTGAGCCGTCATGGCGAACAGTGTGGTGCAGACGGCGGGGCACCGCGACGGCTCGAGTCGTTGCCCGCGTTGCCGAGCCACCCGCCGTGCAGCCGCCCGGCGCCGCCTATGCCGGACGGGCGACGACGAGGAGCGACCCCCTTGCGCCGGCGTCCCGCCCGACCTGCGCGGCGTGCGGCTCGATGTGCGTGGCGTCCCGCGGGAGCGGCCCGGCGTGCTCGATGTGCCAGCCCGCGCGTGTCAGGAGCGCAAGGTGAGCGCCGGCAGGAAGGATCGTCCGCCACGGCTCGTTCATTGCAGAGCGGCGCCGGCTGTTGGCGATGACCACCGCCTGCTCGGAGTCCACGCCGTCGCGATGGACGGCAAGGCTGGCGGCGAGCGTGCTCCGGGGTGCGGCCCGCGAGCGGAGGGCCCCGAGGAGTCGAGCGATGGTACGCGGGTCGAGGTAGACCAGCAAGCCTTCACAGATGAAAAGGGAAGATGCGTCGCCGTCGTGGCCGGCTGTGGCCAAGGCCGCGCCGGCGTCGTCGAGACGGAAGTCGGCGGGCAGGAGGGCGAGGCGCTCCCGATCACGCTGGATGCTTCCGAGGCGCTTGGCTTTGTCGCCTTGAGTGGTGGGATGGTCGAGCTCGAAGTAGCGGACGCCAGGGGAAGCGAACCGTAGCGCCCGGTCGTCGTAGCCGGCACCGAGGATGACGATCTGGCTCGTGCCCGCCGATATGGCTGCAAGGACCTGGTCGTCGAAGAAACGAGTCCGCGCTTCCAGATCCGGGCGCTGCCAACCCGCCGGCAGCGGAGGCATCCCGCTGCACAGACGACTCTGGGCATCGGGGTCCCCCTCTGGTGTATGCGGCCGCCTCAGCTGCGCCCGCGTGAGAGCCACCAGCTGGCTCGTCCTCGACGGTTGGTCGTCGTCAGCGAGCACCTGCCCGCAGGAGGCCGAGCTGACGACCGCTCCGACCGTCGGTTTGCTGAGCTCGCTATCCATTGTGGGTGTCCGCGTCAGGGACGTGACCGGCGGCGTCGTGGCCACGGCCAGCCTCGATCAGCGCTGCCAGCGTGGCGCGGGCATGGGCGACGTACTCGACGCCGACCAGGGTGCTGACCTCCGAGTCGACGAGCTCCACGGCGGCTCTCACAACCGAAGCAGCCATGTGGCCGCGCTCGGTGAGCGTTACCGTCAGACGCCGGCGGTCCTCGGGGTCGGGGGCACGATGGAGGTAACCACGCATGACTATGGTGTCGACGAGCTGGCCGGCTGCCTGCTTGGACACGCCGAGCTCCTGGATGATCTCGCTGAGTGGTGACCCGTTGCGAGCGATTCCACCGATCACGTAGGCGCCGTTGCGCGGGAGGTCGTCACACCCAGCGTCGGACAAGGCGTCTCTGACGGCCGATCGATAGGTGCTCCGCGCAGCCCGGAGCAGCGCCGGGAAGGCAACTTCGTCGTACCACCTCGTGTGCTCGGGCATGCGCTCAGATTATGGACAATTGTCAAGACAGTCAACCGTCGGGACTAATGATAATGGGGGTTCCAAAGACGTCACTTGCCGCGTTCGGAACCGACGCCCACAAAACTGGAGTGACTCCAATAAGAGAGTATGTAATACTTAAACTCGGAGGTCGGATGTGTCGTCTCAGTCTCTCGGGTCGTCTCAGTCGGTCGAACAGCTCACAGCGGCCCTGCGCTCTGCAGGCCTGAGAGTCACCGCCGCTCGCCTCGGCGTGCTGCAAGCCCTGCAGCAGCGGCCCCACGCCGACACCGACACCGTCATGCGCCTCGTGCGCGCCGAGCTCGGCTCGGTGTCGCCCCAGGCCATCTACAACGTCCTCGCCGCACTTGTCGAGACCGGCTTGGTCCGGCGTATCGAGCCGGCCGGATCGCCGGCGCTCCACGAGCTGCGCGTCGCCGACAACCACCACCACGTCGTGTGCCGGCGATGCGGTGCCACCGCCGACGTCGACTGCGTCGTAAACCGGCGACCGTGCCTCACCCCATCTGAGGCCCACGGCTACCTCCTCGACGAGGCGGAGGTCACGTTCTGGGGTCTCTGCCCTTCCTGCCAGGAGTCACCTTCCGTCGACATCCCGATGCGGGGAGGTTCCTCACATCGGCGATGAAGAGGTCTCATGAGGTTTCATTGGAGCGCGCATCGAGGGGTCGTCGCGATCGCGATATCGGTGGCCGCGGCCGTTGTGGTGTCGGCGTGTGGTTCGTCAAAGGCGGTGTCAACGACGACAACCGCGAAGGGCGGATCGTCGTCGACGAGCACGCTGCAACCAACCACCACGCAATCGACCACGACGACCACTGTCCCTGTCCCGAGCTCGACGGCCTGCACGCAGGCGCACGTGCTCGACGCCTGGCCGCTCAGGCAGCTCGCCGACCAGACCATCGTGTTCCCGGCCGAGGAGACCGACGTGCTGGCGGCCATCGGTGCGGCCAGGGCCGGCTACGGCGGCATGATCCTGTTCGGGACGACCGCCCCGAGTGACCTCGGCTCTGAGCTCGCGACTCTGCGATCAGAGGTGCCGGGTCGTCTCGGTTTCATCGTGATGACCGACGAGGAGGGTGGCGGCGTGCAGCGCATGGCCAATCTCGTCGGCTCGATGCCCTGGGCCTCACAGATGGGCGCCACGATGAGGCCATCCGGGATCGAGGCCCTGGCGCACTCGGTGGCGGCCCAGATGCTCGCCAACGGCGTGAACATGGACCTCGCTCCGGTCCTCGACGTCGACGGCAGGGCGGTGGAGCCCGGCCAGCAGGATCCCGACGGGTTCCGCTCCTTCAGCGGCACCACGTCGGTCGTCGCGGCTGACGGCGTGGCCTTCATGCAGGGCATGATCAGGGCCGCCGTCGTCCCGGTCGTCAAGCACTTTCCGGGTCTCGGCGGCGTGAGCCAGAACACCGACGACGGCCCTGCTTGGACACTGCCCTGGTCGACGCTCGAGAAGGTGGCGCTGCCGCCCTTCGCGGCCGCCATCGCCGCCGGAGCGCCCGCCGTCATGGTCTCAAATGCCCGCGTGCCGGGCTTGACCACGTTGCCGGCGTCGTTGTCGGCCCGCCTCGTCACCGGCGAGCTGCGGGAGACCCTCGGCTTCAAGGGCCTCATCGTCACCGACTCGCTCTCGGCCGGGGCGATCGAGGACCCCCCGTTGTCGCTCTCGGTCCCGAACGCCTCCGTCGAGGCGCTCGAGGCCGGCAACGACATGGTGCTATTCGGCTCGACGGGCACCACGAGCGGCGACCTTGCCCTTGCCGCCAGCACCGCCAACGCCGTCGTAGCGGCGGTGACCTCCGGCGCCCTTACGAAGAGCCAGCTCGTGAACGCCGCTGCCGAGGTGCTTGCCGCCAAGAAGGTCAACCTCTGCGCCGGTTAGGCGAGCCCGGGCGCTGCGGAGCCCGCCATGCCGCTTGACGGCATACTGCCTGACCGGCCACCTCTCGTCATCGCGTGGGTTGCAACGTCGCCTTGGGTGCAGACTGGATGCGATGGCTCCCTCGTCCAGTGACGACGTGCTTGACGAGGCCTACGAACGGCTGTTCCCGTATGGACCGGAGTTCGACGGCTACCTCTCCAACCATGGGCCGATGGTGGTCGAGGTATTGGAGCGACGCGGTCGGCCAGAGGCCACCCACGCTTGGCTCGACGCCTACACGAGGCGCCTCGAACCTGCGCCTTCGATGCGCTTCGCGATCGCGCGGGACGAATGGCGCGAGGCGCTCGGTGACCCGAAGCGGGTCGGTGACTGGCTGAGCTTCTTTGATGTGGGGCTACGTGAGCGACCATGGCGCGACGTTCTCGTCGAATGGTGGCCGCGCCTCGCGCCCGGCGCCGTGGCGTCAGCCACCCATGGGCTCATTCGTACAGGACACGCCCTCCGCTCCCTCGAGATCAAGGAGACCGCGTCGCGCGTGCGAGAGCTTGGTGTGGCGCTCGGGTACTGGGCGGCCCGCTTCCAGCCGTTGCCCGCTGCCGGCCGGCCGGTGGGGGATCTGGGTCCAGCGGAGGTCCTCGCGCGACTCCCCCGAATCGCGGATCCCAATGGCGGCGCGGCGACGCGGGTGTCGCAGCTGACGGGCAACTTCCCTTGGGCGGACGCACTGTCGGCCCGGCGCCCACCTGTCGACCCTCAGCATGTGCCAGCGGAGCTGGACGCCTTGTCCGAGGCGGCCGTGGTCCAATATCTCCACTGCGGGCGTGCCGATCCGGTGATGCTCGTGCATGCTGCCACGGCTCCGGCGGCTGCGGCGGCAGCCCTGCAGTCGCTGCCGGTTGATCTGTGGCGGCTCACATGGGAGGAGGCTTGGAAAGCCAGTGCCGCCATCACCGCCTGCTACGCCGTCACCGCCACGGACTCGCTCGGGCCTCTTCCTTCGCTCACAGCCGACGAAGTACTCAGCCGTGCCGTCGAGAACGGTGACGAGCATCTGATCAAGTTCACTGATGCCGCCCTTCTCGCCAACCAGCGCGGTTCTGCTGCTGCGCTCTCGGCCGCCGGTCACGCTGTGTCGCTCTTCCAGTGAGCCGAGGCGCCTGACAGAGGTCGAAAAGCCCGCGTCGACCCACGTTCGGCGTGAGGCGACGATGATGTCGACTGTGCAACAGACCGAGCTTCCCGGGCGGTCCGTGACCCTCGTCGTCGTCACCGGAGACGGTCGGCTGCTCGGCGCAATGGAACCGTTCGACGTCGCGACGCCGTGGTGGCAGGACGTCGCGCCAATAGTGGAGCGGATCCCGGGCATCGCCGTCCTCCGCATGCTCGAAGTCGAGCCGGCGCCCGGACTCATGATCGGCGGCCGCGTCACCTATCTCGTCGAACCGCTGGACGACTCCTCCGGCGAGGGCGATCTGGGCCCGCTACTCGGGTGGGGTGGCACCCTCATGGCGGACCCGTTGCGCATGCCTTGGGCACACCCGGGCGGCCCGGCAGCCGACCTCGAGTGGGCTGCCGACCGGATCCAGATCACGGGCCCACCCCTCCAGCAGCGCACCTGGAACCTTTCGGCGATCTGGTCGCTGCCGACCAACGATGGTCGCGTCTGGATGAAATGCCTTCCGCCGTTTTACCGCCACGAACCGGCTGTTCTGAGACTGCTCTCGGACCAGCGCGTCCCGCGACTGTTGGCGGCGGGCCGCCACCGGATGTTGCTGGCCGATCTCCCCGGCGAGGACGGGTACCACGCATCACTCCAAGCTCGCCGGGTGCTCATCGACCTGCTGATCGACCTCCAGATCTCGACGATCGACCGGATCGGCGAGTTCGAGGCCGTCGGGGTTCCTGACGGGCGGTGGGCGCCGCTACTTGCGGCCGCAGAGGCGGTGATACTGCGCCGGGCGCCAGACGACACGGTGCTCCGGCAGCTGATCGACACCGCCGACAAGCGGATTGCCGCTATCGACGAGTGCAGTCTACCGGACGTGTTGGTCCACGGCGACGCCCACAGTGGCAATGCCCGCATTGGTGCAGGGGCTGACCCCGGCATCTGGTTCGATTGGGGCGACTGCCGGATCGGTCACCCCGTCCTGGATGTCGTGGTCCTCCTGCGGGCAGGCACTGACCATTCCGACGCCCTCATCGCTCACTGGCTCGACCGTTGGAAGCAGTCGCTGCCCGGCACCGACCCGCATCGAGCCTGGCAGCTCATAGGGCCGCTTGCGGCGCTCGCTGAGGCGGTGGTGTATCAGGGGTTCCTCGACGGAATCGAGGCCACGGAGCGGCCGTACCACGTCAACGACGTCCTGCCGTGTCTCGCCAAGGCAGTCGAGCTCGTACAGCGCGAGCCCGATTGAGGTTCGAGCCTGGAGCTCGGCGCCGGCAGACGATGACCTTCAGTTCTCCGCCGCGGCGGCGCGCAGCTCGGCAAAGGCGGCAGCGAGGTCGGGAAGCTGGTAGCGCGCCTGGGCTCCACTCGGATTCGGGAGCAGCCACACCCGTGCCGTCGAGAGCGCTTCCGGCTGCTCACCGAGAACCGCCCGAGGCCTGTCGAACCCCGCCCGGAATGCCGTCATGCCGAGAAAGGCGACGAAGCGCGGTTGCCACCTCGTCACGGTCCGGGAGACCAGTCTGGCTCCCGCCCGCAACTCGTCGCGGTCGATGTCGGATGCCATCGCCGTCGGCCGCCGCACGAGGTTCGTGATCCCGAGACCGAGATCGAGCAGGTGGCGCTCGTCGGCAGGATCGAGCAACCCGTCCGAGAAACCCGACGCTTGCAACGCCTTCCAGAACCGGTTGCCCGGTCGGGCGAAGTGATGGCCGACCGCTGCGGACCACAGCCCCGGATTGATTCCGCAGAACAGGACGTCGAGATCCGGAGCGATGACGTCTGGCACGGTCCGTCCGGCCGCTGCGACGAGATCGGCAGGTGTCGGTCGCGGCGCGGCCGGACGATCAGCCGATCCGATCACCGAAGGCAAGTTTGTGTCCGCCCGGTGTCTCCAGTACGAAGTCCCGCAACCCCCAGGGATGATCGAAGCTCGCTCATGTCCGCGCGGCTACGGGCCGGGCAGCCGCGGCTGCGAGCTCACGCGGTCGACAACCTCGAGCAACGCTTCCAGGTTCGCCAACCGCTTCTCGAGCGTGCCGTCGAGCTTGGCGAGCAAGATGGTCACGCCTGCGTCACGGTGTAGCCGAACCCGGTCGGCGACCATCTCCGGTGTGCCGAGCAGGTTCGTCAGCTGACCAAGCTCGATGGGGACCCGCTCGGCCGCATGCTCACGTTCACCCGCGAGCCACAGTCGTTGAACCTCTGCGACCTCTTCGGCAAAGCCGAGGCGGGCGAAGGCTTCGTTGTAGAAATTCCGCTTCGCCGACCCCATCGCACCGATGGTGAAGGCATAGCCGTCGGCGTGCCGCCGGGCGACGCGTTCGACGTCATCGGTGAACTCGACGGCAACCGGGACGCAGAGCTCCAACGCCGCCACCGACCGACCGGCCGCCGTCGCCCCGGAGCGCAGGTGCGAGAGGAACACTTCGGCTTGTTCGGGTATGAAGGCGTTCCCGATCCAGCCGTCGGCAAGCTCACCGGTCAGCGTGAGGTTGCGCGGGCCGAGAGATGCCACGTAGATGGGTACGTGCACTGGCGGAGCGGCGGAGCGCATGGCTCGCCCGGAGCTGTCGGGAAGCGGTAACTCGTAGACCTGCCCGTGGTGGTCGAGCCGGTCGCCGCGGGCGACGGTACGGATGATGTCGATCGTCTCCCGGGTCGCTTGCAGCGGTGCCGTGTACCTGATGCCGTGCCAGCCCTCCATGACCTGGGGCCCGCTCGCGCCGAGCCCGAGGACGAAACGACCGCCGGACAAGGCCTGGAGCGACATCGACGACATCGCCAGCATGGCCGGCGTACGTGCACCTATCTGGGCGATGGCAGTGCCGAGACGGAGTGAGGTCGTCCTGGCCGCCAAGTATGCGAGCGGCGTGAGAGCGTCGTACGCCCAGAACTCCGGCATCCACACCGAGTCCGCACCGAGCCGTTCTGCTTCCATCGCCAGCGACATCGACTCGGCATCCGCGCCGCCGAGGAAGACTCCGACCTTCACGTTCCCATCTCTGGGGACGGCGCCGCCGCCTCGGCCAGTTCCTTGACACCCGCGAGATTCGC
>Ga0182024_10026082_pt1 | contig 10282 bp, 10 predicted proteins | sample P32metaG_FD_120480 | JGI IMG/M metagenome (GOLD analysis project Ga0182024, IMG submission 120480) | Permafrost microbial communities from Stordalen Mire, Sweden - P3-2 metaG (Illumina Assembly) | ecosystem: Environmental > Terrestrial > Soil > Wetlands > Permafrost | place: Sweden: Stordalen...
CTGTGCCTTCGTGGCATTCAACTTGGCTTGAATGGCAACTTGTCGCAGAGGGATAGCTTCGTCAGGGATGCCCTGAGTTCCAGGAGCGGCATGCAGCCGACGAGCAGCATACTCCTGAAGTTCGCTATGAAGCTGCCCAATCTCTGTGATCGTTCGCGAACATGTCGCACGAATCATAGTTCGACCTGACATTGGTTTGGGGATGAGAGAGCCGATGAGACCGCAAGTTATTCCGATGGTGACGGCGATGAATCGGCGCCATGCAACCTCCCAGCCAGAACCCAACAGCGTCGGAATGGCAAATGGGTAATGAGTCTACAATTAGCGAAAGAAGAAGAGGAACAACGTCTTGCCAACTGTATCCGAGAACGATGGCGATTGTAATACAAAAAATGAGAGCTGGCATAGGTGAGATGTAGATCTACTATTAGATAAAAATTGAGATGGTATACAAAGTTCACACGGATAAACAGAATGAATGGGAGAACCACTGCAAGAACCGCAGACAACCCGAAAGCATTCCCATCACCGCCTCCGCTCCCAATGTACCAAATGACCATAGCGAGCAAGGCTCCCAAAAACGTCGCCACCAACCTCACAACGAATCCAAACATTGTATCGGCGGTAAACTGCGAAATAGTCAACGCAGTCATAATCACCGCCCAGATTCCACGATTGAAATAAAACCATCCTGCCGTTGACTTGAAATAAATCGGCAGAGCAACCAAGACTGTGACAATACCCGCCTTGATCGCATAGAAGATATCCGCCCGTGTAATGAGTTTGAAGGATTTGACAACAAATCGACCGACGAGATGACCGACATTGGATGGTGGTCCTGCATCCGGATTCCGCGGCTGAACTTGGATCGCTTCGTCTTCTGGATTTGTGATGTGTGGTATATGTTCTGGATCCTGGTCCTCGCAAGCTAAATCCTCATTACTGGCCTTATCTTTATTTTCGCCACCTTTTGCTAGCCACTTTGAAACTTCCATGAAGCTAGGCACCCACCAGTGGGGGAGTTGATGCGTTGCATCATCTTCATGGAGCTGCTCGAGCATGGCATGGAGAGATACCGCAAACTCTCTCAGATGAAATTGATAGAAGAAGGAGGAGAAAAGGAGACGGTAGGATGGTTGTCGATTTTTATGTGTTTCAGATTGGAACCATCGCATATGTGGTTCGAGAACTTCAAGTCTCTTGTCCTGTTGAAATCGATCGATTTCGCATCGCAGCAACTCTACCGCTTTTCCAACCTCTGCTGAGATTTCTCGACGTTCCGCGGCTTTAGTATGACGTTTCCATAAACGTGAATATAATCGATCGGAGTTGACAGATTCAAGCCACCGGATGACGACTGACATTCCACGTTCACACTCCCCCAATAAGTCCGCACAGGACGAACTCACTAACATGACCATATCTTCGTAATGAGTTGGTTTTTCGTTGAGGGAGGTTTGGAATGTAGCTTCGAGGTCGGTGTAAGTCTGACTTTCGAGGACGCCGACCGGTTCATACGTGCGATGCAGAGCAGCGAGATGCGGTAGATGCAGATGTGATCTTGAATGAGACCGATTGGATTCCGTGAGGTCGTTAAGGTTGAGAGACACTTGGCTTCCTCGTGGAGTAGAAACCGGAGTATTCGGTCGCGATTGCATGTGAACAGTAATTTTCGATTCGATCATATAGTACCAGTAATGGAACCCCCCTGAAATTAGACACATCTTACGAATCGAGTACCCAATCCGCTGAGAAGTTTGCGGACTTTTGCCTTGAGTTCCATCAATTCCGTCCCTCGGAGGCGTGAATACGCGATTTCTTTATCCAGGAAGACTTCCATCGGAATCATAGCAATAAAAGTCGCTTTTCCCTTTTGTACTTTGTCCTGTATAGCTTGGTATTCCCGCCATTCCTCGAGGTTCAGAGGTGAGATGGATAATAAACTCGATTGCTCTCCAATACCCGACCTTACCAATTTGAGAACTGAGACGAGACTATGTATGTATTTATGGGAGACGGTTTGGGGCCAGAGGAAGCAGGCGCAACCAAGATTTATAGCCGATTGTATCCCCACTACAGGTCAGAAACGTTCACTATGCATTTCTCACTTGGAATAACAAAGATTAACTATCGATTAACAAATGAATTGTTGGGAAATACCCCGAGGGTTCCATAAAAATATGGGAACAAGGGACCATAGCACATCGTGATGACAAGACATATTGTTCCAAATACTGTAGAGAACACATATTGCTTGTACTTTAACTTGATCCACAACATGATTGCGGCTCCGAGAGCAAAGAAAACGGCATGAACAACGACCGGTCCCGTTTCCAGAAAATAGCCATTAAAGATCGCTAGTTGGAGACAAGCAGCGTCGGACAGATCACCGCAGTCAAACCCCATATTCTGAAGCTGAAGAAGCGCATCTTGTTGTGTAGGAAATCCTCGGATACGATGGGAAATAGCGCCAGCGATGACAGAGACTGCCCACGCTGAACAAACGAAGAGGAGATTGTACACCGACCGCACAAAAAGAGGGACTACGTTTAAAACCTAAAGCAAATGGATCTGTACCAACTGGATCAACGGGGGGTTGTAAGAAGCTTGTGACCATGTAAAAGAACGCAGCCTGACCTGCGAAAAGATCCGTCTGTTTACAAAACAAGAGAATGAATGACTATAAATTAGGCCGCCTTGAAGTGAAGAAAAACGATCCATGAGGCAATAGCGCTCCGCAAGACAGGTTTGAGGCTCTGCCAATTAAGTTGCTCTGGCACCCAACTCAGGTAAACGGGCCACCTCCATGTTACTGGGTTAATTGTTATTCGCTTCTTTTCGGGTTTCTCAGCAGATGTTACGGCCGTTGACTCAGAGCTGTTGGTGTCCGCCGATGGGACATCGAGACGGACCTCTTTACGCGGAAGAGGATTTAAGGTTATGCCGGAAGTCTCAGAAGACATGGTGAAAAAGTTAGTTTATGACATCCCGGAAACGTTGAAAGATCACGAGTCCAGTTGAATGTTTGGGGTTGGATCGACATATGTATTTATTTAGCGAAGCTAGGTGTGGCGGATGTGCTGTTTCGGATCGGAATGGCGTCGGTGGCCGGCGATCATTATCCGATCGAATCACAAGGGACTGACGATTTAGAGTCATAACGGCCGCGGAAGGGTAATGATGTATTTCTTGAAATAGCTGAAAAAAAAGCTTGGACGTAGGGACATAAATAGAATGCACACATTATTAAGTCGAGTATTATGTGCACTAGTCAGCGCCTTAAACTATCGGCGACAGTTGAGAAAGCGCCTGGCGCAGATCCGGTACTCTTTCGTCACTCGTGCTCTTGGCGTGGAAATTACAGCCGACCAATCACTCAAGTGCAGGGGCGATCTAATCGGGCGGACCGAAATCCGATCGACCATCCTAACTTTAACGTGTACACAAGGGAGATTGAAACGCTGGGGCCCTCAAAAAGGCTTTAAATTGCAGTTTCGACATTATCTCCATGCCAGAAATTTGAAGCATGCCCATTGTCGGCCCCCGGTCCGTCACAGAGGGGAGTCGCCTAATCCCATCTGACGACTGGGAAGCGAACAGTACAAAACAGCTCACAGAAAGTTGACGGACTCATATGTTGCAGACACAAAGGCGCTCCGCACGGAGGAAAGTGCCATCGTCAGGGAACCCAGTCTTTTTGAAGAAGTAAAGTTATTCAAGTGTTACGATTCATGCTCGATATTCTGATGATAAACCCATGCGCTAATCTGATGATTCCTTCAAACTCTTCTCGAAAAGTATCGCCAACTTATTTCCGAACCAAAATTAAAGAATATCTATTGCCGGCGACTTGGAATCCTAGTCATTACTGTTCATGGAGAAGAATTCTGCTATTATGAAGAACATGATATGAGAAGAAGAATCGTCAATTTCATCATATGCATTGGATTGTGGAGCAAATGCCGATCGAGAGCATCGCTCTCATGAGAACGATTTCTGTTCCTATCCTACTACGACGGACAAAACCAGCAATGGAGTTCCAATCTGTCTCTTTGTTCGTATATTGTTGAATTATGCTCCCCACTTCAGTATTCTGGGGAAGGAAGAACGCGACTGTACCTCGCGATCGATGACATCAGATGGAGCTAGGAAGTAGATCCTAACGACGAAAATTGACACAAAAGACAAAAAGCCTTTATTCCCTCGTCTCCGTGGACACAGATGATGTATTGTCGAGAGAGATGGGCCGGGAATATTCGATACAATCCTGAATCACCAACTCTGCTCTCAGTACTCGTTGAGACATTACAAGTCAGAGCCCGAAACAGATCGCAACCAACAACTAAAGCGAGATATTGAATGATCATGGATACAGTACTGGGCAGGGGATTGAAGCAACGTATTATTGTCCGGCACTTGTATTCAATGACTCGCAATGAAGTCTGGGGATTCTCGGAGATAGCACCTCTCGGATAAGTGGTGTCTGAGAAAATGGAGGCCGCATTCGAAGAATGTGTCATTGACCAGCTTATTGTCGCTGAGCTCCTCATGAAACGAGATGTGTGCGGAATGCTCTGGATATTCCTCCCCCGGGGTAAGACCAGTATCGAACGGCGTTCGAGGTTATCCTTACATCCGCACTGGAAGGTTATCCGGTACGTCTCCACGCAGCTAAAAGTAGAGTTCCCAACCTCACAATCAAGTCCACAACCGCCGTCAATGCAAAGTAAATCTATTGATACATAGGATATAGAATATTAAATTACCCTCCCCGCTCAGATGACCTTCTCCCCAAACGCTCGCCCCTGTCACATTCTACAACACATTCAAAACATTGGTCAAATTCCCCGCCATCTCCAGCGCACGGGCTAAATCATTCGCCAGAATCTCATGAACCCTCCTCCCAGGATGAATCGTATCTGCCCAAAAGCAGTCATCTTTCGCACACCGACTCGTTGTATCTTTGAAGCCATAGTATTTGTAGTCATCGAGGATTTCGTTGAACACGGTTCCGGCGTTGTAGATTGCGACGGAGGCGTCGGGGTGGGTGGAGCGGAAGAGAGTTGTACGGTCGAAGAGACGGATGTTCCATTGGCGAACTCGATCGCGGACATTGCCGCCTGGACGTCAGCATCAACAACGCCAAAAGGCCAAAGCATAATAGTGAAACAAGGAGAGGAATCGCGGAACCCGTGGAACAGGCTCGAAAGAAATGGGGATAGAAGGGAACAAAGTTGTGCAAGGGATTCGTACAGCACGGGGCACGCTCATAAGGGGGCACATTAAAAAACACGAAATTCCTTGCCCCCGAACGATAAACGACCTCCTGCAACTCAAATAGCTTCCCTAGTTGCCTCTCCACGCCGTCGGTCCCATTCCAATAATGGAACAAATCATTGATCCCAATCCACGTAACTACTCTCAGCACGCATAGAAAGGGATCGCACAGAAAATAGAGTTTTGGGCGGTCCAGGGGGCCCAGGAGGGTTTTTGGGCTGCGTTGGGGAGGAATTTGTTTAGAATCTGAGTTTTGACGCCTTCTACTGTGTTGCCTGCTACGGCAAAGTCGTGGACTAGGATTGTGGATTTGTTGTGTTGGGTAGAGAGGTAGCCCACCTAAACAGGATTGTTAGTCTCGAGTAGAGTATGGGATGTAGAGAGATGAGGTACCCAGTTGAGTCCATCGGAAGTTGTTTTGCCGGGGAGCGCGGGATTTCCAATTGGATTGTCGACGCCTGGATGAGCCGCATCGACATCATATCCAACACTAGAATACGAGTCGCCGCTACTTATTAGTCTTTCTCAGGGATCCAGGGGGGCGATACAAAACGAACATGTACTTTATTTCCTGCCACCCCAGCCAACTTATCGGTTCGGCCGATACAGCAGATGTGTCCGCGGCCGTCGATAGGCGAAAAACTAATTCAGGCACAAATTCCCGCGCCAAGATGAAAAACAGGAGCGAGAATAAAAGACTGAACACCAGAACTCCCACAAACGAAAAACATCCAATCCACACCCAGCCTCTCCATCGTCGTCCCTTGATGCCTTTTCCCCTGATTTTCCGTCCTAGCAATCCCTCCAAGTCACTCCCTCCATTCCCCAAGTCGTCATTATCGTTCAATTCCCCATTCGCGTCCTCGGGAAAACCATGTTCCGAGATAGTCGACAATTGCAATCTCTCTAGCGGGATAGACTTGCCCTCAATGGGAGAGTATTTATGTTCCATTTCAGGGCGCCTTCGGTTTTCGCTTCAAGGACTCGGCAGAAACAATTCTCCGTACGCGTGAGCCAGGAGTGGCAGAAAGGAGAAAACCAGTCGAACGCGGTCGTTGAGCTAATATCCGCTGAACGTGGGCCCGTTTGATTGGCTCAGGGGGAAGTTTATTGGTGACATTTTGGGGGAAATTAACCGATATTATCACCGACGACCGTGTCTGTCAGAGTGATTTATAAGAGAAAGCGACGCTAGCGGGAAAACTCGTCAAACAGCGTCCATTGAAATCCGAGTCCCTGTTGTTCAGATATTATGGGATGGTAATGCATGGACTCAGACAATCCTCCTGCCACCTTAGGTATTCGCACGAGCCTCACTCGCGAATGATATTCCCGAAACGCAAGGGAGCTGACAAGCCCATCAATCCACCCACCGGGTGTGGAAGAAACTACAAAATTTACCTGCAACTCCCAGCAAGCTCAAATCTACCGCATATCTAGACCTTGGACAATATATTCTCCGCCGGGCTTACAGGAACAACGATATTTGCAACTAAAGATGAACGACTTGGTAACTCAGGCAATCACACCGCGCGTCCCTTCATTCAGGAACGCAGAAGTATTGCAGCATTCATTATTTCCGGCACCGCTATTGCCCATTTACAGCTCACGTCGTATTCGTGAAAAGCTTCTACTTTTCGGGCTTTGTTTGGGCTTTTGAGCAAGGTAAACTCATTGAATATTGGATATTGTCCCCGATCACTCATGGAGCATTGACATTCCCGCTGACATTTACATGGGACTTGTAAGTCCAATCTATATTGACAATCACTCTATCCGCTTATATCAATGGAACAATGCTATGCACGGAAATTGGCAGTATTTCGACATCAGATGGAGGAGGGTGCACGTGGACACCAGAGAAACGCGCCATCACACTAAATCTCAACTCCAGGAGCAAAGTGGTTATCTCACGGACTTCGACCCGTGGATTTTGAGGACCAGAAAGATTTGCCTTATTCAAGAAATTGGAGCCGGTTTCGAGGTTCACGTCGGATGGCACATACATATTGCAAGATATTCACAATGGGCTTTTCACCTTTTCCGACTAAGTACCATGGGACATTCCCCACAAAATCCAAAAGGCTTTTCGGATTGCACGGGCTCGGAAAAGTATCATTTTATTCTCGGAGTTACATCTTCCAACAACAAGCACCGAAGTCCATCCTTCATCCATCGCGATTATCTCTGATAAGTCCTAATATATTATCGACCGGATAGATGAAGCCGTGGGTTCCCTAGTGCACAGGACGATTCTACACTAGGACTGAACCCGAAATCGAATCATCTTTACAAGAGAACAAAAGAAGGCAAACGCATTCCCGAAAAATTATCCGATCACCATCACTCCACTCATCACTCAATCATGCGGAAAATCAACTCCTTGGGGCTCTACTCTGTATGCTCGATTCGCAAAAGATTGCGAAAGCTCGAATTGACAATGAGCTGCCCGTATTGCCTCTTGGATTCGCCAATGTTGGGAATTGGGTATCATTCTGGCTAGGCGACCAGCGAATTCTCAGTTGAGGTCACACCGCCGGAGACAGATATCCCAGTAACGATACTGGTCTTCAAATACGTAACTTCCTTTATCCGACGATGCCAATAACCATTCGCCTCTATGAAGTCCCACGAATTACAGCTTCCCAATTCCCACCTGGAACGCTTAACTCTGATTGAGGTGGGGTCCCAAACCTCGCCCAGGTTATTCAGAAAGCGTTGCACCGATGAAGGACAATGCTTACCTCTCTATCATCTTGGCCGCAAAAATAAATTCTCATATCGTGCCATCTCTGTGCCATATTCTAGAGATTTGAATATGCGACCTTTGCTACTCTTTTGGCGATATATACTGGTATACAGAGAAGAAGAATTCGCGTTACGATGCTGTATGTGCAGCTAACAAGACATCGAATTTATATCCACTTTCAGTGATATCAAAAAGGGAATTGTTTGGAGTTGGGTGATTTGGGATGGAAGTTCGTTGTGTCGAATATGTACATCGGATTCCCGCATCGACACATCACCGGAAGGATGCATTCACTAGAGGGTTTTATGGAGGAGGATAGCGTATCTGTGGGTTACTCGAGTTGTTTATACATGGTAAACTGAACCACCATCTATTCCCCGCAACTATCCCAATAAATTCTTGATGGAGAATTCGTGTTACGAACTCTTTTACAGAGTTGAACCTATTGAACCAATGGGAATATTCAGACAGAAGGAAAGTCAAGGTCTCGCAGAAAGAGAAACGTAAGATCAAGAAACTCCAGTATGAACATACTTTCCTGAACTCATCTGATCGTAGGATTCTGCGGCAAAGTTTACCAGCTTGTACAGAAGTTATGGTCTTCGAGGATGGAGATTCGGTCTTTGAGTTGAGGACGGTAGAAGTCTATGATTGTTTGTGTCGCCTACATGCATGTAGTAGAGTCGAGTAGAGTATTGCTGGACAGTACGATGATTAAATTGAATGACCGAAATAGATCGCAACAAACTGCAAAGATTCCTGAATTTATCTGTTCTTATTCCTATTACGTACCTTGCAAAGCTTATTCCCTCCGAGTCGACTGTTCCTCATCTATCATGTTTCTTCGAGCGCGGACATTCATTTGGATTAATACGGTTTGCGGCAGGGTCTGTTAGAATTGTGTCAAAAATGAAATCAGATCATTCGGCGGATAATTAATACATGGTTAGGGAGGACAGCGTTGTTGCAGTGTGAGATAAGATTGATGTTTAGCACACACGGAGCGGTATATTCATGGTCTGATGAGGATGCACGATCACGCCTCATTTGATGAAGGCTGGTTAAGAAGGAAAAACAGGGCTCTTAATAATTTATCTCGGACATCTTACATGAATCATGCCTCCGAACATGGTACAATAGTTCTTCCAACTTCATTCCCACTACATCTGTCGTTTTGAGGAAATCTGCCTTATGACATCGATGTCCAGAAATGTGCCTTCCAAATTCATCTGTATGCAGGTATCATGCACGCCACCAATCCCAAGAAACAAACCCAAAAAGCAAGCCGATAATTCATGATTATAGTCTCTCCAGCTGCAGTAAGATTCTGTATTCGAGAAATGCAAACTTCCCAACCCCTCAATGATGACTAATTGTGTAATCCAAGTAATATTTAGAACATACCAGCCTGTTCCATCGTAATAAGCTTGTCGGTAATAGAAACCGGAGAGCATCTGAATCTCAGAAGTCCTCCAAACATCCCGCGAATCAGCTTTTCTGGCTTTGCGGTCACAATAGCAGTATCTACCTTCACTGTATCCGATTCCTCAACCTGTCACCTTGTGTGTCCTGTGAGATGATTGATCAATCGACTGTTGCCCGCACCGTACGTCCAGTGCGAATACCCATTGTGCAGTTCTGCTTGAAAATGACTTATTTCCCCATTTCCATCTGATGATGATTTCTCCGAGGATACAAAACAGTCAAGAACAGAGACACAATACTCCCACCTTATCCCACAAAACCTGAATAAACGTGCGATACACTGAATTCATTGTCCGAATAAGTTGGTGTTGAACGCAAATGGATCTGAATATATATCCAATATTCAAGTAGCCCAGAATTCGTCTTCTTCCCTCTGCCATGGCGAATAATGTGATCTGAATAAGGGAGCAGGAATGAATATTCGCAGCATATGATATCGATTGTATATTCTCATCTGAGCGCGAATGGAGCCCGCCGTAGGACCAGAGGGACCAGAATGTCACTGTCCATCAGAATCTAAGGCGAACCAACTGATCTCTCTAGCTTTAGTAAAGACAACTCTCGAGGCAAAATACCTTCCTTCAATGGTCTTTGTGATCATATAATCCCTGGGATTACCGCACTTAGACCCTTAGCCCACGGGCGCGACTAAACAGCATCCAATAATCCCATGTCGACAATCGGTCCTCTTAATGTCGTCTTCCGTTAATACTCTCTACTACGATATGATATCCCCCGTCGAATACATATGGATATCCCCTGTCGAACGAA
>Ga0182024_10026083_pt1 | contig 10282 bp, 8 predicted proteins | sample P32metaG_FD_120480 | JGI IMG/M metagenome (GOLD analysis project Ga0182024, IMG submission 120480) | Permafrost microbial communities from Stordalen Mire, Sweden - P3-2 metaG (Illumina Assembly) | ecosystem: Environmental > Terrestrial > Soil > Wetlands > Permafrost | place: Sweden: Stordalen...
AGCTTCAGGCCTGGTCCTTGAGCGGCTCGAATTTGGCCTTGTTGATCGCTTTCTTGTAGGCCTCGGCGCCATTGACGACGCCCGAGTCGAGCAGCGCCTGGATGGCGCTGTCCATGGTGCGCATGCCGAACTGGGCGCCCGCCTGCATGATGTTCTCGAGCTGATCGAGCTTGCCCTGGCGGATGAGATTGGACGCCGCGGGCGTATTCACGAGCACCTCGAGCGCGGCCACGCGGCCTTGCTTATCCGTGCGCTGCAGGAGCTGCTGCGAGACGACGCCCCGCAGCGACGTTGAGAGCATCGTGCGCACGTGCGATTGCTTGTCCGACGGAAACGCGTTCACCAGCCGGTCGACGGTTTGCGCGGCGCCATTGGTGTGCAGCGTCCCCATGACGAGAATGCCCATCTCCGCCGCCGTGACGGCGATGCTCATGGTCTCATGGTCGCGCAATTCGCCGACCAGGATCACGTCCGGATCCTCGCGCAGGGCCGAATGCAGAGCGTCGGCGAAGCTTGCGCTGTGCACGCCGATCTCGCGCTGGCTGATGAGGCAGCTTTTCCTCAAGTGCACGAACTCGATCGGGTCCTCGATCGTGAGAATGTGGCCCTTCAGGCGGGTATTGATGTCATCGACCATCGAGGCAAGCGTTGTCGATTTTCCAGAGCCGGTCTTGCCCGTCACCAGGATGAGTCCGTTGGTGGCGCGCGCCATCTCGCGCACGGACTGGGGGAGCTTCAGCTCCTCCATCGAGAGGCACTTCGAGGGGATGACGCGGAACACGGCGCCCACGCCATTCAATTGCCGCATGATATTGACGCGAAAGCGTCCCCGATCGAGTAGCGTGTAGGCAAAATCGGCGCCGTCCTTCGACTCGAAGCGGTCAAGGGCGGGCTTGGGCATGATCTCGTAGAGCGCTTCTTTGACAAAGGTCGCATCGAGCCGGTCCGGCCGCAACGGCCCAAGGTCGCCGAACAGGCGGATGCGCGGCGGATCGCCCGCGATGAAATGCAGATCCGAGCCGCGCTTGTCGATGACCTCGCAGAGGAATGCATCAATGGTCGCCACGCGAGTTGCCTCTAGGTCGCAGCGGGGGCCGGCGGCCCAGGGCCAATGCGGGTGCCCGATCCCGCGCTGTCGAGCTTCGGCAGGATGCTCGTGTCGGTCACATATTTCTGGAACATGCGCTTCTCCGTGGCATAGGCATAGGCATCGTCCGGGTCGATCTCCTTCGCCGTAATGGCGGCGAGCAGCGCCTGGTCGAGCATCTGCATGCCATAGTCCCGCCCGGTCTGCAGCTGAGTGGGAATCTGATGCGTCTGATCGGACTGGATGAGCTTGGCGATCGCCTTAGTCATGATCATGACTTCACACAGCGCGCGGCGGCTGCGCGCATCGGCGGACTTGACCAGGATCTGCGTGATGACGGCGAGCAGACTCTGGGCGAGGAAGCTCTTCGTCTGCTCGCGCTCTTCGACCGGCAGCGCATCGATGATGCGGTCGATGGTCTTGACCGCGCCGGTCGTGTGCAGCGTTCCGAACACCAGATGCCCGGTCTCGGCCGCCGTCATCGCCATGCTGATCGTCTCCGCATCGCGCAGCTCGCCAACCAGAATCACGTCAGGGTCCTCGCGCATGGCCGCGCGCACGCCTTCGGCGAAGCTTGGGATGTGCGTGTTCAATTCGCGCTGAATGACCTGACTTTGTTTGCTGCGATGAACGAATTCGATCGGATCCTCGAGGCTGATGATATTCAAGCGCCGCGTCGTGTTGAGGTGATCGATCATCGCCGCGAGCGTCGTTGATTTGCCGGTTCCCGTCGAGCCCGTGACGAGCACCATGCCCTGGTGATAGTCGCAGAGCTTGGTGACGATCGGCGGCAGGGCGAGCTTCTCGAGAGTGGGCACTTCGGGCGGAATCGTGCGGAACGTTGCGCCGATGCCGGTCTCCTTGCGGAACACATTGACGCGAAAGCGCCCGCCTTCGGCGGACACATAGGAGAAATCCAGATCGCGGCCACTGGCGAAGAAGTCCGACTGTGAGCGCGTGAGAACTTCCGCGATGTAGCCTTCGAGCTCGGATTGGCGCAGCTCGCGGAACTTGATCGGCATCAGATCGCCGTGCACGCGCAGCATCGGCGGGACGCCGACGGCTAGGTGGATGTCGGAGCATCCTTGCTGCGTTCCCAACTTCAGGAACGCGTCTATGCGCGCCACAGTGTGGCCCCTTGTAGAATATCCCCGGTGTGTAACGCGTCCTGGGTGGACGAATCAAGGAGTTACACCCGGAAATTTGAACGAGCGCACGAAGTTAAGCAAGCACGGCCTGTGTGGCGGTGCCGCAGGCGCCTACATATGCTGCTCGAGGGCGCCGCGCAGGTCATCCATGGTCTGGAAGCGCTTGTTCTTGTCGACCGCCATCGCTTTCATGATGACGTCGCTCAAGGAGGGCGGTAGCGCGGCATTGACTTCCTTCGCCACGCGCGCCTTGCCCTGGACGTGCTGGTACATGACCGCCATATGATCGCCGCGGGCATAGGGCGGCACCCCGGTCAGCATTTCGTACAGGATGACGCCGACCGCGTAGATATCCGCACGCGCATCGACCTTCTTTCCCAGGATCTGCTCGGGCGCCATGTACTTGGGCGACCCGATGACGTAGCCCGTCTTGGTGAGCTGCGTGTCGCCCTCGCGCTGGGCAGCCGCGACGCCGAAATCCACGATCTTAAGAAGCCCTTCCTCGTTGATGAGCACGTTGGCGGGCTTCAAATCGCGATGCACGATGCCGACCTGATGCGCTACGGTCATGCCGGTGCAAAGGTCGATGCCGAATCCGACGGCGCGCTTCAATTCCATCGGCTTCTCGTTGACGACCTCGGCACCGAGCGTGTGCGAGGGGAAGTACTCCATGGAGATGGCGTAGTTGCCCTGAATGTATAGAAAGTCGTAGATGCGGATGACATTCTTATGAGTGATCTTGCGCGAATAGCGCAACTCGTGGACGAAGCGCTTCATCACCTCTTCGTCGCCGGAGACATTCGGGTTCAGGAACTTCAGGATCAGCCGCTCATCGACGACCGTATCCTCCATCAGCAGCACGGTGCCGAAGGCGCCGCGGCCGATCTTGTCGATGTATTTGTAACGCCCCTCGATGATGTCGCCGGGGTGCAGCGTCGAGATATCGAGTCGTGCGGCTTCGGCCTGCTTGACCGCCTGCCCGACGTCGGATATGAGGAGCGTGCGCGCGGCTTCCGACGGCGTCGGCGTAGTCGTCGTGGCTTGCGATGGGCGCAAAGTCGGGGGCAGCTGCGATGGAGTCGGCGTCAAACTGGTGCTCAACATGCGCTTGTCGAGTTCGGCAAGCGTCGCGGCGATCATGCGGCTCATGGTCTGATCGGCGGATGAGGCTTGGTTTTGAAGTTCCGCGCGCAGCTGGTCAACGCGCTTCTCGTCGACGAGCCTGCCCAGCGCCTGAATCGCCTCGATCCGGATCTCGCGCTCCGGACGCGCCATGAGCGGCAGCAGGGAGTCCACGAGCTTCGCATCGCCGATCTTACCGAGGGCGCGCACGACGACCGGCAGCGCCTTGGCGTTGCCCGCCTGCAGCATCTCCTGAAGCCGCGGCAGCGCGCGCTTGCTGCCGATTTCCGCCAAGGCATCGATGGAGCGCTCGCTCACCCACCAGTCCGAGTCGCGCGTCGCGCGGATGAGCTCATCGACGGCGCGCTCATCCTTCGTCTGGTTCAGGATCTCGATCGCGGCGCGCCGGATGTCGTCGTCCTTGTCGCGCACGAGCTGGATCACGGCCTCGATGACCTTCGGTCCGCCGATCTTGCCAAGCGCGTCCGCGGCGCGGCTGCGCACCCACCAGTCGCTATCCTTGATGGCCGCAAGCAGGTGCTTTACGGAGACTGCGGTGCCGACCTCGTTCAGCACTTCCACCGCCGCACGGCGCGCGTTTTCGTTCTCGTCCTTCAGGATATCAATGAGATAGCGCATCGTATCGGGATGGTTCGCCTTGATGACGAGATCGATGGCCTTGTTCTGCACGTCGATTTCCGGATCGCGCAGCAATGCACAGACGCGCTCGATATCGATCGGGCCTTCGGTGCGCTGCAGGGCCGAGAGCACGGCGCCGCGTATGAGCTTGTTTGGATCGCTCAAGAGGGCCTGTAGTGCCGTCTGCACCTCGCGCGTGTTGAAGCGCGCGAGGATATTGATGATGTGGACGCGCGAGATGGGATCCTTGCCATGCAGGCGGCCGATGAGCTCGGAAGCGGCGTGCGGGTCGGCAATCTCGCCCACGAGGCGAAAGAGGGCCGCCTTCTCGTTCGCTTCCTGGGCGTAGGCCGCCTGCAGCAGGTCGCGCACGCTGAAGCGCTGCTTCTGGGCGGCGATGATTTCGAGCACGGCTGGCTTTGAGACCCCGGGGGTCGCCAGCGCGTCGATGAGCAGGTGCGGCGGGTAATTGCGGCTGCTGGTCAACGCCCAGGAGATGCCGGCGACCACCCGCGGACTGCCCTCGATCAACCCGCGGACGAACACCGGAAAGGTCTTCGGATTGACGAGCGCGCTCAAGGCTTCGACGAAGCCGACGGTCGCGTTCTTGTCCGCGTCCGGAAGGGCCCCGAGGATGGGCTCGATCGCGCCTGCGCCCAAGGACTTGAGTCTAGCCACGGCCTTCTGCGTGGCGGGGCTCGCAGAATTCGAGGACGAGCGGATCTCGGTGACCAGGCGGTCGGCGCGAAAATTCGTGAAAAAGCTCATTCAGCCTTTCCGTTGGGAATGATTCCCGCGCAAGTCCCGTCCAGCCGTCCGATGTCTGGGTGAGTACGGCATGGGTTGCAGGATCAGGACAGGACCTATAGAGCGCAAACGCCTGTGCCACATGCAAAGCGAGCGCGTGAAGATTATGCCATATTCGCGCCCCCCGCCTGCTAACGCCCTCACATGTCTGATAACCCGAATCTTGAAAACCTGCGGACTGCCCTTGAGCGGTATGTAGACCCATACCTCGGAGAGGGTTTCGGCAACGCGGGGGCGGTGCGCGAGGTGAGCGCCCGCGGTAATGGGTATGTGGCCTCGATTGCCTTGGGTTTTCCCGTGGGCGGCTACCAGGCGGAGCTCGAGGCGGCCCTGCAGCAGCACCTGCGCAACGAGGCAATCGACCTGCCCCTGCAGATCGAGTTGCGCGCGGATATCCGCGCGCACGCCGTGCAGCGCCATCTGCAGCCGCTGGCGGAGATCAAAAACATCGTCGCGGTGGCCTCCGGAAAAGGGGGGGTGGGAAAGTCGACGGTGGCCGTGAATCTCGCCCTCGCCTGGGCGGCGCAGGGCGCACGGGTCGGCATTCTCGACGCGGACATCTATGGCCCGAGCCAGCCGCTCATGCTGGGGCTCGAGGGCCAAAAGCCAAGTTCCCCCGATGGCAAGCGCTTAAGGCCCCTCGTCAGTCATGGCGTCGCGGCGATGTCCATCGGCTTCCTGGTGGACGCCGAGCAGCCCATGGTGTGGCGCGGCCCCATGGTCACGCAGGCGCTGACGCAGCTGTTGTCGGAGACCGACTGGGGAGCCCTGGATTACCTGGTAGTCGATATGCCGCCCGGTACCGGCGACATCCAATTGACGCTTGCGCAGCGCGTGCCGGTCGCCGGGGCCGTCATCGTCACGACTCCGCAGGACATTGCCCTGGCCGACGCCAGGAAGGGCCTTAAAATGTTCGAGAAAGTGTCCGTGCCGGTGCTCGGCGTCGTCGAGAACATGAGCGTGCACGTGTGCTCGCAGTGCGGGCACGTGGAGCACGTCTTCGGCGCCGGCGGCGGTGCGCGCATGGCGGCGCAGTACGGCGTGCGGCTCCTGGGGGAGCTGCCCCTCGATGCGCACATCCGCGAGGAAACCGACGGCGGCCGCCCGACGGTGGCTGCGGCGCCTGATTCGCCCCGGGCGCGGGCCTATTTCCAGATGGCGCGACGGACAGCGGCGACGTTGTCGCAGCGCCTGCGCGATCGCAGCAAGTTGTTTCCAAAAATTGTGGTTGAAGACAGCTAACGGCGTGACGAGGCACACGAATCGATGAGCATCAAGTCCGATCGGTGGATCCGCCGCATGGCGCGCGAGCACCGCATGATTGAACCCTTCGCCTCCGAGCAGGTGCGCGCGGTCGACGGTCACAAGATCGTCTCCTACGGGACATCGAGCTACGGCTACGACGTGCGTTGCGCCCCGGAGTTCAAGATCTTCACCAACATCAATTCGACCATCGTCGATCCGAAAGCCTTTGATGAAAAGAGCTTTGTCGATTTTCCGGGTGACGTGTGCATCATTCCGCCGAACTCCTTTGCGCTTGCGCGTACGGTGGAGTACTTCCGCATTCCGCGCAGCGTGCTCTGCGCGTGTTTGGGGAAATCGACCTACGCACGCTGCGGGATCATCTGCAATGTGACGCCCTTAGAGCCTGAGTGGGAAGGACATGTGACGCTTGAGTTTTCAAATACGACTCCGCTGCCGGCGAAGATATACGCGAACGAAGGAGTCGCCCAGATGCTGTTCTTCGAGTCCGATGAAGTGTGCGAGACCTCGTACCGGGACCGTGGCGGCAAATACATGGGACAAAAGGGCGTGACGCTGCCGAAGGCCTAAGGCGTCTTGAGCTCGCGGATAACGAGACCGAAATCGACCTTGCCGGCGCGGCTGCGCTCGGCGCGTATCGGCAGATATCCCAGCGCTGGCGCGAGCCACAGCCGCGTCACCCGATCAGAGCCTGCGTGCTCGCTACGGTACTTCACGGTCTCAAGCTTCCCGAGCGGAGTGTCCAGCGTCTCAGTGCCTTCGCGCGTGTACTTGTATTCTTTGATCTCATCGTCATCGATGAGCCAGAAGCTCTTGGGCGAGCGGCCGGCCGCAACCTCGCGCATGAGCTCGATCTGCACGGAGAGCGTGTCCTGGGTCCCGCTCTCAAGAGCGAGGTCGACAGGCTTCTTTTCAGCGATGCCTGTCACGCGCCGCGTCTGCCAATCAAATTGCAGTGTCACCGCCTTATCCGAGTCAGCCTCACCGTCGTCTGCGTGATAGCTCGCGGGTCGAACCTCACCATTGACGATCGTGAAGGTGCTCGTCTGGCTGATCACATCGGGAAAGGCGAGCCGGAAAATTCCGCGCGCCATATTGCGAGATTTATATGTATAGGTGTTGGACGCCGTGTGAGCGAGCACGAGCGTGGTATATCCGGCGGTTATTCCATGCCATTCGATCGCAAATTTAGCGACGAAATCGGCAGGCCCGTCCGCATCCGCGGCCGAGCTTGAAGCTCCCGACGCCAGTGCCACCGCAGCGGCGGTGAGCGACAGGAGCACGTTTCGTATAAGCCCGTAGTTACGGCGACGTCGTGGCACGCATGTCCTTTGTCTTGAAATGACTGCAGACACTATGGGGGGAATCAGTCTGCCAGCTTGCACTCAATACGACCCTAGATCCGGCGCGTATTGATTAACAACTGTGTCACATTCGAAGGCCGCCGCAAAGTTGAAGCACCAAAGTAGCACACTCGAGCCGCCTTGATTACTTGTGTCCCAATCGAGGAGTTCGCTTATGACGGCACACAGACATGAGTGGATTGAATCTCCTCGAGAGGCTTGGCATTCGCATTGCAAGGAGGGCCCGTCTCAAGGTCGTGCTGCGCACCGATGGACTTTCGAAAGTGACGAGTCGACAATCCGGTGCTTATCGCTATTAGCGTAGAGAAAAACTGTATGCGAAGGTATTTCGTAGGGATCATCCTCCTGTCAGTCTTTGGCGGAGCTGCCGCGTACGGCGGTCCGCGATGGACGGAGGGCAAGGACTACGCCCGGATTGATCCTGCTCCGCCGACGTCTGTCCCCGCTGCAGGCCTTGAGGTTACCGAAATCTTCTCGTACGGCTGTCCGTATTGCGCTCAATTCAACCCGACTGCAACCCAGCTGCAACTCGGTTTGCCGCCCAAATCCCAGTTCGTCTATGTGCCCGCGTCCTTTCTGCCGGCTGAAGACTGGCCAATGTTTCAGCGCGCATATTGTACTGCGCAGCTATTGGGCATCGCGGCTCAGACCCACGATGCAATCTTTGACGCCGTATGGAAGACGGGTGAGCTTGCGGTCAGTGATCCGACAACTCACCGCCTGAAGAGCCCGCTGCCGACTATTGAGGACGCCGCGCGCGTTTACAGTCGTCTAACGGGGATTAGTGTCGAGACTTTTTTGGGGACCGCCCGCTCTTTCGCCGTGGACGCCAAAATGCGTGCAGCTGATGACCTTGTGCATACCTATCGCGTAGATAGCACGCCGAGCGTCGTTGTCGACGGCATGTATCTGGTCAACTTGGGATCGGCGCGCACGGCCGACGAACTGATTGATCTTGTTAAGTGGCTCGCGAGCAAGGAATCCAAGGAGCACTGACAAAAACAGCTGCGAGCTATTTTGCAAAATCTGGCCGGCAACTGCCCATTGGCGCGTATCTCGTCCGAGGCATTAGGGCAGCGCGAGAAGCGTCGTCCGGTGCCTAGGCTCACGCGCCCATAGCGGACGTCAGGTTCTCCATTATCGGTTCATCGAGGGGTTCGCCGTCGAACCACGCCCGATTTTCACGCCAGACGAGTCGTCCTTGGGCGCTCCAACCGATGACCTTTGGATAAATGATGTGCTCCGTTGCCTGCACGCGCGCGGCGAGAGTTTTCTCGGTGTCGCCGGGGAGAACTGGAACCCTTGACTGCAAGATGATGGGCCCCGCGTCTAACTTCTCGGTCACGAAATGTACGCTTGCGCCGTGGTGCGTATCGGCGGCGGCGAGCACACGCCGGTGGGTGTTGAGGCCGCGATAGCGAGGCAGGAGCGAAGGATGAATATTCAGCATGCGGCCTGCATAGAGCGCTACGAATTGTGGCGAAAGGATGCGCATGAAGCCTGCGAGCACGACAAGCTCGTGCGCCTGTGCATCGATGGCCCGCGTGAGCGCCGCTTCGAACGTGCCTTGATCGCCGAATCCCGCGCGTGCGACGACGCTCGTCGCAAGTCCCAACTCGCGCGCCAGGGGCACGCCCGCCGCCTCAGGCTGATCTGAAATCACATGTTTGACGGCGGCGTCGATGCGACCCGCGGCGCAGGCCTGCGCGATCGCGACCATGTTGGAGCCGCGCCCCGAGATCAGAATGGCAAGCGGCAGCGCTGCGTGCGCGCTCATTCGGCAATCACGACACCGCGACTGCCGTGCCGTACCTCACCGATGAGCGCGGCCGTCTCACCGTGCGCATTGAGGAGCGCGATCGCGGCGTCGGCGCTCTGCGCCGGCAGGATCGCGACCATGCCGATGCCGCAATTGAAGGTCCGGTACATCTCGTCGCGATCGATGCGCCCCGCGCGCTGCAGCCAGTCAAAGATGGGATCGCGATGCCAGCGTCGCCGCTCGAGCAGCACTTCGAGCCCCTCCGGCAGCACCCGCGGCACATTGTCCGTAAGGCCGCCGCCGGTGATGTGCGCAAGCCCCCGCACCGGCTGTGCGCGTATCAGTTCCAGTAGCGGTTTGACATAAATCCGCGTCGGCGTCAGCAAGCGCTCGAAGAGGGTTCGTCCGTCGAGCATGGTGCGCGCGGTCGCCTGAGAGTGCGCGATCAACTTGCGGATCAGGGAGTAGCCGTTCGAATGCGCCCCCGAGGAGGCGAGTCCGATGACGGCGTCGCCGGCGCGGATGCCGCGGCCGTCGATGATCGATTCCTTCTCCACGACTCCGACGCAGAATCCCGCCAGGTCGTAGTCCTCGCCGTGATACATCCCCGGCATCTCCGCCGTCTCGCCGCCCACGAGCGCGGCGCCGGCCAGCACGCAGCCCTCGACGATGCCGCGGATGACCACTTCAGCCACCGCAACCTGCAATTTCCCGGTCGCGTAGTAGTCCAGAAAAAACAGCGGCGCTGCGCCTTGCACCACGACGTCGTTCGCGCACATGGCAACGAGGTCGATGCCGATCGTGTCGTGCAGGCCCGCATCGATGGCAAGGCGCAGCTTCGTTCCCACCCCATCGGTGCCCGCGACGAGGACCGGGCGGCGATAGCCGGCAGGGATTTCCACCAAGGCGCCGAAGCCGCCAATGCCGGCCAGCACTTCCGGTCGATGCGTGCGCTTGACGAGTGGTTTGATGCGCTCAACCAGCGCATCGCCGGCGTCGATGTCGACACCGGAATCGCGATAACTGATGCCGGGTCCTTCGCTCATGACGTAGGCGGAAGCAGCAAGCTTAAGGTCGCGCCACCGGGCGGCAC
>Ga0182024_10026084_pt1 | contig 10281 bp, 10 predicted proteins | sample P32metaG_FD_120480 | JGI IMG/M metagenome (GOLD analysis project Ga0182024, IMG submission 120480) | Permafrost microbial communities from Stordalen Mire, Sweden - P3-2 metaG (Illumina Assembly) | ecosystem: Environmental > Terrestrial > Soil > Wetlands > Permafrost | place: Sweden: Stordalen...
AAGACCAAGGCGAAAAGAACCGCAGCAAAGAAGGCTAAAAAGACGAAAAAGTCTGCCAAGGCGAAGAAGGCCAAAAGGGTCAAGAAACCGCGCTAACGCGACTTTTCAGTCCGTGTCCGGCGCACCCGCCGCCAGTATGCCAAGAGCCAACGCCTGCCGGTTTCCCGTCAAATGCAATTTGCGGCGCGGCGGCTTGGCCAAGAGCTGGGCCTTGGGCTGCGCCGCTTCAGCCGTGAAAGGCGGGGGGCCTTCGAAAAAACTTGGGATATCCAGTTTTTTGTGCATGTCAGGATCTCTTTCGGGACGGACTACCTATTTGGCGAAGATGTTCCAGATGATCATGCCGGCGACTGCAGCTAGCATAAGACTTATCACCAGCACATAGCGAACCGAGCCGAGTTTGATGCCCTGCGAAGCCTTGATTTCGGAAATCTCGGTCGGTTGGTCATTTTGCATTTTGAAATTCTTTCCGATTAGGGTGGCCAGAGCTTTTTCAGGCGTGAGTTTTCAACTGGGAAGGCTCGGTGCGGCGGCCGAACACGGCGTCGGCATGTTTTTGCTGCGCCTCGGGCATCGCCGCATAGAGCGGCGCGAAAGCCGTAGCGAGTTTCTTGATCCCGTCGGCGTGCGCATCGACAATCGCCTCGTAGGACTTGAGGTCGTTGATCGCGGTCATGGTCTTGGACATCCGGACGCGATCCTGCACGGCATCGTTGATGTCGGAGGCGTTGTTGAGCATTACCTGGGCGACGGTATTCCACCCCGATTCTTCGTCTACCGTGATCTTGAGCTGGTCGTGAAGGTGTTTGATCCTGGTTTCCGGGCTTTCGGCCATCATGGCCGTACCTGCCGGAGCCATGGCGGAGGGCGCAGCACTTTCCGCCGCCCGTGCCGGTAGCGTGGATGCGGTCGCACAAAGGACGAGCGCCAGAGCAATGCGAGTTTTATTGGGAGTTTTCATTGGGGGGTTCCTCAGTGGGATGGGATCGTGAAAAGCAATTTCAGCGTCACGGACTCAGCGACGGCCGCCATGACCGCCGCCGCCACCTGCGTGGCCGCCGCCGGCGTGGGCGCCGCCGCCGATGTGGCCACCGCCGCCGATTCGACCGCCGCCACGTCCGCCGCCGCTAAAGCCGAACGCCAAGCCGTAGCCGTCATAAACGGGTGAAGCATAATCGTAACCGTTGCCGTACATGTCATCATAGGCATCGGATACCGGGACGCAGCCATACCCAGGCTGGTAGTAGAACCCGTGGGGACATTGCACTTGGGCGTCGGCAGGCACCGCGCAGACCATCGCCAGGGCGATGCCGCTGCCGATCATGAATAAGACTGTTGTCGAGCGCGTCATGAAAATCTCCTGCAGGCCGTATGGAAAGATGGTCACGCGCTAAACCGCGGCCGGGTGGCCATGGCTTCGCGTCGGCGGACGAACGCCAGTCGATTTAGAAATTAATTGTTAGAGCCTGAGGCGTTGACAGATCGCGTACGCCGCTGTGGTCTTGAGCTGTAACGCGCGGATATGAAAATGGTCTCAAACCGGACTATTCGCCCAGTGGTGGAAATAGACGATAAGGATAAGAAAGGGGCTATGTGTCGGGTGCCGACGACGCACCTTCACGCAACGGAACGGCATTCTGGCGGTTGTATTCCGTGTCCACCCCCGAAGGATTTGCTATGCCGAAGAAAGACGAGCCCAGGCAAGCTTCTGCAAACAACCCCGATATGGCACTGCGGACTGATAAAGGTCAGCAGGGCGTCCCGAAGGGCAATAAGGACCCGGGCAAGAACATTCCAAACCGCCATCACGAGCACCAAGACCGGCATGGCAACGGTGAGGGGGAAACTGGTATGCAACCCGGAGCCGGACATCCGCGCGGCCGATAAGTGAGAAATAAAGCAGCGCCCTTGCCGGCTCGCGCAAATTGGCTGATGATGGTTTTGGTTCGAGTGCAGCTTACAGGTGTCCGCCCACATCTATTTGCGAAAATCCCAACCCCGCGGCTGCCGCATTTTGCGGAACAGGAGACTGCATGATGTCCGAATTTCAAACCGCCTTTCGCCGCGGATTGTTGCTGGCCGCCTTGGTCGCGATGGATGCCCATGCGGCCGGGGCCGCGACCTCCGCTGCGTCAGGTCCGATGGTCGCGATCCAGCCCCTGACCAAATATGTCCTACCCGACCAGACCGCGTCAGTGATGCTGCCCGATGGCTGGCATGTCACCCAGACCGATGTCGCCTTTATTCGCGCAGAAGGCCCTAATGGCGAGTTGGCAATGTTCGGCGTCAGCGTGCCGGTGCACAATGCAACGGCTACCGGTGCGCCGCCGCCTGCACGGCTCAACCAATCCTACAGCGCTGATCCGGGTGACAAGTTGAACCAGTCCATTCAATGGGTGCGCGCTGACAATCATCTCAGCCCCGTGACGGTGATCAAGATCTATTCCAACACGCCATTCACCGCGCCTAAGGAATTCGGCAATTGCTCCACGATGACCGCGACCCTGGGCGTTGGGGGCTATGTGCTGGATGCGGAAGCTGATCTTTGCTCGCTGCCGGTGGACGGCGACGGCAATTACGTCAATTTTCTGAAGCTCGTGGCAATCTCTCCGGCACTGGCCAAGTCGGAACGCAGCACGGTGGAGGCAGTGCTGGCCAGCTATGTCCTGAACATGAAGGCGCTCCAGCAGCAGCAGCAGCAGCAGCAGGCAGACAAGGCGGCCGCCCAACCCACCAAGATGGCTGCCACGCAAGGCCCCGCAATGAAAGGTCCCGCCACGCAGGGATCCTCTATGCCAAACCCCGTCAATCCGCAGGGCAGACAATCGCTGCAGCAACAGATCAATTCCGAGATTAAAGCGGGCGGCTTCTCGCCACAGATGGTAGCGGCGATGCGCGCCCAGGCGAATGCAAATGCCGCCGCCGTGATGGGCCCGGCAATGCGCCAGATGCAGGCGTCCGACCAGGCCGTCAATTACTTCGACCGCACCACGCTGCGCGGACAGATCCCAGTGTCGATCGCCAACCAGGGGACCTTCTGGGTTGACACCAACTAGGGCCTACCGCCGGACCCGCGACGGATCAGGATAGGATCAGGGCTGTGCCGGCTGGGCTTTTTTCAGCCGGGCGATATTTGTATTGGCTCCGGTAAAGCCTTGATTGGCGGCTTTTTACAGCCACTACAACGTCACCGAAAAATACCGGTCTTCGCGCTGGCGGTCTGTTCAGCCGTGATGTGTATGTTGGCCTCTTCAATGATACTCTCGGCGGACATGTTGGGCCGGACCAGTTCGCTTACGTGCCGCTGAAACGATGGTGATGGCTCATTGTCGATATCGAACCGGTCTCTATCAGACTCAAACCGGTCTCACGCCAAGCGCTTCGCAAAACTTGGAAATCAAAAATCGCGATCCCGAGACCGGGCCGTCCAAACCGGCCAATTCGGGTGCAAATTTCCCGCTTTTTCGACTCTGATTGAAGGTAGTGCCAGCTAACTGCCCGAAATCGCGTTCAATTTTTTTTCGAAAATGAAAGTCCGCGAAGAGCCCGAGCTAACCAAGCTCCGCTCGAATTCCCTGTTTATCAGGGAAATAACAGGGAATTTTATGCGTTTGGCCCGGTTTGCGCTCCTAACGGACGCAAATAGTCCCGCAAATTCAGTCAGTTCTGGAGCAATTCCCTGCAAAATTTAACAGGGAATTATTTTGCGCGAACAGGGAATCTCGCCAAAAGAACAGGGAAACTTTGGCACCTAGTCCGCCCCACTCTTTTCCAACTTGGTTATGACCGATTGGTTGGCGTTCCGATTTCTGATTTGCGCCGGCGCATTAGGGCATCGCCATGGCCCAAACCTGGCGTGGCCGGATTAAAGGCATAGGTCACGACCGGCAGGCTGGCGGGATCGAGCGGCGGAGCCGGCGGGCCTGGGCGGCGCGTCCGGGTTTGGCATCATCTCATTACGCACATTGTCAGAGGCGATGATAAGCGCGCCCTGCTTGGCGTAAAATGCATTGCCGCCAATATGATCGGGATGGCCGTGGGAGTTTATCAGGATTTTGATGGGCGCATTGGTGAAAGACCGCATGGTCTTCAACATCTTGTCCGCCACCGGCCCGTTCTCGGAGTCCACCATCAGGACCCCATCCGCGCCGAATAGCACGGCTACCCGGCCGCCGGAGGATTCCGGATGGGCCGCATCAACCCCAGCATTGCCATGCAAAATATAAAGATTGGGCGCCAACTTTTCGGTCAGCAGGATCTGGACTTTACTGTAGTCCGTCTTGAAGCCGTCCGGGAATGTGTAAGGCCCCTGACCTGTCGGCACCAGGACGATGGGGTATTTACCCCCCTGTGCCCAAACGCTTGTGGACAGCGCCGCAATGGCAACGGCCCCCAGCAACAATCGCGCATAACTCATTACCAGCTCCTCTCTTCGAAGAATGGTGCCGAGAATATCACGCCTCTGGCAGAACGGCGTGTACCCCAATGTCGCCCCTAGAATCGCGCAATTACTGAGGCCGGGGCGCAAGGCCATGGCGAGAATAGCAACGCTTCCAACACGTGTTGGATCTCATCGCTTCATTTCGATGACACCTTCTGTCATCAATTCGGTGTCACCCTCGTTCCGCCATTGGACATGCGGGTGGGGCAGGGATGGCAGCTTTTGACTCAAAACGGATATTCCCAGCCGCGCCAATCTCAGACTTTGCTCTGCATCCGCGTGGCCGCCTCAGCCTTGTCGGCCAGCCCCCGCTTTCGCGGGGTTTTCTCATTTCTGCTTGGCGAATTTGCGCACATCGCCGCGGACATCGGCGGCATAGACATTGCCGTCGCGGTCGGTGGTGACGCCTTCGCCCAGCTCCGAACCGCCGCTATAGGGCCACGAGCAGTCGTCCGGGATGAGATATTTCACCTTGCCGTCCTTGACGCTGCCGATGCGTATGCCCCGCGCCGCCCCGGCATTGAAGCCATAGCCGGTAGGCGCCATCGCCAGGCGGCCGACATTGGTGCGGCCATCGCGCGATTCGGAGTCTATGACATAGAGCATGTCATTCTTGTCGATATACATGCCGCTGGGCCGGCTGAACTGGTACCACATTTTCAGAAATTTGCCGTTCTGGTCGAACACCTGGACGCGGTTGTTCTGGCGGTCGCCAACATAGAGGCGGCCTTCCTTATCGATCGCCAAGGTATGCGGCACATCAAACTCGCCCGGGCCCATACCCTTCTGGCCCCACTTCATCAGGAAATGGCCCTCCTTGTCGTATTTCATGATGCGGGCATTGCCGCTGGCGGTGCCGCCGCCGGTATGGCCGTCGGCGACGAAGATGGTGCCATTGGCGCCGAAGGCGACGTCGGTGGGCGCGTCGAATTGGTAGTCGCCGGTGCCGGTGACGCCCTTGGTGCCGATTGTCATCAGCACCTTGCCGTTGGGATCGAACTTGATGATCTGGTTGCCGCCATTATCGGCCACCCAGACATTGCCGTCCTTGTCGATTTCAGCCTTGTGTGGACTGACCAGCACGCCATGGCCGAAGGATTTGATGAATTGGCCGTCCGGGGTCAGCTCGATGATGGGATCCACGTCCGCGCTCTTGCCGCCGCAAATATCGGTGCCGCCGGCGCCGCCGGAATTGCCGCAGCGATCCATCGCCCAGATATTGCCGTCCGGGCCCATGGTGACGCTGGCGGAGGAGCCCCAGACGCGGCCATTGGGCAGATTTCCCCAATCCTCGCCTGGGGCGTAGGGATCGGGCACATCGTTGGGCGCGCCGAGCAGCGACTTGGCGGGCAATTTCACCGGATATTGGCCGGGCGGGAAGATCGGATCGGCGCCCTTCATCGGCGCCGGCAATGTCGCCGGCGTGCAGAGATGCGCGCCCGGACCGGGGGAGCCGGCGGCCGCCACGCTGCTGATGCCGGTAGCGGTGAATGCTGCGAAGGTCAGGGCCGCGGTGCTGGCCCGAAGCAAAGACATGCGGGTGACACGAGACATTCCATCCTCCCAGAAAAATCCAACCCATCGCCGGGCTGTTTTCTCATGGATGCCCGGCCCTGCCGCATTGTAATGGCGGCGACCGTGCAGGGGCAACAAGGGTGCAATGCAAAAGGTGAGGAATGTCAGGGTGCGCGGTGGAACCGCACTTCATCAACGGCCTTGCCGACAATATGGCCATCCATCGCCTTCACGGCTATCCTTTTCGTAGGGGCCGCTGCCGCCAGAATTTTTGAAGGAGAGCAATATGAATAAGTTCGTATTTTTGACGGCCTCTCTGGCCGGCGCGACAATTCTCGCTCTCGCCCCCGCTGCAGCTCAGCAGGGCCCCGACTTTTCCAAGGTTGAAATACAGGCGACCGATCTGGGGCATGGCCTGACGGCGCTGGCTGGGGCTGGCGGCAACATCACGGTCGCGGTCGGAACCGACGGCATCATTATGGTGGATGCCGAGTACGCCCCGCTGCACGACAAGATCAAAGCCGCCATCGCCAAACTGTCACCACTGCCGATCAAATACTTGATCAATACCCACTATCATGGTGACCACACCAACGGAAACGAAGCCTTTGCCAAGGAAGGCGCCATTGTGGTGGCGCACGAAAATGTTGCAAAGCGCATGGCCAATCCTCCTCCGGGCGCCAATGGTCAACCTGGCACGCCAGCACCCAAGGGCGCGTTGCCGGTACAGACCTATGCCGGCCAGGGTACCGAGGTCAGCATCGACGGCCAAAAAGCCGAGCTGGTCCATTTTGAAAATGCCCATACGGATGGCGACACTATTGTCTTCTGGCCTGCTGCGGACGTGATCTCGGCGGGCGATATTGTTGGCAGCGCCACCTATCCGAATATCGACGTGGCGGTGGGCGGTGGCATCGATGGAATGATCGCAGGTACCGACTACGTGATTGCCCATTCGGATGCCAAGACCAAAATCGTGCCTGGCCATGGCCCGGTTACCGATAAGGCGGGCGCAGTTGTCTTTCGCAAGATGCTCGCGACGGCCCGAATGAGAATTGCAAAGGCCAAAGCCAAAGGCATGACCGAGCAACAGGTGGCGAGCGCACATCTACTGGCCGACCTGAATAAGAAATGGGCGCCGCAAGGCGACGCGCAGAGCTCGCGTTTTGCGACCCTTGTCTACCGATCGATAAAATAGCGGCGTCCTCGTGGCAATGGCGGCACCTTAATAAAGAGCCGGTCAGGTCAGACACGCAAATCTAAGGGGGTTTCTGGATCCAAAATTGGTACATGCCCGAGAATAGCGCCGGATTAGCCTCTTCAAATGCCTGCCAGTTGGCAAGATTGGTGGCGGTCGGATCGTCCGGGAATGCATGAGCATAGGCGCGCGCCACATGGCTGGGTAGGTGAAAGCCCATGAAGCCAAGTCCCTGCTCCTTCAAGAATGTAGCTATTTCCGGCAGGCTTAAAAGCTGTTCCTGGACATGAAATAGAAAATCGCGGCAGCCGCTGGTGCTGTAAAAATCTTTATTGCCGAGGATGGCTTCATACGCCATTGAGCCAATATCGACGTTGCCGCCTCTGCCCATTAGCGCCTGACGCGCGGCGCGGATACCTTCCGTGGTAGCAGGAAAATGCAGCGCCGCAATGCGCGCGCGCGCCTCGAAGACGGCCTGCCGTCCCAGCCGGCTGTAGAAGCCCAGCCTCATGAATCCACCGGGCCTCAAGCAAGACAGCAGCACCTGCCAGCCCGCGAAAGGGTCGGCCAGGTGGTGTAGCACGCCCATGCATTCGATCACATCAAATGCGTGGGCCATGCTCCCCAGCGCCAGAATGTCAGCTTGGGCAAACTCGATGGAAAAAAGGCTAAGCTCGTGCGCCTTGCGCGCGGCATAGGCTAGGCTAGTGAGGCTGAGGTCCACCGCCAAAATGCGTGCGCCGGGATATTGTTGCGCCCATTCGGTGGCAACCCGGCCGGTGCCGCAGCCCGCCACCAGAAGTTCGCCCGCCGGATTACCCCTCAGGCGCCCCGCGGGCATGACAAACGGAATGGGGTAATACTGACTTAGGTCGTAAAAGATATTGCTGGGTTCGTCGCCCGGAAAGGACTTCACCCAGCGCGGATAGGGATTTTCCTCATACTGCCTCTGCACAAGCTGCGAGGTAGCATGCGCAATTGGCGTGATCCGCGGAATCCGTGCCCGCAAGCGGCGCTCCTCGGCGGGCTCGGCGATCTGCTGCGCTAACAGGGCGTCAACCCATTGCGGCCGGGATTTCTGCGATAAGCGCTCCGCGCCATTCAGTGCATGAAGTGGAAAATAACTGGCCACGGCTGCCACTAGCGACGGCGATGGTAGGGCGCCTGACGCCAGCAGGTCCTCTAACCGGGCACGCGCGGCCCCGGCCGCTTCGCTTTCCGCCGCGGTTTGCGCAAAGACATATTCATTGATGAAGCATTGGCGCGCCAGGGCGCAGGAAAATTCCAGCGCGGCGTCATCGGCGGATTCCAGCAGCAAGCGCCGCGCCTGAGTTAAAAAACATTCCAGCGCGACATCGGTGTTCTCGGTGGTGGTCAGAAGCGCCAACAATAGCTCATCGCGCGACAGTGCCGCAGCGCCTTCGGGCCCGAACAATTCGCCGGCGGTAAGCGGCGCTGACAAGGCCGCGGCGGCACGGGCGATCCCGCAGCTGGCCGGTGGGTGCAGCTTAACGAGTTGACTAACTACCGGGGCGAGCTCGCCAGGCCGTGTCCACGGTTCGATCATCGCCCGAGCCATAACTGCGCGTGTGCCCACATCATCGACTGTCCATTGCAACTCCTGCGCAAGATCGGCGAAGAGCTTGCGCCCCCTGGGGCTTTCGCTCGCCTGCAGCGAGCGGACGACTAGGTCCATGGCGCCGACGAAATCGCTCCGCGCCATACGCTGGGCTGCGAAATTGTTCAGCACCGCCACGTCCCGGGGACGAATTGTGAGGATCGTGGCATAGCTGGCCTCGGCTTCGTCCACTCGTCCCTGCCGCCAGAGCAGGTTGGCCAGGTTGGCGCTGGCGTCAAAATAATCCGGCTGAATGGCCAGCGCCTGCCGGAAGCTGGCTTCGGCCTCTCGCGCCCGGCCCAGAGCGCATTGCGCCAGCCCTAGATGCATGTGGATTACCGGACTTTCAGGCTCGGCCCGGACCGCCTGGTCCAGCCGTTCGGCCGCCAATAGGGGCTGGCCGGCCTGGAAAGCCTTCATGCCTTCCGCGTCCAGACTTTCGCCGTGGCCCCGTTTCGGGGCGGCGGCGGACGTACTCGACTTTTTTTCGGTCCGGCGTTGCTTGCGATTCATCGTGTTTGTGCTTGGCGCGAAGGCCAGCGATGTAGCACCCTCCGCGGCTTATGGCCTGACGGATATTTTGTACCAGCGCTATAGATAGACCATTGCATCATTTCGGTCAGATCCAGCGGTTGTGGCAATAAGCTGAAGGCCTGTGATGCTGGGGGGAGATATCTCAGAGGCTGTTTGAGATATTGACGTTGAGCAGTTCTTCCCGTCAACATTGTTTTGCGATTCCTGTCTCCGGCAAGCAAGTTGGGCCGGCTTCTCCTGGATCATCGTCACTTATTTTTGCCGCAGCGGCGTCACGACATGCTTCGGGCTAAACCTCATCTTCGACATCGCAATAGCTCCTTTCCAAGCCAATTTCTAAAAATTCGCTTGGTACAAAATGAGCCGGTAAGGTAAGGTCAGATGTTAAAGCGATACGGGGATCGACCGCTTGCATGCTGAGACGCGGGACTGAGCCGCTCGCATTCTGATGAGTGACTTATGACTAAATGCAGGTCGTTATCTTCATAGAATTACGTCAATCGTCGAGACATTCGCGAGCCACTATAATTGATATAAATCTATGTACGAAGAACCGCGATGGCAGATCCAATCCAGGAAAATCCACTGCGGTGATTTCGCCTCCGCCGTGACTTGTTCGCCGGGAATATCTCGGGCCAAGATGCGTCCCGGGATTGGGGAAACAACATGAAGAAAATCGCATTTGTGACTGTTCTGCTGGCGGGCAGTTGCCTGGCGGTCTTCCCCGCCATGGCGCAGCGGACCTTCGACTATTCCAAAGTGGAGGAAAAAGCCGTTGATCTGGGTCATGGCGTAACCGCGATCATTCCGACCAGCGACGATCCCGCCATGGCCATCGGCTGCACCACCGTCGCGGTCGGCACTGATGGGATCATCGTGGTGGATACGCAGTTTCCCGCGCTTTACGACAAGATCAAAGCCCAGATCGCCAAGCTTTCGCCGCTGCCGGTCAAATATGTGATCAATACCCATGTC
>Ga0182024_10026085_pt1 | contig 10281 bp, 9 predicted proteins | sample P32metaG_FD_120480 | JGI IMG/M metagenome (GOLD analysis project Ga0182024, IMG submission 120480) | Permafrost microbial communities from Stordalen Mire, Sweden - P3-2 metaG (Illumina Assembly) | ecosystem: Environmental > Terrestrial > Soil > Wetlands > Permafrost | place: Sweden: Stordalen...
ACCTTCGTCGCCTCCGCGCTCGCTTCCTTCGCTGCAGCTCCGGAAAAATTACGTTTCTATTAACATTTTAGAGAGTTTGGTCGTGCTCTTATGGGGGTCACGAGCGAGCGGTAGCCGGCCCTTGCCGCCTCATGCCGACCTGCCCAGGGGAGATACAAGCCCATGAACAGGTCCAAGAGCTCTATCGTCATAGCAGCGTTGATCGCCGCCGCGATCGTTCTTCCCGATCACGCCCGAGCGGATGGAGGCAACTTTGCGGCCGGCCTTTTCGGCGGTCTCGTCGCCGGGGCCATCGTGGGTACTGCCTTGGCACCCCGGGCACCCGAGCCGGTCTACGTCGAGCCCGAGCCCTATTATCCGGAGCCGGTGTGCTTCGGCCGCCAGCAGGTCTACGATCCGTACTATCGGGTCTATCATTGGCAGCGCGTGCGGGTGCCGTGCCACTGAGCCGGGCCGCAACAATCTAGAGCCTGATGATCTGCACGAGGCGCGACCGGCCATCCGGTCGCGCTCCGTCATCTGGTCGTTTCTAGCGTGACGATACGGCCGCTGCCGGCGCCAGATCGTTGCGGATGACCTTGCCGCCCTTCATCACGAACTTGACCCGTTGCAGCTCGGTGATGTCCGCCTGCGGGTCGCCCGCAACCGCGATAAGATCGGCGAACTTGCCCTTTTCGATCGATCCGATCCGGTCCTGCCAGCCGAGCGCCTCGGCGTTGATCATCGTTCCGGATTGGATCGCCCGGGTCGGGCTGATGGCGCCACGCCGTACCAGGGCCTCGAATTCGAGCGCCTGGGTCCCGTGCGCGAAGGTGGCGCCGTCGACGCCGCTGCCCGCCATGAGCTTGATGCCCGGGGTGGCGGCCGCCATCGCGACCGCCTTGGTGAACACGGCGCTGATCTTGTACTTGCCGCCGGTGCTCTTGGCATCGTTGTCGTCCAGATAGGGCTCGGTGTAGCGCACGACGGTCGGATCGTAATAGAGCCCCTTCTGCACCATCATGTTGATCTGCTCCTGATCGAGGCCGAAGCCGTGCTCGATCGTGTCGCAGCCCGCGATGATGGAATTCTTCTGCCCTTCGCCGCCGTAGACGTGGCAGCCGGCCTTGTGGCCGAGCCGGTGGGTCTCGTCGATCATGGCGGCCAGGACCGGCATCGGAAAGGTCACTTCGTATTGGTCCTCGCCGTTCGCCGTGAAGGAGTAGCCGCCGGCCGGAAACAGCTTGATCCAATCGGTGCCGTGCTGGATGTGCTCGCGCACCGCCTCCCGCCCTTCCTCGACCGAGTGCACCACCACGCTGGTCAGCGGATTGGGCGGCGCCGCCGACGCCAGCGCCATGCCGCCCCACACGATGCCGCGCCCCGACACCTGATAGCGCGGGCCTTCGAGCCGGCCCTCGTTGATGGCGTTGCGGATATCGACGTCGCCATAGCCGTTGCCGTGCGTGCTCATGTCGCGCGCGGTGGTGATGCCGGCCCGCAGGTCGGCCTGCAGGTTCTGGATGGCGATGAGGGTCGACGCTTCCCGCGACATGCCGGGCTTGGGGACGTTGAACATATGGGTGTGAGCGTCGACCAGGCCGGGCAGGACGGTGGCGGGGCCGAGATCGATCACCTGCGCGCCGGGCGGAATCTTGATCTGCGCTTCCGGTCCCACATCGGTGATCCGTTCGCCCGCAATGAGCACGATCTGCCGGATTGCGATCTGGCCGGTCTTGGTGTCGAGCAGGCGGCTCGCCCGCACCGCCAGCACTTGCGGAGCCGCGGGGCATTGAAATACGCCGCCGTCGGGCCCGTAGCAGGGTTGCGGTCCGGCGCCCCGCCAGGGGGTGCCCGGCCCGCCCGCGCCCTGCGCGCAAAGCGTGGTCGCCAGCGCCAAAGTGCCGAATAGTCCAAGCGCCGCCGCCTGCAACGCCGATTTGGATCGCATCGCGTATTTGCCTCGCATCGCGTCATCCTCCCCAAAGGACTCTTGACGCCCGGCTTCCGTTTTATCCGTCCGGGCTCAGCCCGACTATACATCGAGGCCCGCTCCGCGGCGCCGGATTTTTTGCCCCAGGTTCAGGGCATATCCGGCGGCGAACCTGCTTTCCCCGGTCAGCTATGTGCCTGATAACGCTCTGGCGCGAGCCGGCGCGCTCAAGTATCATTGTGGGTGGGCTTGTTGGTTGACGCGATCGGGCCGTCACACCAAAGCCTGCCGTATCCTCAGCCGGGCAGCAACGAGCTGAAACGCATCGAGGCGTGACGTCCGGCATTCGGATCGGGAAGCGGCGCTCGTCCCCACACCGCAGCCCGCCATTCCGGCGCTGCGAGCGATCGACAATCACAACGCAATCAAGCAGGTGGTTACATGGCCGGCGACAGGAGATTTAGATCGAGCGACCCGCGGCAAGCCGCCGAGGCGGCGTTCAAGGCGGCGACCACCAAGCCCGTGGAGCAGCCGCTGCCCAAGCCGCCTTCGCTCCCCGGCGCCAAGGAGCTCGTCTCCTTGCGCATCGATCGCGACGTCCTCGACCATTTCCAGGAGGCGGGGCCGGGATGGCAGGAGCGGATCAATGAAGCGCTGAGAAAGGTGGCCGGGAAGTAGGCTCGTCGGTCTCGACACTCCCGGTCGAGGCGTGAGGATAGGGGTGGGGCTGGTGGAGTTCGTGCTTGCGCCGCCGGACATCGTCCGGTCGATCGATCAACTTTGGCTGCTGAAAAGCTGGATTCGAACGCGGGGCTCGCGCCAGCTGCCGGCGGCGGAAGATCTGACCGTCGCCGAGCGGCCGGGCATTTCCGACAACCTGTTGTTCACCGACGTGGTGAGCCGCGACGGCGCGACCCGGTTCCTGATCCGATCGGGCGGCGGGCGTATTACGGAATATTTCGGGGTGAGCTGCCCGACCGGGGGGCAAGGCCGATTTCTCGACGATGTTCTCCCGCCCGCCTATCGCGCCGCCGCGCTGGCGACCTTTCATGAGGCCGTGGCGGCCCGCGATCCGGTCTACACCATCGCGGATATGCGCGATCGGGCCGGGCGCATCGTCCACTTCGAGCGATTGCTGCTGCCGTTCGGCCGCGACGGCATGGCGGTCGATCGCATCCTGGCATCGATCGAAGCCGTCAGTCCGGAGGGGACCTTCGACAGTCATCACTTGATGACGGCGCCCGCGATGACCCCCGCCTTCGCGTTCTGCGCGATCATCGACACGAGCCCACCGGCCGCTGCCGGCCGGTGAGCGCGCTTTTTTTCGACCGCTCAGAACAGCCGCGAGAAGATCCAATACAGGCTGCCGGAGATCAGCATGGCGGCCGGCAGGGTCAGCACCCAGGCCATCGCGATGTTGCGAATCGTCGACAGCTGCAGCCCCGATCCGCTGGCCGTCATCGTGCCGGCAATGCCGGACGACAGCACATGCGTGGTCGACACCGGCAACCCGAAGCCGTCGGCGGCCGCGATGGTGGCGGCTGCGGTGATCTCGGCGCAGGCGCCCTGCGCATAGGTGAGGTGGGTCTTGCCGATCTTCTCGCCGACCGTGACCACGATGCGCTTCCAGCCCACCATGGTGCCGAGCCCGAGCGCAATCGCGACCGCGATCTTGACCCAGTTGGGAATGAAACGCGTCGCGTTGTCGAGCGAGCCCTTGTAGGCGTTGAGCTTGGCCACATCGTCCTTGCTCAGATCGCTTTCCTTGTCCTTCATCAGGAACCGGATGGCTTCCGATACCAGATACATGTCGTTGCGGGTATTGCCGACCACTTCGGCCGGCATCTTGGCGATCGCGCCGTATTGATTGACCTGGGTGGCGATGTCCTGCACCAGGACCGCCAATGACGGATAGGTTCCCTCGTTGATCTTGTGCTGCGCCACGTAGCCGGTCACCGCCGGCCGCGGATTGCCCAGCACGTTGAAGCCGGCCGCCTTGGCGGCGATCACGTCAGTGGCGGCCTTCGAGCTCGCCTGGAACTGCTCCATCTGAGCCGGCGGCATGGCCCGGTTGAGCGCATAGGCGGTCGGCACCGTGCCGATCAGGATCAGCATGATCAGGCCCATGCCTTTTTGGCCGTCATTGGAGCCGTGGAAGAAGCTCACCAGCGTGCAGGTGAGGATGAGGATGCCGCGGATCCACCAGGGCGGCGGCTGGTCGCCCTGCGGCTCGGCGTAGAGCGCCGGAATGCGCACCACGGCCTTCAGGACCACCAGCAGGATCGCGGCCAGCGCGAAGCCGAACAGCGGCGACGCCAGCAGCGCATAGCCGATCTCGGTCGCCTTCGACCAATCGACCCCCGAGGTGCCGTCGCGGCCGTGCAGCAGCGCATTGGTGACGCCGACCCCGATGATCGATCCGATCAGGGTGTGCGAGCTCGATGCCGGCAGGCCGAAATACCAGGTGCCGACGTTCCAGATGATCGCCGCGATCAACAAGGCGAACACCATGGCGAAGCCGGCGCTACTGCCGACTTGCAGGATCAATTCGACCGGCAGCAGCGAGACGATGCCGAAGGCGACCGCGCCCGACGACAGCAGCACGCCGAACAGATTGAACATGCCCGACCACACCACGGCGATATTGGCCGGCAGCGAGCGGGTGTAGATCACGGTCGCGACCGCATTCGCGGTATCGTGGAAGCCGTTGACGAACTCGAAGCCGAGCGCGATCAGCAGAGCGACGAACAGCATGATGAAGGGCGCGTAGCTCTCCACCCGCGTGCCGGCCGCATCGAGATCGACATAGATGCTGTAGGCTACGAACAACAGCCCGGCAGCCAAGACCCCCAGCAGGATGATCGCGGTCAGCGGATGATTGCCGCTGTCCAGATCGGGGCCCTTGCTCCTTGCGGGTTCGATCAAGCCCGGTAGCGCTGCGATATCGGTCATTTATGCCTCTCCTCGCCCAAAAAAAGCGAATTTGCGCGAGCTATGTGACAGCCGGATGAAAACGGCGCGGCGGGTGCAGGCGGCGGGGCGCAATCGCGCGGAGATGCCGCCGCGCCGGCTGCCGTCAGCTCGCTCGATTGTAATCGTAGAGGACGCGGCCAGAGGGCGGCGTCAGATCAAGGAAATGTTTGTTCCGACGATCTATTGAGGTGGACTGGCAGTCGGCGAGTAGCGAGTAGCGAGTAGCGAGTAGCGAGTAGCGAGTAGCGAGTAGCGAACAGGAAGACTGCTTGGTTCGCCACTCCCTATTCGCCATTCGCTATTCGCCGTTCCCTATTCCGGGATGCCGTTCGCCAGGAACAGGGCCCGGCCCTCCGGGGACGCCAGAAAGGCCAGGAAGGCCTTGGCGCCATCCGGATCCGATGCCGCCGAGATCACGGCGGCGCTGTAGTTGGCATAGTTCTGGATCTCGGCCGGCAGGGGTCCGACCAGCCGCAATCCGCGCTCGCGATAGAGCAGGATGTCGGTGATGCCGCCGAAACCGAATTCCTTGGCCTTGCCCTCCATCAGATGGTGCATCACGGCGGTGCCGTCCCAGAGCCGGATCAGCTTGCCCTGGATCTGATCGAAGACGCCGAGCTTCTTCAGCATGCCGTCGATGTAGGTCCCGCTCGAAGCGGTGTTGTAGACCACCGCCTCGGCGTCGAGGAGCGAGCTCTTCAGCGCCTGGGTGCTTGACACGTCGGGCAACGGGGCGCCGTCGCGCACCACCACCCCGACCCCCACCCGCCCGAGATGCATCTGGCCGTCGCCCAGGACCTTTCCGGCTTTGGTCAGATCCGCGATCACGGGGGGAGACGACACCACGATGTCGGCCGCCTCGCCGCCGGCCACCCGCTTGCCGAGATCGGCCGGGGGCTCGTAGGTGAACTTGGCCTCGATCCCGGTCTTGTCACGGAACACCTTGGCGGCGGCATTGAGCCCCGGCTGCATCCCGCCGGCGGCCAGAACCTTGAGCTCGGCGGCGCTTCCGGCCGCCCCGAAGGCGAGCCAAGCCGCCGCCAGCGTCCCGAGGAAAAGCTTCGTCATGGTGACCTCGCCGGCTTTAGAGGGCATTTGATGGAGGGTGCTCAAGTAACCATTTTACCCCGGCCCGGCGAAATATTGGTCGAATTTCAGGCCTGGAGGGTCCCGGCCGGCGCCACAGCCTAAGATGATCGAAAATGCCGCGAAATCGGACGGTTTCCCTCCCGTCCGGCTTTCGTTATAATTTACGCCGGGTTGCAAAGGCGAAGTCTTGCATCGGCAAGCTCGCCCAAAAATCGCGAATCGCGGACTGACAGGAGCAAACATGGCTTTCGGGCATGAGAATTTGGCGGGTAAATTTCTGGTTTCCCTCACTTTGACGGCGTGCCTGGGGTCGGCCGCATGGGGGGCGACCATCACTGGCAGCGTCACGGGTCCGGACGGCAAGCCCTTCATGGGCGCCTTCGTGGTCGCCGAGAACACGCAGAACAAGATGACGGTGAATGTCCTGTCGGACCAGCAGGGCCGCTATCATATCGACCGCCTGCCGGCCGCCACCTATACGGTGAAGATCACCGCCATCGGGTATCAGGGCGATCCCCGCACCGGGGTGCAGCTGGCCGATGACCAGAAAACCTCGTTCGACTTTGCGCTGCAGAAATCGATGGTCCGCTGGGGCGACCTGAACACCTATCAGGGCCGGCAGCTGCTGCCCAAGACCAAGAACCATGATCTGAGCTATCAGGATCCGTTTTTCACGACCTGTCTCCAGTCCTGCCACTCGTTCCAGACCCGCATGACCCCGACCGCCTTCGACGAGCAAGGCTGGCGGGCGCGTGTCATGTACATGCGCGACACCATGATGGCGGGCGAGGGCGGCCGCCTGAGCGACGAGAAGCTCGAGGATTTCGTCTCCTACCTGACCACCGCCTTCGGGCCGAATTCGCCCAAGCCGAAGTCCCCCGAGGAGCTGCCGCAATACAAATCCCTGGTGCGTCCGTTCAGCCCGGCCGCCATGAACATCGCCTATGTGGAGTACGACTTCGCGGGCGCCAATGGGCTCGGACCCTGGAGCGCGGTCGAGGACAAGGACGGGATGATGTGGATCCCGTATTACGGTCGCGGCAACGAGGTGGTGCGGCTCAATCCCAAGACCGCCGAGCTGACCCGCTTCCCGCTGCCGTCCTCACAGACCGCCGGCGTTCATTCGGTCATTCCCTCGCGCGACGGAACCGTCTGGTTCACGGAAGCCGCGCAGGGCAAGATCGGCCAGCTCGACCCGGCCACCAAGGAGATCACCGAATATCAGAATTCGCCGCTGCCCGACGGAAAGCGCACCGGCTCGCACACCATTCGGGTGGATGAGCGGGGCATGGTGTGGGTGAGCGGCGGTCCGGCGATCTCGATGTTCGATCCCAAGACCGAGGAGTTCAAGCATTTCGATCTCGGCGGGACCTACGGCAATGTTGTCGGCCAGAACGGCGACCAGTGGTTCACCTCGTTCCGCGACGACGGCCCGCTCGGCCGGGTCACGCGCGACGGCATCCTGACCAAGTTCTATCCGCCCACCAAGGGCAAGCCGCAGCGCCTGCAGGTGGATTCCGACGGCACCGTGTGGTTCAGCGAACGCCGCGGCGGCAAGATCGGGCGCCTCGATCCCAACACGGCGGAATTCAAGGAATTCCCGCTGCCCGGGCCGGAGCCGAGTCCCTATGCCATCGGCATCGATCGCGACCACATGATCTGGTACTCCTCGCACGAGCAGGACACGCTCGGCCGCCTGGACCCCAAGACCGGCCAGGTCACCGAATATCCGTTCCCGCATTCGGAGATCGCGATGCGGGAGTTCTTCCTCGATTCGCAGGGACGCATGTGGTACGCGAGCTCGGTCAACAACAAGATCGGCTATTTCTACTTCAATGACGGCGAAACCGCCGGCAAATAGCGGGCATCGCCGATCCATCGCTGAATTGGTTAGAGCATTTTCAGGAAAAGTGGAGACCGGTTTTCCGTCCGAAAATGCGACCATGCAGGAATGCTGGAGCGGTTTCTTTCTCCGGTTAATGTGAAACCGCTCTAGCGTCCGCGAACCCACAATGAAAAAGGGTGTCAGCGTCTTGTCGCTGACACCCTTCGCATTTCTCGGCAGCTTACGGCTCTAGGCGGATTACTGCGTCTTCTGCACGTCGGGCAGCAGCGCCGGCTGCGGGCCCATGACCTTGGTGAGCGCGCGCCAGGCGCAGATTTCATCGCTCCAGGCCGGAAGATTGGGCGCCGAGCCGCCCACCCCGATCGCGCCGATGAACTGATTGCCGTTGATCACGATCGGCAGGCCGCCGGAATTGGCGAAATTGCCGAACGACTGTTGGCGCAGCTCCGATGAGCGGCCGGACAGCACCGCGTTCATGATCGCCTTGCTGGGCTGACGCGTGTTGAGGACGGTGCGGGCCTTCATCATCGCGGTGTCGACCGCGACCTTGGTTTGGCCGTCCATGCGGTACAGATAAACCAGCTCGCCGAACTGGTCGAAGACCGCGATGCTGACCTTGACGCCCTGCTTGACGGCTTCATCGACGCACGCCTTGCTGACGGCCTCGGCGGTCGCGACGTTGATCTCGTTCTGCTCCAGAATGGCCTTGGTCGCGTCGCCGCGAATGACGAAGTTGTCGCCCTCGGCCGCCAGACTCGTAGTGACCAGGCTGGTCGACACAAGTCCTGGGGCGATGAGCGCGGCGGCGGCAGCCGCCAGCAGTCCGACATAGAGTTTCATCTTTGGTTCCCTCCAAACGCGATGCTCGCACGGGCATCCGCGCCCAACTTGCCTGATCGCACGCGCGGTTACAACTTTGATTCCGGTGCTGCCCAGCGCTCGCGCCCAACGCCCGTCGGCGCTGCGATTTGGTGGCGGCGGGTGAATTTGTGCGCCGCGGTGGCGGCGTAAGCCGGGATCATCCGATCCCGGCGTCCCGCTACCCTTGTTGCCGGAATTGATTTGGACGCGCGTTGGTACCGAAGCCTGCCCGCCGCTGGTCGAATTTCGCCGCCGGCTGCGCCAAGCAGCTTCAATTGCGGCCCAAAATGTTGCATCCTCCCGCGTCCGCCCCAAAGGCGCGCACCGTCTCGCGATCGTCAGACGGTGCCGGCCCGCGCAGCGGTAAATAATCATGGAGGACGCCGATGACTCGGGTCAATGATCGGATCAATCGTCGGATCGCCCTGGTACAGCTGACCGCGGCAACGATGCTCGCGGCGGGCGCCGCCAGGGCGCAGCGGCCCGATCCCTCGCTGGCGCAGATCAAGACCACCGATCTCGGCCACAAGACCTACATGCTCGAAGGCCAGGGCGGCAACATCCTGGTCGTGGTCGGCGACGACGGCATCATCATGGTGGACGCCGAGCTCGCGCCACTGCATGACAAGATCAAAACCGCCATCGTCGACAACTCGAATCTCCCGATCAAGTATCTGATCGATACCCATTTCCATGGCGAGCAGACCGGCGGCAATGCGCCGTTCCATCGCGACGGCGCCATCATCGTGGCGCAGGACAATGTGCGGGTCCGCTTGCTTGCCGGCACCACCAACGCCCTCAACTACAACAAGAGTCCACCGGCGAACCCGGACGCGATCCCGACCGAAACCTATGTGGGCGGGACCAAGACCGTGGAGGTTCGCGGCCGCAGGGCGCTCCTCACCCATGCCACCAACGCGCATACCGACGGCGACAGCTGGATCTATCTTGCGGATGCCAATGTCATCTTCACGGGTGATCTCTTCTACAATAACGACCGCTATCCGATGATCGACTACGCCAACGGCGGCGACATCCGCGGCATGGTCCGCGCCAACGAGGCCTTCCTCAAGCTGGCGAATCCCGAGACCAAGATTGCATCAAGCCGCGGCGGTGCGGTGGCCGGCAGAGCGGAAGTCTCCGCGTTCCGGGACATGCTGGCGACGGCGCGCGACCGCATGGCGGCCATCGTCGGCAAGGGCCTGACCGAGGAGGAGGTGGTGGCGGCCAAGCCGTTCAAGGACCTCGACGCCAAATGGGCGAGCAACGAGCGCGACTCGGCCAATTTCATCCGCAACGCCTACAACTCGTTCAAACGATCTTGAGCGCGGCACGCCGCGCTTCCGCACCGGCGCTTGTTTTGGGCCGCCGCCGCGCTCAACACCCTGGTGGTCGTCTCGACGGTCGTGCTGGGCTGGCACTACCTCGTCGACGTGCCCGCGGGGCTGCTGCTCGGCTCGCTCAGCCTTTACGCCGGAGAACTGACCCATCGGCGACTCGTGAAGCGGGGATGAATCCGGCGCCGATAAGATCGCGAATTTTTCAAAATTTCGTCAATAAATAATTATAATACCGTCACAGAATGAATATCCGAATCGCG
>Ga0182024_10026086_pt1 | contig 10281 bp, 10 predicted proteins | sample P32metaG_FD_120480 | JGI IMG/M metagenome (GOLD analysis project Ga0182024, IMG submission 120480) | Permafrost microbial communities from Stordalen Mire, Sweden - P3-2 metaG (Illumina Assembly) | ecosystem: Environmental > Terrestrial > Soil > Wetlands > Permafrost | place: Sweden: Stordalen...
CGCCGGATGAACTCGATGTTCCACGGGCACCACGGCGCGTCCGCCCGCACCGTCGACATGTAACGGTGTATCGCCTCGCGGGTGGCGGGGTCGTCCCAGCTCAGCGGGAGATGCACCGTCCGGCTCGCAACGGTGGTCGCGTCGGTCGACGGGAGCTCGGTTTCGGCCGCTTGGAGAAGATCGAGCATCTCGTGCGTGGCGACCACGTCGGGATCGAAGTGCACCTGGAGAGACCGGATCCCGGGCGTGACGTCGATGACGCCACGCGGTGCGGACGCTTCGAGCCAGTGTTCCAATGCGTGCACACGAAAGCGCAGTTCGAGGTCGAGCACCATCGGCCCGTACTCGACGAGGAGATAGTCCTCGCCGCTGCGCCGCCAGTGCGTCGCGGGCCGGCCCGTGTCCGCCGGCCACGAATCGAGAACTCCGCCCCGGGTGTCGCGCGGGACCTGACGCGCCGGTGCAGATTGACGCTTGGCCGCGCGGCTGTCGGCCCGGCGTCGTTCGGCCTGTTCACTGTCGACCGGAACGAACCGCACATGATCTTCTGGCCGCAGCTGGCCGAGCTTCCATCGGTCTGCCACCACGACAACGGCCGGGCACACGAAGCCGCCGAGGCTCGGGCCGTCGGGCCCGAGGATGATCGGCACGTCACCGGTGAAGTCGATCGACCCGACGGAATACGCGGTGTCGTGGATGTTCGACGGATGCAGGCCCGCGTCGCCGCCGTCGGTTCGTGCCCACTCGGGGCTGGGGCCGATCAGACGTACGCCGGTGCGGGCAGAGTTGTGGTGGACACGCCAGTCGGTCGCGTAGAAGAGATCGATGTCGGCCGGGGTGAGGAACTCCTCGTCTCCATGTGGGCCCACCAGCACCGCGATCTCCCAGCGGTCGGTGATGTCGGGCCGCGTCGCGGGAGATGTTGGTTCGGTGTCGCGTTCGGCATCGACGTCGGCGAGCCCCACAACGTCGCCGGTGCGCAGCGCACGGCCGGCATAGCCACCGAAACGGCCGAGCGTGAACGTCGACGCGCTCCCGAGCACCGGCGACACGTCGATCCCGCCCCGCACGAGCAGGTACGCCCGCACTCCGGGCGCGCCGATCGCCCCGATCGTCACGACCGATCCCGCCGCGATCTCGACCCGCTCCCACATCGGGAACACGCGCCCGTCGACGTCGGCTGCACTCGGCGCGCCGGTCAGGCACACCGTGGCCGCGGTATGGAACAACAGACGCGGTCCTTGCGCGGTGAGCTCGAGCCCGGGAGAACCTTCGAGGTTTCCGACGATGCGGTTGCCGCTCCGGAACGACAAGTCGTCCATCGGCCCGCTCGGAGGGACGCCCACCGACCAGTAGCCGAGCCGTCCGGGATGGTCCTGCACGGTGGTCAGCGTTCCGCCCGCCAGCACTTCCACGACCCGGCTGGTCGGTTCGATGCTCGCGAGCAACGACGTCGACAGCCGAGCTTCGACGAACGCGGGTGCGGCGGTCACCGCGCGCAGGAGATCGAGGTTGGTGGTGACGCCTTCGATCCGCGTCGCCGCGAGCGCGCGCCGGAGCCGTTCGAGCGCCTCGGCGCGGGTCTCGCCGTACGTGACGACCTTCGCGAGCAGCGAGTCGTAGTTCGCGGTGACCTCGCTGCCGGACTCCACCCACGTGTCGACGCGCGCGCCCTGCGGGAACGACACCGCGGTCAACGTCCCGGCACTCGGCTCGTGACCACGCCACGGATTCTCGGCGCATACCCGCGCTTCGAACGCGTGGCCACGGGGGAAACGCTCGGCGTCGAGCACGGTCGCGTCGCCGGCCGCGATGCGCACCATCCATTCGACGAGGTCGATTCCCCAGACCGCCTCGGTCACAGTGTGCTCGACCTGCAAGCGTGCGTTCACCTCGAGGAAGGCAACGGTGTCGGTCCCGACATCGACGAGGAACTCCACCGTGCCGGCCGAGCGGTACGCGACCGACACCGCGAGCGCTTCGGCTGCGCCCAGCAGGCGTGCCCGCAACGCGTCGCTGAGGCCGGGCGCGGGCGTCTCCTCGAGCACTTTTTGGTTGCGCCGCTGGGTCGAGCAGTCACGATCGCCGAGCGTCACGACCCGGCCCGTGCCGTCGCCGACAATCTGTACCTCGACGTGGCGCGCGTCGGCGAGCCAACGTTCGAGGTAGACGCGCTCGTCGCCGAAGGCCGCGCCGGCCTGGCGGCTCACGGCCTCGAGCGACTCCGCAAGCTGCGCCGCGTCGCGACACACGCGCATGCCGATGCCGCCACCGCCGGCCGTGGCCTTCAACACGACGGGATACCCGACGCCGGCCGCCGCCTGCAACGCATCGTCGACGGACGCCACGATCGCGCTCCCCGGCAGCAGCGGTACGCCCGCGGCCACGGCTTGGATCCGCGCGGTGTGCTTCGCGCCGAACACGCGCAGCTGCTCCGGCGTCGGTCCGATGAACGTCAGCCCGGCGGCCTCGACCTGCTCCGCGAATTCGGCGCGTTCGGCGAGGAACCCGTAGCCGGGATGGATGGCCTGGGCGCCGCACTCGAGCGCCGCGGTGATCACCGCGTGCGCGTCGAGGTAGCTCTCCGTCGCCGGCGCCTCACCGATGCGCACTGCTTCGTCGGCGAGGCGCACTGGGAGCGTGGCCGCATCCGCGTCGGAATACGCCGCGACCGAACGGACGCCCATCTTGGAGAGGGTTGCGATGATCCGGCACGCGATCTCACCGCGGTTCGCGACGAGGATCTTGTCGAACACCGTGCAGGCTCAGGGACCGCTGACAACGACGCTGATGGGCGTGGGATCGAATCCGTTGCACGGATTGTTGATCTGCGGGCAGTTGCTGATGAGCACGAGCACGGCGCGCTCGGCGCGGCACGTGACGTGCAGGCCCGGAGCCGAAATCCCGTCGACGATCCCCATCGTGCCGTCGGGTTCGACCGGCACGTTCATGAACCAGTTGATATTGCTGACGAGGTCGCGTTTTCCGAGTCCCCACTTGGCGCCTTCGAAGAGGAAGTTCTCGACGCAGGCATGCTGGTGCTTCGTGTGATGCCCGTAGCGCAACGTGTTCGACTCTTGACTGCAGGCGCCGCCGATCGTGTCGTGACGGCCACACGTGTCGGCGACGATCTCGAGGAGCGGCCGGCCCTCGTTCGATCGCAGCACACTTCCGGTCGTGAGGAAGATGTTTCGTTGGGCGGCCATGGTGGTGTGCGCGCAGTAGCGCTCGGCGTGATCGTGCGCGTCGTAGAGCAGGCAGTCGACAGCCTGATTGCCGCGAAGGTCGGTGATGGTGATCGTCGCGCCGCCGGGAACGATCCCCGACCACGGCGCCCTCGCCGCAACAACGTCGTCGATGAGCGTAGTCATGATCTCCTCACGCTCCGGTACCAGCCCGCGTCCGGCCGAGCATCCAGTCGTCGGTGTTCAGGTAGGCCCGACGGGCTTCGGGGGAGCTGTCGCGCTGCGGGTCGTCGAGACCGGTCGGCGTGCTCCGCCAGGCGCAGAGCCGCAGCGGCGTGCACGTGTAGCGGTCGCGCAAGTCGAGTGTGTGCGGAACGTTGGCTACCGACACGATCGTGTCGAGCTCGAAGCGCAGCTCGACGGACGTGCCGCCGCCAGCCGGTACCGGATCGAGAAGCAGGCCGCCGTCGGTACCGACGCGTACGCCCTTGAAGAACGAGATCGTGGGTGCGAGATCGCGGGGCCCGAGCCCGAACTTGGCCAACGCGACGATCAGTCGATCACGCGCGCTCGGGAACGGGCCTTCGACCCGCCCGTCGCCGTACTTCGCCTCATGATCGGTGCGGTTCGGCGCGCTGCAGATCGTGTCGTGCCGGCCCGAGGTGTCGGCGATGATCGCGGCGAGCACGCGTCCCCGGTCGGAGAGCAGCAGGGAACCCCGGGTCGGGTACATCTGCCACTGCACCTTGGTCGTGTCGGCGAGACTCAGGCGCTCGCTCGGTAGATCGGCGTGATGCAGCGCGACGTGCGCGCAGGCGTCCCCGTCGAGATCGGTGAACCGCAGCACGCTGCCGCGTGGAAGCCGGTGGCTGGCGTATTCGCCGGAGTCGAGTATTTCGTCCCAGAGCACATCGGCGGGTCCGACCGCGTCGGGGAGGTCCACGGCCGTGGACGCGGGCAGGGTCGGCATGCCGCGCACCCGGGCGTCTGACTGGGCTCGCGCGTGGTCGCGGGCGCCGGTGGTGGTCGACGTTGCTCCCGCGGGTGGGCCGGTGTGGCCAGATACCATGATTCATTATCTATCGACTGATCGAAAAGTCCAACTCGAAGCCTGCGCTCGCGGTCAAGTCCCGACCCGGACGTCCGCGTGCGACCAACATCGAGACGCCGGCCGACACGCGAGAGGCGATCCTCGACGTCGCGGCCGAACTGTTCGCGAACAAGGGATACGCCGCGACGGGCACGCGCGAGATCGCGACGAGGGTCGGACTCCGCCAGGCGTCGCTCTTTCACTACTTTGCGCGTAAGGAAGACCTGTTCGCAGAGTTGCTGGATCGCACGGTGTCTCCGGCACTGGTCGCCACGGCGTGGCTCGAACATCACCCCGGCCGCCCCGAGATCCGGCTGTACGCGCTGGCACACCACGACGTCACGAACCTGTGTGGGAGCCGTCACAATCTCGCGGCATTGCAGTTGCTGCCGGAGGCGCGAGGCGAGCGCTTCGCGAAGTTCTGGGCCAAACGTGCACGGTTGCGTGGGCGTTATAGATCGTTGATCAGAGAAGCGGATCGGGCCGGACGGGTGGTGGACCGGCCGCTCGAAATGAGCACCGACCTCGTGTTCAGCGCAGTCGAGGCGACCATGACCTGGTCGCCGCGTTCGCGTCGAGCGTCGACCGCGCGTACCGCGGATGCGGTTGCGTCAGCGGCGGTGCGCGGGGTGCTCCTGCGGCCACCGAGCCCCGAGCGGCTGCGCGAGGCCGCACAGCGCCTGAAGCGCTGACGGTCGGGTCACCGCCCGCCGCGAGTGCGACGACATGACCGCGGGTCAAGGTGCGGTCGCCGTCGACGATTCCCGACGCTGAAGGCCGGATCAGCGCCGCTCTCTTCGGGTCGTCCTCGGTCGCGACCGCGAGTCCTTCCCTTCGGCGAGCGCACAAGGACACGACCGGTGCTGCCGTCTCGGCATGGCCGGATCGCGGGCGCTACGAACGCTGCGGGTCCATGTGTCGCGCCTGCGGCGCCGACTCGCACCCATCGGGCCTGAGATCACCAACGTGCACGCCTCCGCAGACATGCTCCAAAGTGCGTCCGCCGACAATCACGACGCCAGGTCACCACGACATCAGCGCCACCTTCGATCGCGTCGACGCGGACGCAGATCGCTGCGACCACAAACGCGAACAACCGCGAACGTTTGGATCGACTTGAGCGCGGCCTTCTCGCCCATCGGCGGTTCGGGCGACAGATCGAACAACGCAAGGTCAAGCGTGTCGTCGTGCACCCCATCGCGAACGAGCTGCACCGGATCCTGGGAACAACTCTGCGGACAGCGCCGCATCGCTTTGTGCATCACGGCTTCCAACCGGCGCGGACATCAGGGTTGATGCGGCGGATGGCTCCGCATTCCTCGTGACGTGTGCCACCATTTCCCGCAGCCGATCGTCTGGCGCGAACGGCACCTGCGCGCTGAGCTCCGTTCGTTCGGATGCCCGCTTGCGAACATGCAAGACCATCGAGCCGTGGGCGTTTCGGCCGCTTGGGCTCGAAGGGTCGCGCGGTGACCGCCTATGTCGCCGAGCGAAATTCTTCGGACGCCCGACAACCGCGCGCGGCGTCGAGCAACTCGTCACGCATCGCGCTCTCCAGCGCGAAGCGCGCCGCGTCGACCTGCTCAGCCTCTGCGACGGCTCATGCCGAACGCCGAACGCGCCGAGTCATGGCGGCATCCGTTCGCGAGACGCAAACCGACTATGCTTGACGGCAGGGGCGCCGGGAAGTCTGGTCGGCAACAACGTTTCCGTAACGTTCGGTCGACCGGAGGTCGATGATGTCCGCGCCTATTCGCACGGCTCGCCAACGCCGTGCAGCCTTTCGACGATCGGTCGGGATCGCAGCCGCGTGGTGGGCGGCCATGTTCGTGGCATGGATCGCACTCGACGATACGCTTGCCCGCCCTGAGCTTGTCGTTGGCGCGGTCGCGGCGGCCATCGCGGCCGCCGTCGCCTTCACTGTTCAGCGACGTGGTTACATCAGCTTTCAGCCCCGCGCGCGTTGGCTGACGCAGATACCGAGGCTGGCGTGGACGGTGCTCGCCGACTGCGCGCTGCTTGGCGGTGCACTGTGGCGCCGGGTCGTGCGGCGAGAAGCAGTGGAAGGCACCACGATCAGGGTTCCCTTCGACTACGGCGGTGACAACGGCCGTGACGGCGCTCGGCGCGCGCTCGTGAACGTCGGCATCTCGCTGACACCCAACTCCTTCGTGATCGACATCGACCCCGAGGCGGGCAGCCTGCTGGTCCATCAGCTGGTCGCACGCCCATTGGACCCCATTTTGGAGACGCAACGCAGACGCGCCGCGGAGCGCGGGATAGGAGCACCCTCGTGAACGAATGGCTCATCGCGGCAACGGTCTTGCTGCTCGGGCTGGTGCCGTGCGCCATCGTGATGATGCGGGGCTCGATCGTCGAAGCGCTCGTCGCGCTGCAGATGGCCGGCGTGCTCCAAACCGTCACCTTTTTGCTGCTCGCGGAGGGCTATCACCGCGGGCCGTTCTTCGACCTCGCGCTCACGCTCGCGCTCCTGGCCCTCGCGGGTGGCCTGGTGTTCGCCCGGATGCTGGAACGATGGGTATGAGCATCTCCTCGGTCGCGGTCGTGGTTCTCCTATGTATCGGTGTCGGGATCGAGTTGGCCTGCTGCATCGGCGTACTCGTGATGCGCGACGCCCACGACAAGCTGCACTACATCGGCCCGGCCGCCATCCTCGGCCCGATCGCCGTCGCCGCCGCGATTGTGATCCGGGAGTCGTTCTCGCAAGCAGGTGTCAAGTCGATCATGACCGCGGCGCTCTTGATCATCGCGAACCCCGTGCTCACGCACGCGACCGGTCGCGCGCTCTACATCCGGCGTCGCGATCATCTCGAGCCCGAACGCGAAAACGCATCATGAATGCCCTGCAAGGGATTGTGCTCCTCCTGGTCGCCGGTGCGGGCACCTGCGTGGTCGTCGCCCGCGACCCGTTGCGGCAAGCAATTCTCGCGAGCTTTTTCGGCATCGTGCTCGCGGTCTTGTTCTTCACGCTGCAGGCACCCGACGTCGCCCTATCGGAGATCGTGGTCGGCGCGGTCGCGCTCCCGCTCATGATCCTGCTCACGTTGGCCAAAGTGCGCGGCGGTGAGAAATGACGCTCCGCACCCGTCGTTTCGTGTTCCTCGTGATGGCGCCGATCCTCGGCGCGGTACTGCTGTGGGCGTTCGCTGGGCTCCCGCGGTTCGGTCACTACCGCGGTCCGTACGGCGACATCCTCAACGCGGTGTCGGTGCCCGAGCGCCACGTCACCGATGTCGTCACCGCGGTGAACTTCGACTATCGCGGCTTCGACACCCTCGGTGAGGAATTCATCTTCTTCGCCGCGGTGATCGGCGTGGTGCTCATCCTGCGCGAGCAGTCCGATGAGCGCCTCGGCCACATCGAGGACTTCGCTTCCGGGCGCGCGGTGCCACCGACGAGTGACGCGGTGCGCGTGCTCGGTCTCGGGCTCGTACCGTTGACCGTCCTCTTCGGCATCGACGTGGTCGTGCACGGTCAACTGACTCCCGGCGGCGGCTTTCAAGGTGGTGTCGTACTGGCGACCGCGGTGCTGCTCATCTACCTGGCGGGGGAGTACGACGACCTCCACGGCCTGTACCAGGAGGCAACCCTCGAGCGGGCGGAGGCCTTCGGTGCCGCGGCGTATGTGGCGCTGGGTCTCCTCGGCCTCGGGCTCGACGGTGCGTTCATGAAGAACGTCCTGCCATTGGGTCACACCGGCTCGGTGTGGTCCGCGGGCGCAATACCGCTGATCAACATCGCGGTCGCGGTCGAGATCGGCGCCGGCCTCGTGATGCTGCTCACGAACTTCTTGCACCAGACGATCGTCGTGCGCCCCGATGGCCGGCGCAGCCCGCTCGAACGCGTGTTGCGCCAAGGCCGGCCGACGTGACCTTCTTGCCCTACGTCGTCGCGGTGTGGCTGTTCCTCGCCGGGCTGTACGGAATCGTGACCAGCCGCAATCTGGTCCATCAGGTGGTGTGCCTGTCGGTCGTACAGACGTCGACGTACGTCGTTCTGCTCGCCGTCGGATACCGCACCAACGCCACGGCACCGGTGTTCGCCGGTATTGCGCTCACGCGACCGGCAGTCGACCCGATCGTGCAGGCGTTGTCGCTCACCGATGTCGTCGTGGGCGCCACCGTGTCGGCGCTCCTGCTCGCCATCGTTGTACAGGTCCACAAACGCACCGGCAGCCTGGACCCCGAAGACCTGCGCGATGTGAACCAACGAATTCCGCAATGAATTCACTCGTGCCGCTCCCCGTAGTGGTGCCACTCGCAGCCGCCGCACTGCTCTTGATGTTCGGCGGCGTCCTTGCCGGCAGCGTTGTCCGTGCGCTCACGGTCGCGGCGACTATTGCCGAGACCGTGCTCGCGGGCGCGTTGGTTCACGCGGCACGATCGGGAACGATCGTCTACTGGTTCGGCGGATGGACACCGCGGCACGGCGCGGCGATCGGCGTGTCGTTCGCCGTCGACCGCATCGGCGCAGGCGCAGCCACGCTGGCCGGCGTCGTCGTGACCGCCGCGGCGTTGTCGACGCGTCGTGCATTCGGCGAGCGGCCCGCCCTCACGCATGCGCTGATGCTCACGATGCTGGCCGCGATGGCCGGCTTCTGCCTCACCGGAGACATCTTCGATCTTTTCGTGTTCTACGAGCTCATCGCAGTCAGCGCGTTCGGACTTGCCGCATTCGACACCGGCGATCCCCGATCGCTGCGCGCCGCGCTCAACTTCGCGATCACCAACAGCATCGGAGCCTTCCTGCTCCTCATCGGTATCGCACTGCTCTACGGGCGAACCGGCGCACTGAATCTCGCCCAGATCGGTCGCCAACTGGCAGCGGCACCGCACACCGATGGGTTGGTCGTCGTCGCCTTCGCGACGATCACCGTCGGCTTCCTCGTGAAGGCCGCGATCGTGCCCTTCCATTTCTGGCTCGTCGACCTTGCCAGCACCGGCCCGGTTCCGTTGGTGCTCATACTCGGCGGTGCGCTCGACGCGCTCGCCGTCTACGCGATCGCCCGCGTGTACTGGACCGCATTCGCGCCCGCGCTCGGCGGGCACGAGGCCGCGCTGCGCGTTGTCCTCCTGGCTGTGGGTGCGTTCACGGCGCTCATCGCGGGCGCGATGTCACTGTCGACACGCGAACCGCGGCGCGTGCTCGCGTTCGTGCTCGTCAGTCACACCGGAACCGTTCTCGTCGGGGTTGGCTGCCTGAGTGCGCTCGGGATCGCAGGTACCGCGATCTACGCGCTCGCGGACGGCGCGATCAAGGTGGCCCTGTTCGCGTGCATCGGCATGCGCACCGGTGACCGGGAGGAGGTCGTCTCCGGCGTCGCGGTGACCGCGGTGCTGATCGCGGGCGGGCTCGCCCTCGCGGGCTTTCCCCTGTTCGGAATCTCGCTCGGAGAGTCGGTGATTGAGCACGCTGCGAGCAGCACGGGGAATCCGTGGATCGTGCCGGTCCTGGTCGTCGCGTCGGTGCTCACCGCCGGCGCGGTGCTGCGAATCGCGCTCACCGCCGCCCGTACCCGCGGCGCTCGGCCGCGAGCACCGGAATTGGGCGCGGTCGCAGGAGTGCTGGTCGGGGTCGCAATCGGAGCGCGCTTCGCGGCCGCGCGCTGGGCGGCCGGTGCCGCCTCCGCGTTCGTCGCCTCGAACGCCTACGGGCGAGCAGTACTCAACGGCGAGCGAGTCGCGTCCCCTGCCGCGGCTGGCGGTGTGCGGCTCTCGGGCGGCAGCGAGCTGCTCGATCTGGTCACGGTCGTGGGCGCGCTCGCGATCGTCGTATGGCTCGACTGGGTGCGGCCCCGGGCAACGGCGCGGTCGGCGATGCGCGAGACGACGGCGGTCGGCTATGCAATTCGACGTCTGCACAGCGGCAGCCTCGGTGACTCTGTCACATGGCTGACGGTCGGCGCGACCACGTTCGCGGTCGCCGTGGCGGTCGCGCTGCGCTGACGACGGAGCGAACGGCTCGGCCGACGGTCGTTGCCATCGA
>Ga0182024_10026087_pt1 | contig 10281 bp, 7 predicted proteins | sample P32metaG_FD_120480 | JGI IMG/M metagenome (GOLD analysis project Ga0182024, IMG submission 120480) | Permafrost microbial communities from Stordalen Mire, Sweden - P3-2 metaG (Illumina Assembly) | ecosystem: Environmental > Terrestrial > Soil > Wetlands > Permafrost | place: Sweden: Stordalen...
ACGCCGATTTCCTGCTGGTGGCAGCGGTCCACGAAATACATGAAATCGGCGGGCGAGCCGAAACGACTGGTCACCGCGAAATAGCCTACGGTCTGGTAACCCCAGGAAGCGTCCAGCGGATGCTCCATGATCGGCAGCAGCTCGATGTGGGTGAATCCCATGCGCTTCACGTAAGGCAGCAATTCGTCGGCGAGCTCACGATAGGTCAACCAGCGGTTTTCCTCTTCCGGCTTACGCCGCCACGAACCGGCGTGCAATTCGTAAGTGGTCATCGGCGAATGCAGCCAGTCCCGCAGCGGGCGCGACTCCATCCACGCGGTGTCCTTCCATCTGTAGCCATCAATCGTTCTCACCACCGACGCGTTGTTCGGCCGCATTTCGCCCGCGAAACCGTACGGATCGGTTTTCAAACCCACGCCGCCGTCGCGCGATAAAATCTCGAACTTGTATAACTCGCCTTCATCCAGGCCCGGAATGAATAGCTCCCAGATACCGCTGGAGCCCCGGTGGCGCATCGGGTGCACGCGGCCATCCCAGAAGTTAAAGTTGCCTACGACGCTTACGCGCTGCGCATTGGGCGCCCACACCCCGAAATGCACGCCGCGCACGCCGGCAACTTCACGCACGTGCGCGCCCAGCTTTTCGTACTTCTGGTAGTGCGTGCCTTCACCGGAAAGATACAGGTCGTACTCGGTGAGCACGGGCGGGAAAACATAAGGATCGTAAGTCTCGAAGACGTTTCCATCGCTGAAGCGAATCTGCAGGCGATAGACGTTCGGAGGAACGGCTTCGTTCTGCGGCTTCGCGACGCCGGTCGCGGGAATCCGCGCTTCAAACAATCCTTCGGGGTGAATTCGAATAGCGTGCCGCGGTTCTGCTTTCTTGCCCCACAGCACGGTTACGTCCGCCGCGTTCGGGCGGAAAACGCGGATCGCGAGCAAATGCTTTCCGTCTTCCTCAACCCAGTGCGGCCCCAACACTGCGAAGGGATCGGAATGCTCGCCCCTGACGAGCAGCTCAATATCTTTCTGCAAGTTCGCCGAGATCGACGAGGTCGCCGGGGGCACTTGGGGATTCACTGCGGGAGCTTTCAGTTTGTCGTCTTTTCCCATAACAGTCGGAAATCCAATACCACATTCCCGTCACCATCTTACCGGAGCGGAAGCGCCACGCCAAATCCGCCGCACCACGATTCCTGTTGTCCAAAATCTAAACGTGCTGGACATGGTGGCCGAAGCCCGGTAGCCTAACCCGCAGCTCTGGGGCGCACGGCGGGGCAATCCACGAAGGAGATCACTCATGAAAAGATTCGCTCGCTCAATTTTCCTCCTGGCGGTGCCGGCGCTGCTCTTCGGCTTTGCAGGCGCAGCGCGCGCTCAGGATGGCGCGCAGCCGAAAACTCCACAGACCCCGACGCAAGCCATTCTGGAGAACTGGAACGACGTGGGCAACCGTCTGATCACCATGGCACAGGATTGGCCGGAAGAAAAATACACTTACAAGTTGACGCCAGCCGTGCGCACGTTTCAGGAAGTAATCCTGCACATTGCGGGATCGAACTACGACCTGATCAATCATCTGGCGGGGACCAGGGTGGGCGAAGCGCAGAATGATCCACCGGTGAGCCAATACAAAACTAAAGCGGAGACCGTGGCGTATCTGAAGAAATCCGTAGAAGACGGCGCCACACTGCTGCAGAAGCAAGGCGATGCCGAAGCGGTGAAGCATCTCTCCGGATGGATTGGTTACACCGAGCACATGGGCGAGCATTACGGTTTGCTGGTGGCTTACTACCGCGCGACCGGCGGAGTGCCTCCCGAATCGCGCCCGAAGAAGTAGCCGCGCACAAGATATTCGAGCAGGGGAGAATCGTGGCGCGGAGGCTGTGCCGCACGCCGTGCAGAGCAGCCGAGCCACGATTCCTTCATCGGGAAGTCGTATCTCAATGCCGCGAACACCGCGGTGGCTCGAGAACCCGTCCCGACGAATTCCAGCCCGTTTCCAGAGGCTCTAACCGCCCAAAGCACTTGTCAACTCTGTCCAGCCGCAGGCCCTTGCAACTTTATCTACGCGTCCACGAGGGCGCCCAATCCAACGCTCGCGCACCGCGGAAATGACGTTTTTGCCACCTCTAAGTCATAGGAAATGTGAGTGCTTAGTACGAACGTACCATTGTGGCGCCGGTCGCTGCAATTTATACAGGATGTGGGGGAATCCTCGGGAACGAGTGCCCGTTCCGTGCCAGCGAACATGCCAAACAAGGCCGCCACTTTGCCCAAGAATGGAGACGATTCGTCGCGCGCCAGCGCGGACATGCGGCCAGCGCAGTCCCGGCCCGCCGCGAACTGCGTGACCGTGACTGGCTCAGATTCCTTTCCGCAGCACCTGGACTTTAAGCTCCTTTTCTCTAGCCATCCCGAGGCGATGGTCGTTCTCGACGTAAACCACCGCATCCGGATGTGCAATCCCGCGTTCGAACAGCTCTTCCAGCATCTCCAGGCCGATATCCTGGGCGCCGAGCTTGACGTGCTGCTGGCGTGCGAAGAACTCCACGGCGAAGCTCTGCGCTTCAGCGAGCGCGCGGCTGCGGGGGAGGTGGTCCGAGCAAACACCAGGCGGCGCCGCCGCGATGCTTCGTTCGTTGACGTGCAGGTCACTTGTGTACCGCTGCTGCAAGACGGCAAAATCTTCGGCTGCTACGGAATTTATCAGGACATCACCGAGCGCTGCGCGGCGGAACGCGCGCAGCAAGAGGCCGAGAAAAAACTCAGCCTGCTATTTGAAAATGCGGTCGAAGGTATTTTCCAGACGACCGTGGATGGCCGGGTGCTCAGCGTGAACCCGGCGCTGGCGCGCATGTGCGGCTACAATTCGCCGGCGGAAATGCTCGCCACGGTGCATGACATCGGCAAGGATTTTTACACCGATCCTCAAACGCGCCTGGAATTCCAGCGCGAAATGGAAGAACACGGAGCGGTCCAGGCGTTTGAATATCAACTGCGTAAGAAAAACGGCGCGCTCATCTGGATTTCGGAAAATGCCAGAGTTATTCGCGATGCCGACGGCAGGGTCACAGCCTACGAAGGCACGATGGAAGACATCACCGAGCGCAAACGCTCCGAGCTGGAGCGCCAGATCACTTTCGAAATCATTCACGGCGTGAACGTCACGGATAATCTCGACGAACTGCTCTACCTGATTCATCAATCACTCAATAAAGTGCTCTACGCGGAGAACTGTTTCGTTGCGCTGTATGAATCCGCATCCGGAATGTTCCACTTTCCATTCTTCGTGGACCAGTTCGACGAAGCGCCTCCCCCGCAGCAGGTGGGCAGAAGTTGCACAGCGTACGTCTATCGCACCGGCCGCGCTATGTTGATTCCGCAGCAAGTTTTCGATCGGCTGGCGGCGGACGGGGAAGTGGAACTGGTGGGAACTCCGTCACCCTCCTGGCTGGGCGTGCCGCTGCGCACACCTGCCGCCACTATCGGCGTTCTGGTGGTGCAACATTACGAAAATGAAGCGGCCTATACCGAGCGCGACCTGGAATTCCTGGCCTCGGTCGGGGGACAGATCGCGCTGGCGATTGACCGCAAACGCGCTGAAGAAAAAATCCGTGAAAGCGAAGCGCGGCTGCGAGTGCTGGTGGAGCAGTTGCCCGCAGTGCTGTGGACGGTGAGCAAAGACCTTTGCTTCACCTCTGCTTTGGGAGCCGGCCTCACGCGGCTGGGCTTGAAACCGAATCAGATTGTGGGCGTCTCGCTGTTCGATTATTTCGAGACGCCTGACCCGGCGTTCCTGCCCATCGCTGCGCATCGTCGCGCAATCGCCGGCGAGCCTACGACCTTTCACGTGGAGTGGAAGGGCGGATCGTACACTTGTCACGCGGAGCCGCTGCGCACGGCAGAAGGCGAATTGCAGGGCGCGATTTGCATGGCGCTCGACATCACTGACCGCAGGCAACTGGAAGAGCAACTCCGCCAGGCGCAAAAGATGGAAGCCGTGGGACGCCTGGCCGGAGGAATCGCGCACGACTTCAACAATCTTCTGATGGTCATACAGGGATACGCGGATCTGATGACCGAGCGCCTGGCCGAAGGCGACCCGCTGCGTCGCAACGCCGAACAAATCCAAACCGCTTCGCAGCGCGCCACATCGCTCACGCGCCAACTGCTCGCCTTCAGCCGCAAACAGATGCTGGCGCCGAAAGTGCTGAGCATTCAAAGTGTCGTCACCGAAATGGAAAAGATTCTGCGCCGGCTGATTGGCGAGGACGTTCAACTGGAAACCTCCAGCGTCGCCGACCTCGGATTGGTGAAAGCCGATCGCAGCCAGATCGAGCAAGTAATCTTGAATCTTGCCGTCAATGCGCGTGACGCTATGCCGGAGGGCGGCCGCTTGACGATTGAGACCGCGAACGTGGATCTCGATGAATCCTTTTCGCACTCTTCCGTCATGCTTTCACCCGGCCCGTATGTGATGCTTGCCGTCACCGACAACGGTTGCGGCATGGACGTCGAAACTCAGGCACACATTTTCGAGCCTTTCTTCACCACAAAGGAGAAAGGCAAGGGCACAGGTCTGGGCCTCGCCACCGTGTACGGCATCGTCAAGCAAAGCGGCGGCTACGTGTGGGTCTATAGCGAACCAGGGCGCGGCACAAGCTTCAAAGTCTATTTGCCTCGCGTATGGGACGAGCCGACCATGCCAGGCCGCGATCGCAGAATCGAAGGGCAGACGTTGCCACAGGGCACGGAAACAGTGCTGCTGGTGGAAGATGAAAAGGGAGTGCGCGAACTTGCGCGCGAGTACCTGGAAATGACCGGTTACACTGTGATCGAAGCGGAGAATGGCCATACCGCTCTGGAACTGGCCGCGCTGCATTCCGGTCCAATCCACTTGCTCATGACTGACGTGGTGATGCCGGGAATCAGCGGCCGCGAACTTTCCGAACGCGTTAAGGCGATTCGCCCCGAAATCCGCGTACTTTTCATGTCTGGATATACGGACCAGGCCGTCGTGCACCACGGCATTCTTGAAACCGACGCGGTGCTGCTGCAGAAGCCGTTCACGGTGGCGGCCCTGGCAGCGAAACTGCGCGACATTTTGAATCTCGAAGTCGCTCGCTAGTCTCGCCCTTGCACTTCGGTGTTGAGCCCGGAAAACGATGCACTTCAGCGCGAGCGGACTAGTACCTCATTGTTTCGGCCTGGAACACTGGGGTTCATCCGAACCATCGCTGCGCCGGCGCTCACCGTGTCCCTGAAATTCACAGGGCATTTTTCGCGCTGAAGCCCAGTAATGTCATGCTCTTCCGTCCCACGTGCTTTTTCCGCTCATGCGACGTCCATTGGCGCTCCGGATGCTTCTAGTGAACTCGTCAGGCCGGAGGCGAAAAAAACCGGGTACTGCGAAGGGGACATATGGCGACCATGACAGCACGAGTGAGCAGCGAGATGCAAAACACCGTGACCGAAGAACTGATTTCAGCACGCCGCTTGTGGGCGGCCGTGCTTCTGAACGCCATCGAAGACTGGCGCAATGGCACTTTGCGCGCGAAGCGTGAAGCGCAGGAATTTCTCTTTTATAGCAAAGAAGATTTCGAGATGGTTTGCACCGCCGCCAGGCTGGATTCCGGGGATTTTCGCGTCCGGTTGCTGAAGATCGGCCATCGCGTCGAGATGCGCACTCCATTTTCACTTTGTTTCGCCACATAATTCGCAGCCGCGCGTCTGGCGAGTAACGTGGCGCGAAGAATCCACCGGTAGCAGCCGTGCAAATAGCGTAGTATTTGCTGATCGCGGATTTGCGCGGTAAATGATGACGCCGGCAAACGAAAACGCTCCCTCTCCGGAAAAGCAATTGCTCGCCTGTTGCGCCCGCACCAAACTTACGCCTGCAGACGCAAACACGATTCGCGAAATTCTGGCCCGGCCACTAGATTGGGATTATGTGTTGTGGGAAGCGGAAGAAAATTCCACTACGCCGTTGCTCGATCGCCATCTTTCTGCCGTCGCTCCCGGCGCCGCGCCAGCAGCCGTGCAGGAGCAGTTGAAGAAAACCTGCCGCGCCAATACGGTACGCTGCCTTTATCTCACCGCCGAACTCATCAACATTCTGCGCCTCTTCCAAGGACAGAACATTCCCGCTATCCCTTATAAAGGGCCGGTGCTGGCGGCTCAGGCTTACGGAGACATAGCGCTCCGTGAATTTGAAGACTTGGACATCATTCTGCGCCAGAGCGATGTTCCGAAAGCGCACGAGATCGTCGTATCGCTCGGGTACAAGCCAAAATTCGATTGGATCCTATCGCCCGGAGCCGCGGCGTCTCTGGTCCCCGGCGAATACAATTACCGCGACGAGCCGCGCCGGGCGATGGTGGAATTGCATACCGAGATAACCCTGCGACATTTTCCAGTGAAGCCGGACCTTGCTGCTTTCATCCGCAATCTTGCGCCCGTCCTCCTGAGCGATCGCGAAATTCTCACGTTTACCGCGGAAGATTTGCTGCCAATGCTTTGCATTCACGGCGCGAAGGATTTCTGGGAACGCCTTTCCTGGATCGCGGACGTCAACGAGTTAATTCGGTCGCACCCGTCGCTCGATTGGGATCGCGTGTTGCGTTTTGCGCAGCCTTTGCACGCGACGCGCTTGTTGAACTTGGGTCTCGCGCTTGCCGTACGCGTGCTGAAGGCAGCGCTGCCTCTTGAGGTACATGCCCGAGTGCAAGCCGACCACGTAGCGGGCCAGGTGGCTGCCGAAGTACACGAGAGACTGCTGAGCCGTCCGTTTCGTACGCTGGACGCCGCGGGAAGATTTCAATTTCGTCGCCGCATGCTTACGGGGCAACTTGACGGTTGGCGTTACGCGATGCGTTTGGCCGTAGTTCCGTCCGAGGATGACTGGCAGATGATGCGTTTACCGCGCGTCCTTGCGCCGCTCTATGTGGCGCTCCGTCCGTTGCGCCTGCTGCAGAAATACGGTTGGGCGGGCAGACGCGCTGCGAAGCCTCTGTCTTGAAGCTCTTCTACCGCCGCTGCAATCAATTACCAGTTTTCGCAGCCGTGCGCTGGTCTTCTGTCACAAAGTCGCTGGGAACCCGGAACAGTGAAGGATCAGGCTCATCCCGGGAAAGGTCGATCAGCTGAATCGTCTGTGTTCCTTCCCTGGGATCTTTGCGCGTCACCGACAAATTTATTTCCAGTTCGCTGGAATACCAGAACTCGCGCGTGGTCACTACCGGCTCGCTGTTGCCGATCACTCCGACATTAATTGTCAGCGTTTCGCGCGTGCCCACGACGTTCAGATCATCCACGGTGTTGGTCCCCAGGCTCTCGCGGGCCAGGAAGCGCTTGCCGTGGTCGAGCGGCCCGGCCGGAACCGGTGAAAATTTCACGGGTGTCTGATAGTCGGTCACCGTGCAATGACGCGACGCGATGCTGCAGGTTGTTCGCGTGCGCTCGGCAGGATCGGAAATGATGATCTCCATCGGCTTGGACTGCTGATTCGAATTGGCTGGAACGAACGTAACGCGCTCGCGGCGAATTCGCCCCTCGCTATCGCGCGCCACGAGCGCCGTCAGACTTGTGGTGACCACGCTTCCGTCTTCCAGCGTGCGCGTCCACTCAATGCTGTCGCGGCCCGAGAATGGTTTTCCAGTTACTGGCAGCACCTGGATGCCGTCGACGTGCACGCGGGTGCCGCCGTCAGGTCCACGGGATGGTTCACTCGACTCTTGCGCGGTAACAGAGCAGGCGAGAAGTGCCGATGCAGCGAACACAAGCAAGGCGCGCAGTTTCATAAGGCCACCTCACTGCTTAGTCACACGAATATACCATTCGGTTGTACGGACCACAATCCTGGATGATTTCCGCGAGTCTGTTTCGCGTACATCCGTGCCGATTGTGCGGTAGAATGTATATTCGCGGCGCCCGCTCCCGTTGATGTACCAGGGCTTCCGCTCGCAGGATTTGCAGGACCAAATTTCCAGTTTTCACCAGGAGGCAATCATCATGAGCACCACGGTAAATCCATCCAGCGCCGCCAACGCCGGCAAGCCCGCCCAGAATCCCCTGAAAGAACTCATCAAATTTGGCCAATCGGTTTGGCTTGATTACATTCGCCGCGACTTGCTCACTTCCGGCGAACTGAAGCGCCTGATCGAAGAAGACGGCCTGCGCGGCATGACCTCCAATCCCTCCATCTTCGAAAAAGCCATCACCGGCAGCACCGAGTACACGAAAACTTTGGAAGAGCTCGAAAAGCGCAAGGACCTCGACGCAAAGGGCCGCTACGAAGAGCTGGCGATCAAGGATATTCAAGACGCAGCGGACTTTCTGCGCCCGGTCTATGAGCAAACCAAGAAGCGCGACGGCTACGTGAGCCTGGAAGTCTCTCCCTATCTCGCGCACAAGACGCAGGAAACTTTGGACGAAGCGCGCCGCCTCTGGAAGCGCGTGGGCCGCGAGAACTTGATGGTAAAAGTGCCCGGCACGCCGGAAGGAATTCCCGCTTTCCAGCAGTTGATCAGCGAAGGCATCAATATTAACGTCACGCTGCTTTTCGCGTTTGACGTGTACGTGCGCGTGGCCGAAGCCTACATCGCCGGATTGGAAGCGTTCGCGAAGGGTGGCGGCGACGTCAGCCGCATCGCCAGCGTTGCCAGCTTTTTCATCAGCCGCATCGACACGCTGGTTGACGGCGAAATTGACGCCAAACTGAAAACCACGACGAACGCCGGCGATCAGGCGCTGCTGCGCAGTCTGCACGGCAAAGTGGCTATCGCCAATGGCAAGCTCACCTTCCAGCGCTACAAGCAGATTTTCAGCGGCCCGCGTTGGGACGCTCTCGCGTCTCGCGGCGCGCAAACGCAGCGCGTGCTGTGGGCCAGCACCAGCACCAAAAATCCGGCGTACAGCGACGTTTATTACGTCGAAGAATTGATTGGCCCGGATACGGTGGACACTATTCCGCCCGCCACCTTCGATGCCTTCCGCAATCATGGCAAGCCCCGCGCCAGCCTGGAAGAAAATGTCCAAGCCGCGCAGGAAACCATGCAGGGGCTGGAAAAGGCCGGCATTTCCATGAAGGCTGCCACGGACAAGCTCACCGTAGCGGGCGTCAAGCAATTCTCCGACGATTTTGACAAGCTGCTCGATGCCGTAAAGAATCGCGCCGCGAAAGCCAGTGCCGCGAAATAACCTTTGTGGCTTTCACTCTTGGCACGCGTGCGGCGCGGGGATGAAATCCCGCGCCGTATCGCTCCGCAGCATCGCCGGGCAATCGTTTGACGTTAGCAGGCGGTTGCAGAACACATCGCGAAAATCCAGGGCCTGATCGAAAGAGCTGGAATTTAAGATCCAACACCGAGTCGTCTGCATCTTGCCGCAACCTACAGCGCACACCCGATGGACTGTGCATCGCCCGACATTCATGTTGTAATGTCCGCGTGAACGCCGTCGCGCGCGTTCAGGTGAGGACTGCCACATGACACTGAAGGAATACACCAAGAAGCGCCATTTCAACGTCTCGCCCGAGCCGTCTGGCAAGTCGACTCCGTCGAAAGAGCAGGACGCGCTCGTCTACGTCATTCAGAAACATCGCGCCACAGCGCTGCATTATGATTTCCGTCTGGAATGGAATGGCGTGCTGCTTTCCTGGGCTGTCCCGAAGGGCCCGTCGCTGGACTCCTCTGTAAAGCGGCTCGCGATGCAGGTTGAAGATCATCCGGTAGGGTACGCGAGTTTCGAAGGCGTAATTCCCGAGGGCGAATACGGCGGCGGCACGGTAATGGTCTGGGACGAAGGAACGTGGTCGCCCGAATCTCCCGACGTGGACGCCGCGCTCGCGAAGGGCGACCTGAAGTTCACGCTGCACGGTAAAAAATTGCGTGGTTCCTGGGTGCTCGTTCGCACCCACGGTTGGGGCAGTAGCTCCGGGAAATCATGGCTGTTGATCAAACATCGTGATGCGCACACCTCGACGAAAGACGTCGCCATCGAAAAACCGCGCTCCATCGTCAGCAATAAACTTCTTGCCGAAATCGCGCGCGACGGTGGCGGCGACGTTGAGAAAGCTGCGACAGGTGATCCGGGATTCAAACCAAAAAAGGCGGCGGCGAAGAAAGCCGTCGCAGCGAAGAAAGCCCGCACTCCTGCGAAACGCCAGAAGCAAAAGTCCGCCTGACAAAAGTTGTCAAAGTGCCCGAGGCATCGATGGCCAAACCTCCCGTCATCATTTCTCACCCCGACAAAATCTTCTGGCCCGATGAGGGCTACACCA
>Ga0182024_10026088_pt1 | contig 10281 bp, 8 predicted proteins | sample P32metaG_FD_120480 | JGI IMG/M metagenome (GOLD analysis project Ga0182024, IMG submission 120480) | Permafrost microbial communities from Stordalen Mire, Sweden - P3-2 metaG (Illumina Assembly) | ecosystem: Environmental > Terrestrial > Soil > Wetlands > Permafrost | place: Sweden: Stordalen...
CGCACGGCCGGCGACGGTTCCCGGGACATCCCTACATCACGTGACCACTGCCGAAGAGGCGTCCCAATTCGTGTCTCGTGGACTGGGAGTTGCCGTTATAACTCAGGCCGGCGCTTGGCGGATAGCTAGAGAAGGCATCACAATTCGCCCTCTTGCGGGTGAGGATCTCGTCGTGGAAACGAAGCTTGCATGTAGATCAGACAATCAAGCTAGAGTTGTGAGCGAATTCGTGCGTGCCTTTGTTCGCAGCCTGAGTCCGAGCATCCCGCAGAGGCAGTTACCCCTTAGTCTGGCCGGATGAGAATCAACGGCGATCTTCCATGACCACTTTGATGCGAAGATTCAGCGTGCGAGGTCTGCGTCTGTACAATCCTCACGAGACCCAGCACCGCCTTATCTATGCGGCTAACTCCCGGGAGGTTTTTCCCGAAAAGCTGGAGAAATATCTCCCCAACCTCCAGCGAAAACTTGCCGACCGTCAAGGCTTGTTTGTTTATTTGGGTTTTGTTGAAGGTGACTATCTTAACCAGCACGTGAACAGCGAACGGACGAATTTCTCTTTTCCGTTAACTCGCGACACGGCAGATGGACTATTTGAAGAGACTACGCTGGAGGCTATTCGCCATGCCGCGCTCGGGTGTGTTTCCACCGATCTGCAACCGTTCCTGCAAGAGATCAATACCGAAAAGCGGGCCGCGATAAGCAGCTATATCAACACCGAGGGGCCTCAGTACCGTCCGCTCGCGCGCTAACATGGACGAGTTCATCGATCGGATTCCACCGGGCACGAAGGGCCTCGCCCTGGAAACCGCTTTGCATGAGCAGATGTATCAGAAACAGCGGGAACTCAAGCGCGAGAGCCACGCGCTGATGGACGAAAACACAAAAGCTGCCCTCAAGCCCGAGGAGTACGAGGCCAAGGTCAACGACTTCCTCGAACGCGCCAACGAGCTGGGAAAATCATCTCTCGCTGAATACGTCGCGCACCGAAAAGTCATCCTTGAATTCCTGGAAAAGAGTCTTCAATCCGATCCGGATACCGGAAAATATCCCTTGGAAGAGATCATTCACAGGATCATTTATCCGATGCGCACCACGTCGGATGATGTGCCGTACGAGCAGCAAAACTTGTGGATCATCGATGAACGTCTCTCGTATCACGGTTTTTTGGCCTCCGACATGCCGCTGAATACGACAACCGTTTTAGCAAACGACTCCAATTCAAGGCCGGACCTGATGATCTTTGATCGCGCGCTGACCTTTGCGGAGGATGACGCGGCTTTGAACTCGCTCGTCGTCGTGGAGTTCAAAAAGCCCGATCGATCCGACTACCGGAAAGAAGATCCCGTCGACCAGGTGTACCGCCTCATTCGCGAAATCAAGAGCGGGCACTTCAAAGACAAAACGGGCAGGGAAATCAAGGTACAGTCAGACAGGATCCCGGCATACGCCTACGTGATTTGTGACACCACCAAGGAAGTGGAGATAATCGCTCAAAATAAAGGTCTACTGCCTACCCCAGACCAACTCGGCTACTATGGATATAACCCGAACTTGTCTGCCTACGTCGAGATTATTTCCTATGCCAAGCTTCTCCGCGATGCCAAGAAGCGGAACCGAATTCTATTCGACAAGCTGCATCTTCCTGTAACGAGCGGCCCATAAATTGGCGGGGACGGAATTGCCCCTAATTAAAGCAGATGCCCGCATCAGAGAAGGGCAAACGGCCGCGCTGTTCAGAGTGCCCCTGTTTCCGCAGTTGCAGAGTGAGCTGTCTCAGCAGTTTTCCTGTGACCTTCTTCGTGACTTTCTTGCTGGCGGCCTGGACGTGGCGATTGCCACCGAACCGCCAGGGTCGAAGAACCCCACGATCTATTTCACGGGTCCGAGATATTTGTCGAGCAAGTTGAGCGATTCCTTTATCATCTCAGCTCTTGCAAATAGAATGAATCCTGGCGCTACGAGAATTAATGCCTTACGTAGGCGCCTTCGTTCCTCCCGGTACATCGCCGCAGTGGGGCTAGCAACATCCTCGATAGCTGACAGGCCAGGTGTTTTCGAGATCGAAACCGGTCCATTAAGCACCTGTTGCTGAAATCGGCGTCACGTTCGTGAAACAGCGGCCGCCGCACATTAGCAACGGCAGTTCCGTGCCCTATTGTCGTTGATTAAACCGGTGGAGAACTGTGCTCCTTGGACATAAGCTGGAATGTCCAAAAGAGCACAGTATTCCCGCTTCTGGGAGGCGAAACTAAGACATGGGCCACTCTGCGGTGTGGTGTGGCAAGGAGATCATCATGTCCCAGGCAACCGCTTTCCACTCCATCCCCAGGAAGATTCTTTTACCGATGGATTTCAGCCCATCCTCGGATGCTGCCTTAACGATGGCAACAGACCTCGCTCAGCACTTTCGTGCTGAACTCTACCTTATGCACGTTGTTCCGATGCTTCCTATGGCTACCGGTATCGATGCCTTCCCTGGGAGCCCACTTCCTTTTGAGATGACATTCCTGCAAGAGTCAAAGATCCGGGCTGAGCAAAAGTTGGCCGTGTATATTGGCGCTCTTGCCTCCAAGGAGGTGAAGGCGAGTTGCAATGTCGAAATTGGAAATGATGTGGCAGACAGTATCATGATGTTGATCGAAAGCGAGAAGGTTGACATGCTGGTGCTTTCGACCCACGGCATCTCTGGATGGCGCCCGCTGGTTTTCGGTTCGACCGCTGAAAAGGTTGTCCGACTCGTGCGATGTCCGCTCCTTCTTCTTCGCTCCATTGAACCGGTCACGACTGTTGCGGTTTCCTCCCCAGAGAAATCCCGCTAGCGGACACAGTAATGCGCGAGGAGGAATCATGAGCCCAGATCAAGCTGTTGCAGTTACACCAGCCAAACCGCCGGCGGCGCCGGACCGAGATATCGTTGCGAATGGTCTCACGAGCGATGCGGCAAAAAGCATTCTTGCCAAGGACGGCCCAAATGCGATGCCGGATACGTCTGCTCATCCGCTGCGCAATGCTTTGACCAAGTTCTGGGCACCCGTTCCCTGGCTGCTGGAAGCCGCCATCGTGCTTCAGTTGGTGCTGCATAGGGATCTGGAGGCTGCAGTCATTGCGGGCCTGCTGGCTTTCAACGCAGCTCTGGCCTATTTTCAGGAAAATCGCGCTCAGGCTACGCTCGCTGCCCTGAAATCTCGTCTTGCCCTGAATGCCTCCGTCCGCCGCGATGGAACGTGGAAGACCGTACCGGCCGCGGAGTTGGTGCGTGGCGACGTAGTGAAGCTGTCGCTGGGCGGAGTGGTCGCAGCGGATGTGCACCTCGTCGATGGCTCTGTCCTGCTTGATCAATCGATGCTTACTGGCGAATCTCTGCCCATCGAAGCCGGGGCAGGCGTAGAGACGTATGCAGGGGCACTGGTACGGCGCGGTGAAGCGACGGCGGTGGTGACCGCCATCGGTGTTCACACCAAATTCGGCCGTACCGCGGAACTTGTGCGCACAGCGCACGTTGTGAGTTCGCAGCAGAAGGCCGTGTTGCGGATCGTGCGTAACCTCTCATTTTTCAATGGCGGGGTCATCGTTCTGATCGGAGCGTATGCCTATTTTCATGCGATGCCGTGGAGTGAGATCGTTCCCTTGTTGCTCACCTCGGTTCTGGCGTCGATCCCGGTGGCATTGCCAGCGACTTTCACGCTGGCGGCGGCGCTTGGGGCTCGCTCCCTGGCAAAGATAGGCGTACTTCCAACTCGACTCACCGCAGTCGATGAAGCCGCAACCATCAACGTATTGTGCTCGGATAAGACTGGCACTCTTACCCGCAACGAGCTTTCGGTGACCAGCGTGCGACCAATGGCCGGCTTCGACGAGGGGCATGTTCTCGGGCTGGCTGCCCTGGCAAGCTCTGACGGCGGACAAGACTCAGTTGATGCAGCCATCCGGTCCGCCGCTTCGCACAAGCCTGTATCCGGCCTGCCAAAATTGACGAACTTTGTTCCATTCGATCCAGGCAAGAAGATTTCTGAAGCCATGACGACCGATGTGAAGGGCGGACAGGAGCGCATCGTCAAAGGAGCCTTTACCGCCGTCACCGGCCTGACAGTGCCGGCTCCTACTGCGGCTGCGATTGCTGATGAACTCGAGAAGCAAGGCTTCCGGGTTCTGGCGGTGGCCGCCGGCGCCCCGGCCTCCATGCAGATGATTGGCTTCATCGCGCTCAGCGATCCGCCTCGGGCCGACTCCTCCTCTCTCATCTCGGAGTTGAAGGCTCTGGGCGTGCGCACCGTCATGGTGACAGGAGATGCGCCGGCGACTGCGGCTATCGTCGCTCACGCGGTCGGGCTGGAGGGGGCTGTGTGTCCTCCAGGGCCGATCCCCACGTCAGTCAAACCGGAGGACTTCGCTGTTTTCGCCAGCATTCTGCCGGAAGGAAAATTCAACCTTGTCAAGGCGTTCCAGAAGGGCGGTCATACAGTGGGGATGTGCGGTGACGGAGCCAATGATGCACCGGCGCTCCGACAGGCACAGATCGGGATTGCTGTATCAACGGCCACCGACGTGGCAAAATCGGCAGCAGGCGTTGTCCTCACCGAAGCCGGCCTTGGCGGTATTGTCGCCGCTGTAAAAGAAGGCAGGGTGACGTTTCAGCGCATTCTTTCCTACACCCTCAACTCCGTCAGCAAGAAGATCGTACAGGTACTGCTGCTGGCGGTCGGCCTGGTCATCACTGGACATGCCGTGCTGACTCCGATGCTGATGGTACTCGTCATGATCACCGGAGACTTTCTATCGATGTCGTTGACAACCGATCGAGTGCGACCGTCGGAGACACCGAACTCCTGGAATATCGGACGGATTACCAGCGCAGCCGTCATTCTAGGTGGGTGCTCTCTGGCATTTTGTACAGCAGTCTTACTCGTGGGTAAGTTGGAGCTAAGACTTGACATAGAAGCACTGAGAACCATTTCTGTTGTCGCGATCGTGTATAGCAGTCAGGCCATCATTTACGCGATCCGAGCGCGCCGCCATTTCTGGGGACTGCGCCCAACGATGTGGCTTGGGCTGTCCTCTGTTGCCGACGTTCTCATTATCTCTACGCTGGCCAGCCGCGGGATCGCGATGGCGCGTCTACCGCTGTCAGTACTGGCCTATGAATTTGCAGCGGCGGCCGTCTTTGCGTTGCTTCTCGATGGCGTGAAGATTCCCGTCTTCGCCCGTCTCAAAATCTCGTAGAGAAAAGGACGACATTGATGGAGCTTCGCTACATGGTTCTTTTTGAGGAGGATCTTCCGGCCGGTTAGAACATCGATCTGAGCGCTAGGGATTGACATCTGATAGGAAGTAGGTGTGGCCATCACTACATAGTTAGGTACACGGCATCTACGCAATCGGATTAGGCCAGCAATCGTGGCGGCTGGTTGCTGGGAAAACCTGGAGACGGCTCGTACGACGTCTCCTTTGGTACTCACCGACCCGGCTCGATGTTATTACTCCCCTGGTTGCTCCGGTGACGGATCTGGACGCATCTTAATGACATGTGTATTTGGAAACGATGGTGTAAATCATGGCAATTTTAAGGATAATGCTGCTGTTTTCCCTTGTGCCGCTGTACGCACAATCGCCTGGGCAAAGCGCAAACCCCGGTCAGCCAGGGACGCTCAATTACGTTGAAGGCAGGTCTCGATCGACGGGGCTCCAATGGCAGCTCACTCGATTGGGACCACCACGCTGCAGCCCGGACAGTCAATAACAACCAAGATCGGCCGGGCGGAACTGTTACTTACACCCGGTATTTATGTCCGGGTCGGAGCCAACAGTGTCGTAAAGATGGTTTCACCCGATCTCACGCACACTGAGGTCGCTCTTGAGAGCGGCAAAGCGGATGTAGAAGTCGACAATATCTACAAAGAGAATGACATCCTTATTGATCAGGGCGGCTCACAGGCGCAACTGCTCAAGCCGGGGCTATATGCCTTTAATACGCCAAAAGCAACGATGCGGGTATTCGATGGCGAGGCGGCGGTCCTTGCAATCGGTAACCCTCAAGATAAGAAATACGTTTTCGTGAAGGCCAACCACAAACTTATGCTGAGCGGCGAGCCCGCTAAGCCGGCCCACTTCCAGAAAGAGGGATCTCAAGACGGACTCTATGCGTGGAGCAGTCTTCGCTCTGAATACCTCGGCGAAGCCAATGAAAACGTCGCTTCAGAATATGCCGGAGTGGATGGTTTCAACCCGGGCTGGTTTTGGGATCCTGCGTTCTCCGGCTACACCTGGCTGCCGGGCGATGGCATGCTCTTCAGTCCGTTCGGGTTTGGGTTCTACTCTCCCTACTACCTCAACGGGGGCGGGATGATTTACGGGCGGGGCGGCTACGGCTACGGGCGTGGTGGCTACGGTCGGGGCGGCTACGGCCGAGGTGGTTATACGGTGCACAGCGGCGGTGGCTTCCATGGCGGTGGCTTCCATGGAGGTGGAGGTGGCTTCCACGGAGGTGGTGGAGCCGGAGGGCACGGAGGTGGCGGCGGTGGGGGTGGCGGCCATCGCTAGAGCAGATTCTTCATCGGCCTTCGCGGATCACGGAAACATCTTGCGCGCAGGCTTTACTTAAGTAGCAGAGATGTAGTCAACCGATACAAACTGGAGAGAACAATGTCAGTCATGAATTCAGTAGTAGCCATCTTCGACACACATGAGCAGGCAGAACACGCCATCAAGGAACTGCAAGAAGCTGGCGTCGACATGAAGAGCCTTTCGATCGCAGCCAAGGGTCAACACACCGACGAACATGTCGTCGGCTACTACAATGCCGGCGATCGAATGAAGTACTGGGGCAAGATAGGCGCCTTTTGGGGCGGCTTCTGGGGACTTTTGTTCGGATCTGCGTTTTTTGCTATTCCGGGTATCGGACCGATTCTCGTAGCTGGTCCCCTGGTAGCCTGGATAGTAGGCGCTCTTGAAGGGGCGGTTGCGGTTGGGGGTATCAGCGCTGTTGGAGCCGGCCTGGTCAGTATTGGGATTCCCAAAAATAGCGTTGTTAAATACGACGTCGCTCTGAAGACCGACAAGTTCCTGCTGGTCGTGCACGGCACGCCTGATGCCGTGGATAAGGCCAGGGATATCATCCAGGGAGTAGACAGCGTTTCTTACCATGTCCACGCCGAGCCCGTCCTGGCTCGATAGTCGTCCTCGATGAGAATTTCAGCAGCCGCAAGGGCCAGCCGATGGCCACTCGCTTCAAATGAGGGACAAACAGGACCTCACGATTGCGCGTGGTTTGAAATGGCCCAACTGTGTATTGTCGAGCTATTCCTGATCATTAATCGGAGTTTGAGAAGGCAAGATACTGCAAGTTGCCGTCGCGTTCCAGTTGGAAGGCGATGGCAGCGTTCCTCGGGAGATGATCAAGTAAATCTCTCAGCGCTTCCAGGGATGGGAGTGGTTTCCCGTTCATCGCATAAAGCACGTCCCCGACTTGCAGATCCAGGGTTGCGCCCTTGCCGCCAGCGGTAAGAGCGACGATTACAAGTCCCTGGGGCATGCGGGTCTGAGGAATTAGATTTGCAATCTCAGGTGAAAGCGGAACCGCGATAATCCCCAAACGATTAACCAGGTCTTCGGTTAGGTCAGCTGAGTCGAGGATGCTCTCAGGGTCCCTTGGACGTCTGGTGACTCTCACGTTAATGGACGACAGTGTCGAGTCTGGCCTACGAAGCGTGAACCGGACGTCATCGCCGACCTGCTTGCTAAAGAGAATTACAGAAAGTTGTTGAGGTTCCTGAATGGGCTTTTCATCGATAGCGGCCACAACATCTCCTGGGTGAAGACCAGCGATGTCGGCAGATGAGCCTGGCGTCACATCCTCAAGGATGACTCCTGGCTTATCGGGAAGACCTAATCCGGCCGCCAGGGCTGGACTGATTGAGGAGACGCTGATACCCAGAGCTCCGCGCCGAACGTGGCCGATTGTGCGTAGCTGTTCATAAACGAATGCCAGCGTTTTAGAAGGTATTGAGAAGCCAACCCCTTCATTTCCGCCCGACTGTGTCTCGATCATGGTATTCATCCCGATCACCTCGCCATGGATGTCGACCAGCGGTCCTCCAGAGTTGCCGGGATTGATGGAGGCATCCGTCTGCAAATAGGTGACCGGACTATTCACACTCAACTGACGTTGAGTGGAGCTGATAACGCCTAGCGTGACGGTGTTCTCGAGCCCCAGGGGACTGCCGAACGTCAAGCCGATTTGCCCAACCCGTACCAAATCTGAATCGGCAAGTGCCAGGGGTTTAAGATTCTGTGCCTCTATCTGGATCAACGCGATATCGGTCAACACATCCGTTCCAAGAATCTTTGCCTTGAAACGACGCGCATTTCCTGCGAGGGCAGATGGCTGGTCCGGATGATCGTATACGGTCACCTGAACGGACGTTGCGTGTTCCACCACATGTGCGTTAGTAAGAATCAGGCCGCCCGAACTAACAATAATTCCAGAACCTATACTGCTCTCTCGCGCCACCAAGGAGACCGTGGGCGAATTAGCATCGTGAACAGAGGTCAGTCCACTGACCTCTATCTTGACCACGGAAGGGGAGATTCGGGCGGCAAGTGTTTGTAGTTCGTCATTCAAACCGGCCAGTTCACTAACGACAGCCCCGGACGCCGTCGTTGCCGTCCGGGGCGCTTGACCCAAAGTGACCAAAGTCATACTAAAGACAAGGCACACGAACCCGATTCTAAGGTTGCAATCGAACATCAATGTCTCCTCCAGACGAAGTTTGCTATTTTCGCTACCTACGCTCATTGCCCATGCCGGGATTCAGGCTGGACATAGCTGTCTGGGTGATTCATAACTCTTCAGAGAAAGTCCGGGGTGAGATAAATTTAACGAACAGCTAAAGGTGTGCTTTTTGAGAGCGTAGGCATCGTAACTGTGGCCTCGATAGATTGGATGCGAACAGTGGCCGGTAGCGATGACCGGCTGTCTCGGAAACAACGCCGCAGGCAGTTTCCAGTTTCGTAGTGCGGTCTTACACCTCTTTGAGGAGGTTCGCCTTTCTGATTTGGCGGAGATGGCGGCAATCAGCAAATTCCACCTCCTGCGCGCGTTCCGGGATCGTTTCCGGTTGCCGCCTCGGCCAGCCGCGGGATCGCGATGGGGCGTTTACCGCTGTCAGTACCGGTCTATGAATTTGCAGCTTGTCCAGCTGCAACAGATTGAGTGAGCGCATGTCGATCTGCTTCGGTGCTAAATGCCCATTGCGATCTATCGTTTGTTTGACACTTTGCGGCATTGCCTACCATTTGTCCGAAGCACAAGAGCCTCACCGCCCGCCCGGAGTCTGCCCCGTTTTGAGGCGGATCGGCAACAACATATCGAAGATTTTGAGAGATATCTCATTCGGGATCCAACGAAAAGGGGACCGATTGCATCTGTTATATTGAGTTGTGCCGACTCGGGCCTCCTATCACCTGGGTGGGTCATCTGACACGGCAAGGATCAGGAGAGCCAGCGTTGCTGCTTTTGCGAAATTCGGTCCGGAATGGCCAACGTGCTTTCCTGCTCGCGCTGGGCCTTCTGATGCTGTCTGCGGCGGTGTTTGGGTGGGGGCTGCAGTATAAGCTCTCTCTTTATCCGGGGAGAGATGCGACCTCGCATCAGATCCCTGAAGCTAAGCTCCTCTCCCAAAAAGAACGCCCCGCAACGGGGCAGGCTGTCATCGTGCGCCCCTCTGAACTACCGGCTTTACCCCTGTTCCCGGCCTTGATGATTGTGACGGTGGCGTCTGGACTGTTCCAGGCAGCCGCGCGCTATGTCCGAACCGGTAGCTTGGAGCGATCACGGCCTCCACTTCCCCCTTGCCTCCAGGCCATATTCCTCCGCCCTCCTCCTGTGCTGATCTAAGACCGATACCAAAGGTAGCGAGTAGATTTCCGCTTCCGGCCTTGACGCTGGGCGTGGAAACGCTCGGTTTGTGCCGTACGCTCAGACCGGCGTCGCCCAACACTCGAAAACTGTAGCATCCGGCTGGTTCTACCATGCCGACTACAGCATGGCGTGTTCTCCGCCGGGGAATGTGTTCCGCCATGCTGGCGTCGCTGACCATAATCCATGAATAGGTGCATTCGAGACATGCGAAAGCAAATCTCCTTGATTCTCACGGCAGGCTTGATGCTGCCTGCCTTTACTGCCATCGTTGCTTGCAATTCCAACGACAAGAACGCAGAAGCGAACGCCGCCGAGGTTCCGTCGGCGACCGTAGCCGCCGTGAAACGGGGAAGTATTGTCCA
>Ga0182024_10026089_pt1 | contig 10281 bp, 7 predicted proteins | sample P32metaG_FD_120480 | JGI IMG/M metagenome (GOLD analysis project Ga0182024, IMG submission 120480) | Permafrost microbial communities from Stordalen Mire, Sweden - P3-2 metaG (Illumina Assembly) | ecosystem: Environmental > Terrestrial > Soil > Wetlands > Permafrost | place: Sweden: Stordalen...
CAACCTGCTCGGGTCGCCGCCACCGCCAAAGCCGCCCGACATACCCGAGCTGGAGGCGCATTCCAAGGATGGGAAGCCGCTCACCATGCGCGAGCAGATGGAGTTGCACCGCTCGAATGCGATTTGCGCTTCCTGCCACGCCCGTATGGACCCCATCGGGTTCGCGCTGGAGAATTTCGACGGCGTGGGCAAATGGCGGGACCAGGATGCCGGCTCCGCCATCGACGCTTCGGGTAAGCTGCCCGGCGGCGTCCAGTTTCAAGGGCCGGCGGGACTGAAAAAACTTCTCGTCGCAAACTACGGCTACCAGTTCGAGACTACCGTCACCGAGAAGCTTCTCACCTACGCTCTTGGCCGCGGTCTGGAATATTATGACAAGCCGGCGGTGCGCTCCATTATCCGGCAAGCCGCGGCCGACAACTACCGCATGTCGGCGCTGATTACTGCTATTGTAAAAAGTACCCCTTTTCAGATGAGGAGGACAACGGAACAATGATTATCACCAAAAAATCCCTGCATCGCCGCACCTTCCTGCGCGGTCTTGGCACAACCTTGGCCCTGCCCCTGCTCGATTCCATGGTTCCCGCGTTGGCATTGGCCTCTGCGGCAAAACCGGTTGTCCGCCTGGGATTTGTCTACCATCCGGTCGGCATGATTCTCGACCGGTGGATTCCGAAAGCCGAAGGGACGGGCTTCGAGTTCACGCCCACCATGAAGGCTCTGGAGCCGTTCCGCGAGAACTTAACCGTGCTCACGGGCTTGGCCCAGGTCAACGGCCGGGCTTTGGGCGATGGCGCTGGCGACCACGCGCGCGAAGGCGCCACATGGCTTACCGGCGTGCACCCCAAGAAGACGGAGGGCGTCGGCATCCGCGCCGGAGTATCCGCGGACCAGCTTGCCGCAAGGGAGCTTGGGAAGAATACGCAACTGGCTTCGCTTGAGCTCGGTCTCGAAGGGCCGTCCCTGGCCGGTGGTTGCGATTCGGGTTATAGCTGCGCGTACACGAATACAGTCAGCTGGCGCGGCGACACCACGCCTCTGCCGGTGGAAGTGAATCCGCGCGCGGTGTTCGAGCGTCTCTTCGGCGACGGCGAGAACACCGATCCAGCGGCTCGCCTGGCCATGCTCATGGAGCAGCGCAGCATTCTCGACTATGTTTCCGGAAGCATCGACCGCCTGGAAACGAAGATCGGGAAAAGCGATCGTAGCAAGCTCAGCGAATACCTGGAAGCCATCCGCGACATTGAGCGGCGCATCCAGAAGGCGGAGCAGCAGAATGCCGAAGTCCAGTTGCCGGCGATGGAACGTCCGAGCTCGATCCCCGAAGAGTTTGAAGATCATGCCAGGCTGATGATGGACCTGCAGGTCATCGCGTTCCAGACGGACATGACCCGCGTGATCACGTTCATGCTGGGAAGGGCGGGCAGCAACCGGCCATATCGCTCCATCGGCATCTCCGACGGGCATCACTCGATCACGCATCACCAGAACGATCCGGTGAAGATCGAGAAAGTGGCCAAGATCGACGCGCACCTGGTCGAGACGTTCGCCTACTTCCTGGGAAAACTGAAAGCCACGCCGGACGGCGACGGCAACCTGCTCGACCACAGCCTGATCCTATACGGCAGCGGCCTGGGCGACGCCAACATACACACGCACCACGAGCTGCCGACCGCCGTATTGGGCGGGGGCGCGGGTCAGCTCAAAGGCGGACGCCACCTCAACTATCCGAAGGACACGCCGCTGAACAATCTGCTGGTAAGCCTGCTGGACAAAGGCGGCGTACACACCGAGCACTTCGGCGACTCCACCGGCGAGCTGGAATATCTCTCCGGCGTATGATTTGTGGGGCAGCCAATCCTGGCTGCAGCCGGCTTTCAGCCGGCTCGTGGCGCACGGGGTGCCCTCCGGGCCCGTGCGTGCAGCGTTCACACTCGTGTGAACGCTTGGTTTCCCCTCGCCCGAACGCCGTCGAAATGAACTAGGAGCATTATGAAATCCGAAACCTGGGCACGATACGCCGCCTTGTTCATCCTATCCATCGCCCCTTGCCTGGCTACCGGCGACCTTCGCCTCGCCGACGCCGTCAAACGCCGCGACAGCAAAGCCGTGACTTCGCTCCTGGCGCAGCATGCCGACGTGAACGCAGCGCAGCCCGACGGCGCCACTGCGCTAGCATGGGCGGCGTATCTCGACGACCGCCACTCGGCCGACCTCTTGCTGGCCGCCGGCGCGAGCGCCAAGACCGCCGACGAGTATGGTGAAACGCCGCTCACTCTGGCTGCGGCCACCGGCGACGCCGTTCTGGTGGACCACTTGCTTAAAGCCGGGGCGGACGCCGGCGCCGCCCGCTGGGATGGCGAGACCGCGCTGATGATCGCCGCCAACGCGGGTAGCGCCGGTACGGTGAACCTGTTGATCGCCCGCGGCGCAGGCGTGAACGTGGCGGAATCGCGCAAAGGGCAGACCGCATTGATGTGGGCGGCGGCGGAAGGGCACGCGGACGTGGTGCAGATTCTGATCGACCACAAAGCCGAGATCAACGCCGCCTCGAAGAGCGGCTTCACGCCCCTGGTATTTGCCGCGGTAAAGAACGATCCGAAATCCGTGCAGGCGCTGCTCTCCGCCGGCGCCGATGCGAATTTCGCGCTGCCCGACGGCACGAAGGTATTACTAGTGGCAGCAGCCTACAAGAGCACTTTGGCGGCGGCCGCGCTGGTGGATGGCGGCGCCAATCCGAACGTCGCGGATCGGGGCGGGAATACTCCGTTGCACACGGCCGCGCAATCCGGCGACCTGGAGCTTGTCAAGAAACTACTGGCAAAAGGCGGCGACCCGAACGCCCGCACGGCGAAAGCCCCCGCCGCGGGTGGACAGAAGGGCGGCGGCGGTGGTTTCCGCCCGGTCTCCGGCGAACAAACGCCTTTGATGATAGCTGCTAAAGCGAACCACCCGGATATCGTTCGTGCGCTGGTCGCGGCCGGCGCCGATCCGAAGCTCAAGGCCCAGGACGGCAGCACGCTGCTGATGGCCGCGGTGGGAAGCGGCCACGTAGAGATGGTGAAGGACGCCTATGAGTTAGACCCGGACGCGAAGGCGGTCACCAGCACCGGCAACACGTTAATGCACGCCTCGGTAAGCGGCACCATGGCCGGCTCCACGCAGGTGGAGATCTGCAAGGTAATTCAGTTTCTCGCCGACAAAGGCGCCCCGCTCGATGAGAGGGACGCCCGCGGCCGGACACCCATCGATCTCGCCGACATCCTGCCGATCGACAAAGCCGTGGAACTGCTTACCGATTTGATCCGCAAGAGCGGAGCAACGCCCAAAACACCATCCAAGCGTTGAAGGCCGTGGCGTCCCCAGCTCGAATAAAACGAAGCCGTGCGGCCCCGATCAGAGTCACGACCGTTAACGGAGTGGCTGTTGGCCAGACGCCAAAACCACGCGGTCACTATCCTCTATTTTCATGCGAGGCCGCTTGCCGGCAAAACTGCCTGCCCCAACAACGGGAGTGTCAGCTTCGAACTTTAGACCGCGCACGGTCGTTGAGGTCGCCGCGCCCGCGGGAAACCACGTCCAGGTTCGCGGGACGGCTGCTGACGCCTCCTGCTACCACCCGGATCGCGTAGACCCCGTCCGGCAAGTCGCGGGGAATCGCCACATCTACCCGGTATATGCCCGCGTGACCCTGCGCCATGCCCGCAAACCGCGGATCGAGACACATGCCGCCAAGCCAAACCTCCACAGGCGAGACCGCCGGATTAGACGCGGAAGGCGCCGCATGGCCCGATTCGATGCCCCCTTGGACCTCCCCCAGTCCGGTCAGGTAAAGCGATATCCCGCCGCCCGGCCTGGCCGGATTCGCGCCGGAAATAAGGCCGTTCCGCGACACAATCTCGAGTAGGGAGGGCGCCACCGCCGATACCGTAATGGCGGTGGAGGCGAACCCGTTCGGCGTGGACACCTCAAGCGTGACCGGGCCGGAGACCCCGTAGGGCATTTGGGCGTGTATCTGAGTGGAAGACACCGAGAGCAGCGGCATCGATCGGCCGGCCGCTTTCAGCGAGACGCCGCTCATCACGGCGGGAAGCGGATAGCCGGCGCTCGCCGCATTTGCCGGAGCCAGATTCTGTCCCGAGATAGCGACCAGGGAACCGGGCGCGATCGACGACGTGTAGTCGCCCTTACTCAGCACGCTGTGTATGGCTATTGGCATCGCGCCGCCGAGCGTCACTTGATCGATCTCGCCGCCGTCGAGCCCAATGGCGCTCAAGGTGAGCGCCTGGCCGTCCACATCCACCCGCAAGTAGTGGAAAGCCTGCACTGAGATAGCGGTCTGCGCGGAAGCGCCAACCGTTTCCAGCGCGCCCCCGCCACCACCGGTTACCACATACGTTGTTGATGGGGAAGCGGCGCTTGCGGGCTGGCCGCCCGCCAGAGGGTACGTACGTTCGTAGCCGTGTTCATGCCCGGCGAGCAGAAGTTGAACGCCGTGGCGTTCCACAATCGGGTTGACCAGTTGCTGCACGGCCGCGCAAATAGGGTCGCCCAAGTGATAGCCGGTCGGGTAAGGCGTATGGTGCAGGAAAACGATCCGCCAGTGCCGGTCCGTAGCCGCGAGATCGGCATCCAGCCAGGCGAGCATGGCCGCGGCCCTCGATGTCGGCAACAGGTTCGAATCCACCGAGACAAAATGCGCATTGCCCCAGTTGAACGAGTAATACCGGCCCAGATCCGCTGCCGGAACGCCGCTCTCCGGCGCGGCCACCCCCGCCAAATATGGCGCCGCTGAGCTGGTATTGTATTCGTGATTGCCGGGGGTCGAGAAGAACGGCAACCGCCGCATAAGGGGGAAGTTGACCCCGAAATATGCGTCCTGTAGCTGTTCGAATGTGCCATCCGGATACGCCATGTCGCCCACATGGACCACCATCGAGATATCCTGTTCGGCGGCCATCAATTGAACTAGAGTCTGTTGCTGGTCCGAGTCCGCGCCACTGTCGCCGAAGGCCAAAAACGAAAACTTGTGCGCCGGAGCCGTGCGGAACCGGAATTGGCCCACATCCGAAACCATATCCTGGCCGTTAACGGCTACGCGGTAGCTGTACTCCGTTCCCGGCTGCAAGCCCGTAATCTCCGCCTGATACTGGTAAAATGCGGACGCAAGCTGGGTATCGGAAGGCTGAAAAGCGCGCATGGCGGCCTGCGCGGTGAACGAGCTGCCATCACGGGCGGTCGCGGTAACGGTTCCGAGACCAGCTTCCTGAGTGGTCCACAACACGGATGCCTGGCCGGCCTGCACATTCTGTAGATAGGGCTGCCGTACGAGGGTTGCAGCGCGCGCCGGATGAGTGAGGCAAAGGGCTGCGGAACCTACCTGAAGAAAAGTTCGTCTACTGAGCGCCGCTCGGTGTTCGATACACGATTGTCATATATGATGCGGAGCGAGTACAACTCAAAAGATGAAGGGGGTGGGTGGAAAAAATGGGGGTGCGGCAAGGCGCTTAGGTACCGGGAGAGTAAGAGTACCAGAACTAAGTAGACCGTCACGAGTCGCGGGGAAGTTGCGTCATCGCTGCGCGATCCCACCACACTGGGATCAGGTGAACTTCTGGAAACCAAAGCACTTCGTGCGGCCGCTTGATCGCACATATCGAGATCGAAAGGATGCGAGTCATGCAACCGATTAGCTCGATCCTCTTTCCCTTCGATTTTCTCGCCACACTCTCGCGCCGTAGTACCGTTAGTGAAAGCGGCGGCGGAAAAGCTCGCCTCTAACTAGCCAAGGGCTTCGCCCTTGATATCCCTGCGACGCCCGAGGATGAGCGTTGCCCGCGGAGGCGTTCACGGCGGTATGCTCCTGGTTGGCCCACATCTCGTTCCCGGTCTCCGCACATCGGGCTACCTTGGTACGGGTGAATGCTAGGGCGCCACGCAACTGAAGTTCGTTGCGTCGTCGATACTGCCGCTGCCCTTATAGTGCGCCACCTCCGGATACGGGCAGAGGGGGCGCGTGCGAATCGTCTTCCCGCCCAGGATCCGGCCTGCTGGTATGGACGTGGGAGCGACGCCGGATTCTACCCAGTGCAGCAGCGGCGTGGCGACATCGAAGGTGCTGGTTCCCACGCCCCCACCGCAGTGGAACATGCCGGGAACCATGAAGAGGCGAGCGAAATCCCCGGTGGAACTGCCCATCTGCGCGGCCACCTGGTCGTAATACTCCACCGCCACGCGCGGATTGAGTTGCGGATCGGCCCAGCCGAAATAAATGATGAGTTTGCCGCCGCGCTGGCGGAATGCCGAGAGATCGGGGTCGGTGGCATCGAGGACCTGATGCAGGAACGCCAGGCGCGGAATGTTCTGGTCAATGTCGAAGCTTGCAATCGCGTGTTCGGGATCGGCGCCCGGCATCGCCATGTAGCGGAGGAAATCCTGAGCATAGTTGGACCAGACGCTGTTCCCGTTCGGCCCCCGGATCGCCTGCCCTAGCCAGCCGCTTTCGCCGTTCGGTCCGGCGATTTCAGCGCCAACCGGCCAGCCTGGAAAGAAACGCTTGCCCTGGCGGAAAACGTCGCTGTAAATCCGGTCGGCCGAGGCGATCTCGGAGGCGGTGAAACAGGTGGACTCGTTGTTCCCCTCGGCGCAGCGCGGCAGATCCTGAGAGGCTTTGAATCCGCAACGAAGCGGGTCGGAGACGAGTCCATCCTTGAGGCCGTCCGCAGCGTCGCACTTGGCATAGGCCCGTTCCGCGAGGAGGCCCAGCTTGGCGGCGGGGAAGGGGTTGACCGCCAAGCCCTGCACCCAGTAGACACGCGCGATCATGTTGCCGGTGTTAGACAGTGCAGGAGAGCCGGCAATGACGCCATCGAAGTCGTTGGGGAATCGTTGGGCAATAGTGAGGCCCTCGCGCCCGCCTTGCGAGCACCCGTCGTAATAGGATTTGGAAGGATTGGCGCCGTAGTAAGTGCGGACCAGCAACTTGGCCGCTTCGGCGGTAACGTGCAGGGAGCGGAATCCGTAGTCGAGGAGCTTCTGGCGCTGGAGCGCGAAGCTGGCGCCTGGTTCGAGAGCCGCGGAGTGGCCCGTGTCCGTGGACGCGGTGGCGAATCCGCCGCGCAGCGCCCGCGCGTGGTTCGCCACGCGGCCCGGGGCATCGAATGACTCCCCGGCCCAGCCGCCATTGCCAAACATGTAGAAGCGGCCGTTCCAGCCGGTGGGAAGATTCACTTCGATGTTGATCTCCGGCTGCGCCATGAGGAACACGCGGCAATGCTCCGGGGCCTGGGCCGTGGCAGGCGTCAGTTCGGCGCTAATGACGGAAAGATCGTAGCCGGTCAAGCTCAGCAACTGAGGGCAGGCAATGACGGGTTTGGCGCTGGACGGAGGTGGGGTCCAATCACGGAACTGCACGGAACCGCCGCCCTGCGCAACGAGGGCGGCGGCAAGAGACGCGAAAAGTAGAAGAAGCCGCATGGGTCGTCCTTGAGTGGATTCTATTCTATCCGAGCTTGGAGCGGTTACTGGCCTTGAGCGGGTTTGCCTCCGCTCTTTGCGAGAGTCAGCGAGTAGATCGGCAGCTCTCCGGTCTCGCGGTGGATCTTCAGCTTGAATCTGTCGTCGAGCAACGGCTGCACCATGGGTCTGACGTGCGGAAGATCTCCCAAAGCCTCAACGAAGCGAATGTAACATTTTCGGGTGACATTTTGCGCCTCGGCGGCGTCAATAATGCATGGCCAAGTCAGGGCGGAACGAACGAAGCTGGCCTGTCCAGGTGCGATCAAGTGGACCAAGGCGCCGGCAGATCTGCGTCTGTCACCCCGTTGCTTGTTTTCCAATTGACGCCCAAAATGGGGGCCGACCAATGACGCGATTCGCACGGGGCCTTTGGGCCGTCGCATTGCTATCCGGCGCAGCGTTTAGCCAGTCCAGCGAGACGGCGCCTGCATTTGAAATTAGCGATGTCCACCTAAGCGCTAACAACAGCAGTACCAACCTGTTCCGCAGGGGACCGGTCATGCGGGGCGGACGATACGAGCTGCGTACAGCGACGATGGTCGATCTGGTGGCCGCCGCATACGGTTTTCAGAACGACAAGGTATTGGGCGGGCCGAGTTGGCTGGAAATGACGAGATTCGACGTGATTGCCAAGGCTCCGCCCGATTCCACATTGGAGACGTTGAAGCCGGCGCTGCAGAAGTTGCTGGCGGACCGCTTCAAGCTGGTGGTCCACAAAGACACGAAGCCGCTGCCGACCTACGCGCTGATGGCGGGAAAGAAGCCCCTACTCAAGGAAGCTGCCGGAAGCGAGCAGACTGGATGCAAGCCGCAATCCGGGTCCCCTGGACCGGGTGGGGGCATGATCATGACCATGGGTCCCGACGGCGTCGCGCAGTCGTTCTCCCTGGGTCCGGGGATGACGATTCAATACCAGTGCCGCAACATGACCATGGAGGCGTTTGCGGCGGGGCTGCGCGGGATGTTTGGGGCCGCCGCCGGCGCCAACCCGGTACTCGATCAAACCGATTTGAAGGGCAACTGGAACTTCGACGTCAAGTGGTCGGTGGGGATGGGACGAGGGGCTGACGCGGACGAGCGTATCTCGTTTTTCGACGCCGTGGAGAAACAGCTCGGGCTCAAATTGGAGCAGAAACAGATTCCAACGCCCGTGGTCGTGGTGGACAGCGTAAATGAGAAGCCAACGGACAATCCGCCCGATCTGGCGGAACGCCTGAAAATCCCTCCGCCTCCCACCGAGTTCGAGGTGGCGGCTCTCAAGCCCAGCGATCCCGACGCCAGAATGTTCAGGACCCAGATACAACCCGGAGGGCGTGTGAATATCCAAGGCATGCCTCTGAAGAGCTTGGTCATGCAGGCGTGGAACCTAAGAAACGACATGCTGGCGGGAGCACCGAGCTGGATGGATACGGACCGGTACGACATAATCGCCAAGGTATCGAGCAGCGAACCAATCGATCTCGACGCGGTGTGGCCTTTGGTGCGCAAGTTGTTGATGGATCGTTTCCAGATGACGACTCACACTGAGGAGCGTCCGGCTGCAGCCTACACCCTGGTCTCAGTCAAGCCCAAGATGAAGAAAGCCGACCCGGCGACCCGGTCGCACATTCAGAACGGCCCGCCACCGGACGGGAAGGATACCAGGACGGCAAACCCGGCGCTTTCGAGATCGATTAACTGCCAAAACGCGACCATGGCTCAATTCGCCGCTCAGCTTCAGCCCCTGGCCCCGGGGTATCTTCAAAGCCCGGTATTGGATGCGACTGGACTCGAAGGCGGATGGGATTTTACTCTGAGTTTCAGTCCGGCCGGCATGGCACAGGGTGGCGGCGGCCGGCGCGGTGGAGATGGCGCCGCGGCGGGGGGCATCGAGGCGTCCGACCCAGGCGGCGGAATTTCGCTTTTCGACGCGATTGAAAAACAACTCGGACTGAAACTACAGCCGCAGAAACGCCCGGTATCCGTCCTGGTAATTGATCACATCGAGCGGAAACCGACGGATAACTAGGCTAGCTGATCGCTCTGTTGAAAGCTATCTAAATACGAACTGGGTTTCTAGACGAAGGTTTTCCGGGTCGGCAGTAATCGGCGAGGCGACGCGATTCGGTCCGGATCTCGCGGTGCCGCGGACACTGCTCCTGCGGGTGAAGCACTAACGCGAAGTCGCCGAAACGGCGAAAACACTGCGGCGGCGCTCATGACGCCCGGAACATGCCCGCGCTGAGATCTTCGTGAATCCGCCTTGCGAGGGCGGCGCCGGCGTGGTCTTTCTAAAGGCGGTAGGATGACTCCAAATGAACAGGATAGCTAAAGCCAGCTAAAGCCTGCGCTACGTGTGCAGCGGAAACCTGGAGGCCGGGCATGGCCCGGCCCCACGTCCTCCGGCATCCGACTACTTCTTCACGACGGCGGCAGCGGCGGTGCTATCGCTTTTCTTCGCAGTAGTAGATTTCTTGGTCCCTTTCTTGCTCTTCTTCACAGTCGACTTCGACGCGGCGGTCGAAGAAGTCTGCGCTTGAGCGGTGGCGGGCGCCGCGGCCGGTTTAGCCGGTGTCTGCGCGGCGAAAGTCAAAGGCAGCGAGGCTGCCGTCAGGGCGATGGTAAGTAAAGTCGTTTTCATTTTTTTCTCCCAGCGGGCTTTTTCTCTGTCTCCCGCTCACAATCCCATGTTGCGCTTTTCCGCCCCGGATTCCGATAGCCTGCGCAGGCTATCTTATGCGCCGAATTAGGGGGTATGGCGATTAAGGTTTATTAAACACAAGG
>Ga0182024_10026090_pt1 | contig 10280 bp, 6 predicted proteins | sample P32metaG_FD_120480 | JGI IMG/M metagenome (GOLD analysis project Ga0182024, IMG submission 120480) | Permafrost microbial communities from Stordalen Mire, Sweden - P3-2 metaG (Illumina Assembly) | ecosystem: Environmental > Terrestrial > Soil > Wetlands > Permafrost | place: Sweden: Stordalen...
ACCAGTGACGCGTAACGTCAGCGCGCGAATGCCTGCAATGTTGACTTGCACCGACTTGGGATCTTCACCCGCTTTGACCGGCCCGCTACGCCACAATTCGCGGCCATCGCCCTCGACCACGAATTCTAATGTGGCCTCGCTGGACGAATCGCCGTCCACGCCGACCGAGGCGGAGAAGGAAGTGAAAAGCGCGTGCAAATCAAACTCCGATTCGGCATTCGCAAAAGAGGACAACCCGTGATAGGAACGTCCGTGAATGGTGAGCGGCGCAATGGCATCATCCGCCTCGACGCCGCGCCACCGTCCGGTGGAATGGCGCGGTTCGATGGTTGTCAACGACAATTCATCAGGGATCAAGCCAGCCAGGCTGAATTTTGTTTGCGCCGCGCGCGGGCTGGACGTGGCGTCTTCCCAAACTGTTCTAACCTGGACGCTGTAACTGTTTGAAGGGTCCAATCCACGCAGAGGAAATTCCGCGTCCGGCGTGTGTCCGACAAGTTGGTCATTGACCGAAACGTCGTAGCCGGAATTGAGATAATACTGTTCGCTCCAGCTCAAATTGACGCCATCAAGGCCGACGCGTTCCACTTGCACGCGCTCGGGCGGCGATGTTGGGAAATGGTAATACGTGCCGGGTTCAAATTCGACTGACCATTTTACCTCGCCCGTTTGCGGAGAAGTAAATTCGAGCGCCGCCCATTGCTGATGATTGGAAATCCTGACGGGCAGGTTGCCCGCCGCGGCGGATTTGATCACGAAATTTGTTCCGGGAGGGAAGGCAAATCGAATTTCGTACGGGTCATTCTTGACCACAGCGCTGACGCCGTTTTGTTCCATACCGGAATCGTTGTGCGTTAACGAAAGCAAATCAATCCAACCTTGCGTGATATGCCGGCTGGTCGAGACGAGTTGGATTCGTTTCTCAACCGGCACAAGTGTCAGGACGCGGCAACTGGTGGGCGCGGCGGGAACGACCAACCCGCCGCGAAAAGCGCCAAGATATTCCGCGTTCCAAAAATCAAAAACGTGCATCGGCTGGTTCGTGGGCAGGCCCAGTTCGGCCCACGAAAGAAACTCGCGCCGCTCCTGGCGTTCATCGAAATTGAAAACACCGACGACATCATAGTCACCGTCAAGATGATGGATTTTGAGGTCCCAGATCCGTTTGTCGCCCTCAACCTGAAAGAGATCGAGCGGACGAATATCAGTCGCGGGATAGACGCGTTTCAGAAGTTCGACGCGCTCGGGCGGGAGATCCATCAGGCGGTCGCTGGACATGAGAGCCTGGCCGGTGAGCCCTTGCAAAGTGGCCCAAACGCGTGCTTGTTCGAGGGTCAACGGCGAGCGCACCACCAGCACGTCAGGATCGGAATACCAGACGATGTTGTGTAGAAAATAATATTGCATCGTCGCGCGCAGTGACACGTTGAACCCGCTCCAGCCGAGAACAATGTCGCCGCCGGTGCGCGAGCCGTTCATGATGCCGGCGCCTTCGAGCGGAATTCCCCAGCAGCCCAGCAGGTATCGATCCGGGCCAATGACCCCGCGAATGTCGTCGAGCGTGGCGCGATAAAGAGCCGGAGCGTCGTCGGATGGGTTCTTCATGAACTGCGATTTGCCGCGGTATTCATCCACGACGATGGGCTGGCCGTCGATTTTGAAATAGTCATAACCCCAATCGGAGAGGCGCTGGAACAAATCGCGAAAATAGCGATGCGATTGCGGGGTGGTTGGGTCAAGCAGAAATCTGCCCTCCCACGTTTCAGAGGCGGTTTGCCCGTTGGTCTGAAGCAAAAAAGTGTCGGGATTACTTGAAACCACACTGGGATTGCTTTGCCCGTGCGGCGCCAGCCAGAGGCCGGGTTTGAGGCCGAGCGATTTAATAAACGCGGCCAGATCCGCCATGCCCTTGGGAAAACGTTCGGGATTGACGTGCGTCCAGTCGCGTCCGCCGTCACGCCCGCCAAGGCCCTGCCAGCCGTCGTCAATCTGCACATACTTCGCGCCAAAATCCTTGAGGTTATCGGCGATCCATTGGGCATTGCGTTTGACTTCGTCCGCGTTGATGCGGTTGTAGTAATAATACCAGGTGCACCAACCGGAGGGCGGCAAGGGGAAGTGCGATTTGTCCAGCGGACGATAAAAAGGAACCTTCAGCGTGTCGCGAAAATAATTAGTCTTGATAGAACCGCCGCGCAACGTGACGGTGTCGGTCGCGGGATCAAACACGCCATCGGCCAGCGCGGTTTGCGGATCGCCCAAAGTCATGACCCAAATGTCCGGGTTGGCGCCGTCTTGAATCCGACACGGAATGAGATGTGGCCACGAAAGAGTTTGCGCGTGCAGCCGCCCGGCGCCGGCCAATGCCAGAAGGAGGACGGCAAGCTTGAACCTACGCATGATTGGCGTGATGGCCGTTCTGGCGCAGGCCCCAGCAGAGCGGATCGCGGTCGTCAAGCAAAAGGGTGGTTTCGGCGTTGACATAAGCGGCGCCGGTGATCGTGGGTATGATCCCCTGCCCGTTGTGACGATACGAGGCGGTGAAACGGCTGCCAATAATACTTTCCTGAACCCACGTTTCGCCCTCGGCCAGCTTGCCGTCGGCCGCGAGGCAGGCGAGTTTGGCGCTGGTGCCCGTGCCGCAAGGGGAACGGTCGTAAGCCTTGCCGGGGCAGAGCACAAAATTGCGGCTGTGCGCGCCCGGCGACGACGGCGGAGCGAACAGTTCGATGTGGTCAACTTCTGGATAACTTTGCGCGTTGATGGCTTGGCGAACACGCCAACTGAAATCGGTCAACGTTTCGACGTCCTTCAGTTCGATGCGCTTGCCGTGATTTTCAATCAAATAAAACCAGTTGCCGCCCCACGCCACATCCCCTGTGATGTGTCCGATATCAGGGCCTTCGACTGAAACGCCCTTGGCCTTGCGAAAACTCGGCACGTTGGTGACGGAAACGTTGCCATCGCGATGCAGTGTGGCGGTGACAATGCCGACGGGCGTCTCGATTTTGTGTTCGCCCGGCTTGATTCTCCCCATGTGGGCGAGCGTGGCGATGAGCCCAATCGAGCCGTGGCCGCACATGCCGAGATAGCCCACGTTATTGAAGAAGATAACACCCGCCGCGCACGAAGGATCGGCCGGCTCAACGAGAATTCCCCCCACCAGCACATCCGATCCGCGCGGTTCATTGACCACCGCGGAGCGAAACGCATCGTGATGTTTGCGGAGAAATTCCAGCTTTTCCGCGACTCCCACCCCGCGGAGTTCAGGCCCGCCCCCGACGACAATGCGCGTCGGCTCGCCAGCGGTGTGTGAGTCAATGACGGAAATTCTCTTCATAACTTCCTTTTTGCTTTCGGTATCTTGAGCCGCGTCTCAATTCCGTGGTGAATTATTTTCAAGATTTGTTCCCGTTCCCGGCCGGCCAGCGGCAGCCGCGGCGCGCGGACCCATTCCCGTCCAAGGCCGCACTCCTGCACCCCCAATTTAATGTATTGGACAAATTTCGTGTGGGTGTCCAGGTGAAGCAAGGGCGTGAACCAGCGATAAAATTCGCGCGCCTCTTCCCACTTGCCTTCGCGAGTAAGCCCCCAGAAATATTGGTTCTCCTCCGGAAAAGCGATGCCGCTGCCCGCCACCCAGCCGTCAATCCCAAGGATTGAAGCTTCGAGGGCAAGGTCGTCCACGCCGGTGAAGATGGCATAGCGATCGCCCACGGTGTTGCGCAAGTCGGTGATGCGGCGGACATCGCCCGAACTTTCCTTGAGGGCGACGAAGTTTTTTTGTCCGGCGAGTTCGGCAAACATTTCCGGCGTGACGTCATTGGCGTAACTGACCGGATTGTTGTAAACCATAATGGGAAGCTCCGTCGAGCGCGCCACTGTCAGAAAGTGCGTCATGGTCTCGCGCCTGTCGCCTTTGTAAAGCATCGCAGGCATCAGCATGACGCCATCAACGCCCATTTTTTCGACGTCGCGGACGTAGGCGCAGGCGCTTTCGCAACTGCTTTCGGCCACGCCGCTTAAAACGGGGACGCGTCCCTGCACAGCCTTAACCATCGCCTCAACCACGCGGCGTTTTTCATCAGGACGCAGCGCTTGATTTTCACCCAACGACCCAAGAAAAATCAGCCCTGCCACACCGGAGGCGATGAGCGCATCCGCATGGCACGCGGTGGCTTCAAGATCGAGCGACTGATCGCGCCTTAACTGTGTGGTGATTGCGGGAAAAACCCCCTGCCAGTATGGTTTGCTCATCGTTTATGGGTAGTGCGAATTTCGGTTTGACGTTGCGTGGCGCATAGAATAAGTCTGAATTGGCCCGCGGCAAAGGGGAGCCATCAGCGTTGGAAGGCAGAATATCATTAGAATTGACGACAACCAGAGAATTGCGAAACAGCAGCCCGGTCAAGCCCGCCCGGTGGCGGCTGAAAAACTGGGAATTGATCTGGCGATATTTCATCTGGCGTTCAGGCTCCCAACCAACTCTGATGGTCAATCATTCCATTGTAGCGGGCGGATTCAGGCGGTGTCTTGGCTCAAAATTACGTCCACCTAGTGAAAAGTGACCTAATAAACAAACCCCAGGGCGAAAACGACGGCCTGCCCAGCCCATTGGCCGAGTTGACGACCATTGAGCCGCTTTTCGATCATGTGCCCGAAGTGGTGTTTTTCATCAAGGACATCCGGGGCCGTTATGTGGCCGTGAACGAGACCCTGGTCGAACGCTGCGGCCTGCGCGAAAAACGCGAACTCCTGGGAAAACATGTGCGCGACATTTTCCCCAGGGAACTCGCCGAGCAATACGCCAAACAGGACATGGCCGTGCTGCAAAAAGGGCGCCCCATTGTCGATCGCCTCGAATTGCATTGGTATATCCGCCGTCGCTCCGGTTGGTGTCTGACTACAAAATTGCCTGTCCGGGACCAGAGTGGCCGAATCATTGGTGTGGTGGGAATTTCGCGCGATTTGCGCGCGCCAGGCGATCGTGAAATTATTCCGGCCAGCCTGGCGGCGACGCTGGAACATCTCGAAACGCATTATCCTGACTCGATTTCGCCGACGTCCCTGGCCCGGCACGCCGGATTGCCTCCGGTGCGATTTGCCCGCCTGATTAAACGCATTTTTCGCATGACGCCGCACCAGTTGATCACCCAGACCCGCCTCGCTGCCGCGTCCTATTTGCTGCGCGAAACGGACCGCTCCGTCGCCGAAATCGCCATGGATTGCGGCTTTTACGATCACAGCGCGTTCACGCGCGCATTTCGTTCCGCGACCAATCTGACCCCCTCGCAATATCGCTCCCTCGCCATGCCGGCTTGATCTTTCCGACCCGGCGCCGCGCGATTTTTTTTTACCGCTCTTTCATAGAAAGCGCTTGACCATCACGCGAACCGAGGCGACTGACTGTGCGCAAGCAGGCTGGCAAAGCCTCGTTCCAAATGAGCGAATCCTTTGACATCGTCATCGTTGGCGCCGGAATCGTCGGGGCGGCGTGCGCGGCGGAATGCGCGGCGGCCGGCCTGAAAACGATGGTCGTGGACCGTGGCATTGTCAGCGGCGGCACTACCGCGGCAGGGATGGGACATATCGTCGTGATGGACGACTCGGAGGCCCAGTGGGCCTTGACGTATTATTCCCGGGAGTTGTGGCTGAAGTTGCGTGAGCAATTGCCCGCGCAAGTTGAGTTCGAAGTTTGTGGAACGCTTTGGGTGGCGGCGGATGAAGAAGAAATGGCCGAAGCCCGGCGCAAGGAAAAATATTATACCGAACGCGGGGCGAGAACCGAAATTTTGGATCAGAAAGCGGTGCAATCCGCGGAACCAAATTTGCGGCGGGGACTGGCTGGCGGCCTGAGAGTGGTCGATGACGGCGTGATTTATCCGCCGTGCGCCGCGCAGTTTCTACTTGACGAAGCGGTGAAACGCGGAGCCGTGGCGCGCCTGGGTGTGACCGTGCGAAAACTCTTGCCCGAAGGCGGGGTGGAATTGTCGGACGGAACAAAAATCCCCGCCGGGCGAAGCGTCAACGCCGCTGGACCGTGGTCGCCGGAATTGACGCCCGGCCTGCCCGTGCGAAAACGAAAGGGACATCTGGTCATCACGGAACGTTATCCCGGTTTTGTGCATCACCAGATCGTCGAGCTGGGCTACCTCAAAAGCGCGCACGCGGTGAGCCAGGATTCGGTGGCGTTCAATATTCAACCTCGCAAAACGGGGCAAATGCTCATTGGCTCCTCGCGGCAATTTGACGCGGAAGGAACCGAAGCGGACGCGGTGATTTTGGACAAAATGTTGAAGCGTGCGGTCGAATATTTGCCCGCGTTGGGAAAACTAACGGCGACGCGCGTTTGGACCGGGCATCGCGCGGCCACCCCGGACAAACTGCCGGCCATCGGCCCCAGCATCGAGCACGAGCGCATCTGGCTGGCGACAGGTCACGAGGGCTTGGGAATCACCACGTCGCTGGGCACTGCGCGGCTGGTGGCGGATTTGCTGCTGGGGCGAAAGACGGCGATTCCAGCGGAGCCTTACGCGCCCGCGCGATTTGCCCACGGCGGAGGCGGACATGGATAGTCAAGTGGAAATTTCGGTCAATGGCCGGCGCATCGCCGTCCCGGCCGGCGCCGTGGTCGCCGCGGCGGTGGCGCGCGCGGGCGTTGAGCGCTTCCGCCGCTCGGTCAACGGCGAAGCGCGCGGCCCGCTCTGCGGTATGGGGATATGCATGGAATGCCGCGTCAGCATCAACGGCCAGGAGCATTGCCGCAGTTGTCAAATACTGTGTCAGCAAGGGATGAAAGTGCGGACCGATGAGTGACACTTTCAAATTCGAGGTCGTCGTCGTGGGCGCAGGGCCGGCGGGTCTGGCGGCGGCATGCGCGGCGGCGGAAAGCGGGCGGCGCACCGCGTTGCTCGACGAAACTCCGTGGCTCGGCGGGCAAATCTGGCGCGGGCAACAGGCGCAGCCGAGCGCGCCCGAAGCCAGACGCTGGCTCGACCGATTTCGACGAACCAAAGCGGTCGTTCTCGATCGTTGCACAGTCCTTGGCGCGGCCAGCGCGCGCTCTCTGCTCTTGGAACATCAGGACGGACATAAAACGGTCGAATGGGAGCGCCTGATTTTGGCGACGGGCGCCCGCGAGTTGTTCCTGCCCTTTCCGGGATGGACGTTGCCCGGAAACTTTGGGCCGGGCGGCCTTCAATCGCTGGCCAAACACGGCTGGCCTGTCGCCGGCAAAAAAATCGTGGTGGCCGGAAGCGGCCCACTGCTGCTGGCCGTCGGCGCCGGTTTGCGGAAAATGGGCGCTCACGTGCTTTCAGTCAACGAACAAGCGCCGCTGGGCCGGGTCCTCGGTTTTGGAATCGGGTTGATCGCCTCGCCCGCAAAATTGGCCCAGGCAGCCGCGATGAAGAGACGATTGTGGGGCGTGCCATTTCGTTGTGGAACCTGGCCGGTCGAGGCTGAAGGAACCGACGAAGTCCGCGCCGTGACGCTGACCAACGGCCGGGAGAAATGGCGTGAGGAATGCGACTTTCTGGCCTGCGGCTTCGGCCTGGTTCCGAACGTCGAACTCCCGCTCGCCCTGGGATGTCAATTAGAAAACGGATTCGTCCGGGTCAACCCGCGCCAGGCCAGCAGTGTTGCCGACGTCTATTGCGCGGGTGAATTGACCGGCATCGGCGGAATTGACAGCGCCTTGGTGGAGGGCGAAATCGCCGGCTTTGTGGCCAGTGGACGGGAAGAGTCGGCCTTGAATTTAATCACCCGGCGCGCCGCCTGCCATCAATTCCGCAAGGCCCTGGCCTCGACCTTTGCCTTGCGTGCGGAGGTCAAACAGCTCGCCGCCGCCAATACCCTCGTCTGCCGATGCGAGGATGTTAGCTACGACAAAATGCGCCGGCACCCCACGTGGCGCGACGCCAAACTGCAAACCCGCTGCGGCATGGGTTCGTGTCAGGGTCGCGTCTGCGGCGCGGCGGCGAAGGAGTTATTTGGCTGGGGGATGGAATCAGTGCGGCCGCCGGTCTTGCCGGCGCGCGTTGATAGTTTGATGGCGGAAAATCCCAACCCGTGAAGCCCCGCCGTTCCTCGTCTTGACTCAAAAGGGCGCCGCAAAATGGAGGAAGTTGGCAACAATTGGCAGGGCGCCTGTCATTTTCCGCCAAGAGCCTCGTGACGGACTGGCGTAGAGTTGTTCCCATGGCCGCCAGTATCCCGGCAAGTCGTTGCCTGAGGAGTTGAGCGGCGAATTGTGGCGAAATTGTTTCACGAGAGTCACGAACCGCATAAGCCAAAAAAGACCGTCCCAGAACTCACCTCGTATGAAAAAATCCCGAAATCGATTCGTTCGTTTGACATGGTTCTTCGTCTGCCTCCTCCCGCTGCTGTCGGCGGCCTTGGCGGCGCGCGCGCAAACCATCACCAACACCTTTACCAGCGCCTCGCTCGATCTTGCTTCCAACGGCGTCGTCGCCTCTGGTTTTGACGGCGTCTATTTGAACTTCGGCGATGTTTCCGCCGATCCCAACAATGGCGGTGACGGCAATGGCGTGACGCTCCAGGCCAATTCGTTCGCCCCCTTCACCGGATTTTTGGTCGTGCAAACGGTGGACAGCGCTTGGGCCGCCGCCGGCAACGATGGTTTCTTCGCCTACAATCTCATTTGGGGCGACTTTGACGCGCAATTGGAAGTCGTCGGCCCCTATAACGCCGCCAACTATAATTTTGCCGGCTTGCTCTCGCGCGCGGTGGCCGATGGCTCGGGCGCCCCGTTCGGTGGCAGCGAAAATTGGGTCAACCTCACGCGCTTTGAAGAATTCGGCATTGCCACGCAAATGCGCTACGCCAGCAACGCGGCGGACACTCAAATCTCGCTAACCAACCTCTTCGCTTCAGTCACCGATACCAACGCCAACGTCTTTCTTCGCCTCACCCGCACTGGCGACACTTTCACCGCCTACGACAGCTCAAGCTACGGCGGACCATGGACGTTGGAGCAGACACTCTCGCGCCCGGATCTTCATGGCGCTGCGATGGAAGTCGGCATCGAACAAGCGACCTTCACCGGCAATACGCCCATCGTTTTCTTTACCGATTATGGTGTGTCAGGCACCAACGTCATCACGCCGCCAGCGCACGATCCAAGCGGTGTCACACCTTCAGCTCCATTGACTCCAACCTCGCTCAGTTTGTCATGGACGCCCGCGCCCGGAAGCGATGGCAGCGTGGTCGTCATCCGTCCAAACAATCCTATCATCGACCAACCGTTATACGGTTTCGCCTACAACGGAAATCCCACCAACGGTTCGGTGACCAACATCGGCGGCAAAGGCGAACAAGTGGTCTATGCCGGCTCAGGCAATAGCGTGACGCTGCAAGGCCTCGGCGGAAGCAACAACCTCTACACCGTCGCCGTCTATTCCTACACCACCAACGGTGGCGCAACACCCATCACGTATGACGCCAACCCCGCGATCAGCAGCTTCCACGGACCGGGAACTCTCTTGAGCGTCAGCTTCACCGTCGCGCCAACCTCCATTCCGGTGGAAGGCTATGGCAAAGCCACCGTCACCGCGACTTACACCAGCGGCGACAGCTATGACGTGACCGCAAACTCCATCGTGACCGTTTCCAACACCACCTTCCTGGCCGTCTCCCCCGCCGGAGACATTACCGGCCTGTCCGCCGGCTCCGAGTATGTCACCGCCACCTTTGCCGGCGTCAGCGGGAGCCAACAGGTTTCAATCCACGTCCCCGCCTTCTCCGACAATTTTGCCACCCCGCACAATTACCTGACTGCCGGACTGCCCGGAACAGGTTGGGAATCCCTCTTCCAAACCGAAGGCGATCAACCCGCTGAGAATGATGGCGGCAACGGTCCCGAAACCACTCTGACCAATGACGCCAGCATCACGACCCCAGGCGCTCTCACTATCGCCGCCAAGGACACAACCTGGGTCGGCGCCGCCAACAATGGTTTCCTTTTGGCCAAGTATGTGCAAGGCGACTTCCAGGCTGCCGTCCACGTTCACGCCTTGCAACGAACGGCCGGCGGAACTGGCATCGCCAACGATTTCATCGGCCTCATGGCTCGCGCCTATAACGCTTCTGGCGTCGCCGGTCAGGAGGGCGGACCCTCCACCTTAAATACGCCTGCCGCCGAAAATTGGGTGTTTTACTCCCAATTTAGCCAATACGGCATTTCCACCATTTCGCGTTACGCCCAGGACGGCAACGACACCCAGTTTGGCAATGGCGACGGCGATCAATCCGACAACTAC
>Ga0182024_10026091_pt1 | contig 10280 bp, 9 predicted proteins | sample P32metaG_FD_120480 | JGI IMG/M metagenome (GOLD analysis project Ga0182024, IMG submission 120480) | Permafrost microbial communities from Stordalen Mire, Sweden - P3-2 metaG (Illumina Assembly) | ecosystem: Environmental > Terrestrial > Soil > Wetlands > Permafrost | place: Sweden: Stordalen...
CGAGGCTTATCTGTGTGGTCGGCAGCGAATCGCCGACGAAGTCCGCCGAGAGAATGAAGCTCGCTTCGATCCAGCCGGAGTCCGGGACCGTCTGCTGGCCCGAAAACGAGGGGGATGACGCGCATGCTTCGGTTGGCCGCGGACGAGAATTTCAACAACGACGTCGTGCGGGGCGTTCTTCGGCGCAACCCCAATGTCGATATCGTGCGCGTCCAGGATTCGGGACTATCATCGACCGACGACCCGACGATCCTGGAATGGGCGGCACAATCAGGCCGAGTCGTGCTCACTCACGACGTGGCTACCATGACCCGTTTCGCATACGACCGCGTTCGAGAACAAAAGCCGATGCCCGGCGTGTTCGAAGTCGGCCGACACGTCCCCATTCGCGTCGCCATCGACGAGATCCTGCTCTTGGTGGAGTGCAGTCTGGAGGGCGAGTGGGAAGGGCAGGTTCGCTATCTTCCGCTCAGATGAACCATCCACGGCTGCCGATGAGGATTCGCATTATGAGCTTGAACAAATTCATGAAGATGCCGGACGTGAAGCAGATAGTGAAGCCGCTGCGCCCCAAGCCGCCTCGGAGGATTTCCGCTGCGCTGCGGGTCGAACCGCGGAGTAAGCGTTACATCGTGGTCGGCACGGCGTTTGACTATCTGCTTCGTTTTGAACTTCAGCGCAGGGCGCCGCACGCCACCGTAGAACGTTGGGTGGCGGACTCCGCCCCAGAGATGATTTGGCAAGATCCGCAGTGGATCGAGCACCCGTCGCCCCATTATTCGCCCACCGAGCCAGAGTGGTGGTTTCGCCGCCATCCGGTTCACGGATACCTGACCCAATGGCGTGGCGTCAACGGAGTGGTCCAATACATGGACGGGCAATACGTGTACCTAGACCCTGACGGAGGAGAGCCCAAAACCGGCTCAAGGCTGTCCGAAGTGGTCGGCGATGAAAAAGAAAAGGCCATTCGTGCTCGCAACGTCGTGGAAAAGGCCAAATCTGCTGTTTCCGCGTATGCAGTTCAAAAGTCACCAACTATCTTGGAGCAGGTGGACGTCGCAGCTCATTCCATCCGTTTGGCTAAGCTCGATAATGTGGTCCGTGGCCGTCGTCTCGACGCTACTTTCGAGGAGGCCGCCAATGAGGACGTGGACGACCTGCTCGCCATGCTGGGCATCGTGACGTTCGACACGCTGCTTCACCGCGAGGTTCTCCTTCTGAACCCCACCTTCGGAAAAGCGTCCCGCTTAGTGGGCGGGGCGGACGCAGATCTCATCGCTGGTGACCTTCTGGTTGATTTTAAAGTGACCAAGGAGGCCGAGATGAACGTAGATTGGTTGGATCAACTTCTCGGTTACTATTTTCTGGTTCGCCACCAGCGAATGCTTGACCCGAGTTTCCCGGAGATCAAGCGGCTTGGACTGTATTTCGGCCGGCACGGTTACTTGTGGGAGCGAGACGTTAGTGAATGGATCGACCATCCCAATTTCATGGACATCGAAAGGTGGTTTGTTTCGCGTGCTAAGGAGGTTTTTGGATCGAACAAGCTTTTGCCTTCCGCGGAGGAATGAAGCAGATCATGAACAAGTCCGACCTGAGCGGCTTCTCCGACGTCGATCGCACGCCGGATCCCGACGTGTATTTGCGTCTGCTCGATTCCATTAACGATTGGCCATTCTTTCGCGATCAGCAGAAGCCGACAAGCATTGAGCTATTGCAAGTGCGGCCGGGGCAGCACATCCTCGACGTTGGCTGCGGCGTCGGCGACGTGACACGCATGCTTGCCGAGCGGGTTGGCCCGACGGGACGAATGGTGGGGGTCGATCTCAGCGAACGGCTCATCGCCGAGGCACGGCGACGCACCGGCCCAGCCGCCGCCCCCATCGAGTTCCTGGTCCGAGATGCGGAACGTCTCGATTGGCCCGACGGTTCGTTCGACGCCAGTCGGGCCGATCGCGTCCTGATGTTCATGGAGCGCCCGCACCTGGCCGTGCAAGAGATGATCCGCGTCACCCGCGGCGGCGGCCGAGTGGTCGTCGGTGAGTTTGACATGGAAACGGCCATCGTCGATAGCCCTTATCGCGCCGTCACGCGCAAGCTCGTCAATTTCTGGTGCGACAGCATTCCCAATAGCTGGATCGGCCGACAATTGCCTGGATTATTCCAGGACTTCGGCTTACTCGCGGTACAGGTCGTCCCCTTGACGCTGCGCATGACCGCGTACAGCCAGTGGAACGACGTGTTTCAAATTGAAGTCACCGTCGAGCGGGCCCGGCGGGCCAACGTCGTCTCGGCCGGCGAGGCGGCGCTCTGGTTGGGGCAATTGCGGGACGCCGATCGGGCGGGGAGGTTTTCTCTGGCGATCACGCTGTTTCTGGTCGCGGGGCAGAAGCCGGGTTAATGCCCCGCAACAGTGCATGAGTTCGCGGTCTTGACCTGTTGGCCAATCCGGGAAATACTACCTTGTGGACCTGGTGGAAGCTCTGCGGGCCGCCTTCGGCGGCCATCCCCGTGGAATGGGTATGGTCAAAATCTCTCGCAAAGACGCAAAGACGCAAAGAAGCAAAGAAGAGGTGAAGTAGCGACAAGAAAATCGCCCTGGTTTTTGGGCACCCCCTTGCAACGAATTTATGCCGTGTTTTTCCGTGTTTTGTGGTTGTCAAATGGGTGTGTCCGGGGGGTGCGATGCAACGAATTCTCAGCGGCGATTTGTGGTTTTTTCGAAGAAAAAAGCACGGCAAACGTCACCTTTTGTCATGGGTTTCGATCTCCTCCGCGAGTCTTTCAATCAATTCGACGGTACCGGCGCCCGCTCGTTCCCAGCCGTCGAACTCCTCTTGCAACTCGGGCGGCACTTCGGGCCGGTTCGGTCGCAAGCTGTTCTCAACCTGTGCCCCTTCCGGCAGCGGCGAGTTGGGAACGACGACACCGTTGGTCACGACGCCCATGATGGTGGTGGACATGGCGCTCCTCCTTTCTTCGCTCATTGTAACGAGCCGTTCCCAGCGACGATAGGCCGCTTCAAGTCCTATAATGAGCCGGATGCGTTGGTCCATCATTCGCCTGATCTGGGTCCGTGAGCTGAAGGATCAGGCCCGCGATCGGCGGACTCTCTTCATGATCGCGGTGCTGCCCCTCCTCCTCTATCCCGTGCTCGGGTTCGCGGTGCTGCGGTTCGTCCTCGGCCTGGCGGATCGGCCGACCACTATCGGCGTCGAAGTCGCGGCTGGCACCGGCAAGAACTTCCCGCCGCCATCCACCGGCGAATATGCTCCTTTCCTGAGAGACGGCAAGCTGACCGATCCGACCTGCGCGGCCCTGGCGGAGAAGCTCAAAGTCAGCTTCCAGTTCTTGAGCCCCGCGGACTCCCAGGCCGCACTCGACGAAAAGCGGATCGACCTGCTGCTCAGCGCCTCGCCGCACTTCTTTGCGGATCTGGAGAAAGCCGAAGAAAAAGTCCTGGACAAGCCCGCTTCCATCAAGGTCCAGAGCCAGCAAAGCGCGGACCGTTTTCGCCAGGCCAGGATGCGGCTGGACGTTTTGCTCGACCTTTGGAAGCGTGGCCTGAAAGCGACGCGCATGCAGCGCCATCATCTGCCCACGAATTTCGACGAGACGTTCGCGATGGAAGAAGCCGTGCCAGCCCGGACGGCGGGAGGCACGACGGAATCGCTGCTCGACCTGATGATCCGCGTCTTTCCGTTCATGCTGGTGATGTGGTCGCTCGCCGGGGCCCTGTATCCCGCGGTGGACCTGTGCGCGGGCGAGAAAGAGCGCGGCACCATGGAGACGCTGCTCATCAGCCCCGCCGGCCGGGAGGAGATCGTCCTCGGCAAGTTCCTCACGATCTGGGTTTTTTCCGGCGGCACCGCTTTGCTCAACCTCGTCAGCATGGGCGTGACCACCTGGCTATTCTCCGCGCAGATGCCGCAGGCGGCCCTGTCGCTCGGATCGCTGCTCTGGTGCGTGGCCTTGCTGCTGCCGCTGTCGGCCTTTTTCAGCGCCATCTGCCTCGCGGTCGGGGCCTATGCCCGCAGCTCCAAGGAAGGGCAATACTACTTGATGCCGCTGTTCCTGATTACCATGCCGCTCATGTTTCTGACGTTGGCTCCGGGCGTCGAGCTGAATCCCTTCTACAGCCTGGTGCCGGTGACGGGCGCCGCCTTGCTCATGCAGAAGCTGATGACGTCGAGCTCCTTGGCTCAGGTGCCCTGGCTCTACTTCGTTCCCGTGCTGGCCCCGATTGTGCTTTACAGTTACCTGGCCCTGCGCTGGGCGATCGATCAGTTTCAGCGCGAGGAGGTGCTGTTCCGCGAGGCGGAGCGCATCGACGTGGGTCTCTGGATCAAACACTTGTTTCGCGAGAAGGAAGAGACGCCTGCGACCGGCCAGGCGTTTTTCATGTTCGGTTTGCTCATGGCCCTGCATTGGCTGTCGCTGAGTTTCGGAGGAGCTCTGTCCATCGTCACGCACACGGCGGTGCGCGAACTGGCTTTCGTCGCCACGCCGCCCCTGCTGATGACCATGCTGCTCAACACCAAACCGTTGCTCGGACTGCGGCTCAAATGGCCGACGCTCAGGGAAATCGGCCTGGCGGCGCTCCTGGCCGTGCTGCTGCTGCCGCCGCTCGTGTTCGCGAGCGTGGAGATCATCAAGCAGTATCCCAAGTTGCTCGGTGATCGCCAGCCGCTCGTGCAAGAGCTGCTGATCCTCAGCGAAGGCCGGGCGCTGGGGGATGGGACGATTTTGCCGTTTCTGCTGGTATTCGCCTTGCTCCCGGCCATTTGCGAAGAGCTGGCATTCCGCGGCTTTCTGCTGACGGGGCTGCAAAAGCACTTTCGCCCGCGCACGGCGGTGCTCCTGTGCAGCTTCATGTTCGCGCTCTATCACATGAACGTGTTCCAGTTTTTGCCGTCCTTTTTCCTCGGCGTCGTGCTCGGTTTGCTAACCTTGCGCAGCCGCAGCCTGGTCCCAGCTATTTTGCTCCATCTGGTGTACCACGGCGCCCTGATCGGCGGCATGCACATTTACTCGGACATGCGCGAGTCGATGTCGCCGATCGTCAAGGACCTGTGGCTGCCGTTCATCGCGATTTGTCTTCTCTCGGCGATGGTGCTGTTGTGGCGGTTGTATCGGGCACCTTATGATGCGCTCAATCGAGCGCTGGCCGGCGATCGAGCGCGGCCGCCAGTTAGCAAAGTAGATCGCGCGAAATTAGGGGAATAATCGAGTCGTAGCCGCGTTCGTGAGAACGCGGGCTGAACTATCGGCTGCTGCTTGCTCCACCCGCGTTCTCACGAACGCGGCTACGGGTATGGCCAGGATCCGACGTGCGAGTTATGATATAAGGCAGGTGGTTGCGGCCCGCTTGCGGCTTCGCGTGCAAGGACGCTACGCCGCAAGCGGGCGAAACCCATGGGAGGCTCAAGGCATGGCTAAGGGTGCGGGCAAGGCGCGAAAGAAGCTGCCGCCGGAGTTGGCGGTCGTCAATGCGGACAACTGCACCGGCTGCGAGGCGTGCATCGAAGTCTGTCCGGTCGATTGCATTTACAAGGTGCCGGGCGAAGAGCTGCCGACCTTGCAGAGCTTCGTGGACATCGACCTCGAACGCTGCATCGGCTGCAAACTGTGCGAACGCTGGTGCCCGTGGGACGCCATCGACATGGTTGTCACCACGCAGATCGCGGACGCCGTCCGCGTCAAGGGCGGGCCCGAATACTATCAGGCCGCGCATGGCGAACGCCTGATCGCGGAAGCCATGTCGCTGCAGGAATTGGCGATCGAGCAGAAGGCCGCGGCGGCAGCCAAGAAGAAATAGCACGCCGCGGGGTGAGGTACTCCGAACCCCGCGGGTATACCGTGCAGGATCATGGTCCTGCACCCCTGACCCGCGGGGTTCGGAGTACCTCACCCCGCGGCGTGGAGGAATCGCCCGTGACTCTATCGTTCCTGGCCAGCTTTCTGACCCTTTTTGGCTGCGAGTCGTGTCAGGACAAGAAGCCCGACAAGGTGGAAAAGGTCAAGGTCACGCTCGTGGTCATCCTGGCCAGCGAGGAAGGCGACTTCGTGGACAAACGGCTCAAGGCCATCGCGGAGGAAGTGCAAAAGCTCAATCCGCAGCTCAAGAGCTTCCATCTCAAATCGATGACGAACAAGTCGCTCACGCCGGAAGAAAAAGCGTCTTTTAGCTTGGTGGACGACAAATCAGCCGTGGTGATCGTCAAGCATGGGGCCGATTCGGAGAACCGCGTCGGCGTCGCCGTGACGGCGCCCAACCAGGGCGAGATCGAGTATCGCACCGTGTGCGGCAAGTTTCTGCCGATCGTCACGCGCTATCAGACCAAGGGCAAGGAACGTCTCATCCTCGCCATTCGCGTGCAACCATGTCAGGGGGAGTGACACGTTGAGCCGCTCGCCTTTGGCGAGCGCGGCTCGGCGTGGCCCACGTCCAGCCGCGCTCGCCAGAGGCGAGCGACTAAACGGGGTTGTCGGTTCGTCACGCAAACGACCTTCGATATACGGCGACCCATCGATCCGGAACGCGCCGGTCTTGCGGTTGTAGAGAATCTTCTTGCCGCGCAGCTGCTGGCCCTGGGCGGCAGCAGCCCCGCCCTTGAACTTGGTGATCGCCACGGTGTTGCCCGGACGCGCCTCGAAAATGACGATGTCGTCCGCCTCGTCGAATTTCACGATGTCCGCGGTGCCGTGGAACTCCTCGGTCCGAAACGAAACCGGCGGCCCCGGCACGTCGCGCGGCCGTTCAGCCTCCATGTACTGGCACGACTTCCCCGCCACCGGGCGCGTGTAAATCGACAGCAAACTGCATTTCAGCTGGAAGCCGTCCTTGGGCACCACGTTCGGGTTGATCGCCGGGTGAGGGCCGTCGGCAGGTTGATTGAATACTTCCACGTCCTCGTAGAATTTCGAGTTGCGCGTCTTGTCCTTCACGACCGAAAACAGTCGGCCCTTGAACTTTACGAGGGTGTACTTATCGACCTCCTTGGTGTTGCCCGCGGGCTTGAGGGCGACCGGCGTCGGCTCAGCCGAGGCGAGCGGATCGTTCGAATCTTTGCCAAAGCGGGCGACATAGCCTGTGCCGGTGCCGATGGTCAGGCCGACCAGGTTGTCCACGGTAAGCTGCGTGAATTCGCCGTAGCTCGTGCTGACGAGTTTGCCGTTAACGTCCTTGACCTCATCCTCGACGAAGACGTTGAGTTCGCAAAGGAGCTTCTCGACCTTGGCGCTCTGCTTGTCCTTTTGGCCCTCCTTGAAGGACACTTCCTTGTCGAGCGTGACCTGCATGTTGCGGCACTTGATCCGGCCATTGTCCTGGTAGGCGACGACGCCGCCGTGGAAGTCGGCGTACTTGCCGTTGAAGACCATGTCCTTGGTCCAGTGGATGGTCAGCACGGTGCCAGGCTTGGCGGACTTGCTGCCGTCCATGTTCGAGTTGCCGGGCAGTTGCATATAGCCCAGGCCGTCCACCTCGGCGATGTTGTCTTTTTGATTGATGGTGACCTTGGGGCCGACGAGAACGATCTCGCCCATCTGCAATCGGCCCGGCTTCTTCGCGTCGCCGAAGACATAGAGGATGTCGCCCTGAAGGTAATGGAGCAGGTTGAGCATCTCGCCGGTGATGTCCACGCCCTTGTCCTTGGGCGTCTCGCCGGCCTGGATGACGTGGACGTTGCCCTCGGTGACCAGTTCCTGGAGCTGATTCTGCGAGCCGGTGCGGAGGATGTAGGCGACGATCTCGTTGGCCTCGATCTCGAACGGCCGGCGCGGCTTTTCCTCGGCCTTCTTCGGGTCGGCATCCTTCTTGGCCGTGTTCGGATTGGCGCTGGCCGGCTCGCCCGTTTTGCCGGGACCGGGCGGCGGCGTTTTGGCGTCGCTGGTCATTTCCGGCAGCTGACCGGGTCGCGCTTCGCTGGCTTCCTTGAAATGAAGCACCAGGTGGTTGGTCCATTTGATGACCATCTCGGGACCGAAGGCCTGCACTTTCCCCCAGGCTTCGAGCCGCTGCGGCTTTTGCTGCGAGGTCGGCGTACCGGTGGACGATGGATTGCTTTCGGCCTTGGCGGGCTCGTTGGACTTCCCGGCCGGCTCGAGCCAGACCTGGATCTTTTGCCCTTTCAATTCCTGCATGTGCTCGTCATCCTTGAACATGGCGTCGCCCACCAGGGTCAGCAGGTCGAGGACCTTGTCCTTCTTGCCGCTATCCGGGACCTTGGTCGAGGACATGCTCTCCGACCAGATGGCATGTTGCGAATACTTCTTCGTCTTCGCGTCGTACAGGTCGATATGGCCCGCGCCACGGGCAAAAGCTTTTTGCCCTAGCCCCTTCTTGTCGGCGCCAATGAGGTGCAGCTCGGGTGCTTCGATGAGATGGCCATCCTTGGCGGCGTTGAGCGGCGAGCCTTTCAAAACCGTCTCCGGCCCGGATGTGGCGGTCGCGGACAGGTAGGACATCTCGCTGCCGTCGGCGGTCAGCTTCTCGGTGGCCATGTCCAGTCGGACGGATCGGCCGGGATTGACGGTCGCCAGGGCCGATTCGATCTCCTTGTCCCCCGCGCCGCCGTCGGTGCTGCCGGCATTGCTGGGCGGCGGAGTGCTCGACGGCGGCTTGCGGCGAAACTGCAAGTAGAGGTCGTCGCATTTGAGTTGATCGTGAGCCTTGCCTGGGCCGACCTTGTGTTCGCGCGTGACCAGGACGTATTCCCACGGGGAGCCGACCGCGTCTTGCTTGGGGCTCTGGAAATGGGCCTTTTCCTCGGTCAGGTCGTAATGAAACGGACCATTGGTTTGAATGACCACGTGAGCCTTTTCCGCGACCTCGCCCGGAGTGGGCGGAGCGGGCTTTTTCTCGGCAGGCTGGGCGTCGCCCATGAATCCGGATCGGGCATCCATCCACAGGCTCATGTTCACGTCGCTGTGCAGCTTGAGCGATTCGACGCCGTTGACGTTTTCGCCCTTGCCCTTGGCCTTGGCCTTGCCGGGCGAACCCTCCCGCGCCATGTGCAGCTCCATGCCCTTGGCGGTGATCTTCGTTTCTTCGGGCTGGGTTTGGAAGTCGGTCATGCGCACGTAGCCCTCGGACCATAGCAGGCCTTGCTGATCGTCGTAGAACAGCGGTGCGTTGGTGATGAGAATTTCGATGTCATCCGTCTTGTCCTGCGGCGTGCGGCGATTGTTGATGATCGTCACTCCGCCGGCGCCGCGCAGTTCGACGCCGATGATCTTGCGTGAATTCATTTCCGTGACGCTCTTGATCGGCTTGTCGAAAGTCAGATAGGCCAGCTCGCATTTGACCGTATTGATTTCGGGATGCTTGTCATCGCGGCGGCCCTTGGGAAAGAGGGCGGCGCTGAACGGAGTCAGCTTGACCCGGCCGTTGTCGATTTCGAACTTGCCCGCGGAGATGAGCAGGCCCTTGGAGCTGAGATCCAGAATGGTTTCGCGCTTCATCTCCTCGCATTCGGCGCCCCAGGCCAGCAGGATCTTCTTTTCGGTTGTTCCTGGTGGTGGTGTGACGGGCGGCTCCCGATCTGGACTCGGCAAATACTTCTCGGGCAAAATGGGCAGGCCGTCGTAGCTGCCCAGCACGAACGAATAGACGACAAAAAGGGCGCCGAAGAGGACAAAGCCTCCGAACAGAATCAGAACTCGCTTGGGTGTCCACACAGCTATGTTCCCGCTGATTGCAAGTAACTGTCCACGATTCCCCGCCAAACGCCCTGCACGCGCAGCACCAGTTCAACCACTTCGCGCACGGCCCCCCGGCCTCCGGGATGTTGGGTGACGTAATGGGCCGCCGCCCGCGCTTCGCCACAACCATCGGCCACCGCGACGGCCAGGCCGCATTGCCGCAGCACCGGCACATCCGGCAAATCGTCGCCCACGTAGCAGACGTCGTCGGGCGTCCATTGCCGCTCAGCCAGGAGCCGGCGATACTCGGTCAGCTTGTCCACGGCTCCTTGAATCACGACGTCCATGTCCAGCTCGGCCGCACGACGGGCCACTAACGAAGAGCTGCGGCCGGTGAGGATGCCCATCTTCCTGCCCGCCCTGGCCCACAGCTTCAGGCCCGATCCATCGCGCACGTGAAACGCCTTGAGCTCCGTTTCGTGGTCGCTGTAGATGATGCTGCCATCGGTGAGCACGCCGTCCACATCGACCAGGAGCACCTTGATCGCCGCACAGCGCTGCTCCAGGGTTCGGTCAGCCATGCTTGCTCCAGTGTAGTCCTCACGCTCCGCGTGAGGTCAGGGCGCAGCCCTCAA
>Ga0182024_10026092_pt1 | contig 10280 bp, 8 predicted proteins | sample P32metaG_FD_120480 | JGI IMG/M metagenome (GOLD analysis project Ga0182024, IMG submission 120480) | Permafrost microbial communities from Stordalen Mire, Sweden - P3-2 metaG (Illumina Assembly) | ecosystem: Environmental > Terrestrial > Soil > Wetlands > Permafrost | place: Sweden: Stordalen...
AGCCCCACCCCGTCGAGCATGGCCACAAGATTGCTCCGCATCGAACCGGCGAAGGAAGCCACATCGCACGCCTCTCGGCGCACGTCATCACCCTCCAAACCCCGAGCGAGGGCGCGCTGGGCCCCCTGGCAAGACAAGAACATCCGATGAAGGCCCGGCGTAATCCCAACGATCAAGACTCGAGCACCTAAGTTGACGTAGTCGAACGGGCAGTAGCGCACGGTGAGCTTGCCGTCGTCGGCCAACAGAAGCTCGGACCCGACGATGTCCCGTTCCGAGAGGATGGGCAGCAGGCTCGCCAGTCGTTCGGCAAAAGCGTCGAAGCACCAGGCGATCGATAAGACCGCCAGCCGCCAGCGTCACCGGACAATGATGGGAGGCACGACGCGATCTCGACACATCCGGGACCGTACTCCCACCACGGACTCCCCCGACCAGCCTTCACGCCGCTCGTCACATCATCTCGCAATCGCCGCCCCGGGCGCTCTGGCTCGAGCTGGCGAGCGCCACAGGCGTCCGATCCACGAGTAAAGCTCCTAGTAGCGCGGCGGCATCGCGGTCACGCTCTTCCATCACGTGCGCGTACGTCCTGAGCGTGACGCTCGAGTCAGCGTGGCCGAGGCGACCAGCCGCGGTGCGGACGTCGACACCGCTCGCCAACATCATGGTTGCGGCAAAATGACGCAAGTGATGGAACCGCGTCGTCGGTAGCCCCGCCAGCGCGCGCACACGCCCGAACGAGTGCGTGACCCGGTCCGGTCTCCAAGGCGAGGAGTGGTCCGGCTCCTGGGACCAGACGTACGAATCGTCTCCAAGCTGGATTCCGACGTCTCGACACCGCTTCTCAGCGGTGTCCCGTTGCCGCACGAGGACCATCGTCGTCGCCGGGTCGATAGCAATCCGGCGGACCCGTCGGGACTTCGTGGGTCGCACCTCCATGCGGCCGGGCAAGTCCGATATGGACCGCCGCACGGTGATGGTTGCGGCGAGCGTCTCGACGTCGGACCACCGGAGAGCGCACAGCTCCCCGCGTCGCATGCCGGTCGTTGCCGCCACCCAGATCATCGACGCAAGGCGGGGTTGTAAGAGTCCGCCACCGTCAGCATCCGTCGTACCCCCTCGACGGTCGGTGCGGCCGGCTCGGCAGTTGCGGCGCGCGGGGGACTTGCTGAGTCTGCCGGCGATCTGACGATCCAACCCCACCGAACGGCCTGGCGGAGAGCGGACCGAAGGAAGGCGTGGTGGTGTCGCACGGTCGTGGCCGAGAGTCCGCGCTCGATCAGTCCGCGGTAGTAAGCGTCGAGCTTTGCCGCCGTGAGCTTCCGAAGCTCGACGGCACCGAACTCGGCTTTTGCTTGCTTGGCGAGGAGCCCGTACCCGAGGATCGACTTCGGGGCGAGGCCCCGTGCTCGTGCGTGGTCGAGAAAAGCGTCGAGAAGGTGACCAACGGACCCGGTCGCCGCGCTCGCCAGGCTGTTGGCCGCCTCCGCGAGGAGCTGAGCGGCCACCAGGTTGGCCGCGCGTCTGGAGCCGTGGACGTTCCGGCTGATCTGCCCGTAGCGGCCGGTCCGGGGTCGCGGCCGGTCGACACGGTCACCTGCCAGACGCCTGGTCCACGCTCCCGTATCCTGGCCACGGGCCATATCGGAAGCAGCAGGCAATGCCTCGATGATGGACCGTTGGGTACGAGAAGCTACAAAGGCCCAGCTGGAGGGATGGCAGAGCGGACGAATGCGACGGTCTTGAAAACCGTTGTGTCTTATGGGCACCGTGGGTTCGAATCCCACTCCCTCCGCCGCAGGTCAGGGCCCATTTGTGGCCGGGCCAGCGGGCTCAGAGGTTGAAAGCTGCCTTGAACGAGGCCGCCGTCTTCGCCAGGCCCAGTTCGGGGTAGCCGAGCAGGTCCTCGGTGGTCTTGAGCAGCGAGTAGTGGCTCAGCATGGCGCGGTCGACAGTTCGTGCCTTCACCGACGGAGCGATGACGACCAGCGGGACGTGACAGCTCTGGTCGGACGTGTTGGCGGCACAGGCCTCACCCGCCGATCCTCCCCGCCCCTCGTCCCAGGTGACGAAGACGGCGGTGTCGCCGGACTTGTAGACCGCCGTCGAGGTGATCTCCCCCAGCCACGTGCGGAGCCATGAGTCCCCGTTCTTCACGAGGTTGCTCAAGCAGACGCCCGGCACGCCGTGCATGTCGTCGCACAGGTTGGGCGTGACGAAGGAGAACGCAGGCGCCGTGGAGTTGCTGGAGAACGCCTTCAGCAGCGGTGAGCTGGAAGTCGTCCCGAGAGGCACGTCGTTCGCCGAGCAGTTCTTCAGGTCCGTGTAGTAGATGGCCGGGTTGTGGCGGTCGGCGTATTTGCTCGTGCCCTTCGTGTCGCACGGCGATGGCATCGACTCGTCGTAGGCCTTCCACGAAGCGCTCTGGTTGAACAGGTTGGTCCCGGTGGAGTCGCACGAGGGGGACGGCGGGGAACAGTCGTGGTAGAAGGGCGCCAGCGCCGCCAGGGAGGCCCCGTTGGTGGCGCCTATGTAGTTCGGCAGGCTGTGGTGGGAGATGTTGTGGTAGTTGCTGGCGCTTCCGCATTGGGAAACGAGCGAGTTGATGTAGGGGGCCTGCGCCGATCCGATGATGTTGCCGTAGGAGTTGTTCTCCATGAGGATCCAGATGACATGGCGATACGTGGGAGCGCTCGCCAGCCGCCCGCACGGCGAGGTGCTGGCCGCCGGCGATACGCCCTCCGCAACCGGCGACGGCCGAGCCAGCGCTCCTCGATCGGAGATGACACCGGTCCCGATCAAGAGGGAGATCAACAGCATGCAGCCAAGAGCCGTGGTCAGTCTTCGTGTCATCGGTCGGCCCGTGCCGGGGCGTCGGCGGTCAAGACTTCGACGCGGCGCAGAAGGATGCGGGCGGCGCTGAGGACAGTGTCGTGGTCATGGGCAACACTGGAAAGGTATCGCCGTTCGAGGTGAGGTCCCAAATCCCCCGCCACCACTTGGCCCATAGCGAGGGCGGCCACGATCGGCTGGTATGCCGGTCGGACCTGCCTGCGGTCGAATATCGCCTGGGCGAGATCGGCCTGAACCAGGGCCATGTCCCCTGATCGACATGCCGTGCCCCTAACTGAAACAAATGGCTGCGGCCCGTCAGCTCCCGCCGCCGGACGGCCATCAGGAGGCACCGGTCACGAACACAACGGCGCCCCTCACCGGCGACGCCGCCCAGTCCTCGTCTCTTCGGCCATCGAGCTCCCGGGCCGGCGCCGGTACGCTTCCCGAATGGCGCTCACGCTCGCGGAGGCGACTGCGACGCTGACCGCGCCGGGACAGATGTTCGAGGTCGCCGAGGAGGAGATAGACGGCGTCGCGACCAGAGTCTGGCGGCACTGCCCCCCGTCGCTGAGATCGATCCTCGAACTGTCCCGCGGCCACGGGGAGGCCACTTACCTCGTCTACGAGGACGAGAGGATGACGTTCAAGCAACACTTCGAGGAAGTGGCGGCCCTCGCCACCGTTCTCGCTGACCGGTATGGCGTCCGCTCCGGTGACCGGGTGGTGATCGCCATGCGGAACTACCCGGAGTGGGTGGTGGCCTTCTGGAGCGGTGCCGCCCTCGGTGCGGTCGTCGTCCCGCTGAACGCGTGGTGGACCGGGCCGGAGCTGGCCTACGGGCTCGAGGACTCCGGCGCCAAGGTCGCCTTCCTCGACGGCGAGCGACTCGACCGGCTCACCCCTCATCTGGACCACCTGCGGGCCTTAGGCCTCGAGACGGTGATCGTCGCCCGAGCCGGTGACCGTCGCTCGGATGCGGAGATCCCGCCTGGCGTGGAGCGCTACGAGGCGGTGCTCGAGGGAGCCGATCGCTCGGTCGGGCTGCCGCCGGCTGAGCCGTCGCCGGACGAGAACGCCACGATCTTCTACACCTCCGGCACGACGGGCCGGCCGAAGGGCGCCCTCGGCACGCAGCGCAACATCTGCACCAACCTCATGAGCCTGGCGTTCATCAACGCCCGGAACCAGCTCGTCGCCTCGGACGCCCAACTGGAGGCGATGTCGTCCGGCGGCGCCCAGAACGCCCACCTGCTCTCGGTGCCTCTCTTCCACGCCACCGGCTGCCATTCCATCCTCGTCGGCAACACGGCCGTGGGGGGAAAGCTCGTCATGATGCGGCGCTGGGATCCCGAGCGGGCGCTCGAGCTCATCGAGCGCGAGGCCATCACGACCTTCGGTGGGGTTCCCACGATGGCCTGGCAGATCCTCAACTCGCCGGACTTCGCCAAGCGGGACACCTCGAGCGTCCGCACGGTCGGCTACGGCGGTGCCCCGGCCCCGCCCGAGCTGGTGCGCCGGATCAAAGAGCACTTTCCGCTCGGCAACGCCTCCAACGGCTACGGGCTCACCGAGACGTCCGCCGTGACAAGCATGAACAGTGGCGACGACTACGTCCGCCGGCCGGACAGCGTCGGGCCTCCCGTCCCGATCTGCGAGGTCCGCATCGTCGACGCAGAACGCGCCGACGCCCCCCAGGGCGCTCCGGGGGAGTTGTGGGTGAAGGGGGCGAACGTCGTCCGCGGGTATTGGAACGCCCCGGAGGCGACAGCGGCCAGCTTCAGCGACGGCTGGTTGCGCACCGGTGACGTAGCCCGTCTCGACGAAGACGGCTTCCTCTACATCGTGGACCGGGCTAAGGACATGGTCATCCGGGGGGGCGAGAACGTCGCTTCGGCCGAGGTCGAAGCAATGATCTACGAGCACCCGGCCGTCTCCGAGGCGGCCGTCATCGGCTTGCCCCACGAGGTGCTCGGGGAGGAGGTGGGGGCCATCGTCGTGCTGCGCCCGGGAGCGGAGCTGACGGCGGAGGAGCTGCAGGCGCACCTCGGCGAGCGGATCGCCTCGTTCAAGGTGCCGGCCCACTTCTGGTTCCGCGCCGACCCCCTCCCAAGAAACCCAGCCGGCAAAGTCATCAAACGCCTCCTCCGCGACGAGGCGGCGGCGGGCCTTGTGGCTGTCGAACAGGAGCCGGGAGGATGAGTGGTGTGTCGGAGGAGGCGGGTTTCTCGACGAGAGCGGTGCACGCCGCCCGAGTGCCGGCGGTGACCGAGGAGCCGGCGAGCGTACCGATCTACCAGACCGCCACGTGGCGTTTCGACTCGTCGGAGGCCTACGCCGAGGTGCTCGCCTTCGAGCGGCACGGTCACAGCTACGGGCGCGGCTACGGCAACCCCACCGTGGAGGCGTTCGAATCGGTGATGGCGGCGCTGGAGAGGACGGAAGCGGCCTATGGCTTCTCGTCGGGGATGTCGGCCATCCACGCCGTCTGCACGACCCTCGCCGGCGCCGGCGACCGGATCGTCGCGAGCCGAGAGCTTTACGGCGGGACGTACGGCTTGTTCTCCCAGGTGCTGCCGCGATATGGGATCGGCGTCGACGAGGTCGACCCGCACGATTTGGAGGAGGTGAGGCGTTCTCTCGAAGGGGCGGCGACGTTCTACGTGGAGACGATCGCCAATCCCCTCTGCACTGTGGCCGACATCGAAGCGCTGGCGCTGATCTGCCGCGAGGAGGGCGTGCCGTCGGTCATCGACAGCACCTTCGCCTCTCCGTGGCTCTGCACGCCCGCCGATCTCGGCTTCGACTTCGTCGTGCACTCGGTCACGAAGTACATCTCCGGCCACAGCGACGTCATCGCCGGAGTCGTCTGCTGCACGGGGGCCGACCGCCACCGGCTGCGGTCGACGGCGATCGAGACGGGCGGAGCGATGCAGCCGTTCGATGCCTGGCTGTCGGTGCGCGGTGTCCAGACCCTCGAGGTGCGCATGGAGCGCCAGTGCGCATCGGCCATGGCGCTCGCCGCCTTTCTCGAGAGCCAGCCGCACGTCACCCGGGTCCACTATCCCGGTCTAACCTCACATCCCCACCACTCTCTGGCGGCCAGGCTGTTCCGCCCGGGCGCCTTTGGCGGCATGCTCGCCTTCGAGCTCGGCGGCGGCACCGAAGCGGCGGGTCGTTGGTGCGAGGCGCTCGAGCTGGCGTGGATGGGGGCATCGCTCGGGGGGACCCACACGCTCGTGACGCATCCGGCCTCGACGACCCACCGCCAGGTCGAGCCGGCGCTGCGGGCGGATCGAGGGCTCGCCGACGGCCTGATCCGCCTGAGCACGGGCCTCGAGAACATCGAGGATCTGCTCGAGGACTTCGGGCGGGCCTTCAAACTGACAGCGGTTTAGCGCCGGTCGGATGACCGGCGGCAACCGGACGGCCCCCCTCGCGCTCAAATTCACAGGGGTTGGCGGCCTCCGCTGACGGCAACCGGACAGGCCCCGCGCTCAAACTGACAGCGGTCTAGAGGCCTCGGCTGACCGGCAACCGGACAGCCCCCGCGCGGATGGCTAAGGGGTAAACCCCATCTGCGCGAGCACCTCGCCGGCGAGCTGCTTGTCGCCATCGATGGTGATGAGCTCATGGGCGACGTCGGCGCGGCCGCAGGCAAGGGCCATGAGCTCGCTGAACGGCATCCGGATCGTCGTCTCGGCGTGGTCACCGGCGCCGTGGCCGGCGGCGACGTCGTCGGTCGTCGTGTCTGTTCTCTGACTGGTGGCCTTGCTGCCGTCGCCCTGTGCCGGCGCGGTGTGGCCGCTCGTTCCGCTGAGGACCAGGAGCTTCGTCCGATCGGTGACCTCGATCCTCACCCGGTGACCTTCGAGGGCCGCTACCCGTCTTCTCAGCGTGCCGTTCAGCACCTCGAGGATTAGGCCCTCGGCAAGCGCGGCGGCCCGGCCGTCGAGATTGCCGGGCCGACCGACCGACCGGCGGACGTCCTGCTCGTGGGCGAGGACGTCGAAGGTCCGGATCGAGAGCAGCCGGTCGTAGGGGAGTTTCCAACCGAACGGCCCGTCGGTGATCTCGTCGGCCCGGCGGTTGCTCGCCCGGCGGCGCGCCATGGAGGCCGCTGTGACCTCGGCGAATTCCTCCCGGAGCTGGGCCGGCGTGTGGCGCCGCCTCGCCTCGACGTCGGCGGCGATGGATCGGTTGGTTTCGTCCCGCACGCCCGGCCCGGCGCCGGCTTCAGCGGGCGGCTCCGGCGGGGCGGCCAGCCCGACCTCGGCGCCGATAATGTGGCTCACGACGTCCTGCACGTCCCAGCCCGGGCAGCCGGTGGGCTTGTGCCAGTCCCCTGGGGACAGCTCGCTGAGCACGCCCTGGAAGGAATCGAACGTCTCGTCGAGGGCGTCGAGGATCGTCTGCGGGCTCGGGCTGTCGGCGTCGGCCATCGCGCCGATGTTACGCAGCCAGGCCCTGTGGGCTCTTCGCGCTTGAGGCCCGGCGCTCGGCGGCGCGAGTCGCGCCGCGAAGGTGCGCACGCGCGACACCGCCGCGGCGCGCCTTGCGGTGCATGCGCTGCCGGCGGCGCCGGCCGGCGCGAGTCGCGCCGCGAAGGTGCGCACGTACGACACTTTCGCGGCGCGGGCCTTCGCCGGCTAGATGACCCTCCACGCAGCGCCTTTCACTGCAGACGTGCAGGGGGCGTAGGTTTCGGGGTCGATCGGTGTCAGGGCGGGAGTCGCCGCCGACAGGAGGTGCTCACATGCAACCGGCGTACTCCTCAGGGATCTCGGAGACCCCACTCCTCGGCGAGACGATCGGGGCCAACCTCGATCGCACCGTCAACCGCTTCGCGGAGCGGGAGGCGATGGTGGACTGCTCGAGCGGCCGCCGCTGGACCTACCGGCAGCTGTCCGACGATGTCGAGTCGTTGGCGGGCGGGTTGCTCGGGAGCGGTGTGGCCATCGGCGACCGCGTGGGCATCTGGTCACCGAACTGCCCGGAGTGGGTTCTCGCCCAGTACGCCACGGCCAAGATCGGCGCCATCCTCGTCAACATCAACCCCGCCTATCGCTCGCACGAGCTTGAGTACGTCCTGCGGCAGGCCGGCGTGAGCTTGTTGATCACCGCTGCTGCCACCGAGCGCAGCGACTACCCCGGAATGGTCGCCTCAGTTCGAGACAGCGTTCCCGGACTGTCCACCGTCGTGGTCATCGCTACGAAGTCATGGGAAGAGCTTGCCGGGGCGATCGCCTCTCCCGGGCCGGCGGAGACTCACGAGCGTTCGGCTGCGCTCGCCTTCGACGACCCGATCAACATCCAGTACACCTCGGGCACGACCGGCTTTCCGAAGGGAGCAACTCTCTCTCACCACAACATCTTGAACAACGGCTATTTCGTCGGCGAGCTGGTCGGCTACGACGAGCATGACCGGATATGCGTGCCAGTCCCCTTCTACCACTGCTTCGGGATGGTGATGGGCAATCTGGCGGCAACCTCACACGGCTCGTGCATCGTCATCCCTGCACCTTCGTTCGACCCGAAGGCGACGCTTGCGGCAGTGGCCGCTGAGCGATGCACGTCGCTCTACGGGGTGCCGACCATGTTCATCGCCGAGCTCGGCACTCCCGACGTCGCCAGCCTCGACCTCACGTCGCTTCGGACCGGGATCATGGCCGGCTCCCCATGCCCGGTGGAGGTCATGAAGCGGGTGATCTCGGAGATGAACATGGCCGAGGTGGCGATCTGCTACGGGATGACTGAGACGTCTCCCGTGTCGACGATGACCCGGTCCGACGACGATCTCGACAGGCGAACACAGACGGTCGGACGAGTAATGCCACATCTCGAGGTGAAGATCGTCGACCCGGCCACGGGGCGCCTCGCCAACCGGGGCGAGCCCGGCGAGCTGTGCACGCGGGGCTACTCGGTGATGCTCGGCTACTGGGAGGACGCCGGCGCGACGGCCGAAGCGATCGATGCCGCCCGGTGGATGCACACAGGTGACCTCGCCCTCATGGGCGAAGACGGCTACGTCAACATCGTCGGCCGTATCAAGGACATGGTGATCCGCGGTGGCGAGAACGTCTATCCGCGTGAGATCGAGGAGTTCCTCTATTCGCACCCGGACATCGTCGACGTTCAGGTCGTCGGCGTGCCGGACGACCGCTACGGGGAGGAGCTGTGCGCATGGATCCGGCTCCGAGATGGCGCTAAACCGCTGACAGCCGAATCACTGCGCCAGTTTTGCTCCGGCCGGCTGGCGCACTACAAGGTGCCCCGCTACGTTCACCTCACCGACGAGTTCCCCATGACCGTCACGGGAAAGGTGCGAAAGGTCGAGATGCGCGAGCGGTCTGTCGGGCTGCTCGGGGTTGAGGACACGTCGCGGCCCCGGGATCGGCGCTGACCTCGTCGGCAGCTGCGCTCGGTGACGAGACGACGGTGGGGCGCCCCCTGCCGACGTGCCTCCTCGTGCCTGGGCGACGAGGTTCACGGTGCCCTCTCGACCACTCCTCGGTTCCACCAAGCCGGGTCCACCGCCGCCTGTTCCTTGATCCACCGGAAGTGGTGGCGAGCCGAGACTGCGAACCCGGGCAGACTGCCCAGCCCGACGAGTGCCCAGCGACGGGAGCCGCGGGGAATCTCCCACACAAGAGAGGCCGCCGCGGCCGCCGCCCAAGCCCACAGGATGGTGTTGTACGCCGGCAACAGCCGAGGCGACAAACCTTCGGCTTCGCTGAGCACCGGAAGGCGCAGGGGCCCGGTGCGCCAGGGCCACAAGAGGAAGTGGACCGCAGCACCTGCGAGGGAGGCGCCATCGAACAGTGCGAGGGCGGCGTCGGCCCGCGCACCTGCTCGGTTGGCAAGTGCGGCCCAGCCGACGAGCTGTGCGGTCCAAAGTGCTGCGGCCGCCGGCAGCCCGAGCTCGGGCTGAAAGACCAGCCCGACTCCGTTCGCCAGCTCGAACCCGTGGTGGGCCGCCGTGCCGGCGGCAGCGGCGACAGTGAGCGGCCGCCCGTTTCGCGCGGAGGTCGACTTCGCGCCGCGGTCGTCGGCAGCAATGAGATGGTCGATAGCTCGGACCGCCGCCTCGATCGCCACCGGCCGCATCACCAGGAGCTTAAGAGGACCCCTCGCAGCACGATCGTCAGGCGGCGGCGCCAACAACTTCTTCGGCGCACGGGCGGGCTTCATCATGTAGGTTTTCACCATGGGTATTCGCTCGACCACCTATCGTGCACGTGTTCCGGGCTTTCTCCGTCCCGTGTTGTCGTGCGCAACCGTCGTCCTGACCGCCCTCGGTCTGCTGGCTGTGACCGCGCCCCCGGCCGGTGCGACCAGTGACCCGTTCACCCAGACGGTCATCACTGCCCAGGGGCAGACTCCCTACTCCGTACCGGGCAATCTCACTGCGCTGACTGTGGAAGTCATCGGGACAGCCGGGAGCGCGC
>Ga0182024_10026093_pt1 | contig 10280 bp, 12 predicted proteins | sample P32metaG_FD_120480 | JGI IMG/M metagenome (GOLD analysis project Ga0182024, IMG submission 120480) | Permafrost microbial communities from Stordalen Mire, Sweden - P3-2 metaG (Illumina Assembly) | ecosystem: Environmental > Terrestrial > Soil > Wetlands > Permafrost | place: Sweden: Stordalen...
CTTGCCGACCGCGAGCCCGTGCAGCTGTAGCTCAGTTGGTTAGAGCGCTTGACTGTGGATCAAGAGGCCGGTGGTTCGAGTCCACCCAGCTGTACCAGCCAACATATTTCATTCATTTCGCGCCATTTCAGGCCGCCTTACGCTTGGTACCGCGCTTCGCCTTCACCAGTTGCTCGTAGTCGTCTCGCGTGCGCCCCGCATAGGCCATGGCAAAAGACGCCAGTGCGTCGTCCAGCACGTCGCGTTTGCCCATATACCCCGCCAATATTGCCGGGTCGGCCGAGCGCGCATGGGCGCGCGCGAGCGTGCGCCCGCATAGCCGTCCGTAGCTCGCAAGTGCTTGTTCCTCGACCAGCGTACCGATCGAGCCGAGCCGCCGGTTCTTCAGTTGACGCACGTAGAACTGCCGGTGTGACGCGACGTCCTCGGTCCAACCCAGGAAGATATCGGTGGCGGCCTGCATGACGTGCTGACCCTCGACCACCCGCTGGCCTTGGTTGCCCTTGAATTTCGGCGCCAGCCGTTCGAGTACGGATTGGTTGGCCTCCTTGATCTGCAGGAACAACGGCGTGCCGTCGCCGCACATGTAAAGCGCGATGGCGCAGAACGTGCCGACGCTGCCGACGCCGACCACCTTGAAGGCGACGTCCTTGAGTGCAAATCGATCGAAAAGACAAAGCCGGTCGGACGACAGGCGGCTTGCATAAGCGCCGAACGCGCGATGGGCGTCCAGGCGATGACGGGCGTCGCCCTTCGACTTCAAATGATAGATGAGCGGCGGCCGGTTCTCGATACGCGGCGGCTCGCCCTTGACCAGATGGGGAAAATTGTCGTCCTCTTCGAGATGGCCACGAGCCTTTTTCAGAATGCCCTTCAGCTCGCGCCGGAGCGCGCGATGTCCGATGTGTTCAATCTCGCCCACGAGATCGATCTTGCTGTACCAGATTTCTATCGGTGAAAGCTTTGCCAAGCTGCGCATCCGCTTGCGGTAGGCCTCGACAGTCGCCGCCGCGATCATGTGCGCCCGATTTTTCGAGAGGTTCGCCGCCAAAGCGGCGACCGCAAAGCTCGCCGCCAGCCGCTTGAGATCCACGGTGAAGTCCACGCCAGGCAGCGTCTCGTCGAAGTCGTTGATGTCGAAGAGGATGTTCTGCTCTGGCGTAGCGAATGCCCCAAAGTTCATGAGATGGCAGTCGCCGCAAGCCTGGACGGGAATCCCGACGGCCGGCTGATGCCGGAGATCCTCTGCCATCACCGCCGCGGCGCCGCGCAGGAACGTGAACGGGCTAACCAGCATGCGCTCGTAGCGGACCGGAACCAGCTCGGGCACCCGGGTACGATCGGTCGCGGCGAGGATGGCGACCACGTCGCGGTCCTTCGGCCCCCGAAGATCGGCTTGCTGTTCGCGCGGCGTTTTTTTACGCAAGCGCTCACCGCGATCGTAACGTTCGGCGAGGGTGCCCAGCGGCGTCCGATTCATGGCAATCTCCCGAAAATCTCGTGTGGGCGCGGCTGATAAGCCGCCCTTTCGCACTTCGCACGCTTAGCAATAAGTCTGCGACCCTCAATGCACTCACTTTATACATTATACAGCGAACGCGATACGGCGAGCGTGCATTTCGCTCCTCCGACGCACACTTCGTACGCGGATTTTCAGCGGTGTCATCCGTGATGACGTTTCAAATATTCATGCAAGGAGTGCGCTTCATTTCTTTGAGTAGCGTTTCATTCTGGGCGGTAAACGCCTGGCGCTGTTCAGTCAGCGGTTGGAACGACAAATCAATGGGTTAGCAATTCGGCTCCGCCTACGGTACACAAAGTACATAACTGTGGATCAAGCGGCCGGTGGTTCGAGTCCACCCAGCTATACCAGTCACAGCGACGAAACTTGCCGTTATCCTTTAGGCCTATTGCGTGCGGCGGCCATTCGCCGCGGCGTGAAGGAAACAGCGGGTCCCGCCTGGCAACCAAATCGCCGCGCGCAATCATCGCGCATCGCGCGGCGAGCTACGCCGGCATTTTTTCACCACCCGGCGTGCGGTTCCTGCAGCGCCGCGGTAATCGGGGTCGCAGCGGAACGGACTGGGTCGCCATACGTTGGCAAAATGAGCGGGCCGCACACGGCCCCCGCCCGGTTCCCTCAAACCCCGAAGTACAAGGACAACAACAATGGGCCTTTTCTCCAAAGACATCAAAAATATGAACGACCTGTTCGTGCACACCCTGCAGGACATCTATTACGCCGAGAACCAGATCGTGAAGGCGCTGCCCGACATGGTCGAAAAATCCAGCGATCCGCAACTCAAGCAAGGTTTCCAGACACATCTGCGCGAAACCGAAAATCACGTGAAACGGCTGGAACAGGTTTTCAAGCTGATCGGCCAGAAGGCGAAGGGCGTCGATTGCCCGGCGATCGATGGCATCCTCGAAGAGGCCGACGACGTCGCCGGTGAAGTCGAGAAGAAGTCTGTGCTCGATGCGGCGTTGATCGCCGCCGCGCAGGCGGTCGAGCATTACGAGATGACGCGTTACGGCACGCTGATCTCGTGGGCGAAGGAGCTCGGGCGCAACGATTGCGTCGCGCTGTTGCAGCAGACCCTGGACGAGGAAAAGGCCACCGACAAGAAACTGACCGCGATGGCCGAAAGTCAGGTCAACCGCAAGGCGGCGTGAAGCAAGCCGAATCGCGCGGAGATTTATAGGCGCAAGCCTGCTCAATGCGGGCTTGCGCCGAGGTTTCTGAATAAGCTCCGGATGAAGCACGCTTCCGCCGGGGCGCGCGTCACTCAATTTCCGCGTTGGGTCGTCGCGGTGTTATTTGAGGAGATTGCGGAATTGCGGGCACATTTTATCTGAGGAACTACGGACCCCTCTCTTGAGTTGTGCTCATAGGAATTGCGGCGAAGGAGGGCGTTATGGACCGTAAAGTGCAAGGTGTTACTGACAAGACTAAAGGCACCGACAAAGATATCCGCGGCAAGCAGCCAGAGCCAAATTTTGATAAGCCGTTGGGTTCTTCGCACAACGATGAAGCCGACTTGCGCGACGTGGCGCGAGAGGCGGCGAAAAAGTCAAAATAGCCGCGACATACTTGGTGAACTATGCCGCCTTTTGGCGGCGTTGCCGGCGCTGGTGCTGGTGCTAAGTCGCGCGCTTAGATGAATACTTTAGCGCATTTGCGCATGCGCGGCGGCATCTTTCACCGATTATGAGCGCAAGCTTGAGCATCTTTGCAGGTTGCGGGTCGGCCTGATGTAGCCTGCGCCACGACCTAGCCTGCTGCCAAAAAAGAGCCGCCCAAACGGGGCGGTTCGAAGAGTTATTGGACGTCTGCACCGCCGCTTTATATCACACCCGCGCAACGTAATTGAGTTGAAGGCGGGTGTTTTTCTTCGGTCCGGGCTATCACTCGGAAAGTCGCGGTTCTGCCCTTTAGATTTCTGCCCTTTAGATGACGTGAGTTAACATCAAGGCGACCACTACAACGAGTGGAACGCCTAAAAGCCATAGAAGAACTGGCATGGTCGCCTCCATTTTTGGATCCATGTGGATCGTGGTGTGACAACTCGCCACCTCAAACATTTGTTCCGCTGCGCGCACGCGCTCTACACGTCAGCAGAGACTTTTCCGGCGCGGCGGTTTTGGAACTAATCCGTCCACTCGCAGTTCCGATCGTATGGCAAAAGCGAGCAAAAGCGGCAGAGCTGTTATCCCTGAGCCGTCTTTCGGCTTTTTTCTTCGGGCGATGGGTGCCATGCTTTTGCTCGTGGTCATCATAACGGCATATCTTTCGCTGCGCACATAGAAGCGATTAACGGCAACTGCCTCCGTTCACAGCCAAATGCCGAGGGTCTCAATGGCTGGTGCTTTGACAACCAAACCGCCACCGCTGCGCAATCACATCGCGATGAACAAGGAATTAGAGGTGAAATACTGGACCAAACACCTTGGCGTTTCCCCTGAAGCACTGCAACGAGCCGTCGATAAAGTTGGGAATTCTGCCGCCGCGGTTCGCAAAGAATTGGGAAAGACCGAAGACGGCCAGGGCCTCGATTAGAAGTGTGTGAAGTATCAGCCGGAAGCCGAATATGGCCAAACCTCTGCCATTAGCCGTTTGGGATCGCCACGCTGGAAAGCTCATCGAAGAATTTATGGACGACCACCCGTCCACCTACGAGAGTCGACCGCGCCGTTCGTTAAACCAATGGCTCGAATCGGAGCCGCTCTACGACTGGCTGCTTGCGGCTTACCAGAATACGCGCCGCAGCGCCCGCCAGATTGAACCGTTCATCCGCAATCACAAAATCGAAATGCGCGAGTTTAAGCCGGTAATCTATCGCTCATTCGCCGAGTTCTTTGACCGGGAATTTCGGCCGGCTGCCCGAACATTCGTGGCAGCGTCGAACGAGATGGCCGCTTTCGCCGAAGCACGATATTTCGGCTGGAATAGGCTGGAAGCCGACCAGCAATTCCCCGTCAAGGGACACTCCCTCAGCGCCGGGCAAATTCTTGGCAATGAAAACCGCGCGGCTCCATTCGTCGGCGGCCCCATATTGCTCGCTCGTTTGTCGCCGATGGATTATCACCATGTGCATTATCCCGACGACGGCTCGACCCTGGACATCGCCCGGCTCGGGCGTAGCCTATGGACGGTCAACTGGCACGCTCTGCAAAATCAACCAGATATTCTGCTTCGCAACGAGCGGCAGATAGACATTCTTGAAACGAAAAATTTCGGACGGCTCGCGTTTGTTGAAGTAGGCGCAATGTCGGTCGGTCGCATTGTTCAAGTCCACCCGCGCGAGACCGCCTTTCAGCGCGGCGAGGAAAAATCTGTTTTCAAATTTGGCGGCTCGGCGGTTGTGCTGTTCGGGGAACCTGGAAAATGGCGCCCAGCGGACGATATTCTCCAACATACGGCGCAAAGCATCGAAACCCTAATAAGACTTGGTGACACTATCGGTTTGCGAGCGATCCTGTCCTGACGGCGGCAACAAGGATGTCCCGAGGCGACTTGTCATAAAGATGTTTCACTAGCGTCTGGCGCCATTGCATGAGCTGCATTCGCGACTGAAGAGAGATCCCCAGGGAATATTGCGATGACAAAACGGGCGAAGATGAAGCGTGATGCGGTTACTCCTTTCCGAGACAAATTATGGGACCTTTTCAGCGAGCAAGCATCCGGTATGGACGGCGCTGATGTTGTCTTAGCTTTAAGGCAGGCCGGCGAAGAGATATGGGCCGTAGGCATCGACGACACCTATAGCAGTATGAAGCATCAGGACGACGAAGCGCTTGGCAATGCCTTTGACATTACCTGGCTAACGGTCGTGTGTATAAAGTTGAAAGAGATAAAAACCGGTAAAAAACCGCGAACGCGCGCCAAGGGACACCCCGGCAAGAAGGCGACCTGACTGTTAAGGGAAGCGTAGTTCAGCGCGTCCGCCGTCAACCGCGATTGTTCTCAATATCCTGGGACGCAGTCGCGGACTCATGCTTTGACACGGACGAGAGGCTCCGCACGCGATATGCCGCGCCGCCCGGCATAGACGTGGGTGAATTCCGCGCCGAACAGAACGATCTGCGCCGAATAGTAGACCCAGATCAAAAGCATGACGAGCGAGGTGGCTGCGCCATAGGTGGATTCCAGTGCCTGTTTCCCGACATAGAAGCCAATCAGAAATTTTCCGATTTCGAACAGCGCCGCGGTCAATGCGGCGCCGAGCCAGACGTCGCGCCAATCGACCTGCGTGTCGGGCAGCCATTTGAACATCATCGCAAACAGGATTGTAACGAAACCAAAGGAAACGATCGATCCGGTGATTTGGAACGCCGCCTCCGGAAAATAGGGCGCGACGAATTTGCCTATTGCCGCAAGCGCCGCCGTGAAGATCAGCGACACCAACAGCAAAAATCCGAGCGACAGCACGCCGGCGAGCGAGATGACGTAGCTGCGGATCAATTGCAAAAGGCCGCTGCTGTTGGAAGTTTCGACGCCCCAGACCGTATTCAATGCCTCCTTGAGCTGGGCCACGACACCGACGGCGGCGAACAGAAGCGTGCCAAGGCCGAAAATCGTCGCCAGCGCACCCTGGTAGGGGCGGTTCGCCGCCGCCAACAGCGTTTCCAGCGCTTGCGCTCCGGCACTGCCGAGCAAACCTGCGACTTGCGCCGCGATCTCGCCATGGACCGCATCGGGTCCGAACACTAAGCCGGCAATGGCGGTGCTGATGACGAGCAGGGGGCCGAAGGAGAAGATCGAATAATAGGCCAACGCGGCGCCCATCATCGAACATCTATGGCTGGACCAGCTTATGGCCGTCTCTTTGATCACTTACCGCCGCCGCTGATTGAGCACCGTTGTAATCTGGTAATCGCGCGAGGTTCCTGCGGGTTCCCATCGCGGGCTACGCCGTTGGGAACTTTTGTCGCTGCGAGAATTTGACCCCGACGAGGGCAAGGAGTCGAGCCGGTGCCCTTCCAGCTTAATCTGCCGTCCCTTCTGGAAACAAAGCCATCACAGAGGGGCGTCGCAAACGGGCATGTGCTGCCGGCCACCGACGCGGCCACGAAGGAAAGTCGGTAAACGATGCCGCCGCGCGCATTGAAGGTGCTTGCATTCAATTGCAGCTTGAAGAGCGCGAATGGGCGCGAGAAGTCATCCACCGACGTGTTATTGAAGCAACTGCTCGACGCGCTCGAACACCATGGCGCCAAAGGCGAGATCATCCGCGCCGTCGACCACAACATCAAACCCGGGGTAACGTCGGACGAAGGTGAAGGCGATGCGTGGCCGATGCTCCGCAAGCGCGTGCTGGACGCCGACATCCTGGTGATCGGGACGCCGATATGGCTTGGGCAACCTTCGAGTGTGGCCAAGCGGGTCCTGGAGCGTATGGACGCCTTCCTCGACGAGACCGATGCCAAGGGTCGCACGCCTTCCTACGGCAAGGTCGCGCTTGCAGTCGTTGTCGGCAACGAGGACGGCGCCCATCACACCGCCGCCGAATTGTTTCAGGCACTCCTGGAAGTGGGCTTCACGATCCCGACCGGCGGCGTGACCTATTGGGTCGGCGAGGCCATGGGAAGCAAGGATTACAAGGACTTGTTCAGGACGCCAAAGGCTGTTGCCGAATGGACGCCGCTCTTGGCATCGAACACCGCGCATCTGGCGCGGCTTCTCAAACAGAAGAAATATCCGGGCGTCTGACACAGCAGGTAACCGGTGAGGCCCAGCCAAGCCTGACACACATTTTTGTCACCTTGTAGGCAACCGATTGCGATCACAGAGGTTATTGAACGCCGCACCGACATAAGGGTGCGCCCATTTATCACCATGCCGCACGCCGTCGCGTCCGGCGGCGGTTGGAGGAAATCACATGGCCAAGAAACGAAAGCGAAAATATTCGCGTAGCGCCGGCAGCGACGTCAAAAACGAAATGCACCGCTATAAGCGCGGCACGGCCAAGAGCGGCAAAGGCGGTAAGGGTGGCAAGGTGAAAAGCCGCAAACAGGCCATCGCCATCGGCCTCTCCAAGGCGCGCAAAAAAGGCAAGAAGGTTCCGAAAAAGAAATAGCCGCGACTTCAGCGAGACGTACAAATGCCCGGCAAGCGCGTGCAATTGGACGACGAGAGTTGGGCGGCGCTCGATTTGCTGGCGCGCGATCGCATGATGACGTTTCAGGAACTGGCCGATGAAGCCTTCGCCGACGTCCTGAAAAAACACGGCCGGCCGGTCGACCTGCGCGCGGCGTTGCGCAAGAGCGCCCGCGCCGCGGATGCTCCCACCAAGGGTCGCGCAAAGGATCGCAGAGCGGCCAAGCACTGACAGAGACCACCGCGGTGGCGCGAGGAACCGCCCTCGGTTCGGCACGTTAGCGAACCAAATCGCAAGGAGTATTGCGCCATGACGCAGTCCCGCAGTCGTCTTTCCCGCAGCGCCACAAAGGACCGCTTCGCCCAGGACGCGGAAAACACCGGCGCCCGTGAGCGCACCATTCAGGCGAAAATCGACAAGAAGGACAAGCGCGCGAAGCACAACGGCGACAAGAAGCCGATGCAAGCCGGAACGCGCGAATATCCGGCACCGCCGCTGCCCGCCCAGCACATGGCAAAGCCCGGCTCGGAGGTAGCCCTCGATCTGGCGCCGATGTACGAGGCGCCCGCCTACAAGGGCTCGGAGAAGTTGCTCGACAAGGTAGCGCTGATCACCGGCGCCGATTCCGGCATCGGCCGCGCCGTCGCGGTGCTATTCGCCCGCGAGGGTGCCGACGTCGCCATCTGCTATCTCAACGAGCATGAGGATGCCGCAGCGACCAAGCGCGCCGTGGAAAAGCAAGGCCGTTCCTGCATCCTCATCCCTGGAGACGTCGCCGATCCGGCATATTGCCAGGAAGCAGTCGAGCTCACGGTGCAAGACCTCGGCGGTCTCGACGTTCTGGTCAACAATGCCGCGTTCCAGGAACACGTGGACAATTTCGAGGATTTGAGCGAGGAGCATTTCGACCGCACGATCAAGACAAATCTCTATGGCTACTTTCACATGGCCAAAGCCGCGGTGCCGCACATGAAGCCGGGAAGCGCCATCGTCATGACCGGCTCGGTCACCGGCATCCTCGGTAATAAGGACTTGCTCGATTATTCGATGACCAAGGGCGGCATCCACGCCTTCACGCGTTCGCTGGCAACGCACCTGGTGGATCGCGGCATCAGGGTAAACGCGGTGGCGCCGGGCCCGGTGTGGACGCCGCTCAACCCTGCCGACAAGCCGGCGGAAGCGGTCACCAAATTCGGCGGCGACACGCCGATGCGGCGGCCGGCGCAGCCGGAAGAGATCGCGCCGGCCTTCGTCTTTCTCGCTGCTCCGGCCTGCTCGAGTTACATCACCGGCGAAATCCTGCCGATCATCGGCGGTTACAGTGGCGGGTAAGCCTGCCTGTCCTAATTTGATGTTGCCGCGTCCAGCTCATGGCTGGTCGCAGCCCCAATTTCAGCTCTTGATGAATTCGAGAAGTTCATCGTCGCCGTGCAGGATGAGGGTATCCGTTCGACCTCGCGCCGCTATGTCCTGACTCGCTCTAGCGCGTTCCTCAAGGTCTCGGCGCTATTTTCCAAACCTTTGCGCTCGTCGGCCGACAGCTCCGGCTGCAAGACCGACATCACGCCGGCGCGGCCGACAATGCTCGGCAACGACAGCGTGACGCCGAATGCTCGCTGGTAGCTGCCGATCGGGATCGCCGCCCGCTCGTCGCGCAACACCATTTCGGCAATGCGCGCCGACACGATGCCGATGCCGTACTGGCTGGCATCGTGTCCCTCGATGATGGTGATGTTGGCGTAGCGGACGTCGCGCTCGAGCTGCGCGCGCACGTCGTCGAGCTTCTCATTGCGCTCCTTTAACAGCGCCGTGATCGGCACGCCGGCGATGCGCGCCGACGACCACAGAAACACCTGCGACGTGCCATGGTCGCCGATCACCTGCGCCTCGACCTGCGCCGGATCGACGCCGAAATGCTTGCCGAGATGAACGCGAAACCGCAGGGTATCGAGGAACGTGCCCGCGCTCAGCACGCGCTCGTGCCCCGCCGCCTCGCGGGCGATATCGGCGAGCGGATCGGGCGGGTCGGTGACGGCGACCAGCACCGCGTCCGGCGCGGCGCGTACGATTTTCGGCACGATGTCGCGATAGATCGCGGCATTCTTGTCGAGGAGTTTCAGCCGCCCCCGCGGATCGTTGCGGTCGGTAGCACCGCCGGTTTTCTCGTTGACGCCCGAGGTGATCAGGACCACGCCGGCGCCCGACAGCGCGTTATAATCGCCGTCGCTGATATCGACCTTTGGACCGAGCGGCGTGCCGTAACGGATGTCGGTGGCGACCGCTTCCGCGGTCTTGCGCGTCCGATTGACCAGCACGATCTGGCGGGCGCTGCCGCGCGTGACCGCGGCCAGCGCGATGGCGCAGCCGACACTGCCCGTTCCGACGACTCCCAGTTTCATAGGCATGGTTCCTTGGGCTTGCTCCGTTACCGTGCTCCTATAACAATATCACCGCGTGGCCTTCGTTCCTGCTCTGTATGGAGGATAGACCCATGTCAGGAATCCATCACGTCACGGCGATTTCCGGCAAGGCCGAGCGCAATTGGGAATTTTATACCCACGTCATCGGGCTGCGCTTCGTCAAGAAGACGGTGAACTTCGACGATCCCGGCACCTATCATCTCTATTATGGCGACCGGGTCGGCCATCCCGGCACCATCCTCACGTTCTTTCCGTGGGAGCA
>Ga0182024_10026094_pt1 | contig 10280 bp, 9 predicted proteins | sample P32metaG_FD_120480 | JGI IMG/M metagenome (GOLD analysis project Ga0182024, IMG submission 120480) | Permafrost microbial communities from Stordalen Mire, Sweden - P3-2 metaG (Illumina Assembly) | ecosystem: Environmental > Terrestrial > Soil > Wetlands > Permafrost | place: Sweden: Stordalen...
ATGCCAGATCCCAGGTCAGCCGGTTAGCGAGCAAACCGTTACCCTGAGGATCTAATGTTGACGGCCCGGTCGACAAGGCGACGACTAATGTCGATCCACCGGCTGCAGCTGCGTTAGGGGCTAGGCGCAGCGGCGTGGCCCCCGCGCCTGATCCGGGTGCCACCACGAATGACGCCGCTGTAACCATGCACACCATTGCACTAGCTTTTAATTTTACGCGCTTGGCCATCTTATCACACCTCCATTAGTTATTGTCCGAACTTTGCAACTCATCTTCACTCCCCTTTTGATGTGGAACTTTTCTGCTCATCACCCAACGAAACCTCCCCGCGGGTACACCTTGTCAAGTTCAATTTGCGCTTGTCTCTATGGCACCCCTTTCCGGGAATGAGCCCTGAACACGTGGTCCCTCGAACACCGCCAGGCGGACGGACATGACTGACCGAAGACCGTCATTGGCCGCTCACACCCCGCCCAAAACGGATCTCTCCCCGCGGGTCAAACCTCTCCCTGAGCCAATCACCGATGAAGACGAAGCCCAAGACGAGCAACACCAGTGCTATGCACGGGAACAGCACTGCCCAGGAGTCATTGAGCATGAACACCTGCGCGTCCGACAACATGCTCCCGTAGTCGGGGGCAGGCGGCGCCACTCCATACCCAAGGTACGCCAACACCGCGTAGGAACCCTCGGCGTTTGCGAGGCTGAGCCCGACCATCACCGCGAGAGGTCCGACAATGTTCGGCAGGATATGGCGGAAGATGATCCATTGCGGCGACCTACCGCTTAGCTTGGCTACAGAGACGTACGCGCGATGGCGGATGTTCAGCGTCGCCGTACGACTAATTCGCCCAAACTGCGGCGAGAATGTGAGCCCTATCGACAAGCAGGCAACCCACAGCCCAGGGCCTAACACGACGGCAATGAGAATAGGCAAGACGTACGAAGGAAATCCGAATATGAAGTCCATTAAGCGGCCCAAGACCTGGTCCACCACCCCGCCCACGTAGGCTGCAATAACCCCCATAGCAACACCCAGGACCAACCCGCACACCACCGACCCGAACGCGGCCACGATTGCTATCCGCGCCGCAACGATGACCCTAGCCAGTTCGCTACGGCCGAGTTCGTCCGTGCCAAGCAAGAAGCCGGCTCCGCCAGGCCTCAAAAATGGTGGGGCTGCGATCCGGTCTACGCTCGAGCCGACGGCAACTGGCCCAATTACAGCGGCTATACAAAAAATGAGGACGATACCGAACCCGAACACCCCGATCAGGCCGAGGTTGCGCGTACCGGCCGTCACCCATCGGCTCCAGGCGCCACCGCGGTTCCGCCTCGTGGAGGGACCCGCGTCAACCACGCCGCTAAGCACTGACCAGCCTCCGGTCAAATAAGGGGCTGATAAGGTCAACGAGCAGGTTACCGCCGATAAATGCTATTGCTATGATCAGTACCTGGGCCTCGAGCTCACCAAACTCCCGGTTTGTTATGGACTGGAGTAAGCCGCGGCCCATGCCGGGCAGGCTAAAGACCTGCTCAACGACGATCACACCACCGATCAGCAGTCCGTAAAGGAAGCCTATTAGGGACAGGATCGGGAGGGCTGCTGCCTTCAACGCGTACAACCCGTACAAACGAACAGGACGCAGCCCAGAGGCGCGTGCGGTCACGATATACGGTTGAGACAAGACCTCCAGCATCGCGGCCCTCGACATTTGCGCCAGTAGCCCGGCTTCTGTGAGGCCTATTGTTATGGAAGGAAGCGCCATAACCTTCAGGTTCCCGATGAGGCTACTGCCAAGGGACACGTAGGTGACCGAGTACAACGCAGTAAAATAATGTGCCGAAGCGAGCAGCAGCAGGGCCCCCGATACGAACACCGGTGTCGCGTAGACGAGAAGGAACGGAAGACGAATTAGCACATCTGTGCCCGCGCTACTGCGGTGTATGGCAGACAAGATGCCGACTGGGACACCGAGGACGATGGCGATCAGTAGCCCTAAAAATGCCAGTTCGAACGATATCGGGGCTTGCTGAGCTATCACTTGAGAAATCGACTGGCCCGAGAGTGGAGCAACACCTAAGTTGCCGGTCAGCGCGTGGCCAAGCCAGGTGCCATATTGGTCGAGGATCGGGCGCGTTAGGCCCAACTTCACCTCTTCAGCATGCACCTGCGCAGGTGTTGCGTCACCGGACCCGTCCATTATGTCTGCCACATTCCCTGGGACGAGTTGCTGGAGGACGACGAACACGACTATTGATATCGCCCATAGCGTGAAGATCGACGATGCTACGCGAGAGGATACATATTTCAGGACCCCGCTCATGATGCGTGCTGCCTCAGTTCTCCTGCGTGATAGCAAGCCGCTACGTGGTCGGAGCTGTACTGGCTCAGTTCCGGCTCCTCGGTTCGGCATCGATCGTCCGCGAGCGGGCATCGGTTTGAGAAGCGGCACCCGGCCCCTCGGACTGCAAGGGCTGGAAGTTCCACGTTCGTCCTGACCAAGAGCTCGGGCAGATCTCCCGCACTACCTGGGCGTGGCTGTGCCGACTCCAGTAACACCGAGTAGGGATGCACGAAGCCGTCTCGTTTCAGTGCCTCGCGTCCGACCGACTCCACTATCCGACCGAGGTACATCACCACCACACGGTCGCTCACGGCCAAAACGGCCGTCATGTCGTGGGAGATAAATACGTATGAGAGGTTGCTCTCGCGTTGAAGCTGAATAAGTAGTCGTAGGATCTCGTTGCGAAGTATCGCGTCGAGCGAGCTAACTGCCTCATCTAAGACAACAACAGATGGCTTCGCGATGATGGCCCGCGCAATGCAGGCACGCTGCTGTTGCCCTCCAGACAGCTGGTGAGGTAGTTGGCCCCCTAGTTTTGGGTCAAGCCCAACAGCGGACAGAGCGGCATTGACCCGGTTCGGTAGTGATGACTCGTGCCCCTTGAGAATAGGTTCCTTGATGCTCTCAGCGATACGAATATGAGGGTCAAGCGACTCCGAGGGATCTTGGAACACCATCTGGACAGTCCCGCGGCGCGGGCCCAGCGGGTCCGGGGCCCCCTGGCCTCCGGGGGCAATAGAGACCTTGCCGGACGTTGGTTCGATCAGCCCAGAAATTATGCGACCTAGCGTCGTCTTCCCGCACCCGGACTCGCCGACTATGCCTATTGTCCCGCCCGACCAGCACTCGAGGCTGACTCCGTCCACAGCGCGCAGAACCTGCCGCTTAGAACGACCGCGCGACTTATATAGCTTGACCAGCCCTTCGGCAACGAGAACAGGGCCTAATTGGGCACTTGTCGGTCTGCCCTGGCCGCCCCTGAGGTCACCGTGCGGCGGGCGGTCCGATGTCGAGCCAGCCCACTCCGTGGTCGACGTGCCTTGCGTAGCCGAAGAAGGACGGCCTTCCTCGTGAGCCCGAGTGGGCACGGCCGTGACTGCGAAGCACCTGACGCTCCGTCCCGAGCCGATGTCGTCCAATAGGGGGTGCTCGCGATCACACTGTGGCATCGGGTGAGGGCAAAGCGGCCGGTACTGGCAGCCAGCGGAGGGAGCGTCGCCATCGATGTCAATTTCCCCGTGGTCGAGGGGTTGAGACTTGCTGGCTTCGATCAAGACCTTCGTGTACGGGTGCAGCGGTGTCCGGTATATCGTGTCGGACGGCGCATCTTCGACGATCTCTCCTCGGTACATGACGATGATGCGATCGCAGACGCTGGCTACGACATTGATGTTGTGCGACACGAGGACCAATGCCATATTTCGGTCCAGTGAAGCCCGCCTTATTATCGACAGGATCTGGGCTTGGATCGTTGCGTCCAATGCGGTTGTCGGCTCGTCAGCTACGAGTAAGGCAGGGTGGTTGACCAGCGCCATGGCAATGAGCACCCGTTGCCTCATACCGCCGGAAAGTTCGTGGGGGTAGAGCCTCAGTTTGGCGTCGATGTCTGGGATAGCCACCGCTTGGAGAACGTCCACGATTTCCTGGCGCTCGGCGCCCTTCGGGAGGCTCCTATGTGCGCGAATGGCGTCGCGCAATTGCGTACGCACGGTCAGGACGGGATTTAGCCCGGCTAAGGGATCCTGCGGCACACGACCGATCACACTGCCTCTTATGCCACGTAGAGCGCGCGGGGTCAGTGTGCTGCAGTCGGTCCCTTGCAATGTCACCGATCCGCGTCTTATTGCAGCCGCCCTGGGGAGGAGGTCGGACACAGCCAAAGCTAAAGTGGTCTTACCAGAACCGGATTCACCCACGACCCCGACCCGTTCACCGTCGCGTATTTGGAATGAGACGTCCCTCACGGCAGGAGCATGAGCCCCCGCGTAGGACACTGTTAGGTCGCTCACCGTCAATAGGTCGCCAGTCTCCGGCGCCATTTGGCGAAGCATCCCTCATGCCCCCAAAACGGCTACGACTGACAGTTCCACGAGGATCCCCTTTAGTTTGGCGCCGACCGTCGTCCTCGCCGGGTATGGGGGCTCGAAGAAGCTGCCGTACGCAGCGTCGAAGACGTCCCAGTCCCTGTCCAACTGGGCGAGATAAGCGGTGCAGTTCACTACGTCAGCGAATCGGCATCCCGCGTCTGCGAGCACAGCGTCGACGTTCCGCAGCACCTGGGCTGTCTGCTCTTCTATGGTTGTGCCCACTACGGCCCGGGTGACAGGGTCATAGGGCCCCACCCCGGCCAAGTAGACAAGCCCGTTCGCAACTATGCCTTGGGAATAGTGGCCTGATGGCTTCGGGCTCCCCCCAACGTAGACACTACGTTTGGTCAATTTATTGCCCTCCTTGGCCAGTAGTGATCCGTGCTCGAGCGGTCGGCGCAAAGATAAGATCGGCTAATGCACGCAGAAGAGACGCAGACGCCAGGTACCGACGATCTAGTGCGGCGGCTCATTACTTTGGGGGCTGCAACACTCGCTGAATCCGGAGCGGTACCCCTCAGCTCCAGGATCCGCCCAATGTGGCCAGGGGCCACTTTTGCAGGGCCTGCCTTTACGGCGTTCTGCGCTCCGGGTGACAACCTGGCGTTGCATGCCGCGGTCACCCTCGCCCCCCGCGGGTCTGTGCTCGCCGTCGCGTTCGGTGACAGCACACCCCGCGGGTACTTCGGGGAAGTGCTAACCACCGCATCCGAGGTTGCCGGCCTTGCGGCGCTCGTAATCGATGGCACTGTGCGCGACGTCGCCGCGATTGAGCAGCACCGTTTCCCGGTATTCGCGAAGGGCATAGCATTGCGTGGTTCCACGAAATCTGGCCCGGGTTCGGTTGCCAGCCTCGTGGTCCTCGGTGGAGTCGCTATAAATAGCGGCGATTGGCTCGTGGGCGACATTGACGGAGTAGTCGCGATCCGAGCGGGAGCGCTTCTGGCTTGTCGCGACGCCGCGCTCGTGCGGGCGGAGAAGGAGGCGACCTTCTTTGAGAAGCTCCGGGCCGGAGCGACGACGGTAAACCTGCTATCGCTCGACGTCACCTCGATCGAGGGTGTTTGAGGCTGGTCGTGGCTCAGCGCAACGGGCGCCGAAATCTGTTGCGGGACATGGCTCACGACGCCGTCTGGCCAACGGGTGACCCTGCGATCTCCACTTCCACGCCAAGGTCTTCCATCCGTTTGCAGTCGTTGTCCTCGGCGTAACGAAGGCCTTGGACATTAAAGAGGTCGACCTGCGGGCCATCGATAGGGAACGGCCCCCAGTGCCAGGTCCCTTGGTGAAGTACCAAAGCGTCATGCGGCTCAAGGATGAAGGCTTTGATCTGTTCGGCGTCCGTAGCGTCGCGAAGAGGACAAGCCGGCGGGGCAACCGCGATCACCGCAGTGCTCTTGAGGACCAACAAAGCCTGAGTATGAGTCAAATGGCGGAACATCATCTCGCACACGAGGCCGTCGTCGGTCCGTTGGACTTCGTCGCTGCGATGGCATATGACGTTCACGTGCACGTCGGACCATTCGAATGCGAGCCGGGACGAACCGTCCTCCGGGTCGGTGTCGCGTACCGGCAACCAGCCAAATGGGGCCCACGCCGGTGCTCTCAATGGCCTCGCGGCGACGCGGATAGTGCGCTCAGGAGCCACGACGCCCCTCCTTTTCGAACTGAGGCAGGTAGGGCGCATTGACCTGCAAAAGAGCCGCCATGAGCGCTTCCAGCTCTGGCGGCTCCAGTGTGGCTGAGAGCAGCGGGTCGGCCGTCATCGCCTGACGCAATGCGCCCACGTCACCGTTGAGGGCTGCTTCAGCGGTGAGCTCTTGCACCAACGCGTGATGAGAGAGGACGGCCGCGAGCCCTTTGGGCAGTTCGCCAATTCCAATAGGGTGAATTCCCTCGCCATCCACGACAGCCGGGACTTCTACCACGGCGCCAGGGGGCAGGTTCGGCACGAGAGCGCCGTTGCGGACGTTCACGATGAAATGCTCGGCGCGGTCCTCGATCACGGACTGCATGACTTCCGCCACGACGATCCCCTCGTCTTCTGGGCCATGAGGCAGCTGGGCCAAATCGTGGTGCCCAGGGTCTTTCGACCATCGGTCGGCAACTTCTTCCCACAACTCGGCTCTCGCCAGCTGGGTGTCCATATCGTAAATATGTCGCCCGTGCCGCATCGCCAGCCCTTGGGCGCGTGCTGAGTATGACCCCTCAAGCCGCTGGAGCTGGGGGAAGAACTCGATCCAGTGCTCCCAGCAGTACGGCACGACGCCGAAAGTATCGATTGCCCACCGGATGACGTCGTTGCCGGCTGAGGCTCGCACGAGGGGCATCGCGTCGGTACCGTCGCGCAACTTGAAAGACAAAATGCCTGTGCAGTGGTTGATCCCGCCTACTCTCAGCGGCACGACCACGTCCTCGGGCGCTACACCCGCCATGTCGGCGAGCCACTGGCGGTTGAATGGCATTGGCGAGCAAGAACAAAGAGACGCCGACCGCACCGGGTAACCCGCCATCGCCATGGCATTGACGCTGGCTGGGTTCGTGTAGTTGAGCAACAGGGCACCCGGGGCGACTTCGGCTGCCTCTCGGGCCACAGCGGCCACGACAGGTGTGTTGCGCAGCGCACGGAAGATCCCGCCCGGGCCGATCGAGTCAGCAATGTGCATGAACACGCCGTAGCGGGCCGGTACCTCGATGTCGTTCGCCCATGCGGCCATACCGCCGACAGAGATAGCGGAGATGACGAAGTCCACACCTCGGAGAGCGCTCAACCTGTCGGTCGTGGACGTGACGGCTAGCTTGCGCCCCTCTGCCGCGGCGAGCTCGGTAGCCAGGTTCTCCATCACCGCAAGACGACGGTCGTCAATGTCCATGAGCCGTAGCTCTGCACCATCGAAGCAGGGGATCTCTATCAAGCGGCGCACCAGGCCGGGAACAAACATGCTGCTCCCGCCTCCAATGACGGCAATTTTCACGGTCATAGCTCGTCCCTCCTGAGAAGCGCATCCCGCGCTCCGCTCGCCCGTAGAATATAGAATGGAGGCTCTTAGGATATAGAATAGAGAAGAGATCGGAAGCGCGCAAGAGGGCGCTGAGAGGGGGTGGAGAGCTTGTTGAACAGCGTGACTAAGACGGAAGCCGCTTACCAGAACCTGCGCTGGGACATCCTGACCGGCTCTTTGGCGCCTGGGCTAGGCATGAACCAAGAGACACTTGCGCGAGAGCTGGGTGTGTCCCCCACGCCCGTTCGGGAAGCGTTGCGCCGCCTCGAGAGCGAGGGCTTGGTCCGGTTTGCCGCGCATTCCACGGTCAACGTGGCACCGCTCAGCCTTCGCGAACTGGACGAGCTCTACCAAGTCCGCACTGTGCTCGACCCCCTCGCGGCCCGGTTGACCGCTGCCGTCGCATCCGACGAGGAGTTGCAAGCGATCGGCGCGACCCTGCACGCCGAGCCGGGCGCGGTGTCTGACGAGCGTCTTTTCGAACATAACCGCGCGTTTCACCGAGCCGTGTACGCCGGTTGCGGCAACTCGGAGCTGGTGGCTGTTTTGGACCACCTTTGGGACCGCACCGAGCGCTACCGCTACATCCTCGTTACGACACGGGTCGACGAGTCGGCGTCCGGTCACGATCATCAAGAGATTGCCGACGCGTTGCGTAGGCGCGACCTCCGCCACGTCAGCCGCCTCCTTGCCGCACACGTCAAACGGTCCCATGACCTGACGCGTGCCACTCTCGAACGTGCGGAGCGCTCGACGGCAGCGCAGGGCAATGCTCGCGAGGACGGCTACCGCTTGGACCGCGACCGGCAAGGACCTTCAGGCCGCTAACGCTGAGCCTTCCCCTCTGCGGTCGGACTAATGCGATGACATCGACGGCTCCTCCGCTCAGCCCCCTCTCCCGCGATGCCGCGCTGCGTGAGATGGCCTCCGCAAACCTCGACATCTTGGTTGTCGGTGCGGGCGTTGTCGGCGCCGGGGCTGCGCTGGATGCTGCTACCCGCGGGCTAAGAGTCGGCCTGGTCGAGGCCAGCGATTACGGGTCAGGGACATCAAGCCGGTCGTCGAAGCTGGTCCACGGGGGCCTGCGCTATCTCAAGCAACTCCATGTTCCGTTAGTCCGAGAGGCCTTGCGGGAGCGCAGGCTTATCCTCGAACAGCTGTGCCCCCACCTGGCCCGCCCGGTCCCGTTCATCTACCCCCTTAAGCGACCGGTCTGGGACCGGACTTACGTTGGCTTTGGTATCGGTGCCTACGACTTGTTGGGCGCCGGGAGTGGGGTGCCAGGCCACGCGCGGCACCTGGGCCGGAAAGCCACTCTGTCGTCTTTCCCGAGCGCAAAGAGGGGCGCCGTACGAGGAGGGATCCTGTTCTACGAAGGACAGCTCGACGATGCAAGGCACACGATGATGCTTGCCCGCACGGCTGCCGCGCACGGGGCGCTCGTCGCCAACAGCGCACGAGTGACTGGCCTGCACCGGGACGGAGAACGGGTTGTCGGGGCGCAAGTCACTGATGTCGAGTCGGGGGCGCAGCTGGCGCTCCGCGCTTCGGTGGTGGTCCTTGCGGCGGGTGTCTGGACAGAGGAGTTCCACGAGCTGCTCGGCGAGCACCGGTTCCACACCCGAGCCTCCAAGGGTGTCCACCTTCTCGTGCCAAGGTCGGCGATCGAGTCAGCCACGGGACTGATTACTGAAACAGAGAAGAGCCTATTGTTCGTGATCCCCTGCCCTTGGAGCGAACAGTTCTGGATCATTGGTACTACCGACACTCCATGGTCCCTTGACCTCCGGCACCCTGCCACCAGTCAGGCCGATATTGACTACCTCCTCGAGCGGGTGAACCGGCTGCTGGAAGCTCCAGTCACCCGGGACGACGTCGTCGGCGTGTACGCGGGTCTCCGACCACTGGTCGGCAGGACGTCCGACGAGACCAGCAAGCTCTCGCGAAAGCACGTCGTCGTTTCCCCGGTGCCGGGCGCAGTTGTGGTATCCGGCGGCAAGTACACCACCTATCGAGTGATGGCCGCTCAAGCCGTGGAAGCTGCAGCACGGGACCTCCCTTTCCCGGTGGCGCGATCGCGCACCGACAGCGTGCCGCTCGTGGGCTCCGACGGCTACGACGCTCTCCTCCGCCACCGTGAACGCCTAGCGCCCGACCTGGAGCTCCCAACGGGGCATGTGGACCGTCTTCTCGGCCGGTACGGCGTCGAAGTCCACGATCTGTCCGACCTTGTCCGCGCCCGTCCTGACCTAGCCCACCCGCTCGTGGGCGCGCCCAGGTACCTCCGGGTGGAGGCCCAGTACGCCGTCTCCCACGAGGGAGCTCTCCACCTCGAAGACATCCTCGCTCGTCGGTTGCGCGTCTCGGTCGATACACCGAGCCGCGGCCTCGATACTGCCTCCGAGGTGGCAAACCTGGTTGCACCGCTCCTGGGGTGGTCCGCCTCCGACATCGCTCGCGAACTTGACTACTACACGGCGCAGGTCGAGGCGGAGCGGGGTTCGCAACTGCAGCCTGACGACCTGACCGCCAACGCAGCACGGCTGGTCGCGCCCGACGTGCGCGACCCTCACCTGTAACCCACAAGAGCCTTCCCCAAGCCGCCCGGGCCTGGCACTGTCCGGTAACCAAAAACGACCTGGGAGCGCAATTGCAGCTTGCGGCTTGGCAACTTATAAGCGAGGAATGCGCCTAGGCTAAGGTCGTTGGCAAAAGTCGTCAACTCCCTCGGCAATCTGAGCGGGACCATTCCCCTGGCGGTGGAAATGCGAACGATTTGACGGTGCATTGGGAATGGCGGGGTCGATGAAGCGTGCGCCCCTCGCCAGACTGGCCGCCCTGC